>Ga0075435_100000682_pt1 | contig 21042 bp, 20 predicted proteins | sample RhiMethybrSRZTD4_FD_75302 | JGI IMG/M metagenome (GOLD analysis project Ga0075435, IMG submission 75302) | Populus rhizosphere microbial communities from Tennessee, USA - Rhizosphere MetaG P. TD hybrid SRZTD4 | ecosystem: Host-associated > Plants > Roots > Rhizosphere > Soil | place: USA...
GTTCGTCCAGTAGTCGACGTCGGCCAGGCCCGGGATCGGCGGGATCGTCGGCGCCGATCCGGTCGCGATCAGGAGCCGCTCGAAGCCGATCGTCCGGTCCCCGACCTCGACGACGCCGGGCGCCGCCACCTTCGCCCGCCCGCGCACGAGCTCGATGCCGCGATCGGCGAGCCAGGTCTCCTGGCTCGAGTCGTCGAGGTTGCCGGTGACCTGGTCGCGGTGCCAGAAGGCCCGCTCGACGTCGATCGAGCCGGTCACCGCCTCGGCCGCGCCGGGCACGAGCCGGGCCGCCGCGATCGCCTCGGGCGGCCGCAGCAGCGCCTTCGACGGCATGCACGCGTAGTACGAGCACTCGCCGCCGACGAGCCCCTCCTCGACGAGCGTGATCGGCGTCTCCGGCTCGTACGTCCGCAGCGAGCCGGCGGCGGCCTCGCCGGTCGAGCCGCCGCCCAGGATCACGACCGGGCCGTCCATGCGGGCCATCATAGGCGTCCGATACCCTCAGCGATCGTCCGCACATCCCACCGAGGGGAGGCCACCGTTGCTGAAGGAGTTCAAACAGTTCATCCTGCGCGGGAACGTCGTCGACCTGGCCGTCGCGGTCGTCATCGGCACGGCGTTCGGCGCGGTCGTGGCCGCATTCGTCGCGGACATCATCACGCCGCTGATCGCGGCCATCTTCGGCAAGCCGAGCTTCGCCGGCCTGAGCTTCACGATCAACAACAGCACGTTCCTCTACGGCGACTTCCTGAACGCCGTCATCACCTTCGTGAGCATCGCTGCGGCGATCTTCTTCTTCGTCGTGCAGCCGCTGAACATGCTCGAGACACGGCGCGCAGCCGGCCAGCCGTCCGAATCGCCGACGACCAAGGCCTGTCCCGAGTGCCTGAGCGACATCCCGATCGCGGCCCGGCGGTGCGCCTACTGCACCTCCGAGGTCGCGACCTGACACTTACTGGATCCTTACGGGGTCATAAGAGCCTCCTCCATCGGATCCGGTACCGTCTGCGCCCGATGAGAGGACGCACAGCTCTGGCAGCGGCGCTGGCCGCCCTTGCGACCACCGCCGCGCTGCCGGCCACGGCAAGCGCCGTCACCGTACCCTCCGCGTGCGGGCAGGCCGTGCACGCGCGGCCGGTCATCCGCCACGTGATCATCATCGTGATGGAGAACCACTCGGCATCGCAGGTGATCGGGCACGCGCCGTTCATGACCGCGCTCGCCAACCACTGCGGCCGCGCCTCGAACTACCACGCGATCACCCACCCGAGCCTGCCGAACTACCTGGCGATGACGAGCGGGAGCACCCACGGCATCCGCTCGGACTGCCAGCCGTTCCAGTGCCCGATCCGGGGGCCGAACCTCTTCACCCAGGCGTCGCGGCACGGCCTGCGCTGGCGCAGCTACGCCGAGTCGATGCCAAGCCCCTGCTTCCGCGGCACCCGCGGGCTCTACGCGGCCAGGCACGTCCCTGCGGTCTACTACACGCGCATCCGCGCCTGCGGCCGGCACGTGCGCTCGCTCGGCCGGCTTCACAGCGGGCGGCTGCACTTCGCGCTCCACTCCGGCCACGCGCCGGCGCTCATGTTCGTGACGCCGAACCTCTGCAACGACGCGCATGACTGCTCGCTGGCCCGCGGCGACGCGTGGCTGGCGCGGTGGATCCCGATGATCGTCAAGAGCCCGACCTACCGCCACGGGCACACCGCGGTGCTGCTGGTCTTCGACGAGGGCGGTGGCGGCGGAAACGTCGTCCCGCTGATCGTGCTCTCCCGGTACACGCCGGTCCACGCGGTGCGGCACCGGCTGATGTCGCACTACTCGCTGCTACGCGGCACCGAGAAGATGCTCGGGATCAGGAGGTACCTTGGGAAGGCCCGCTCTGCTCGCGGCCTTCCCAAGGCATTCCACCTGTAGGCGAACAGGCGCGCCCGGCTTCCCCCGTATTGTCAGCCTGAGACGATCCGGCGCACGAGCATGATCTCGAAGCGCCTCTGATCGCGGTTCGGCGAACGCTCCCCCGTCGCAGCGGACGGCCCCATCCGTCGGAGCGCGGTCTCGGCGTGCTTTGCAGCATGCCGCCTGTCCGCGTTCCTTTCCGCTGCTCCGATGCGCTCGACGATCAACGTGCGATCCTCCTGTTCCGGCCCCGCCGCCCGATGACCCCCGTCAGGGCGGCGCGGCGCCTTCCCTCTCTGGATAATCACGACCGGGGCAGGGGTCAACGGGTCGGGCGCGTTCCATACGAACTCCTTACAGACGGCGGCTCGCAGGCGGGTCGTGGGCGACTTGTGATCGAGGTCGCGCTGCGGTAGACCTGCCTGTGCAAAGCGCGCATTCCCGACGTCGGAGGAGGGCTCGATGAAGAGCGCCGTCACCATCACCGTCAACGGGGCGCCACGGACGGCGGAGGTCGAGCCGCGGACGCTGCTCGTCCACCTGCTGCGTGAGCACCTGAACCTGACGGGCACCCATGTCGGCTGCGACACGTCCAACTGCGGCGCGTGCACGGTCTGGCTGGGCGGCGAGGCGGTGAAGTCGTGCACGGTCCTGGCCGTCCAGGCGGACGGCCGCGAGGTGACGACGATCGAGGGCATCTCCGGGAACGGCGACCTGCACCCGATGCAGCGAGCCTTCCACGAGAACCACGCCCTCCAGTGCGGCTACTGCACGCCGGGCATGGTCATGACGGCGATCAAGCTGCTCGAGGAGAACCCGGAGCCGACCGACGAGGAGATCCGCCACGGGCTCGAGGGCAACCTGTGCCGCTGCACCGGCTACGAGAACATCGTCGCGGCCGTCCGGGCCGCATCGGGGGTGACGGTCTGATGGCGACCACGGTCGAACAGGGCAAGGGCATCGGGGTCGCGGCGCTGCGCAAGGAGGATCGCAAGTTCCTCACCGGGCGCGGCCGCTACGTGGACGACATCAGGATGCCGGGGATGCTGCACATGGCGATCGTGCGCAGCCAGATGCCCCACGCCGACATCACCGGGATCGACACGGCCGCCGCGGCGGGGATGCCCGGCGTCACCGCCGTCCTCACCGCCGACGACCTGGAGTTCGCCGCCGGCGTGCCGTGCGCGTCCAACCCGACCGGCGACATGGTGCACCCGGTGCGGTGGCCGCTGGCGAAGGGCCGCGTGCGCCACGTGGGCGAGCCCATCGCCGTCGTGCTGGCGGCCGACCGCTATGCCGCGCGCGACGCGGCGGACGCGGTCGTCGTCGACTACGCGGAGCTGCCGGCGGTGACCGATGTGGACGCCGCCCTGGCCGACGGCGCGCCCAGGGTGCACGACGAGCTCGACTCGAACGTCGGGCTGATCCTGGCGCACAAGACGGACGGCGTCGACGACGCATTCGCGAAGGCCGAGGTCGTCGTCGAGCAGACGATCCGAAACCAGCGGCTCATCCACGTCCCCATCGAGACGCGGGGCGTGGTCGCCGACTGGAACCCCGCCAACGACGACCTCGTGGTCTACAGCTCGACCCAGGTGCCGCACTTCCTGCGCACCTTCCTGGCGATCGTGTGCGGGGTGAGCGAGGCCAAGGTGCGGGCGATCGCGCCGGACGTCGGCGGCGGCTTCGGCTCCAAGTTGAACGCGTACGCCGAGGAGTTCATCGCCGCGGCCGTGTCACGGAAGGTCGGCGCCCCGGTGAAGTGGATCGAGGAGCGCTCCGAGGCGATGCTCGCCACCTGCCATGGCCGCGCCCAGGACGCCCACATGTCCCTCGCGGCGACGAAGGACGGCAAGGTGTTGGGGCTGCGGGCCCACTACGTCCAGGACTACGGCTCCTACCTCCAGATGCTGACGCCGCTGATCTCGCAGCTGACGTTCCTGATGTCGCCGGGTGCCTATGCGATCCCCGAGGTCGACGTCAAGGTCACGAACGTCTACACGAACACGGTGCCGACCGACGCGCTGCGCGGTGCGGGCCGCCCCGAGGCGACCCACGCGATCGAGCGCATCATGGACATCCTGGCGAACGAGCTCGGGATGAGCCGTACCGAGATCCGGCGGCGCAACTTCCCGACGGAGTTCCCGTTCACCACCGCGATCGGGCTCCAGCTCGACTCCGGCGACTACTCGAAGACGCTCGACAAGCTGCTCGAGCTCTCCGACGACAAGGCGACCTTCGAGCGCCGGCGGGAGGAGGCGGCCGCCCGCGGCAAGCTGCTTGGCCGCGGCCTCTCGACCTGGGTCGAGGTGTGTGGTTTCGTGCCGTCGGACGTGGCTCGCAACGCGCTCGGGCTGACGCCGGGCGGCTGGGAGAGCTCGACGGTGCGGATGCATCCCACCGGCAAGGTCACCGTCATCACCGGCACCTCGCCACACGGGCAGGGGCATGCGACGTCGTGGTCGCAGATCGTCGAGACCGAGCTCGGCGTCCCGTTCGACGACGTCGAGGTGATCCACGGCGACACGGCCTTCGCACCCTACGGCCTCGGCACGTACGGCAGCCGGAGCCTCGCGGTCGGTGGCACGGCGGTGCACCTGGCCGCCGGCAAGGTGCGCGAGAAGGCGAAGCTCGTCGCCGCCCAGATGCTGGAGGCGGCGCCGGACGACCTCGACTTCTCCGGCGGCGCGTTCGCGGTGAAGGGCAGCCCGGACAAGCGGGCGACGATCCAGGAGGTGGCCTTCCGCGCCTGGCAGGCGTTCGGAATGCCCGAAGGCGTCGGCCCCGGCCTGGACGAGACCGTCTTCTTCGACCCGCCGAACTGCGTGTTCCCCTTCGGCGCTCACGGCTGCGAGGTCGAGGTCGACCGCGACACCGGCAAGGTCGAGATCACCGGCTACATCGCCGTCGACGACTGCGGCAACGTCATCAATCCGATGATCGTCGACGGCCAGGTGCACGGCGGCGTCGTCCACGGCATCGCCCAGGCGCTCTACGAGGGCGCCGAATACGACTCGGGCGGGCAGCTCGTGACCGGGACGCTCGTGGACTACCTGGTCCCGTCGGCCGCCGACGTGCCTCACATCGAGACCCACCGCACGGTCACGCCGTCGCCCACGAACCCGCTCGGGGTGAAGGGGATCGGCGAGGCGGGCACGATCGCCTCGACGCCCGCGGTCGTCGGCGCCGTCTGCGACGCGCTCGGCGTGCGGGACCTCGACATGCCACTCCAGCCGGAGGCGGTCTGGACCGCGATGCAGAAGGGGGGTGCCGCATGATCCCCCGCGCATTCGCATACGAGCGGCCGACGAGCGTGGCCGACGCGGCCGGCCTCCTGCGCACGCACGGCGAGGGCGCCCGCATCCTGGCGGGCGGCCACTCGCTCCTGCCGATGATGAAGCTGCGCCTGGCGGCGCCGGAGACGCTGATCGACATCGGCGGCATCTCCAGCCTGCGCGGGGTCAGCGACGCCGGATCGCACCTCGTGATCGGCGCGCTCACCACCCACGCCGAGGTGGCCGGGTCGGACCTCGTGCGCTCCGGCTGCCCGATCCTGGCCCAGGCGGCAGCGAGCGTCGGCGACATGCAGGTGCGAAACCGCGGCACGATCGGCGGGTCGCTGGCCCAGGCCGATCCCCACGGCGACCTGCCGACGGTGCTCCTTGCCCTCGACGGCGACGTGTCGGCGGAGGGCCCGGACGGCATCCGCACGATCGCCGCGGCCGACCTGTTCCTCGGCTTCCTGACGACGTCGCTTCGGCCGGACGAGATCCTCACCGGCGTGCGCGTTCCCAAGGCGGCGAACGGGGCCTACGTCAAGTTCAACCGGCGCGCGCAGGACTGGGCGATCGTGGGGGTCGCGGCCGTCGTCGACGGGAGCTCGGCGCGGATCGCGATCACGGGCGTCGGGGCCGCTCCGGTGCGGGCCGAGGCGGCCGAGCGGGCCTTCTCGGGCGGAAACGCCGCCGAGGCGGCGGAGCACGCGGCGGAAGGGCTCGACCCGCCCTCCGACTCGGCCGGATCGGCCGACTACCGCCGCCACCTGGCCCGCGTGCTCACCCGGCGGGCGCTCGAGGAGGCGACCGCGGGCTAGCGTCCGTGGGATGACGAGGGAGATCCGGGCGGTCGTCTTCGACGTCGGCGAGACGCTGCTCGACGAGTCGCGCGCGTGGTCCGAATGGGCGTGCTGGCTCGGTGTCTCCGACCTGACGCTCGCCGCCGTCCTCGGCGCGACCATCGCCCGCGGCCAGGACCACGTCGAGGCGCTGCGCATCGTGCGCCCCGGCTTCGACCTGGCGGTGGAGCGCCGGGCGCGTGCCGAGGCGGGCGTGCCCGACGAGCTGCGCCCGGCCGACCTCTATCCCGACGCGCTGCCGTGCGTCGCCGCACTGCGGGAGCTGGGGCTCGTCGTCGGAGCCGCCGGCAACACGGGCGTCGAGGTGGAGCGGTTCCTGCGGACGAGCTGCGGCGTCGAGCCGGTCGCGTCGTCGGCCGGCCTGGGCGTCGCCAAGCCGGCGCCGGAGTTCTTCGCCGCGATCGCCGAGCTGGTCGGCGTCGACCCGGGCCTGATCGCCTACGTCGGCGACCGGGTCGACAACGACGTCCTGCCGGCGCTGGCCGCGGGCATGGTCGCCGTGCATATCCGCCGGGGTCCGTGGGGGCACCTCCACGCCGGACTGCCCGGCGCGGATCGGGCCGACATCCGCATCGACGCGCTGTCGGAGCTTCCGCGCCGGCTGGCGGCGTTCGCGGGGTAGGTTGCGGCCGTGCGGCTCGACGACCAGGAGTTCGTGCGCGGGCAGTACCGCTCGCCCGAGCGGCTCGAGACGCGCATCTCGGTCTGGCAGCCGGGCCCCGACGGGCGCACGCCGCAGGACGTCGCCCTCTCGCTGCTGGCCGCCGCGGCGCCGGCCCGGCTGCTCGAGGTCGGATGCGGCACCGGCGCACTCGCCGCCCGCTGCGCCGCGGAGCTGGGCTGCGAGGTGACGGCGCTCGACGCCTCGGCCGAGATGGTGCGCGCGACGCAGGCGCGCGGGATTCACGCCATGACCGGCGACGTCCAGGAGCTGCCCTTTCCCGACGGGGCGTTCGACTGCGCCGTCGCAGCCTGGATGCTCTACCACGTGCCCGACCTCGACCGGGGCGTTGCCGAGCTCGCCCGCGTCCTTCCCGCCGGCGGCCGGCTGGTGGCGATCACGAACGGCCGCGAGTCGCTCGCCGAGCTCTACGACCTCGCCGGGGGCGAGCGGCGCGGATCGACGTTCAGCAGCGAGAACGGCGCCGACGTGCTGCGCCGCCACTTCGCCCGCGTCGAGCGGCACGACGTCGAGATGCGCGCGGTCTTCGCCGACCGGGCGGCTGCGGCCGCCTACCTGGAGACGCTCGAGCGGGCCGACCTGGCCGCCCGGCTGCCCGCCGACATGGGCCGGCTCGTCGCCCGGGGCGCAGTGACCGTGTTCGCGGCGGATACGCCGGCCTGACCTCCGGGCCAGCACGCGGGCAATTGACATTCGCGGCGAACGCCAATTGGCGGGGGAGACGCCCCACCAACCGGGCCACGTCTTCCCGCCCCGACGGTAGGCTCCCGTGCGCTTTTGCCCGACGACCGCATCCTTCTCGCGCACCTCACCGACCTCCACATCGGCGCCGGGGTCGGTGACGCCGATCCGGCCCGCCGAGCCGAGCGGGTCGTGTCCGCGATCGCCGCGCTCGATCCGGCCCCCGACGCCGTGGTCGTCTCCGGCGACCTCACCCAGCTCGGCGAGCCGGCCCAGTACGCCCGCGTGCGCGAGCTGCTCGCGCCGCTGAGGATGCCCGTCCACGTGCTCCCCGGGAACCACGACGTCCGCAAGGCGCTGCGCGACGCGCTCCTCGCCGACGTCGACACCGGGCCCACCGACTACCTCCAGTACGAGGCCCGCGTCAAGGGGCTGCGCCTGCTCGTCTGCGACACGATCATCCCCGGCGAGGACGGCGGCCGCCTCTGCTCCAAGCGGATCGGCTGGCTCGAGGCCGCCCTCGCCGCCGACCGGACGACGCCGACCATCGTCGCGATGCACCACCCGCCCCTGCTCACGGGCATCGCGGAGATGGACGCGATCGGGCTCCAGCCGGAGTCCCGCGCCCAGCTCGCTGCCCTGCTCGACGGGGCGCCGAACGTGCTCCGCGTCATCGCCGGGCACGTGCACCGGGCGATGTACTCGACCTGCGGCGGGCGCGCCGTCTTCAGCTGCCCGAGCGCTGACGTGGCGATCCGGCTCGACCTGCGCCCGGCCCCGCTCGGGGTGCTCGACGAGCCGCCCGCCTACGCGCTCCACCTGCTCACCGGCGGCGAGCTCGTGACCCACGTCCAGCCCCTGCCCTGAGCACGGCGAGGGCCGGCGCCCCCGACGGAACGCCGGCCCCCACACGATCGGATCAGGCTGCGACGGGCTCCGCGTCGGCGGCCAGCTCGGCCGCCTCGGCCCGGGCCTGGCTTCGGCCCGGCAGGAACACGGCCGCGATGACGGCGACGCCGACCACTGCCGCCCCGACCCACAGCGCCGGGACGATGCCGTCCGTGAAGAGGTCGGGCGATCCGTAGCCTCCCTGGTGGGCGAAGATCGACGCCAGCACCGCGACTCCGAACACGCCGCCCAGCTCGCGGATCGCATTGTTGGCGCCCGAGGCCTGGCCCGCCTCGACCAGCCGCACGGAACTCATCACAACGGTCGCGACCGGGGCGAAGAAGAGCCCCATGCCGATCCCGGCGAGCGCGAACGGCAGTACCATGTCGATGTAGGGCTGGGTCGGCGAGATCACGATCGCCATCCAGCCGAGGGCGATCGACTGGAGTGCCAGCCCGGCGACCAGGAACGGCTTGCCGCCGATGCGGTCGGTGAGCGCGCCCGCGATCGGGGCGACGATCATCGGCATGCCCGTCCACGGCAGCGTCCGCACGCCCGCCTCGAGCGGCGAGTAGCCCTGCACGTTCTGCAGGTACTGGCTGAGCAGGAAGATCGACCCGAACATCCCGAAGAACATCAGCAGGGACGCGCCGTTCGCGGCCGAGAACGTCCGGTTGCGGAAGAAGCGCATCGGCAGCATCGGCTCGCGCGTCCGGAGCTCCCAGAGGACGAAGCCGACCAGGAGCGCTGCGCCGATGGCGAGCGACGCCACGATCTCCGGGCTCGTCCAACCCTGCGAGTTCGCCCGCACAAGGCCCCAGACGATGCCGAACGCGCCGGCGGTCACGATCGCCACCCCGGCCAGATCGAGCCGCAGTGACGGGCCCCGGCTCTCGCGCAGCCGCGCCAGCCCCATGGGCAGGACGGCCAGGCCGAGCGGAACATTGAGCCAGAAGATCCACTGCCAGGAGATGCCCTCGACGACCGCGCCGCCGACGAGCGGCCCGAGCGCGACCCCGAGGCCGCTGATGCCGCCCCAGGCGCCCAGCGCCAGGCCGCGGCGCTCGCGCGGGACGGCCTCGGTCAGCAGGGTCAGGGTCAGCGGGGTGACGATCGCGCCGCCGACGCCCTGCAGGGCGCGGGCCGCGATCAGCGCGCCGATCGACGGCGCTAGCGCCGCCGCGGCGGAGCCGGCCGTGAAGATCGCCATCCCGATCAGGAACATCCGCTTGCGCCCGTACCGGTCGCCGAGCGCGGCGCCCATGAGCAGCAGCACCGCGAACGTGAGCGTGTAGGCGTTCACGGTCCATTCCAGGCCGGAGATGGACGCGTGCAGGTCGCGCTGGATCGTCGGTAGAGCCATCGTCACGACGAGGTTGTCGAGCGTCGTCATGAAGAGGGCGATGCTCGTGATCACGAACGTCCAGAGCGTGGTGTTTCGCGTGGTTGTCACTCTCCATTCCTTCCTTACTAGTTAGTGCTTACGAAGTTCACGGTCGAAAAAAGGGGTCTAGAGGAGCCCGACGTCGCCGAGGCAGTCGGCGACCCAGGGATCGCTCAGGCCGCGGAGGTCGATCGCGGCGATCACGTTCAGGAGCATGCCCCGGGAAAAGAAGTCGCGCACCTCCTCGGCGGAGGCGCCGGACGTGCGCTCGACCCACTCCCACAGCTCGCCGTAGCGTGTGCTGACGAGGGCGCGGACGTCGGGGTCGGAGCAGTCGGCGTAGCTGTGCATCTGTCCGAGCAGGAGCGTGCGGTCGAGCAGGAGCGGGCCGTACGCCCTCGCCATCGCCTGGAGCTTCTCGCCGGGTTCGGCGGCCGCCGCGGCGGCATCGAACTCCCGCCGGATGCGATCGAAGCAGCGCTCGATCGTCTCCAGGTAGAGCGCCTTCTTCGTCCCGAAGAGGCGGAACACGTAGGGCTGGGTGATGCCGGCCCGGCGGGCGATCTCCTCGGTCGCCGTGCCGTGCAGCCCACCACGGGCGAACTCGATCATCGCGGCCTCGAGGATCGCCTCGCGCCGCTCGGCCGCGGGCATCCGCGCCGATCGTCCGTCCGTCTTCTTCACCGTCGCCATGGCTGGGAAGTTAGCAGTCACTATCTTCGATGTCAAGCACGCACCCGCCGCCTGCGCACGACGACCACGACGACCACCGCAGCCGCCAGGGCGATGCCCGCGGCGAGCTGGGCCTGGTGCAGCGCGTCGACGAGGGCGCCGACGCTGCCGGCGAAGAGGTAGCCGAGGCCGGTGAAGGTGGCCGCCCACAGCCCCGCCCCGACCACGTCGGCGGCGACGAACCGGCCCGCCGGCATCCCCGAGGCGCCCGCCGTGAACGGGCCCATCGCCCGCACGACGCCGATGAACCGGCCGACGACGATCGCCTTCGCGCCGTGGCGAGCGAAGAAGCGCTCGACCTGTTGCAGCCGTGCCGGCGTCGCGCCCACGCGGCCGCCGTGGCGATCGAGGAACGGCCGCCCCAGGCTGCGGCCGAGCAGGAAGCCGCAGCCGTCGCCGGCGACGGCCGCCGCCCAGACGAGGCCCAGCAGGAGCGGCAGCTGCATCTGCCCCCGGCCCGCCAGGACGCCGCCCAGGACGACGGCCAGCTCGCCCGGCGCGATCAGCCCGACGAACGCGCTCGTCTCGAGGAACGCGAGCACGCCCACGACGGCGTACGCCCACGGCCCCAGGCCGTTGCCGAGGCTGTCGAGCAGGGCGTCGGCCGAGGTCATGCGCGCAGCACCGCCGCGATGCCGTCGCTCTCGGTGAGCAGCGACCGCGACCTGCCCTCCAGCGGGGTGATGTCCGCGCCTGAGTGCAGCGCGAGCTCGATCAGCGCCTCGGCGGGGTCGCGCCGCGGCCACCCGTTCGCGCTCCCCGACAGGGCGCCCGACCAGCGGTAGTCGCGCTCGCCGTCGAGCAGCAGGTGATCGACCCTCCGCCACTCGAGCGCCTCGAGCGTGCGGCCGGCCCCGAGCACCGCGCTGCGATCCGACACGGCGGCGTCCAGCACGCGTACGACCAGGCGGCTCTCGTATCGGCGCTGGGCGGCGTGGAGGTCAGAGCCGACCATCGCCGCCAGGCCGCGCGGCGGCAGGCCGTCGATCGGGCGCGTCACCATCGCCACCTCGCAGCCGTCCGGCGCGGCGTTCCGGGCCAGCGTGTGGGCCAGGGTGCTGTCGCCGGCGACGAGCACGCGCCGCCAGGCCCGTTCGGCGGCGATGTCGCGCACCTCGCCGGCGAGGCCTGCGGCCAGCGGCGCGCCGCCCCGGCGCCAGGAGGCCGAGGCGCCGGCGAAGCGGTACTCGCCCACCTCCTCGACGGCCCCCATCTGCCACTGGAAGAGCTGGACGGACGCGACGCCAGCCACCATCACGCCGGCCGGACGGCCCTCGTCGAACGCAGCCACGAGTGGGCGCACGTACGCCGTCTGCTCGAGCGCGGCCGTGACGCCGACGGGCAGGCCGACGCCGATCTCGAACACCTCCTCGGACGAGAGCGGCGCGAACAGGGCCCGCCCGGGCGTCTTGCCGTCGAGCATCCGGGCCAGGGCGGGGCGGATCCGCGGCAGGCACTCGCGATAGGCCGCGGCGAGGGGCTCGTCGTGTACCTCCTGCTCCAGCCGGCGCAGCTCCCCGGTGAGGGCGACCGCCCGCACCAGCCGGCCGGCGGCGTGGTCGGGGCGGTCGACGAACACCGACACGACCCCGAGCGGGTCGGAGATCGAGTCGATCGCGCGGATGTCAGACCAGGTCAGCATGGCTCCTCCTCGAGCGTTGGCTCGGTGCCGGCGCCGGGCCGGACGGGCGCGGAGACGCGAGCACCGATGCGCCGATCAGCACCACGACGGCGATGAGCGTCGCGGCGGCCGGCGGGTGGTAGAGCTCGGCCGTCGCCATCTCGATCCCGGTGAGGACGAGCACGGCGGCGAGGCCGAGGTTGAGATGGACGAACCGGTCGCGCATGCCCTCGAGCAAGACGAAGAGCGACGGCAGGCCGACGAGCGCCATCACGTTGGCCGCGAACACGATCAGCGGGTCGCGGGTGACGGCGAAGATGGACGGGATCGAGTCGGCGGCGAAGGCGACGTCCGTGGCTGCCAGCACCACCAGCACCACGACGAGCGGCGTGGCGTAGAACCGCCGCCCCCGGCGCACGAGCAGCCGTCGCCCGTCATACCCGGGCGCGGTGGGGATCACCCGGCTGACCGCCCCCACGAGCCGGCTGTGGGCCGGATCGGCGGCCGACGGGGCGCCCTTCACGAGCTTGATGCCCGTCACGATCAGGAACGCCGCGAACAGGTAGGCCGTCCACTCGGCCGCGCCGAGCACGGCCGACCCGGCCAGGATGAAGACGGCGCGCAGGGCGAGCGCGGCTGCGATCGCCCAGGCCACCGCCCACGGCCGCACCTCGGCCGGGACGGCGAACGCGGCCAGGGCGACCACGAACACGAACACGTTGTCGAGCGACAGGCTGCGCTCGATCGCGTATCCGGCCAGGTACTCGCCGGCCAGGCCCGGCCCCTGCCAGGCCCAGACGACGCCGGCGAAGCCGACGCCGGCGACGAGCCACCACGCGCTGATGACCGCGGCGGCTCGCAGCGAGCGGGGGCGCAGGACGCGGAGGTCGAGCGCAAGCAGTGCAGCCGCAGCGCCTGCCAGCACCACCCACTGCCACCAATCGTCCATGGATCCTCCTTCGGCTGTCCGAAACCGAAGGTCTCACCCGCCCGCGAGGGCCGGCTGCGCCGGGCCGGAAGGCCGTCCTGACGGCGCAGCAGATTGGTGGGCTACTCCCCTTCCGCCACCCACCATAGCGGCGGTCCGGCCGGATTCAGCTTTCCGGTGGGAAAACTTACGCAGTTCTCAGGCGGCAAGCTCCGCCGGCACGAGCGCGACCTCGATCGGGCGCCCGGCCCGGACGATCCCGAGCGTGACCGGGGTGCCGACGGCCTCGCCGACCATCAGCCGCAGCAGGTCGTCCATCCGCTCGACCGGGCGGCCGTCGACCGCGACGATCAGATCCTCCGAGCGCACGCCGGCGGTCGCGGCCGGCCCGTCGGGATCGACGCCGATCACCTCGACGCCGGAGGACCGGCCCACCTGCGCCCGGACGGCGGGCGGGAGCGGGCGGTCGCCGCCGGCGATGCCGACGAACGCGCGCCGCACCCGGCCGGTCGTCATGAGCTCGGAGACGATGCGGCGGGTGGCGGCGTTGATCGGCACGGCCAGGCCGAGACCGACGCCGGCCAGGGCGGTGTTGATGCCGACGACGCGGCCGCGGCTGTCGGCCAGCGCGCCGCCGGAGTTGCCGGGGTTGAGCGCGGCGTCGGTCTGGATCACGTCGGGGATCGAGCGCTGGGTGCGGCCGCTGCGGGCGGGCAGCGACCGGCCGAGCGCCGAGATGACGCCGGCGGTGACCGTTCCGCCCAGGCCGTGCGGGTTCCCGATCGCGACCACCAGCTGGCCCACGCGCAGACGGCTCGCCTCGCCCATCTCGGCGGGGGCGAGCTCCGCGGCGTCGACCCGGATCAGCGCGAGGTCGGTGAGCGGGTCGCGGCCGACCACCTCGAACGCCGGCTCGTCGCCGTCGGTGAAGGCGGCCCGGCCGCGGGCGTCGTCGGCGCCGACGACATGGGCGCAGGTGAGCAGGAAACCGTCCTCGCGCAGGACGACGGCGCTGCCTCCGCCGACCGCCTCGCGGCCGCGGCGGGCCCGGCGCACCCGCAGGTTCGCGACCGAGGGCGCCAACCGCTCGGCCACGGTCGTGACGATGCGGGAGTAGGCGTCGAGCGCCTCGTCGTCGGTCGGCAGCTCGTGGACGACGGCGTCTGCCACCGTCAGCCTTCCACCGTCTGCACGACGACCTCGCGCTCCGCCTCGCCCCGGACGAGGGCGAGAGCGATCGCGGGGTCCCCGGCGCCGTCGAGGGCGGCGTGCAGGTCGTCGATCGACGTGACCGGGCTGCCCGCGACGGCGACGATCAGGTCGCCCGCCTCGACGCCCGCGGCGGCCGCCGGCCCGTCCGGCTGCACCTCGCGCACGAGCAGGCCGTCGCGCTCGGGCAGGCCGACGGCGCGGCGCATCCGCCGGGCGGCCCGGCTCGAGACGACGCCGACGCCCAGCGTGCGGGGCACGGGCGCCTCGCCGCGGCCGAGCTCCTCCGCCCGCGCCTGCAGGTCGGCGTCGGCGGTGAGGGCGAGCACCAGGCCGCCGTCGAGCCGCACGGAGCTCAGGCCGACGAGGCGGCCGCTCGCGTCGACCAGCGGCCCCCCGGCGGAGCCGCGGGCGACCGCGGCGGTGTGCTCGACCGACCCGGCGATGCGGCGGCCGCGCGGCCCCCGGAACGAGCGGCCGAGGGCGGACACCGCGCCGGTGGTCACCCGCAGCGCCCCATCGCCGAGGCGGGCGAGCGCGAAGACGGGCGTCCCCAGCTCGGCCGGAGCGTCGCGCCAGGCGATCGCCGGGGCACCTTCGGTCTCGACGGCGATGACGGCCAGGTCACCGGCGGCGTCGATCGCCGCGGGCCGGCCGGTCGCCCGGCGCGCGTCGGCGAAGGTCACGGCGGCCTCGTCGCGGCGGACGGCGTGGGCGCAGGTGAGCACCCGGTCCCGACCGATCACGACCCCCGACGCCGGCCGCCAGCCGAACCGGAGGCCGACCACCGCGGGCCCCGCCGTCGCGGCCGCGGTCGCCGTCGCCTGCTGCAGCTCCTCGAGCACGTCCATGCCCTCTCCGCCCTTCTCGATAGTGAATAGCAATCTGCAAGTTACTCCTCGCGGCGGGCTCCCGCAACATCGATACGATGGGCGCGTGGAAGGCTCCGAGACCGCGTCGCCGCTCGCCGAGGCCATGGCCCTGGTCGGCGACCGCTGGACGCTGCCGGTCGTCGAGGCGCTGCTCGAGGGGCCGCGCCGCTTCGGCGAGCTGGTCGAGCGGCTGCCGGGGATCGCACCCAACATCCTCACCGACCGCCTGCGCAGCCTCGAGCGGGACGGGCTCCTCGTCGCCCGGCCCTACTCGCACCGGCCGCCGCGCTCGACCTACGAGCTGACCGACGACGGCCGCCAGCTGGCCGGCGCAGTGCGCCTGCTGAGCGAGTGGGGCGCCCGCCACGGCGGCCAGGAGCCGGCCCGCCACGCGGCCTGCGGCACACCGCTCGAGGTGCGCTGGTACTGCCCCACCTGCGAGCAGGCCGTCGACGAGGACGCCCAGGGGCTGCACTACGCGTGATCACGCTCGACGACGTCCACGCCGCCGCCGCTCGCCTCGAAGGCGTCGCCCACCGCACGCCGGTGCTGCGGTCGCGCACCCTCGACGCCCGCACCGGCGCGAGCGTGCACCTGAAGGCCGAATGCCTGCAGCGCGGCGGTGCGTTCAAGTTCCGGGGCGCCTACAACATGATCTCGTCGCTCCCGGAGGAGGCCCGCCGCCGCGGCGTCGTCGCCTATTCGTCGGGCAACCACGCCCAGGCGGTCGCGATCGCCGCGGCCATGCTCGGCTCGAAGGCCACCATCCTGATGCCCGCCGACACGCCTCCCGCCAAGCTGGAGGCCACCCGGGGCTACGGCGCCGAGGTGGTGACCTACGACCGCTACACCGAGGACCGCGAGGCGCTCGGCACCGCCCTGGCCGGCGAGCGCGGGCTCGAGCTCGTGCCGCCGTACGAGCACCCGGCGGTCATGGCCGGGCAGGGCACGGCGGCGCTCGAGCTGCTGGCGGAGGCGCCCGACCTCGACCTGCTGCTCGTGCCGGTCGGCGGCGGCGGCCTGATCGCCGGCTGCTCGACGGCGGCGAAGGCCCTGCGCCCGGACATCCGCGTCGTCGGGGTCGAGCCGGAGGCGGGCGACGACACACGGAGGTCGCTGGCGGCCGGCGAGCGGGTGCGGATCGAGACGCCGCGCACGATCGCGGACGGCCAGCAGGCCGACATCCCCGGCAGGCTCACGTTCGAGGTGAACCGGCAGCGGGTCGACGCGGTCGAGCTCGTCGCCGACGCCGAGATCCTGGCGGGGATGGCGTTCCTGTTCGACCGGATGAAGCTCGTCGCCGAGCCCAGCGGGGCGTCGGCGGTCTCCGCGCTGCTGGCCGGCCGGGTCGAGGCGGCCGGCGCCCGCGTCGGCGTGGTGATCTCCGGCGGGAACGTGGGCGTCGCCCGCTTCTGCGAGTTGATGGGCCGCCCGGCTGCATGAGCGCCTCCGGGCGCGACCCGCGCGAGGCGGAGGCCGAACGGCTCGGGCCCGGCCCGCCGATCGCGCCGTCCGGCCTGCGCCGGATGCTCGGCCGAGCCACCATCGACTTCGGGCCGCTGCGGCGGCGGCGCGACTTCCGCCTCCTCTTCATCGGCCAGGCCGTGTCGCTCTTCGGATCGGAGATCACCTTCGTCGCCCTGCCCTACCAGGCCTACCACCTGACCGGCTCCTCGCTCGTCGTCGGCCTGCTCGGCCTGGCCGAGCTGGTGCCGCTGCTCGGCGCGGCCTTCATCGGCGGGGCGCTCGCCGACGCGTTCGACCGGCGCCGGATGATGCAGCTCACCGAGCTCTCGTTCGCCCTCGCGTCGCTGGTGCTGGTCGCGAACGCCCTGCTGCCACATCCGCACGTGTGGGTGCTGTTCGCGGTCTCGGTGGTGCAGGCGACGCTGAGCGGCCTCCAGCGGCCGTCGCTCGACGCGCTCACCCCGCGGCTGGTCGAGCGCGGCGAGCTGATGGCGGCCGGCGCGCTCACGTCGTTCCGGATGACGCTCGGCGGGATCGCCGGGCCGGCCCTGGGCGGCGTCCTGCTCGCGACCGTCGGGCTGGCGACGACGTACGCCGTCGACACGGCCACGTTCGTCGTTTCCCTCGCCGCCCTGCGCATGATGCGCGCGGTGCCGCCCCCGCCCGAGGCCGAGCCGCCGAGCCTGCGCCGCATCGCCGAGGGCCTGCGCTACGCCGGCTCCCGCCAGGAGCTGATGGGGACGTACATCGTCGACATCGTGGCGATGTTCTTCGGGATGCCGATGGCGCTCTTCCCGGCCGCCGCGACGCACCTTGGCGGGCCGGGCGTGCTCGGGCTGCTCTACGCGGCGCCGGCGGTCGGGTCGCTGCTCGCGACCGTGACGAGCGGGTGGACGGCCCACGTGCACCGGCACGGCGCCGCGGTGTGTGTCGCCGCCGCCGTGTGGGGCGCCGGCATCGTCGTCTTCGGCCTCGCGCCGGGCCTCGGCCTGGCGCTGGCGGGGCTCGTCCTGGCCGGCGCCGCCGACATGATCTCGGGCATCTTCCGCACGGTCATCTGGAACCAGACGATCCCCGACCACCTGCGCGGGCGGCTGGCCGGCATCGAGCAGGTCAGCTATTCGACCGGGCCGCTGCTCGGAAACGTCGAGTCGGGCGTGGTCGCCTCGCTCGCCAGCCTGCGCGCTGCCATCGTCTCGGGCGGGGTGCTGTGCATTGCCGGCGTCGCCGTGGCGGCGCTCGCCCTGCCGGCGTTCTGGCGCTACGACGCCCGTGCATGACCGGTGCCCGGCACCGGGTATCAGGCTGTGGGAGCCGGATCGGGCGCCGGCGTCCGCTCGATCCCGGCGATCCGGTAGGCGTCGATCTCATCGAGCGTCTCGCGCTCGAGCAGCGCGCGGGTGAGCGCCTCGAGCTGGTCGCGGTGCGCCTCGAGCTGGGCGAGCGCCGAGCGCTCGCACTCCTCCAGGATCCGCCGCACCTCCTCGTCGACGAGCTCGCGGGTGCGCTCCGAGGCGTCGCCCGCGCCGGGGAAGAGCGTCGGCTCGTCGTTCGGGCCGGGCAGCACCGAGACGGGCCCGATCCGCTCCGACATGCCCCAGCGGCCGGCCATCTGCCGGGCGATCCGGGTGGCCTGCTCGAGGTCTGACTCGGCGCCCGTCGTCATGTCGCCGTAGATCAGCTGCTCCGACGCCCGGCCGCCGAGCGCGCCGACCAGGCGGCCGCGCAGGTACTCGGCCGTGTAGCCGTAGCGGTCGGCCGCCGGGCTCTGGAACGTCACCCCGAGGGCGCGGCCGCGGGGGATGATCGAGATCTTGCGCACAGGGTCGGCGCCGGGCTGGAGCATGCCGAGCAGCGCGTGCCCCGACTCGTGGTAGGCGGTGCGCTCGCGCTCCTCCGCCGAGAGCACGATCCGCCGCTCGGCGCCGAGCACGATCCGCTCGAGCGAGTCGGTGAAGTCGGGCGTCTGCACCTTCTCGTGCGACCGCCGCGCCGCCGTCAGCGCCGCCTCGTTCACGAGGTTTCGCAGGTCGGCGCCGACCATTCCCGGGGTCGACGAGGCCAGCGCGTCGAGGTCGACGTCGTCCGCCAGCGGTACGCCCCGCGTGTGCACCTCGAGGATCAGCCGCCGCCCGGTCTGGTCGGGCGGGTTCACGGTCACACGGCGGTCGAAGCGGCCCGGCCGCAGGAGCGCCTGGTCGAGCACCTCGGGGCGATTCGTCGATGCGATCACGATGACGCCCTCGGTCCCGGAGAAGCCGTCCATCTCGGTCAGGATCTGGTTCAGCGTCTGCTCGCGCTCGTCGTGGCCGCCGATCGTGGCCGACCCGCCGCGCGAGCGGCCGATGGCGTCGAGCTCGTCGATGAAGACGATGGCGGGCGCGGTCGTCTTGGCCTGGGCGAACAGGTCGCGCACCCGGCTCGCGCCGACGCCGACGATCGCCTCGATGAACTCGGACGCCGAGATCGAGTAGAAGGGGACGCCTGCCTCGCCGGCGACCGCCCGGGCGAGCAGCGTCTTCCCCGTCCCCGGCAGCCCGGACAGCAGCACGCCCTTGGGCACCGTCGCCCCCAGCCGTGTGTAGCGCTCGGGGTTGCGCAGGAAGTCGACCACCTCGACGAGCTCGTCCTCGGCCTCGTCGATGCCGGCCACGTCCTCGAACGTGACCCGCTTCGTGGACTCGTCCGGCTCGTAGAGCTGTGCCCGGGAGCGGCCGAACCCGCCGAGCGCGCCTCCGGCGCCGGCCCGCTGGGCACGGCGGAAGATGAACACGAAGAGCCCGACGATCAGGAGCGTCGGCGCGAAGCTGATCAGGAGCGACTCCCACAGCGGCGTGCCCGTCTCGATCGGGTGGGCGTTGATGACCACGTGCTCCTGCTCGAGCAGCCCGAGCAGCGAGTCGTCGGCGAACGCGGGCCGCTCGGTCTGGAACCTGGTGGACGCCTTGCTGCTCGTGTCAGGCGGCCTGACTGCCTTCTTGAACTCCCCCTGGATCGTGTCCCCGGTCGAAGTGACCTCGGAGACGTTGCCCGCCGTCACCTGCTCCCGGAAGTAGCTGTAGGGCACCGACTCGCGCGAGGGGTTGTGCGAGACGAGTCCGGCGATCACGTAGTTGGCGACGAGCAGCGCGAGCAGGACGAGCCAGAAGCGGCGGCCGCCGGGCATGCGCGCCGGTGGCTTCGGCGGCTGCTTCGGCTCCGGCACTCCCTCGACCCGGAACCCGCGGTGATGGTGCCCGGGCGCCGGGGTGCCTGCGGGCTTCTCGGCCATGGGCCGAGTGTACCGCCGGTCGGCGCCCCGGCGGCCGGGCGACACCGACGGGTGCCGCCCGCCGCGGGGCTGGAGGTGCGCGTACGAGGGTCATGGACGCAGCTGCTGGGGTCGGAGCCGGGGCACGACCCGCCGCGCGATCGAGACGGGCCGCAGTCGGCGTTGCCGGGGCTCGACCGGCGGCCGGTGCTGGGCGGCCGGCCCAACCTCGGGCTGTCGGTACCCGCGCGAAAGCTCGATGCGGATCTGTGGGTGGATCATGATGTTTCACCTCCTTTCGACCAACGTGTCTGTGACATAACGAAACATGCACGCATGCAGCAGCCTCCCTCCCGGGTGGTTACGTAACGGAGAAGTCCTCGCGCCGGTCGCCGAACGCCCGCGGGACGGGCGTCCTACGGCCTCACGTGGAGCGGGGTGAGCGGCTGGGACTCAGGCGAAGAACGGGGCCATACGGCCCGTAAATCCACAGCTGACCGGCTCGGGGGACGCCGCGGGCGCGAGGATGATATCCGTGGTGTTCATCATCTTCGTCCTCCCTTCGGGTCGCGGTGCCGGTCCAACGTTCGCCGAGAGCATACACGCGCGCGTGTAGGCCGTCAAGACGAATTTACATTATGACGTTAAGCAACGTCTGACCTCGTCGTCGCTCGTCGTCGAGAAGTCCTCGTACCATCCGCCCACCGACCGGAACCCTTCCGGAGCGAGCGCGCACACCACCTCGTCCGCCTCGGCCTCGAGCGAGCGGCACGTCTCGGCCGCCGCCACCGGCACCGCGACGACGACCCGGGCCGGGCCCGCCGACCGCACGGCACGGACGGCCGCGCGCATGCTCGCACCCGTCGCCAGGCCGTCGTCGACGAGGAGGACGGTGCGGCCCGCGAGCGGTAGCGGCGGGCGATCGCCGCGGTACGCGCGCTCGCGCCGGTCGAGCTCGGTCCGCTCCGCCGCGGCCACCTCGGCCACCAGGTTCAGGGGCACCGAGAGCTCCGCAACCACGCCCTCGTTCACCACTACGACGCCGCCCGTGGCGATCGCCCCCATCGCCAGCTCCGGCTCGCCGGGGACGCCCAGCTTGCGGACGCAGAACACGTCGAGCGGCGCCCGCAGCCTTCGCGCGACCTCGGCGGCGACGGGTACGCCTCCGCGGGGCAGCCCCAGCACGACGACGTCGGCACGGCCGGCATACGCAGTTAGGTGCCCGGCAAGCTGGACGCCCGCGTCGATGCGGTCGAGATACGGCCCCGGCCCCTCGACCGCGGCGGTCACCGCG
>Ga0075435_100000685_pt1 | contig 20996 bp, 11 predicted proteins | sample RhiMethybrSRZTD4_FD_75302 | JGI IMG/M metagenome (GOLD analysis project Ga0075435, IMG submission 75302) | Populus rhizosphere microbial communities from Tennessee, USA - Rhizosphere MetaG P. TD hybrid SRZTD4 | ecosystem: Host-associated > Plants > Roots > Rhizosphere > Soil | place: USA...
GCAGCAGTGACCGGCGATGTCCCGCCGCCGCCGGTGGTGTTCAGCGACGTCGTGAACGTGTCGAACGTGGACGAGCCCTCGGTCCACGCCAGGCCGATCTGGCCGGTGCTCAGCTTGTTGTAGCCGGTGATGAAGCTGCGCGCGTGCGAGCCGCTGTTCGTGCCCGGGACCGGCGCCCAGGCGGTCCACGTGGAACCGTTGAACTTGGTGAAGAGGATGGTGTTCGCGGCGTCGGTGTTGACGAAGAACAGCCACACGCTCGAGGTGCCGTCCGACGCGCCGAAGAGGCCGCCGCCCGACTTGAACGCCTGGCCAGCCGTGAACGCGGGGAGCGCAACCGTCAGGTTGCTCCAGCTGTTGCCGCCCACGTTGTACTGGCGGCCCTCGACAGCCGTGCCCGCCGCGTTGCGACGGAAGGCGTAGATCAACCCGGTGTGGACGGGGACGAGTGCCCAGTCGTTCTGATCGATTGTTGCGTTCGTCGCGAACACGTCACCGTTGCCGCCGCCGGTGGACAGCTGGATGTTCGTCCACACGCCCGCATTGGCGTTGATCCCGGACCGCTGGTAGCGCAGGTTGGTCAACTGCGGCTGCGGCGCCGCGCCGTTGCTGTAGACGGCGAGCATGACGTCGGACGCGAGCGGCGCGAAAGCCAGCACCTTGCACTGGTTCGACATCGTCTTGTCGATGACTGCCGTGGTCCAGGGCGGCGAGGTGCCCGACGCGCCAGTGGGACTCGTGTTGCTGCCGAACCCGTTCGTCCACGTCGCGGTGTTGTCGGCATTCGCCGAGCGGCCGACGGCGCAGTCGACTTCCTGGTCCATCGTGACGCTGAAGTGATGGATGAAGCCGCCGGTCGAGATGCCGACCGAGTTGCCCCACGAGGTGTTGGTCGCCAGCGAGCTGCCGCCGGTTCCCGGGGGGCCGTTGTATTCGGACGCCGTATTCGGTGAGCCGGGGTTGTTCCACGCGCCCCACGTGACCGACGACGCGCCGAGCTGCGCACGGATGTGGCCGTTGGACGAGACCTGGCCGTCGACCGCGGCGGACACGAAGATGTGAACGTAGTCGTTGGTCCCGATCGTCCGCAGCGCGACGCCCAGCGAGCGGCCGCCCGCCATCAGCGAGTTCGTCGCGCCGCCGGCCATCGCCATGTTCGGGCTCGTCGCGGCCTGCGTCCACGTCGCGGTCGACAGGTCCGAGCCGCTGCTGCGATAGGCCTGAACGGTCTGATCGCCGAACGCGTCGTGCGCGGAAGAGAGCGTGAACAACCACCAGATGCCGGAGTTCGGGGCGTAGACGAGATGCGACTGGCCCGAGTGGCCCGTCTGGTCCTTCCACGCGCCGCCGATCTGCGTTCCGATCTTGACGGTCGTCCCCGTTCCGCCGCCGCCACTGGCCGCCGCCACCGTGATCGAGACCGACTTCGTGCCGATCTCGACGTTGACGAGGTCGGTCGGCGTGAAGGTCACCGACAGCTTCTGACCCGGCGCCGTCGGCAGCTGCGTGCCCGCGAGCGGCGTGTAGACGAACACGCCCGGCACGTCGGCGGTCGCGTTCAGCTGCGTCGAGCTCAGCGCGGTGCCGGGCGTAATGTTCGCCGGCGCGGGCCACGTGATTACCGGCACGCGCTTCATGACCGGCAGCGGCACCTTCTTGACGATCGGCGCGAACGCCGTGTTGGTCGGCGTGAACGTCACCGTCAGCGTCTGCTGGCCGACCGGCAGGATGATGCCGAGCGCCGGCGAGTAGGCGAACGTGCCGGGAACGTCCGCGGTCGCGTTCAGCTGCAGCGCGCTCAGCGCGGTGCCGGTAGTGATCGGCGCGGGCGCGCCCCACGTCACGGTCGGCGCCGACGTGAGGACGTTGATCAGCACCGACGCCGTCGCCGTCTGGTAGGTCGTGCCGTCAGTCGGATACAGCGTCACCGACAGCGTCTGCCCGCTGCCCGCATTCAGCATCGTGCCGGCGGCCGGCGTGTAGACGAACGTGCCCGCAACGGTCGACGTGGCGTTCAACTGCGACGCGCCGAGGGCCGTGCCCTTGACGATGTCGGCGGGCGTCGGCCAGGTGATCGACGGGAGGAGCTTGGTCGACGCGGTGGCCGCCGGCGTGATCTCGACCGCCGCCATGTTCCATTCGTGATCGATCGGACCGACATCGTTGACCAGGACCGGGATGCCCGCGGCCGTGGTCGGATTCGTCAGCCGCTGCATCCAGAACGTGTCGCCGCTGGCGCCAAGGGCTTCGTGCACCATCACCTGGTTCGCACCGAGCACGCGCGGGACCGCGCCGTTCCAGTCGTTGCCGACGCCGTAGACCAGCGACCCCGCCTTCGTGGGCGTCAGCGACAGCGACGGCGCACCGCTCGCGGCGCCCCCCGCGACACTCGCGCCGATGCCGCTGGCGCCGGTGAACGCGACCACCAGCAGCGACAGATCCCGGGTGCTCGCGGTCTGCGAGGCGGTGACGACCAGTCCCGTGGCGGCGTTCGGCGTCGTGACGGCCCAGATCTCGGCGACACCGTGCTGCTGGTTGGCGCGCTTGATCAGCGTCCAGGGGAGTCCGCCGCCGGTGACGACGGCCGCTTCGCTGCCGATGTCAGGACCCGACGAAGAGACGAACGCCACGAGCAGGTCCCCCGCGGCCGTATCGAACGGGGCCGTCTGCACGCCGGTGTTGCCGTCGACGACGCCGGCGATCCGCGCCGTCAGCGGCACACCCTGCGTCGGCGGCGCCGGCGCGGTGTAGCTCGTGAAGCTGTAGTCGACGAACTGGAAGGTGCCGCTGATCTTCGACGACAGCCGGACGAACACGGGGCTGCCGTTGGTCGGCAGCCCGCCAACCACCAGGGACTGTGCGACGGTCTCGGCGCTCGCGTAGAGATTCGCCGCGCCCTGCGAGGTGCCGACCTCGAGCTTGTAGGTGGTGACGCCGGTGCCCGCCGTCCAGGAGAAGCTCTGCACGCTCGACGTGAACGGCACGCCGGTCGCGGGCGTCACCAGCTGAGCGACCGCGGTCGCGGGCGGCGGCGGCGGAGGCGGCGGCGCGGTGCCGACCGCGAAGTCGACCGCCCATCCGGCGCGGCACGCGAGGTCGGGGATGCTCGCGCCGTCCGACGCGCAGAACGCCGGCGCGGTCGCGATGAACGGGAAGAGATAGTCGTAGGCTTCCTGCGCGCGCGGCTGGCCGCTCTGGATCGCGCGCATCAGGTTGATGCGCGCTTCCGGACCGTAGAAGCCGGCGTACTCGCGCTGCAGATCGGGATTGCCGACGGTGTTGGCGGCGATCTCGCCGATGGTCTGGTAGAACGTCAGCCCCGTGCCCGGCGCGGGAACCGGCACGCCGACGTTGACGAGATACGGCGCGGACCACGGACAGCTGGTCACCCCGACCGAGCATCCGAGGTTCGACACGCGCGGGTAATCAGGCTCGCTGGTGAACAGCTTCAGCTGCAGGTTGGCGATCGCGTCGCGCGCGCCGAGGCCGCCGGTGAACCCGTGCTGGTTGGCGCGATCGATGGCGATGCCGAGATAGGTCTGCTCCCACAGCGAAATGAACTGCGGGCCTTCGGGGCGCAGCCCGGTCCAGAGCACCTTGAACGGGTTGGAGGGGGTGAAGCGCGCCGACGCATACGAGTCGATCCAGTTCAGGTTGTTCTGGACCTTCTGCACGAGGTGCGCGCGCACCGGCGAGGCCTCGGGGAAGTACGCCGCCGCGTCGGCCATGTTGCGCAGCGCCCAGCCGAACCCGCGCGTCTCGTTGTTGGCGACGATGCCGGTGTTGCTGCGCGTGCCGTCGCCCGGATAGGTGCGCAGCATGCAGTAGAACGCCCAGAACGCCATTTCGTCGGCGTAGTAGCGGTCGCCCGTCAGCAGGTAGGGCACGAACGCGATGGACGGCTGGTGCGCGACGTCGGGGATGAGCGCGGTCTGCCCCGGGCCCGGGACGATGTTCCCGTACTCGTGCATCGGCAGCGGCGTGCCGGCCATCGTGTCCCAGCCCGCCGCGGCGGCGCGATCGTCGAGCCAGAAGGTCGGCCGCTCGTCCACCGAGATGAAGCGCTCGGCGCCGACGCCGGTATGCGTGCCGTTCTCGCGCTCGCGCATGTGAATCGGCCACGAGCCCGAGAGATCGCCGTTGGCCAGCACGAACGCGCGCTGCGTCAGGTTCTTGTGCACGAGATAGCGCGCCGTCCAGTCGGGATACGGCGCGATCTCCTGCCGGCCGGAATGCGCCGGCATGTTCCGCTCGAGCGCGCCTTCGCCGAGGATCTCGTAGGTCGCGCCGGTCGGCGTGTTCACCTGGTTGCGGACGACCGAGAGGTACGGCGGAATCGCGTTCGCCGCGTTGAACGGCGCCATGTCCGGCGTGATGTCGGCGAAGGTGCCGCCGGTGACGAACGCCTTGCGCCAGCGCGTGAGGTAGAAATGCTGGACGGCCGTCTTCGCGAACACCGCGATCCCGTTGACCTTGAGGGTGACGTCGTAGGTCACGGTCGACGCGCCGGCGAGGTCGAGCGTGTTCTCGACCGTCGTGTCGACGCGCGCGGTGCCGTCGTTGTAGACGCGCGTGTCGAAGATCACGCGCAGGAACGGGTGCGGCGCGTTGTTCGGCGCGGTCGGGATGACGACGGTGCGCCCTTCGTAGGCCAGCGGGCCCGACAGCCAGGTGTCGGTGGACGGCGTTCCGGGCAGCGTCGCCGTGTAGGTGGTCGTGCCGATCTTCAGCGCCGCCGACGCGGTCGGCAGCGCCGGCGTCATCGTCCCGCTCGACGTCGACCCGGCATGCAGCGGATAGTTGCCCGACGTGGGCACGTTCACCGAGACGATCGCGAAGCGGATCGAGCCGTCGGGCCAGCGGTTCTTGACGTCGGTCTGCGTCGCCAGCGTGCCGACCTGGATGGCGCTGCCGTTCGGGATCACGCCCTGGGGCACGGCCTGACCGAAGGTGATCCAGCCCTGGGTCAGACCGACCGTGGCGAAGTTCGTCTGCGCGAGCGCCGGCGTGGGAAACGCCAGCAGCGCGACGATCAGCGCGAGTACGTAGTACGGCACCCGCGTGACCAGCTTCCTCCGTGAATGGCCGCGATGCCCCTGTGTTGTCGTCGTCAAGAACGCCCCGTACGCCACCAGGCCGAGAAAGGCAGGGCCGCGCCGGAAGCGGTCTGCCTGTCCGCAAGATTCAAGTTTTTTGGCTTTCCTAAGGGATACTGCGCCGGACGTCCCGGAGCGAGGGTTCAGATAGCAATGGGACTGCCGGGATGCGCCGGGCGGCGCACGCCGAAGGCGGGTAAAAACCGCACAGAATTCTAGGGTTTTCCCCCCTCTCCGATCGGCCTCTTTTGGGGACGAGGGATCGGGCAGACGAAAGTCTGCTTCCGGGTTGACTAACCCCTCATGCGGGGAAGACGAGAATTGGATCGACTTCTACACTACCCCCCAGTAACGATCCTGATGGCGATCGGCCGATAGACGATCGGGACGTGACAGATGGTGAATGAACGGCTGAGGCGTGCCCGCACTTCGCGCGGAGAAGAGCTTGCTGAGCTCGCCGCGCGCACTGGTCTCCGCGAAAGCGTGCTGCGCGCCATCGAAGACGGACGGTTCGATCTCCTGCCGCCGGGGATTTACGCGCGCGCGGCGATTCGCTCGTACTCGTCGGCGGTCGGCCTCGATCCCGGCGAGATTCTCGACGAGTGCGCGCCGGAACTGCCGGCGGTCGCGGAACCGATCAGCGCGATCGGCCGCCTGCGCGGCATTCGCACCGTGCCGGAGCAGCCGATCGCGACGACCGGGTCGCGCGAGGTGCCGGCGGCGGCTGACAAGCCCGACTGGCGGCTCGCCGCGGCGGCCGTGGTCGACGCCCTGGTGGTCGGCGCGATGCTGCTCGCGGTGATCGCGCTCGCGCGCGTCGCCACCGCGGCGCCGCTCGCGACGATCGGCGCGTCGGGTGCATTCTCGCTCGCTGTGATGGGATCGATTCTCGCGTCGAGCTACTTCGCGTGGTTCGCCGTGAGCGGATCCACCGCCGGCGCGAAGGCGGTCGGACTCGGCCGGCGATCGCTGGAGCCGGAGCCGATGACGCTGCAGGCGGTGGCACGGCGCGCCCTGCGCTGTGCGACCGACGATCTGCGCTTCGTCACGGACTCGGGCACGTGGATCGGCGCGGCGTTCCGCCCGCGAGAGTGTCATGAGACGCACAACGAGTGCCGGGCGGGAGCGCTCAACGATTGACGAGCGCGCCGGCGGTGACGCCGTGAACCGGCGCCGGGTTCCACGGCCAGCGCCCGCGATCGACGCGCGACGTCAGCAGCGCCAGCGCCGCGATCAGCAGCGCGCCCGCCGCCACCGCCGCCATGCGCGCGACGCGGCGCGGCGGCTGCAGGTCGAGCGCGCGCAGCGCGCAGGCGAGCTCGCGAGGCGACTGGAAGCGGCGATCCGGGTGCTTCTCGAGGCAGCGCGCGATAATGCGCGCCAGCCCTGACGGCATGCGGAACGGGGGATCGGCGAGGTCGGGCGGGTCCTGGCCCAGGATCGCGGCGCGTCGCGCCGTCTTCGTCGAGCCGGCAAACGGCGAGACGCCGCTCAGCCGCTCGTAGAGCAGGCAGCCCATCACGAACACATCGCTGCGGTTGTCGAGGCGCTCGCCGCGTACCTGTTCCGGCGACAGGTAGCCCGACGCGCGGGCGCGGACCAGCACGGCGCGGGTCCGTCGCTCGTCGAGCATTTCTTCGACGAGGGCGGCGATGCCGTTATCGCTGCCGTAGTTCGGCAGCGCGGGAACGATGGAGTGCGTCAGCGTGGCCACGTTTCGGGCTCCACAGGGTGTTCGAGCCGGTAGGGTCGCATCCGCCGTCCGTGCCGTCAACGCACGAAAGTGCGGGGTCCCGCTCCGGCGCGGCTATCGGCCCGTGCGGATGCCGATCGTGAAGCGGACGGTGAAGCCGCCGAGATCGGTTTCGCTGAACGCCTGGGACAGGCCGGCGTCGCCGATCGCGTTCGGCACGCCGCGGTACTGCGCCTCGCCCGCCGCGATCAGCCACTTCGAGAGGCCGAACTCCGCTCCGCCGAACACTTCGTAGCCCGTGAACGAGTCGGAAACGTTGTCGGACGCATCGGCCGGCGGCACCGGACTGGTTTCCTTGTACGACAACAGCAGCGCCGCCGCGCCGGCGTAGGGCACGATCCGCCCTTTCGCCGGCACGAAGCGCCAGCCGCCGCCGATTTCGATTGGCGTCATCGAGACGGTCAGCGGAATCCCGAGCGGCACGGCCTCGGTACCGGTGAAGATCGCGCGCGTGCCCTCCTTGGTCGCGTGCGTCACCGCGACTCGCGCGAACAGGTGCTTCCAGAGGTCGGTGACGTCCACGCCGCCGCCGTAGCCGAGCAGCGTCGCGGTGCCGAGGACCGCTTCGAAACTGCTCGACGCCGCCATCGTGTTGCCGTCGATGATCGCGTAGGGGTGCAGCCCGATGGCCGGACGCGTCGTGGACGAGGGCGCCTGCGGCTCTTCCGCCGCCGCGACGCGCGGGACGAGCGCCACGCAGGCACACGCCAGCGGGAGGAGAACGAATCGCGGGAACACGCGCATGATGCCTACTTCTTGATGCCCAGCCCGAAGAGCGCGGCGCGCGGCTGGATGAGGCCGAAACCGAAATCGTCGTTGCGCGGGTTCGCCGCGCTCTCCGGCGTGCCGATCAGTTTCGCGGTCTTCTTGATGATCTGCTCGACCTGGGCCGGCGTCTTGATCCCCTGGCTGAAGAGCAGCGCCGCGAGCCCCGCGACGTGCGGCGACGCCATCGACGTGCCCGAGAACGCTACCTCGGTGTAGTTGTCGAACACGGGGAACAGCACGCGCCCTGGATCGCTGACCGACGGACGGATCGTCGACTGCCAGATGAAACCGCTGCCGCTCGCATCGCTGTCGCGCGAGTCGCCGCCGGGCGCCGCGATCTCGACGTAGCTGCCGGTGTTCGAATACGACGCGCGGTTGCCCGATCGGTTGGTCGCGCCGACCGCCATGACGCCGTTGATCTGCTGCGCGTAGGAGGCCGGAAACGAGACGGGATTCCCTTCGAGCTTTTCGTTGCCCGCGGCGATCGCCACGAACACGCCCTTGCCCACCGCATAGTTCAGCGCGTCGAGCTGCGCCGTGGACGGGCTGCTGCCGCCCAGGCTCAGGTTGATCACCTTCGCGCCGTTGTCGGCGGCGTAGCGGATGCCCTGCGCGACGGCGGAGTTCGGGCAGCCGCCCGCGTCCGGCGGCACGAAGCCGCGGCCGCCCGAGGCGGAGAACGAGAACTGCACGTCCCAGTAGCTCGCGCACACCTTCACCGGCATGATGCGCGCCTTGTAGGCGATGCCGGCATCGAACAGCGCGTTGTTGGTCTCTTCGCCAATTGTCGAGCTGACGTGCGTACCGTGACCGTCGGTGTCGAGCGTCGTCGTCCCGAAGCCGCTGACGAAGTCGAACGGCGTGACCAGGCGCGACGCCGGCAGGTCGGGGTTGACGGCGAACGGGACGCTGATCGTCTGGATCGCGCTGCCGTTCCAGGTGGCAGCCGTCCGCGTCGTGTTGTCGGTGGTGATCCCCGTGTCGACGACGGCGACGATGATGCTGGCGCTGCCGCCGGCCGTGATGTCCCACGCGCGCGGCATGTCGAGCGCCTGCAGGTTCCACTGCCGCGGGGCGTAGCCGGTGTCGTTCGGCGTCGACATGTGGTGCAGCAGGTAGTTCGGCTCGGCATACTCGACTTCCGGCTGCGAGCCGAGCTGCTCGGCGAGCACCCGCGCATCGAGCTGCAGCTGATCGCGCAGCACCGCAATCTCGCCGGCCCACTCGAGCGAATCCACCGACGGGCGGCTGCGCACGGCGTCGAGCGCCCGCTGCTGGCCGTCGCGGGTCGCGCCCGGCTTGAACTTGACGATCACTTCGCCGGGCAAATAGTCGAGGCTGCGTCTCGCCGCGTCGATGAACGCCGCCGTCCGCTCGGCAGACATCATTGGTGCCGGCGCCGGCGCCTCCTGGCCGATCGCGCGCGGCGCGCGGACGATGACGAGACTGGCCAACAACGCCGCGCAGGCGGCGCCTACCCTGAACCGCATCGAACCTCCACTCGTACGCTATTCCGCGGCTGAGGCACTGTCAACGGTACCCGTCATGATATTTCTGCGACGCTCGACAGGCGCGCGCTGATGGCCTGAACCTCTCGATAGACCCAGCGGCTCAGCTCGATTCGGCGCGCAGGGTTCTGCTACGATCGGGACTCACCCGTCTTCACAATTCATCCAGCTGAGCCAGGCACACCTCGTCCGTGCGACGTGTGCGGTCGAGGTGTCATGCGCGTTGCCCGTCTGTCGCTGCTCGTGTGCCTGTCGCTCTGTGCCATCGCGCGCTCCGCGGCGGCAGCCGACTACTACATTGCGGCGTCGGGCAGCGACGCGAACGCCGGCAGCGCCGCTGCGCCGTGGCAGACGCTCGCGCGCGCGTCCAGCGCCATCCTGCGCCCCGGCGATCGCGTCCTGCTTCGCGGCGGCGACAGTTTCAGCGGCACGTTGTCGCTCGACGCCTCCGACGCCGGGACCGCGGCGGCGCCGATCGTGATTGGCTCGTATGGCACGGGGCGGGCGACCATCCGAACGACCTCCGGCGCCGGAATCTCCGTCTACAACACGTCCGGAGTGTCGATCGCCGGGCTGGCGATCGTCGGCGGCGCGGGCAGCACCAGCGGGATCAGCGTGTTCACCGATCTCGGCGGCGACGTGCGCCTGGCGTTCCTGCGGATCGACTCGGTTGACGTGACGGGCTTCGGCCGGGACGGCATCGAGATCGGCGCGTGGAACGGACGGAGCGGCTTCCGCGACGTGCGCGTCACCAACTCCTCGCTGCACGGCAACGGCCGCACCGGCCTCTTCACCTATGCGCAGCTGCCCGGCTCGCATCAGCAGGTGTATGTCGGCCACGTGCGCGCGTACGACAATCCCGGGATCACCGGCGCAACGTCGAACACCGGCAGCGGGATCGTTCTCGCGTCGGTCGACGGCGGCACGATCGAACGGTCCGTCGCGCACGACAACGGACGGCTGTCCACGACGGTCGGCGGGCCGGTCGGCATCTGGACCTACGATTCGAACGCGGTCGTCATCCAGTACAACGAGTCGTACCGCAACCGGACGGCGAGCACCGCCGACGGCGGCGGCTTCGATCTGGATCAGAACGTCTCCAATTCAATCGTCCAGTACAACTATTCGCACGACAACGACGGCGCGGGCTACCTGCTGGCACAGTCAATCGCCGGCGACGCGCACCACGGCAACATCGTCCGCTTCAACATCTCGCAGAACGACGGGCGCGCCAATTCGTATGGCGGCATCGAGCTGTGGGGCCGCATCGTTTCCGCCGAGATCTACAACAATACGGTGTACGTCTCCGCTGCCGCCGCGGGAGCGCCTCGCGCGGTGCGCATCTGGAACGCGGGCGTGACGAGCCTGTTCGTCTCCGGCGTACACCTGCGCAACAACCTCTTCGTCACCGCGAACGGGCTCCCGGTCGTCGAAGTCACCGCCGCCGCGCTCGCCGGCGCGTCCGACCTCCGCTTCGAAAGCAACAATTACTTCGGCAGCGGTTCGGGCCTCGCCTTCCTTTGGAACGGCGCCAGCTACAGCGGACTCACGACATGGCGTGCGACCGGCCAGGAAACACTTGGCGGCAAACCGGTGGGGCTGGCCGTCGATCCGCTGCTGACCGCACCGGGCGCGGGCCAGACGCTGGACGATGCGGATCGACTCGCGGATCTCAGCGCCTACCGCCTGCGTGACGGATCGCCGATGAGCGATGCGGGCCTGGACCTCGCGCTCGCGCTTGGTCTCGATCCCGGCCCGACCGACTTCTTCGGCGTGCTGCTGGGCCAGCGGGCCGGCTACGACATCGGAGCAGGCGAACTGCCACAGACCGCGGGCGCAGCGACTGACGAAGTGCTGCTGCTGGCATCCCGTGCGTCGACGATCGCCGGCCGGTGGCGCGCCGTCCCGGACACGACCGCGGCGAACGGCGCGCGCCTGTACCAGCCGGACGCGGGCGCGGCGAAGCTCACCACGCCCCTGGTGTCGCCGGGCGACTACTTCGAAATGACCTTCATGGCGGACGCGGGCAAGCCGTACCGCCTCTGGCTCCGCGGCATCGCCGAAGGGAACGCCTGGACCAATGACTCGGTCTTCGTGCAGTTCTCCGACAGCATCGACGCGTCGGGCGCGCCGATCTTCCGCATCGGGACGGCCTCGGCGACGACGGTGAGCCTCGAAGACGACAACGGCGCCGGCGTCGCCGGCTGGGGCTGGCAGGACAACGGCTGGGGCACCGGTGTGCTGGGGCCCGCGATCACCTTCGCCACGCCGGGCCTCCACACGATTCGCGTCCAGACGCGCGAAGACGGCTTCTCGATCGATCAGATCGTGCTGTCGGCGCGTCAGTACATCGCGTCGGCGCCGGGGCTGCTGAAGAACGACACGACGATCCTGGCCGCGGCGGCCCCGGCCGCGACAGCCCCGGGCGAGATCGTCGTCCACGCGGGCGATCTGCCGCCGGCCAACCTGCACGGCGACTGGACGCGCGTCGCCGACGCCAGCGCCGCCGACGGCCAGGCACTGTGGAACCCCAATCGCGGCGTGGCGAAGATCGCCGCGCCCGCGGCCGCGCCGGTGTCCTACGTCGACGTGCCGTTCACTGCGCAGGCCGGCGTGCCCTATCAAATCTGGCTGCGCATGCGCGCCGAGTCGGATTCCTACGCCAACGACTCGATCTACATCCAGCTGACTGGCGCGATCGACGCCGCCGGGCAACCCGTCGCGCGGATCGGCACGACACAGGGCTCGGCCGTCTCCCTGCAGGACTATCAGGGTGCGGCCATCGCCGGCTGGGGATGGAACGACAACGGCTGGGCGTCGCTCGGCACGCCGTATACCTTCGCGGTGACGGGTGCCCAGACCCTGCGCATCCAGCAGCGCGAGGACGGGATGCTGATCGATCAGATCGTCATCAGCCCGGCGAAGTACCTGGGCACGGCGCCGGGCTCGCTGACCGGCGATCGCACGATCATTCCTGCCGGAGCGCGATGATCGACCCGGCTATTTCTCGCCGGAGTAGATCAGCGGCAGCCCGTTTTTGGAATTGCCGACGACGATCACCTTGGAGTTCTGGCTCTTCACCAGCTCCATCGTCGCCTCGATGCCCTTCCACTCGAGCAGCTTCTCGCTGATGCCCTGGCTGACGATGTCCTGGAAGTCCTTGATACCGGCAGCCTCAACGCGCTTGCGCTCGGCTTCCTGTTTCTCGCGCTGCAGCACGAACTCCATCCGCTGGGCTTCCTGCTGCGCCTGCTGCTTCGCTTCGATCGCGTGCTTGAGCGTGTCGGGCAGCTGAAGGTCGCGCAGCAGGACGTTCTCGATGACGATGCCGCGTGGCGTCACCTGGCGGGCGACGTCGTCCTGGATCTGCCGCGCCATCGTTTCGCGCGCGTCCGAGTAGAGAGAGGCCGCGGTGTTGCCCGCGGTGATCGCGCGCATGGCCGACCGGAAGGTCGGCTGCAGCAGCACCTCCGCATAGTTCGGTCCAATCTGCTGGTAGATCTCCGCGGCCCTCGCCGAGTCGAGGTGATACAGGATCGACGCTTCGAGCCCCATGATCAGCCCTTCCTTGGAGGGAACCGACGCGTGCTCTTTCACCTCCTGCGTCTTGACGCTGAGCTCGGTGACGATCGCCGCCGGATTTACGAGGTGGATGCCTTCGTGGAGGGTCTGCCCGGTGACCCGGCCGAACACCGAAACGACTCCGACGTGGCCGGTCCTGACGCACGAGGTGGACGAGAACGCGACGATGACCAGGATACCGATCAAAAGGAGCATCCCGACGCCGCGGACGAATGCCTTGCCACCGCCGCCTGCGCGTTCGATGGTGAACGGTTCACGCATGCTGCCTCCTCAATGGATGAGGCAGGATACCGCGCGGAGGTTTCAGTCCTGTTTCAGGGCGAGGATCGGATCCAGGCGCATCGCGCGCCTGGCGGGTAAGTAACACGCCACCAATGCGATAGCGCCAAGTGCCGCGGCCACGACGGCGTAGGTGGACGGGTCCGTCGGCTTGACGCCGTAGAGCATCTTCGCGAGCAGGCGCGACGCGCCGAACGCTCCGGCAGTTCCCAGCACCAGGCCGGCGCCCGCGAGCTTCATTCCCTGTCCCAGCACCAGCCGCATGATGTCGCGCCGCGCTGCACCGAGCGCGAGCCGGACGCTGATGTCGTGCGTGGCCTGCTCGACCGAGTAGGAGATGATCCCGTAGACCCCGACCGCCGCCAGCAGCAGCGCGATCGCGCCGAACACCGTCAGCAGCAGCATGTTGAAGTTCTGCCGGCCGATCGAGGCGGAGACGATGTCGTCCATCGGCTTGATGTCGGCGAGCGGCAGCTGCGCATCGACGGCGAGGAACGCCTGCTGGATCGGGCCGGTCAGCGACGACAAGGGCGCCTGCGACTTCACGATCCAGCGCGGCGGAATCAGGCTGTTGCCCAGGCGCGTGAGCGCATCCGGCACCTGCGCGGACGGCACGAACACCATCGGCGGCGGATCACTGTCCAGGCCGTTGTCGCGCGTGTCGCCGACCACGCCGATCAGCTGCCGCACCGGATCTTCGAATTCCGGCCCGAGGCCCTTGGCAAACAGCAGGCGCTGCCCGATCGGATCCGCGCCGGGGAAGTACTTCTTCACGAACTGCGCGTTCACGATCACCACCGGCGCCGCGCCGCTCGTGTCCCGATCGTCGAAGGCGCGCCCGCGCAGCACCGGAATCGACAGCGCGCGGAAGTACGCCGGCGAGATCGATCGCCAGTTCTCGTCGCCGTGATAGAGCTCGCCGCCCGGGAGCGGGCGTCCCTCGATGCTGAACGGCAGGTCGACGCCTCCCTGGGTCGGCAGCATGATCGCCATCGCGGACGTTTCGACGCCGGGGATCGCGTCCAGCTTCGTCGTCACCGCGCGCGTCAGAAGCTCCATGCTGCGCGAGGTCGTGTATTTCGATCCGGCGAGCGAGGTCTGCGCCGTGAGCACGCCATGCGACGCGAACCCGGGCTTGACGTCGCGGAGCGCGACGAACGTGCGGATCAGGAGCGTGGCGCCGACGAGCAGCATCAGCGCGAGCGCCGTCTCGATGACGACGAGCGCGGCGCGCGTGCGCGCGGCGCGGCGGTTGCTGGCACCGCGGCCGCCGGCCTCCCTCAGCGTCTGGCCGAGGTCGGCGCGCGCGAGCTGCAATGCCGGCGCCAGCCCGAACAGCAGCGCCGTCACGACCGAGACGCCGAGCGTGAAGGCCACGACGCGCCAGTCGAAGAGCGTCGTCCAGAACGACGCCTGCGCGAGATCGTCGAGCCGCGGCAGATCGCCCGGGCTCAGCGCGATCAGCAGGCGTGCCCCCCAGACGCCGGCGATCACTCCGGCCACGGCGCCGCAGGCGGCCAGCAGAAGGCTTTCCAGCATCAGTTGCCGGATCACCTGCATCCGGCTGGCGCCGATGGCGGCGCGAATCGCGACCTCGCGCTGCCGTCCGGCGGCGCGCGCGAGCAGCAGGTTGGCGACGTTGGCGCAGGCGATCAGCAGCACGAGGCCGACGGCGCCAAGCAGTACGAGCAGCGCCGGGCGCACGTCGCCGACGGCGATGTCGAGCATGCGGAAGACGCCCGCCTGTTCCGTGTCTCCCATCCACTTCGGGTTTGCCTTGCGGAAGCGATCGCCGAGCACGCGCACTTCGGCGCGCGCCGCGTCGACGGTCACGCCTGGGCGCAAGTGCGCCGCGACGGAGAGGAAATGTCCCTGGTTGGTGGAATTGCGATCCGCCTGGAGCGGAACGTAGATGTCGGCGGGAGGCTCGGATCGGAACCCTTCGGGCAGCACGCCGACCACCGTGTAGGGATCGCCATTGAGCATGATCGTGCGGCCGGACGCCAGGGGATCGCCGCCGAGCCGGCTCTTCCACAGCTGGTGCGAGACGACGGCCACGCGCGGGCCCGATGGGACGTCTTCGTCGGCGGTGAACGTGCGCCCGATCGCCGCGGCCGTGCCGAAGACGCGGAAGTAGCCCTCTGTGACGTGGATGCCCTTCACCTGTTCCGGGCGATCCCCGCCCCCGAGGTTCAGGCCCGGCCCGGAAAAGTCATAGGCCGCGATAGCGTCGAAGGCCTGCGCTCCGGACCAGACGACGAACTTCGGGATCGACGTCGCGCATTGCGGCTGCGCCTGGAACTCGCGGCAGAGCCTGACCAGGCGATCCGCGTCCCGATACGGCAACGGCTGAAGCAGGACCGCGTTGACCACCGAGAAGATCGCCGCGTTGGCGCCGATGCCGAGCGCCAGCGCCGCCACGGCGACCAGGCTGAAGCGGGGATTCTTGAAGACGGCGCGAAAGGCGTAGCGCAAATCGCTCGAGAGTCCGTGCATGCAAGTCTCCTACGTGGCCAGGTCCGCTTCGGTTCGAGGAGCGACGACGCTCGCCGCCAGCGCGCCGGCGGCGGACACCGCCGCGCCGATCAAGGCATACCACGTCCAGCCGACCGCCGCCGTCCACCACGCCCAGACGAGCACGGCGCTGCCGAGCGCCATGCCGGCGATCATGGCCGCGGCCCCGACCCGCCGCGTCGTGACGCCGACCAGGAACGCCCCCAGCACCGGCCCCGTCGTCAGCGAGAGGACCGAGAGCCCGGCGTCGAGGACGGACTGATCCAGCCACTGCGCGCCGAGCGCCACGATCAGCTGCACGATGCCCCAGAACACGGTCAACTGCTTCGACAACCGCAGCAGTTTCGCTTCGTCGGGCTTCGCGTTCACGTAGCGCAGGTAGAAGTCGTTCACCGTCGTCGCCGCCATGGCGTTGATCGACGGCGACAGCGCCGCCGCGACGATCGCCGCGACGATGAAGCCGATGAGCCCGTGCGGCAGGCGCTCGACGATGAACTGCGGCAGGATCGCGTCGTTGCGCGGCAGCGCGGCGGTCAGCGGCACGTGCTGGTGATAGGCATAGAGCATCGCGCCGATGGTCAGGAACAGCGCGAACTGCGCGAAGACGATGAAGCCGCTCAGCACCAGCCCGCGCGCGGCGGACTTCGGCGAGTCGGCCGACAGCAGCCGCTGCACCAGGAACTGATCGGTCCCGTGCGTCGCCAGCGTCAGCGCGATCCCGCCGGCCAGGCCGGCCCACAGCGTGTAGATCTTCTTCGGGTCGAGCGAGAGATCGAACACGGTGAACTTCCCCGCCGCCGATCCCAGCCGCACCACTTCGCCCCAGCCGCCGGGAATCTGGTTGAGCAGCGCGAAGAAGACGACCAGCGCGCCCGCGACGTAGATGAACATCTGCACGACGTCGGTCCAGATGACCGCGGCGGAGCCGCCGCGCACGGTGTAGACGATCATGGCGCCGCCGAGCACGCACACCGTCCACGGGACCGGCACGCCGGTCACGATCGAGATGACCAGCGCGGTCGCGAACAGGCGGATGCCGTCGGCAAGCGATCGCGTCACCAGGAAGAGCCCCGCGGCGACGGTGCTGACCGACGGGCCGAAGCGCCGCTGCAGCAACTGGTACGACGTGACCAGCGCGCCGCGGAAGTACTGCGGCAGGAAGAGCACGCTGACGACGAGGCGGCCGATGACGTAGCCGGCGGCGAGCTGCAGGAAGGTCCAGTTGCCGGCGTAGGCCGAGGCCGGCACGCCGATGAAGGTGAGCGTACTGGTCTCGGTCGCGACGATGGTGAAGCAGATCGCCCACCACGGCGTCGACTGATCGGTCAGGAAATAATTGCGCGTGTTCTTCTGGAATCTCGCGAAGTAGGAACCAAAGAGCGTGATGGCGACGAGGTAAGCGGTCACGACCGCGTAATCCAGCCCGTTCATCTGCGGGGATTATCCCACGCGGCCCGAGAGGGCCGCGAATTGAGAAATGACAGCGTAGAATGCAGAGGCCTATGACGCTCACGGCCTTCGACTGGTCGGTCATCGCGGCGTACTTCCTCTTCAATCTCGGCATCGGGCTCTACTACGCACGGCGCGCCGGCAGCAACACCCAGGAGTTCTTTCTCTCCGGGCGCGACGTGCCGTGGTGGCTCGCCGGCACGTCGATGGTGGCGACGACGTTCGCGGCCGACACGCCGCTGGTGGTGACGGGGCTGGTCGCCAGCTACGGCATCGCGGGCAACTGGCTGTGGTGGAGCATGGCCATGAGCGGGATCATGACCGTGTTCCTGTACGCCAGGCTGTGGCGCCGCGCCGGCGTGATGACCGACGTCGAGTTCGCCGAGCTGCGCTACTCGGGCAAGCCCGCGGCGGTGCTGCGCGGCTTCCGCGCGCTCTATCTCGGCATCCCGATCAACTGCATCGTCCTCGGCTGGGTCAACCTGGCGATGCTGAAGATCCTGATGGCGACGCTCGGGCTCGAGCGCGACGGCGCGCTGCTGGTGCTGCTCGCGATTCTCGCCTTCACCGCGTTCTACACGACGATCTCCGGGCTCTGGGGCGTGCTGGTCACCGACCTCTTCCAGTTCGTGCTGAAGATGGGGATGGTGATCCTGCTGGCGTTCACCGCGATCCGCGCCGTCGGCGGGCTCGACGCGCTGCAGGCGAAGATCGCGGTGCTCGACGCCGCGCGCGGCGCCGGCTCGCGTTTGTCGTTCTTCCCGGAGCGCGGCTCCGCCTGGATGCCGGCGATCACCTTCTTCGTCTACCTGGCGGTGAACTGGTGGGCGAGCTGGTACCCGGGGGCCGAGCCGGGCGGCGGCGGCTACGTCGCGCAGCGCATCTTCTCGGCGAAGAACGAGCGGCACGGGCTGCTCGCGACGCTGTGGTTCAACGTCGCGCACTACGCGCTGCGGCCGTGGCCGTGGATTCTCACCGCGCTCGCGACGATCGTCCTCTACCCCGATCTCGTCGACAAGGAATCGGGCTACATCAAGGCGCTGATCGATCCGGCCGTCTTTCCGCCGGCGCTGCGCGGGTTCATGCTGGCCGCGTTCGCCGCGGCCTACATGTCGACGATCGGCACGCAGTTGAACTGGGGCGCCTCGTACGTGATCAACGACTGGTACCGCCGGTTCATCAAGCGCGACGGCACCGAGCGGCATTACATCATCGCGTCACAGCTCGTCACCGTGGTGCTGACGGGAATCTCGATCGTCGTCACGCTGAACCTCGACACGATCGGCGGCGCGTGGAAGCTGCTGCTGGTCACCGGCGCCGGAACCGGCAGCGTGCTCCTGCTGCGCTGGTACTGGTGGCGCATCAACGCGTGGTCGGAGGTGTCGGCGATGATCGTCGCGGCGGTCGTCTCGCTGACGCTGCAGGTCGGCTGGCACTGGAACACTGACGACCCGACCCAGTTCGCATGGCTCATGCTGACGACGGTCGCGATCACCACGGTCGGATGGGTAGTGACGACGATGGTGACGAGCCCGGAGCCGATGGAGACGCTGGTGGCGTTCTACCGCCGCGTGCGGCCGGCCGGGCCCGGCTGGGAGCCGGTCATTGCCGTCGCCGGCGTGCCGCGCAGCACCGAATCGATGCCGCGCGCGATCGCCGCGTGGGTGCTCGGGTGCTTTCTCATCTACGCGCTGCTGTTCGGCATCGGCTGCCTGATCCTGGGCCCCCGCCTGCTCGGCGCCGGGCTGATCGCGGGCGCGGCGGTCGCCGGAGGGCTGATTTTCAAGGTTTTCGAGCCGGAGCGTCAGGCGCAGCCCCAACAGATCTAGAATATGGACTCCTACTACAAAAAGATGATGGTCTGGCTGGCGATCGCCTTCTTCGGGTCGATCGTCGCCGCGCTCATCATCGTCGAATTCGTGATGCGGAAATACGGGTCCCCTTAGAAGAGGAAGCATCCGGAGGAGTCGATGTCGCTCGCTGCCGCTCTCGCCGTCTCGGTCCTGCTCGCACAGTCGCCGCAACAGCCGCCCGCGGTCCCCAACTGCCAGGCCGCTACCGACGAGGCCGTCGCCGCCTACTGCGCCGGCGAGGACTTCCTGCGCCAGAGCGGCGCGGCGCGGGAGACGTCGGAGCGCGAGGCGATCATGAAACGGGCGGCGGAGTCGTTCCGTCGCGCCGCGAATGCGGCGAAAGACACCGAGACGCGCAAGCAGGCGCTGGCCCGCCTCGAGACCGTCTACGATCCCGACCACCTCGATCAGCCGGCGCAGATCGAGCCGATCCTGCGGGAGGTGATCGCCGTCAGCCCTGGCGACAATGCCCCGATCTTCAAGCTGGCGCGGTTGCAGGAGATGGCAGAGATGTACGACGCGGCGGAGTCGACGCTGCTCTCGGCGCGCCAGCAGCGGATGGACGACCCCGAGCCGTACCGCGAGCTGGCGAAGTTCTTCGAGCGCCGCGCCAACGCGCTGTCCGGGCGCGCCAATGTGAATTTCACGAAGACGCACCTCGATCCGGACGCACCGGACGAGAAGGGGATCTATTCCCCGGGCGGCTCGATTCCTTCGCCCGACCGCACCGGCGGCACCGAGGCCGAACTGCCGGCCGATGCGCGGGCGGCCGGCGTCGCCGGCTCGGTGCTGTGCGAGATCGTGATCGACGAAAAAGGCCGCGTCACCGACGCGAAGGTCGTGAACTCGGTGCCGATGCTCGACCAGGCGGCGCTGACCGCCGTCAAGACCTGGCGCTTCACGCCGTCAACCCTGGCAGGCCGCGCGGTGCCCGTGCGCCTGCAAGTGGAAGTCACAGTTCAGTAGCCACCAGGCGAGGGCGGACCTTCAGGTCCGCCCTCCTCATTTGGCCGGCACCAGGGTGACCACCGTGGTGCGATCCGCCGGGAAGTACTTGCGGAACGCGTCGCGGACCGACTGCGTCGTCAGCGCATTGATGCGCTCGACGCGGTGCGCGATCATCGGCGGATCCTGCCCCCAGATCTTGACCGCCTCGAACCGCTGCAGCCAGTAGTTGTTTTGCTTGAGCTGCGTTTCGTAATTGTTGCGCGCCGTCTCCTTGGCGCGGTTGAGCAGGTCTTCGCTCGGCCCTTCGTCCTGCATCCGCTTGACTTCCTGCGTGACGCGCGCCGCCATCTTCTCGATGTTCTCGGGTGCGGCGCCGAAGCTGACCTCGATGTGCCCGCCGCCGCGCTGCGGCAGCCCCTGCGCGAGGTCAACCGACACGGTATAGGTCTGCCCCAGCTCTTCGCGGAGGATGTCGCGCAGCGCGATCTCGAGCACGTCAGTCGCCGCCAGCGTCCGCTCCATTTCCAGCGGATCGTCACCGGGAGGATCGGCGAAGAAGCTGATCACGGTTTCGCTCTTCGGCTCGCGTCCCTTTTCCACCGTGGCTTTCTCCACCTTCGTCGGAAACGCGATGCCGACGTCCTTGAAGTTCGACGCAGGCGTCCCGGTTGACGGCAGCCCGCCGACGTAGCGCTGGAGCAGGGGCATCGCCTCGTCGATCTTGAACGCGCCGACCATGAAGAAGGTGAAGTCCGCGGCGTTCGAGAAGCGCTGCTTGTAGAACTGGATCATCTTCGCGCGATCCAGGGTGTTGACCTGCGCGGGCGTCAGCGGCTTCGACGTGTAGTGGTTCGAGGTGTTGATCTCTTCGACCTTGTCGCCGAACACCGTCTCCGGATTGTCGAGCCGGTTGGCGACCGCCGCGGCCAGCTGCCGCTTCATCAGGTCCAGGACCTCCGGATCGTCGCCGGGCTCGGTGAACCTGGCGTAGAGCAGCTGCAGCGCGGTCTCGAGCTGTGCCGGCACCGCCGATCCGTTGAACCCATGGGTCGAGAGCGATGCGAACGGCGAAGCGCCGGCGATCTTGCCGGTAAGCATCTTCTGCAGATCGACCGCCTTCAGCCCGGCGATGCCCGAGAGCGTGACGTAGGTGGACGCCAGCGACGCGTCGATGAAGTCGGACGGCGGGGCGAGCGAGGTTCCGCCGAGCGCCTGCAGCGCGAACAGCACCTGGTCGTTCTTGAAG
>Ga0075435_100000690_pt1 | contig 20954 bp, 18 predicted proteins | sample RhiMethybrSRZTD4_FD_75302 | JGI IMG/M metagenome (GOLD analysis project Ga0075435, IMG submission 75302) | Populus rhizosphere microbial communities from Tennessee, USA - Rhizosphere MetaG P. TD hybrid SRZTD4 | ecosystem: Host-associated > Plants > Roots > Rhizosphere > Soil | place: USA...
AAACACAAGCTCGACAGCCTGCGATTGCTGGGCACGGTTGGTGAGCCGATCAATCCCGAGGCCTGGATGTGGTATCGCGAAGTGATCGGCGGTAATCGCTGCCCCATCGTAGATACGTGGTGGCAAACCGAAACCGGCCACATCATGATCAGCCCGATTCCCGGTGCGGTCGCCACGAAACCAGGCTCAGCCACGCGCCCTATGCCGGGAGTTGTACCAGAAATCGTCAGCATGGATGGCACGCCGGTGCCTGATGGATCGGGAGGGTTTCTTGTTTTGAAGCAGCCGTGGCCGGGAATGTTGCGAACAATCTACGGCGATCCTGATCGATACGTGAAGCAGTACTGGTCGCAGATCCCGGGCGTGTACTTTACAGGCGACGGCGCGCGCAAAGACAAAGACGGCTATTTCTGGATTATGGGCCGCGTGGACGACGTAATCAATGTGAGCGGACACCGTTTGAGCACTATGGAAGTGGAGTCCGCGCTGGTGGCCCACGACGCCGTGGCCGAGGCCGCAGTTGTTGCGCGCCCTGATGAAATCAAGGGCCAGGGCATCGCCGCATTCGTGACGCTGGAGCAGGGAAGAACTCCTTCTCCCGAACTGAAAGAAGAATTGAAGAAGTGGGTCACCAAGGAAATCGGCGCACTGGCGCGTCCCGATGATATTCGCTTCACTGACATGCTCCCCAAAACTCGGAGTGGCAAAATCATGCGCCGCCTTCTGCGCGAGCTGGCCAGCGGTGGTGACGTTAAGGGGGACACGACCACGCTGGAGGACTTCAGCGTAATCGCCCGGCTCAAAGAGCAAGAAGAGGCATAGTCGCCTAGCTCTGGTTGCACTGCGTCTTGCGCTGATAGCCGGAGCACTGGATGAGCGGAAGGCGAGGATACTTGGGCAAGCTGGGATCGCTCCTGGACCGTTCACAAAAATAGAAAGTTGAACCTCTGTCAGACCTAATCACCCGCAGATATTGGCAATCGGCGCACAGGCCGACGTGAGCCACTTCGGTCTTCCTGTTCTCACTTTCCATTACCAACTCAGATCGGCCGGCATACCCCAAGTTCGTATCTCATCTGGAATGACAAGAAATCATCAGGACACGTACCGATGTAGGTGGTCCCGCTTTCTCCCTGTGTTATAACTCTCGCAAATGCCAAGCCGCCAGGGAACCATCCGCCTGTTTCAATTCGCGGGAATCAATGTATTTCTGCACTGGTCCTGGTTTCTGGTGGCGATTTATGAAATCAACGGCTCAACCAGACGTTATTCCTCCATCAGCTGGAACATACTGGAGTATCTCTCGCTCTTTTTGATCGTCCTTCTGCATGAGTTCGGCCATGCACTGGCCTGCCGCCAGGTTGGCGGAAGAGCGGACCAGATCGTGTTGTGGCCGCTCGGCGGGGTGGCGTATGTCGATCCGCCACCGCGGCCTGGCGCTACACTCTGGAGTATCGCCGCAGGGCCACTGGTAAATGTGGCGCTGTTGCCGATCTTGACCGTGATCGGCGGGTTCGGCCGATCGTCCGCATGGTGGATAGCAGCGCCCAACCTGCACATGCTGCTGCGCAGCATCTGGTACATCGATCTTGGCCTGCTCATTTTCAACATGCTGCCTGTCTACCCCCTGGACGGCGGCCAGATCCTTCGTTCCTTGCTCTGGTTTGTGCTCGGACGCGCCCGCAGCCTCATGGTGGCCACGATTGTCGGGCTCGTCGGCGGTGCGGGGTTCATCGCTCTCGCGTTTTGGAGACATTCCGCCTGGCTGGGTGTTATGGCGGTGTTCTTGGTTTTGAATTGCTGGGGTGGCCTCAGACACGCGCTGGCGTTATCACGTTTCGCGAAATTGCCACGACGTGGAGGATTCGCTTGTCCGAGCTGCAGGACATCTCCGCCGATTGGCGAATACTGGAAGTGCGGACGGTGTGGTCAGCCATTCGACACATTTCACACAAACGCCGTATGCCCACATTGCTCCGCGCCGTTTTCTGTGACGAAGTGCCTGGATTGCGGCCAAGCCCATCCGATCGGAGAATGGGCGGCCTTCGTTGGCTGTACCCTGTAGACTTCAGCCGTTCACCTGCGTTTCCGGTTTGAAAATCCTTCCCTCACTGCTCTTTCCGCTCATCATCACCAGCAACGGCGAATCGAAGAGAAGATGACGAACGCAGCCTTCTTCTTCCAACGCGGGCTGCGAGCATAGCCACACCCAGTCCACGAATCCCTCTCCCGCGTCCGGGTTGACGGTGAAATAGCCGATCTGAAACGCTGTCAGGTTCTGAAAAAAATGGCTGCCCTGTGATGGAGTAACGCGCAGGTCGCGGAAGCCAGCCTCAACAATCGCCCGCGCACCGGAGATCTGATCCCAAACCACAGGAATTCCTAACCACGGGTCGTTTGAGCCCCATCGTCCCACCCCGATCAGAAGATAAGGCCGGCCTTCTTCAATAAGCTTCGTATTCAGCCGTGTGATGGTTTGCGCAACTTTACGGCTTTGCGCTCGCTCAAAGGTGTCGGGATTGACCATTACGAGGTCGTAGCAATCGTCGATCCGGCCGTTGCCCAACACCTTCGCGCTCTGGCAAATCAAACGCGAGCGGTCCACCTCCTCCATGCAAAGTTCTTCGCCTTCGCGGGAAACCACAAGAGGGCGTAGCTGAAGAAATCCAAAGCTTGCCGGCGCATCGGAGTTTCGAGGCAGCTGTGCGGCAAATTCGATTTCCACCGGACGCCCTAGTGCGCTCTCGCCGATGCTCATGAGCTGATCGAGAATCGGGGACAGAGGAAAAACTCCATGTTTGAGCACCGGAGCAAAGCTCACGATGCGCACGCCCGGCCGGCTGATTCCGTCGTACACGGCCTGATTATCGGCGGAGTAGGTCGAACCCAGCAGATGCAGAGTTCCGTCGGCCTCCGCGGCCTTCAGCCCGAAGCGCGCCTCGCGGAAAGCAGGGGGGGAGTCCTGGCAGCTGGCGTGATCGAGATCGATGGCCCAGAATTCTGCTTGCGAATTGGCCAGCATATCCTCCACAGATGAGAACTGCACCAAATGCTGCGGGTAGCGAGGCGAGAATCGCAGGCACTTGCCTCCATCAACGACTTCCCGGCCCATGCCGAGTGCGATGGCGGCGATTCCATCCTCGAAGGCCACCGGTGGAACCGGATAGAAATTCCGTGAGCGAGCCACGCCGGAAATGTCGGGATAAAAACGCGGACCATGACGCGCGCCCACCACTTGCTGCAGGATGACCGCCATCTTTTCTTCTTCGAGCCGATACGGGGTTGCGCGCACATAGGACTTTGCATGCTGGCAAAAGGTCGAGGCGTAGACACGCTTGATGGCCTCCATGAGTTGATCGAGGCGGCCTAGAAGATCAGGGTGATGATTGGTCAGCATGAAGGTTTCGTACACGCCGGTAAAGGGCAGGTACTGCGAATCCTCGAGCAAGCTGGAAGAGCGCACAGCCAGCGGATAGTCAACTTCCGCCAAAAACGCGAGCAAGCTATCGCGGAGTGTCCCTGAAAACGGGGTGTCCACGAACCGTTGTTGAATTTCAGCATCCTCCCCGCTATGCATGGCGAAATCGAGCAGATTATTCTGGGTCACGAACTGGTCGAACAAATCAGTTGCCAGCACCAGGGTTGGTGGAACTCCAATGCGGACGCGATGGAAAGCGCGCGCGAAGCGATTTCTATGTAGCAAATGCCGCATGAAGGCTAGCCCACGAGCCTTTCCGCCCAGAGAACCGCCACCGATACGCAGAAAGAAATCTTCACCCGCCTTAAAAGTGTCCGGCTTGAAGTCGCCGATGAGAATCTCACTTTGCTCGTGGCGGTACTCGGCAATCGAATTGATCACGTCGAGGCGCAGGCCATCGTAGGTGGGAAAATCCGTTACCTTGCGAGGCCTCAGCTTCTGCGCCAAAGCAAACTCGGTTCGCGCGATCAGCCAGTGCGAGAAATGATTTCGCTGGCCATGATAGGCAATGCTTTCCGCCGGCACTTCGTGCAGCATTGCCTCAAAAGCGTTGAGGTCGCTCGCTCGCCCTACCTCAGTGTGGTCGGGTAGTCGAAAAATGAAATCACCGAATGCGAACTGCTCGACTAGTACCTTGCGAAGATCGGCGAGGAAGGTTGGCGAACGTTTGCGCAGGAAAGCAGAACCCTCGACCAATGCGCGTGGTAGAAATTCGGTCCGGCTGGACTGAAAGACAATTGGAATGTCCGGCACCATCTCGCGGACCAGGCGCGCCAACTCGAATCCTGCTTCAGGGCTGAGTCTGCCGTTTCTAGGAAACTCGACATCCGAGACTACGCCGAAGAGGTAATCCTTGTATTCAGCCACCACCTGCTCCGCCTCTTCGTAGTTTGAGCAGAGCAGGATTTTCGGCCGTGCCCTCATGCGCACCAACTTGTGGGCCACGTTGATGCCTTCGCTGATCAGGCGGCGCGCCTGCGAGATCAGCTCGGTGTAGATCATCGGGAGAAACGACGAGTAGTAGCGGATGTTGTCCTCCACCACCAGCACAACCGGCACGCCCATGTTCTGCGTATCGTGGAGCACGTTGCGCTTGTCTTCGATGTACTTCACGATCGCGATCAGAATCCTGACATTGCCTTGCCACAGAAAGATTCGGTCGATGTCGCTGACCGGATTGCGGGCGATGAAATCCTTGATCTTACGATAATCGTAGGCGAGGACCACGACCGGAATGTCGAGTCCGGACTCCTTCACCTCATGCGCCAACTGCGCTGCATCCATATCGCCCACTTCAATATTGGTGACGATCAGGTTGAAGCGCGGCTGGTACCGCGCCAGCGCTTCTTTTCCCGTTGAGACCTGGGTTATGCCGGGAATGCGCTGCAGATTGAGTTCCAGTGACTCACCGATCAGAAGTTCATTCAAGCGCCCGTCTTCACGGAGGATGAAAGAGTCGTAGAGGCTCGATACGAGCAGAATGTCCTGTACCCGGAAGGGCATCAGGTTCTCGAACGCTTCGAAGCGCATGCCGGCATCGAGCGGCAGGTCGGTTGTGAATGCCGGCTTCATGGAGTGATCTTAACCCTAGTTCCGGCTCAGGTACACTCATCAGGTGCAGCCCGCAGCACGGATCAGGCCCGCAGGTTGGCTTGCAACAAGCCTTCTCTTCGGCGTCCCGGCCCTCGTGTTCGCCGCGCTCTTTCATTGGCTCGGACCGGATCTTTGGCAGCGCGGCACTTCCTGGTGGCGGATTTTCCACTTACTGCTCATCGCGCCACTCGCCTCCATGCTCATTGCGGCTCTCGCTGGCGCCGCTCTTGATGTGCACAGGTTGTCAGGTAGAAGCCTCCAGCAGCGATTACGCCTCAACGCTCCACAAACAACGGCCTGGATTTGGGCAGCCGCCCTCTCCGCTTTCATGTATGGCGGAAATTGGCCCGATTTCATTGCTCTAACAGGGTCATGGCTTGCGCTATGGAAGGAGAAAACAAGCGCAGCGCGGACATTCGCTGTGATTCTGGCGACGATCTTCGTCAAGCGCAGCCTTGGCGTTTTGCAACCGGCTCTGCAGACGATAAGGTTCTTTGATCCTTCTGGCTTTCACCACGAGTTCTTCAGCCACTTCGGTCCAGAAGACTTCATGGGAGTACCGCTACGCGGCGCTTGGTGGATCCTTGTCTACTATGCCGTTGTAATGCTGGTGTGCAATATCGGTGGCGAAGAACTCTGGTGGCGCGGCTACGCCTTGCCGCGGCAAGAGTTAGCCTTTGGGAAGATGGCGTGGGTCGTCCACGGCATATTTTGGTCAGCCTTCCACCTGTTTATGCAGCCGACGCTCTGGGACACAGTCCGCATGGCGATCACGGGAGTTGCACTCTCCTTTGTTGCACAACGCACCAAGAACACCTGGCCGGGCATAATCGGCCACAGCATCGCTAATCTGCCGTTCTTCCTAAGACTGGCTCACGGCGTCATCGGCCAGTGAGGTTTGCTGTTCAAACCGACCGTCAAATCAGCTTTGATCAATTTGGGGCACAGCTTCCGCCTTCCCGCTTTGCAAACTTCGGTACGCCGCATCGAGAATTTCCTGATTCCTCCACCCTTCTTCTCCGGGAACGAGGAACTCCGCCTTCTTTTCAATTGCGGCGGCAAAGGCGTCCACCTGCCGCGCATAGGCTGCCTGGTTCAGGACCGTCTCAGCTTCTGCTAGTGTGCCATCGCGTCGCCGCTGGATTTCTATTGGTCGTTCCACGTTCAGACCATCATCAGCCCGCAACACAGCTGTCTCGCCGACAATTTCAAGTGGACTGCGGTATTCGGCGCGGAACGAAACCAGCACCGTGCCCAGAGTGCCGTGGGAAAACTCCAGCGTCAGCACGGCAGCGGCTTCCATTCCACCTGATTGGTCGTCTGAAACACCGCGTGCGCTTACACGCAACACTTCGTCCTGAAGAATGTAGCGGAGCGCGTCGATACAGTGAACTCCGACATCGGATATCGGGCCTCCGCCGGCGATTGCACGATCAGCAATCCACTTACGCGCATGGCCGCCTTTGGCCTGAAAAGAAAATTCCGAACGGGCAAACACGGGACGACCAATTTGCCCGGAGGCTACCCGCTCGCGAAGGCGCGCTGTACTGTCGAGGAACCGAAACACTTGCGCTACACCCAGCAGAAGGTTGCGTTGCCGTGCCGCAAGTACCATTTCCCGGCTCTCATCCGCGCTCATAGCCATCGGCTTTTCGCAAAGCACAGGCTTTCCGCAATTGAGCGCTAGCAACACGTCTTGCAGATGGCAGGCATTAGGGGTGGTCACAAAGACCGCGTCCACTTCGGACGAGCGGCACATTTTTTCTGCGGAATCAAAGGCCTGCGGAATGTTGAATTGGCGAGCCGACTCCTGCGCTTTGGTGATGTCGCGTCGAGAAAGCGCAGTGACACGGCAGTTTTTTGCCAGGGAAAAGCCGGGCATCAGCCGTTTCACGGCATGCAGTCCGAAACCGAGTATGCCGAAACGAACCATGGTTATGACCAGCATTCTAATTCGGGTGGTGTACATTGTTGTGTAAGAAGCATTCAGTCGCCGAGAACCCCGAGCTCCCGCAAAAGCAAGGGAGAACCACCGGAGTCGGAGACCGCTGTACCCCGGGCAGCTTATAATGCACTCGGTCTTCCGCTCCTAAGGAGGGAAGCATGTCTCGCACCTCCGTCCTACTTCCGGTTGCTCTTCTGCTGAGCAGCTTCGCCGTTGCAAAAGACAAGAGCAAAGCCGCGCTTCCAGCCTACGTTCTGAACGCGCAGACTGTCCTGGTGGTAATCAACCCCGAAGCCGGAGAGCCCTTGACCGACCCTACCGCCAACCGCGGAGCGCGGGAGGATGTTGAAAGGGCGCTGATGAAATGGGGCCGCTTCCGCCTCGTGATGGAATCGCAAGCCGCGGATCTGGTGCTTGCCGTCCGCAGAGGCACCGGAGCCGCCGTAACTCCAACCATCAGCGGTGGGCCGCTGGATGATCGTCCCGTAATCTTCCAGCCCAATCCGGGAGACATTCGCATCGGAGGGCAACAAGGTCGGCCCCCGGATCTGACTCAGCCCGGAATGGGTCCGCAGAGTACCGGGCCGCGCCTCGGCACCGAAGTGGGTCCATCGGTTGATACGCTGGAGTTGTACCGCGGCGGAGTAGAGTATCCCCTGGACAGCCCGCCCGTCTGGCGGTACATGGCGAAGGATGGGTTGCGTCCTCCTCAGGTGCCTGCAGTCGACCAGCTTCGAAAAGCAATTGACGAGACAGAGAAAACCGCCGCCCAGAAACAGGGAAGGAAAAAGCCTTAATGCTTTGAACTTTGGCGTGCGATTAATTTCTACTTCGCTCTAATTTTCTTTTGATCCTTCCCGGCGTGTGAGTGCAACGTAAGTAACCGTATCCCAAGAGTTGTGGATTCCGATAAATAACAACAAGAGCACGGCCGCAGCGACCACAAACAGAGCCGGCGTGGGATGGTGCATGAGCATGCCAGCCGCGCCTAACAGCACCGTGTACGCGACGAGCGGAAGTGCGGCATACCAAATCCAGTCCTGGCGATCCGGCGCATATCCTGTTTGCCGCAGCGCGTGCCTGATCACCACAATCGCATATACAACTCCCGCTGCGCCGCAAGCGCCTAACGCGAGCCCGACACTGGAGAGCGCCTGCCAAGGGGCGCTCAGAATCGCCGAGACGAGCAGGGCGGCGCAGAAGTGTACGACCGTCGGAGTGCCGAAAGCGCGAATCTCCAGCATACTGCGCGCGGCTTGAGCTTCCGCTATGAGCGCGATCACCACGAACTGTAGTCCTGTCAAGGCTCCCGCCGATGAGCCTACGATCACATAGAAATTCTCCCACGGTTTCAGCGACGAAAGTGCAGCTTCTTCCATCATCATTTCGTAATCGCCATCGAAGTCGGCGCCGATCCGACTCCGCCGATCGCCGCGCTGTTGGAAAGAGCGCCAGTATCGGCATCGATCGTGAACCGGGTGATGTTCTTTGATCCCTGGTTGCACACGAACAAAAATTTCCCCGTGGCATCAAGAAGGCTGAAGGCCGGATGCGTGCCTGCGGAAAAGGGCGAGTTCTTGATAACGGTCAGGGTGCCTGTGTTGGCCTCGAGCGCCCACGCCGAGACGTTATTAGAGTTCAGGTTCACCACGTATACGAACTTGCCGGATGAGGCCAGAGTTACCGAAATCGGGCTCGTTGCGGTCCCGAAAGCAAGTCCCGGCGTCGTCAATGAGCCGGTTGTCGAATTCATGGGTAGCACAGACACCGTGTTCGCCAGTGAGTTGGCTACAAAGACGAAGTTTTCGTTCGGGCCGACCGTCAAGGCAAGCGGTCCGTTGTCCACCGCAAACGGAGAATTGGGTACAGGTGTGAGCGCTCCTCCGGATGCTACCGAATAGCCGAAAACCTGGGCCAAATTAGAGCTGGTTACATACAAGAACTTCCCCGAGGGAGAAAGCGCTAGCGCCGTGGGACTCGACCCTGTAGGAAAAGGTGAGCCCGTCACCTCAGTCAAAGTGCCATCGCTCGCGCTGATCGAATAAACCGAAATATTGTTGGTTGTTCGATTGACTGTGAACAGAAGATCGCCCGCCGGGTCTATTGCCAGTGAGGCGGGCGTGACTCCGCTGGGGGTTCGCGGCATGACTTCCTTCAGCTCCCCGGTTTCGGAATCAATGTTGAAGAGAGAAATGTCGTTTCCTGTTTGGTTCGCCACGTAGGCAAATTTATTCGATGGATGTATGAGTATTGACGCTGGCGAAGTCCCCGCAGGGAATGGCGAACCAACCACCGGCATCAGATCGCCAGAGTTTTTTTCCAAACGAAACCCTGCAACGTTGTTTCCTTGCGGCAGAGTGACATAAGCCAGCTGCTTGGACGAACTACTACACCCAACCAGCCCCAGGGTTGAGCTGGCTAGTACGAGTATGAATAATTTAATCCGCATCCACATGCACCCATGTGAGTGAATTTAGTATGCGTGCCCGCCAGTGAACTGTAGCAGCTGGCTTTACGTCACGACATCTCTTCGCGCCTTTGGCCTTTCCGCTTGGGAGACGATGGAAACCATCAGAATGCCCAATTCCGGCTCGATCGGATGACGATACCGCGCGTGCGGGAAAACAATGTAATACACCGCGGGGTACAACAGTATCAGCCAGAAAAACAGCCAGATTCCAGGCACAGGCTTGCGCAGGGCACGCGCCAACCCCCAGATGGCGAGCACGGAAGAAGCGAGAAACACAGAATTGCTGAATGGCGCCAGCGCAGGAATTTGGGACAATCGTGGCCTTCCAGCCCAATAATAAATGAAGCGCTTCAGGCACAGCAGCGCAAAGCGAGGATAATCGTCGCGAATGAATGCGAGCGCTTCGCGCTTTCGTGCGCTCACGTAAGCTATCTCGCCCATCTCGCGATAGCGTTGCATCGCGTACACATTCTGAGTGGGATGCAGGTACTGCTGCCAGGTTCCATCCGCCCCCGGTCCATTGCCGATCCGCAGTTCGGCGCCAAAATTCGATCTCAGAAATATGAATTGTCCGAAGGTACGGTAATTCCGCACCACCCACGGCGCGAGGCAAAGGACAAACAGCCCCGACGCCAACCCAATGCCCGCCAAAGAAGGCTGGCCGCGGTTACATCTGCGATACCACACCCAAATTCCTGAAGCGGGTAGAAACGATAGCAACGCCGGATTGGTAAGCGCCGCCACACCCCACAAGAGTCCGAACTGAAACCAGGGCAGCAAGCCCTCCCGCCGTTCCATCTCAAGTGCCAACCAGAAAATTACCGTGAGCAGTAGAGCTGCCAGGCTCGTTTCCCACACCCAGCGTGTGCACCAGAACATAACACTGGGAAGCACTGCCCAGAGCCATGCGGACCACCGAGCCACAGTTCCGCCAAAACATCGTCTCGCAATCAAATAAATCGGAATGCACGTCACAGCGGAGAACAGGCTGTTGATCGCCAGCAGAACCAATGCCGAGGTCTGGCTGTAAACGCCGAAACCCTTGAACACTGCGGCTATCAATAACGGGTAGAGCGGCGGTTCCCAGGCCGTGGGTCCGGTTGTTTCATTGAAGGGATTCGCGAATCCCTGCCCCTGAGCCAGCGAACGTCCGATGCGCCCCATTTCAAACCCGAAGCCGAATTTGTCATCGACGGGTTTGAACTTGTAAGTGTGGGATATGAGAATCAGTCCGAGCCGCAGAAGGAGAGCTATGGTTACCAGCAACCAGAAGGACGTCCGTTGCGAGCCCAGCGCAGCTCTCCCAGTTTCCGATTGAGTGTTCGTTATTGTGGCCTCAGTACCTAAAACGGACTCCGGCGACACGATGGGCTTTCGCAGGATGTTTCATTTGTAGCTGATGCGGAACCCTATCAGCAAGCGACTGAATCGAAGAGCGTCAAAAGTGAGATCAGCCTCGGCTTTTTGCGGCAAGGCCTTCCGGCTTCGCAACCTGCCCACGCGTGCTCGGTGCATAGATGCACGAGCGCACATCGAAATGTTCTCTCATGCACTCGGTGCAAAGGTGCAGCTGATGTACTTTGCAGTGGATGATGGGAAAGTCGCCGCGACATATATCGCAGCCGCCGCGCACGCGCTTGGGCTGTGCTTTATGTTCAACAATCATCCCGGTTGTGGGCTGTGCCATGCGCGCCTTGACATAGATTCCGGAGGCAACCGCCAGGGAACCTAACGATAGCGCACAGGCGCCCATCGGCAGCAGGCTGCTGTCCCCGTGATCACCCATGGCGACCGGAAAAAGGCACAGGCCGATGAGAATCCCAAATGCCCCCATTCCGATCAGCAAATTGGCAAGCCGAGACGACATGCTGGTTCTTCCTTCAGGCCGGGAAAAGGGATTTCGCGATCCTGGGTAAACAACACCTGCAAAATATCGTGAGTATTGCCCATAACTCCAGATGACGAAAGTCATCTCGGCAAACAAGAGTTGTTAACTTCCTGCAGTGACCGCAGTAACTTGTGTCGCTTACTTCCTCAACCCTAACATTCAGACGATATGGCGCTTGCATCCCTCGTTGTGTGCGCAGAGGCTAAGGCTGTCCAGGTGCTGAGCCAGATCTTGCGCGATCTGGAGATCGAAGTTGAGCATTGCGGCGAGCTTGCTGCCGCCGAGAAACGTTTGCAGGAGCGGCGTTTTGACGCGATCGTGCTCGACTGCAAGGATGAAGCGGCAATTCAGTTGATCACGACCACTCGCAAGACTCCACTCAATAGAAGCACTCTGATCATTGGTCTGGTCGAAGGTCGCGAACAAGTCCGAGATGTATTCGCAAGTAACGCAAACTTCGTCGTTTACAAGCCAGTGACGGTGGATCGGGCGCTCAGCAGCCTGCGAGCCGCACGTGGCCTGATGCACAGGGAAAAGCGAGCGAGCTTACGCGTCGCGCTACACGCGCCGGCGGCCATTTCGTACTCCAATAACCAAGATGTGCCCGCGACCGTGCTCGATCTGAGCGAAAGCGGGCTCTCGATGCAGTCGCAGCGCCGATTACCGCAACGCTGCAAGGTGTATTTTCAATTCAACCTCCCGGGGAACCGCTCTCCTATCAGGCTTTCTGGTGAGGTAGTCTGGCAGGATGCCTCGGGCCGGGTGGGGATTCGCTTCGCCGATGTGCCGCAAGCCTCAAGGCGCGCGTTAAGTGAATGGATAAAGATCGCCCTCGCGCAACAAAAGCAAGCCGAGCTGCCCGCGCCGCAGGATCACACAGATTCTGCCCCGGAACCGCGAAGCCATACCGTAAGCGGACCCAATATCTCTCTTCCTGCATCCAACCGCCGCGGCGACTCACGCCTTGCCTGCCGTTTGAGCGCGGATGTTTTTCAGTGGGGAGAAAATGTTCCCAACCGTTGCACTCTGACCGATATCGGCACCGGCGGCTGTTATGTGGAAACCACCGAACCATTCGATTCCGGCACCGTAGTGGAGATCGTGGTGCGCACCGAGAAGATGAAAGTTCGCGTTCGTGGAACCGTGCAGGCGGTGCATCCTGGTTTTGGTATGGGGGTACGGTTCAGCATCGCGACCTTGGCAGAGCGGGAACAGGTACAGCAACTGATGGCCTGCCAAAGCTCCGAGCCCGGCATACACGTCTAGCGCGCGGACTGGGGTCTACGTCCGCGACTGCAACTCTTGCTGAGTCACTTTTTGGAAGTATTCCAGCGACAACTTTAGACCCGTCGTTAGGTCGATTCGCGGCTCCCAACCCAGCAGGGTTTTTGCCTTCGAAATATCGGGACAGCGTTGTTTCGGGTCGTCCGGGGGCAGCGGTTCATACCGGATCTGGCTTTTCGAGCCGGTAACCGCTAGCACCAGCTGGGCGCAGTCAAGAATAGTGAACTCAGTAGGATTTCCGATGTTTACCGGCAGATGCTCGGATGATTTTGCCAAGCGCAGAAAGCCTTCTATTTCGTCGCTCACGTAGCAGAAGCTCCGGGTTTGCCGCCCGTCGCCATAGATCGTGAGGTCTTCCCCCCGCAAAGCTTGCTTCATGAAATTAGGGACCACCCGCCCATCATTGATCTGCATGCGCGGTCCGTAGGTGTTGAAGATCCGTGCAATACGGGTATCGATGTTGTAATAGCGGTGGTAAGCCATAGTGACGGCTTCCGTGAATCGTTTGGCCTCGTCATATACCGAGCGCGGACCAATGCTATTGACGTGCCCCCAATACGTTTCCTTTTGCGGATGCTCCAAAGGATCGCCGTAGCACTCGGAGGTGGAAGATACCAGGTATTTGGCTCCATATTTTTGGGCTACAGCCAGCGCGTGAAACGTGCCGAGCGAACCAACTTTCAACGTTTCGACTCCGTGGATCGAATAATCCACAGGGCTCGCCGGACTGGCGAAATGAAATACGTAATCGACATGGCCGCAATCAAACGGCTCATTGATATCGATCTCTTTAAACTCGAACCGCGCATCACCGCGCAGATGTTCCAGGTTGGAGACGCGGCCAGTAAGAAGGTTATCGATGGCAATGACTGCATGACCTTCTCCGATCAGTGCGTCGCAAAGATGCGAGCCCAAAAAACCCGCTCCCCCAGTCACCAGAGCGATCGGCCTGCTCATGATCTCGTGTTTTTCTTCAGGGGAGTGGTCGGGGCAGGAGCTTTTTCGTGCATGGTGGCAGGGCGCCCGACGCTGTAGTAGGTGAAGCCGCGTGCTGCCATGAGCTCGGGATCGTAGAGATTGCGGCCGTCAATCACGATGGGATATTTCAACTGTTTGTACAAGCGATCGAGATCGAGAGTCGCGAACTCTTCCCACTCGGTCAGGATCAGCAAGGCATCGGCTTCCGCGGCAGCTTCGTAAGGGCTGTTCACAAATTCAACGTTTGAGTTCAGCTCAGCCCGCGCCCGTTCCGCAGCCGCAGGGTCGTACGCAGCGATTGTGCAGCCTTCCTGCAGCAGCGATCGAATCAACAAAAGTGCCGGCGATTCGCGAATGTCATCCGTGCCGCCCTTGAATGCTAAGCCGAGAACCCCCAGGCGCTTGTTGCGTAATGTCCAGAGAGCGCTTCGCACTTTGCGCAAAAAGCGCTGGCGCTGCTCTTCGTTGATGCGCATGACTTCGTCGAGCAAGCGGAAGTCATAGCCACACTCGCGAGCCACGGCGCGAAATGCCATCAAGTCTTTCGGGAAACAGGATCCGCCGTAGCCGATTCCAGGATTCAGAAAACGGCTCCCGATGCGGCTGTCAGTACCAATTCCCTGACAGACCTGCTGAATGTTGGCGCCGACCGATTCGCATATAGAGGCCACTGCGTTGATGAAAGAAATCTTCATTGCCAAAAATGCATTTGACGCATGCTTGATCAATTCGGCGCTCTTGGCGCTGGTCACGATCAAGGGTGGCGGCACGTGTGCGCGGTCCGGCCGGGGAACGGCCGTGGGACGCTCGTAATAGGACCCGTCGGTCAGCGGCGCGTAGATCTCGCGTAACACCGAGGCACACGGCTCCGTGTCGGCGCCGATCACGATCCGATCCGGATACAGGAAGTCGGTGACGGCGGTTCCTTCGCGCAGGAACTCGGGATTCGAAGCCACATCGAAACAGTCCGGTGGCGCGGCATTACGCAGCATGATCTTGCGAACCCAGTCGCTCGTGTACACCGGCACGGTGCTCTTCTCTACGACGACCTTGTAGTCGTTGATGGCTCCGGAAATGCTTCGCGCCACCGACTCCACATACGACAAATCAGCCTCGCCTTGCTCGGTGGCAGGTGTGCCGACGGCGATGAAGATCGCCTTACTGGCGCGTACCGCCTCTTGAAGGTCATCGGAATACTTCAAACTGCCGCCACGATGCCGCTGCACTAACTCCGGCAGGAATTTCTCATGGATAGGCACCTGGCCGGCCTTCAAAGCCGCCAATTTCTCCTCATCGTTGTCCACCAGGATGACGCTGTGTCCCAGGTCTGCAAAGCATGCGCCAGCCACCAGCCCAACGTATCCTGATCCCACCACCGCTATATGCATCTCGTGCTCCTGCCGAAAATCAGCATTCCCGTTAGAAGGATTAATGTATCAGCAGGTTTGCCCAGCAACAATGTTCAGGCTCAAAGGCGTCACCGTCCAGGTATCACCAGTCGCGGTGACGATGTCACAGACTCCGTGGCAGGCACTAGGTCCCAGCGACCTGCACCGTCTCTCGCACAAAACTTTTTCCCTTCTTCTCCGGGCCGAGAGCCACAACAATGATCAATAGTGCGATGTTTATCGTCTCGAAGACACCCAATGCCCACGCATACCCGAGTCGATGGCTCAATGCATACTCAATCGAGTTCGTGCGTGCGGCGAACAATATGCCCAGCTGATACGCGAGCCCCGGCACCAGCCCTCGCACTGCATCCGGCGAGAGTTCATTGAGGTGTGCCGGAATGATTCCCCATGCCCCTTGCACACCAGCCTGGAGCAGAAATGCGCCTGCTGCAAGCAAAGCCAGAGAATTACTGAATACCCAGGGTGGGATCATCATCAGCGCAAGCACGAGCGCGGCAATAAAGGCCCGCCGCCGCCCGATGCGTTCGGAAAGATGGCCGAAGGCGATTGCGCCAAGCACCGCGCCAATGTTGTAGAGGATGGCAATGTATGAAACCCACGAAAGGCTGACTCCGTGAGATGTCTTCAGAAAATCGGGGTACAGATCCTGTGTCCCGTGCGAGAGAAACATCATCAGCGTCATGAGCACGATCAGATATAAAAAAGTCTTCCAGTGACCACTCGCTGTCCTCACGATCGCAGCAAATCCAGGCATTCGGTGTTGTTTCCACGCTGCGGATTCGCGCACCCGCAAACGGATGTAAAATGCCAGCAGGGCGGGCACGCCGCCGATCCAGAACATGGCGCGCCATCCCCAATACGGCAAAATGAACCGGGCTGCCACAGCCGCCAGAAGATAGCCAATCGAGTACCCACACTGCACGATTCCGGAAAGCAACCCCCGCCATTTGCGTGGAGCACTCTCCATGGCCAGTGAGGCTCCGACGCCCCACTCCCCGCCCATGCCGATTCCGTAGATTGTCCGCAGAATCAGGAACACGCGATAGTTCCAGGCGAAGCCGCAGAGCAATTCGATTACTGAAAAGAAAACGACGTTCAACATCAGCGGCTTCCGCCGGCCGTAGCGGTCGGCTAGCAGTCCGAACAGAAGTGCCCCCACAGGACGCATCACCAGCGTGTAGAAGAACGTCTCCACAATTGCGCCCTTTGACACGTGGAACTGTACTGCCAGCGTGTCAATCAGAAAGACCAGAACAAAGAAATCAAAGGCATCAAGCGTCCAACCGAGAAAGCTGGCCATGACCGCATGCCATTGATCAGCGCGCGACGGTGCGGAACTCAGGTATCGCGGGGAGTTCAAATTTGCCTCATTTATCGCGGCTAAAGCTGTGCTGCAGTGTATACTGGGCTTTCTTGCTACTTGACAGCCTTGTGCAACTAACGCAAGCAGATCAGTAACTTAGAGCCATAATCAGCAGGAAAAACCCCGGGATCTTCTGATCGACGTCATTGTTCCCCAACAAGTTAAGTGCCTGCATTTCTGTTGACAAGTTGATTATTTCGCGGGAAACTCCGCTAAACTCCCCTCGATGGCAGAAGAGTCGTCGTTTGCCTTTTTTGGAAACACCAGGGCATTCAACACCAGGTTCATATAATGGCTCATCAGCCAATGTACATTCCCGATCCCAATGGCGACTCTCGTCCGGAGGAAGATTCCACTCCAACCAAAAAGACCGAGCCGGAATGGACCGAAGATGATCGTGGAGGTTATCTCGCCGAACTAGCGGCGACATTGGCGTCGCACGGCGGTGGTGATGCTTCAGCTGACCTGGCTCTGGACCTGTTGCTGAATGACATCGTTGAACAGGCTCGTTTAGCGACGCTCTCCACCGGTGCAGCGGTCGCTTTGGTGCGCGGAGATGAGATGATTTGCCGCGCCACGGTAGGGGACAATGCCCCAGATCTAGGGGTGCGTTTGAACACCCGTTCGGGCTTGTGCGGCGTTTGTGTCCAAAGCAAACAAGTGCAGCGCTGCGATGACAGCGAAACCGATTCTCGTGTGGACGCCGCCAGTTGCAGGCTCTTGGATATCCGCTCCATGCTGGTCCTTCCCATATTGGATGGAGTGGAACTGCTAGGTGTTTTTGAAGTTTTCTCGCCCCGCCCTCATGCCTTTGGTGACATGGAGGTACAGACCTTACAGGCTCTTTGCCGCAAGATCGTGCAGAATATTCACCAGGCCTCTGAAGCGTCGGATTACTCGATGGAATCGGAAGCAGATTCGTCTCCGGGGTTGCATTTTGTGAATGACACAAAACACGACAGCGCTCCGGACTTGCGCATCAGCCTCGCTCCAGAGCCGTCCCAACACAAAAAGACACGAGTTCGTGGCCGTGATTATTGGACGGCAATGCTCACCGTTGTGGTCATTGGATTGGCCCTGTTGCTCGGTTGGATGGTAGGGCGCGCAGGCTGGGAAATGGCGCTGAGCACCGCGAAAACTAAAGCTGAACCGGAACAGGTGCAGGAGAACCCATCTCAGGAGACGGCGCCCAATAATGTGGCCCCGGCCCCGGTTGCTTCAAAGCCGGAGAAGAAGGAAGTCAGCGCAAAAACCACCAAACCATCCAAGTCTAAATTACCCGAGGCTGCTGCGAAGAAGTCCGACGAAATGGGCGTGATACCGCCCGGTGGGCTGGTCGTTTCGCAAAATGGTAAAGTCATTTTCCAGATGCTCCCCGGAAAATCCAAAGGAACGAAAACCGAGTCGGCAAGCATACCCGCCGGTGCTGGAGCACGTAGCAGCGAAGGCAACTCAAAGCCGGTCTTGCTTTCGCCGGATGTTGCGAGTACATATCTCCTTCAGCGGGTCGAGCCGCAATACCCGGACGAAGCCAAGCAGCGGAGCATCCAAGGCTCCGTTCTGCTGGACGCGGTAGTGGGAGCCGACGGCACAGTTCGTGGGTTGAACCCGCTCAGCGGAGACCCGCGCCTGAGGGGCGCCGCAATCGAAGCTGTCCAGCAATGGCATTACAAGCCATATCTTGTGAATGGCACGCCGGTTGACTTCGAGACGACGATCACGATCAACTTCACCCTTCCACAAAACAACAACTAATCCCGCGAATCTCAGCAGCTTTGCGTCCTTTGCGTTTTCTTGGCGCCCTTTGCGGGTGAAAGCTTTTTTGCGCCAAGTCAGAGCACTGGATGGCGACGCAGTTCGCGGCGGACGCAGTTTACGCGGGACCAATGACCAGCCCTTAGCTGTACGCCAATTCCTTCGCGCGCTGCGCCGCTTTCACCACCGCCTTGATGAGAGTAACGCGCAGCTTTCCTTCCTCAAGCTCCATAATTCCATCGATGGTGCACCCAGCCGGAGTTGTTACTGCATCTTTCAGCAGCGCGGGATGATCGCCGGTTTCCAGTACTACGCTGGCCGCTCCCAGCGTCGTCTGAGCCGCAAGCAGTGTAGCCACATCGCGCGGGAGCCCGACCTTCACGCCGGCCTCGGCCAGGGACTCGAGAATGATGTAAATATAGGCCGGGCCGCTGGCGGAAAGCCCGGTTACCGCGTCCATGTGCTTCTCGTCAACGACGACAGTTTTTCCTACAGTACTGAACAGCGCGCACGCGGTCTCTACGTGGGCTGCATTCGCGTATCTGCCTTTGCACAGCGCAGTCATGCCGTGTCCCAGGGCGCACGGAGTATTTGGCATGGCGCGGATCACCGGCACTTCGTGCCCGAGCGCCTTGTCGATGTGATCGGTGGGAACGGATGCAGCTACCGAGATGATCAGCTGGTCCTGGGAAACGACGGAGCGAATCTGCTCCATGACGTCCTTCACTACCTGGGGCTTCACGCAGACAAAGACGATGCCGGTATCCCGGACCGCAGCAGCATTGTCGGTAATCACACGCACACCGAGTCTTTCCTGCAGTGCGGCAGCGCGTTCTGCATGTTGCACGGTAGCAACTGTCAAAGCCGGCGTGAGCAGTTTCTTTTCCAGTAATGCTTTGAGCAGAATTCCACCCATTTTGCCCGCACCCAAGACGGCCACCCGCTTGCCGGAAGAATCCATTTTTCTTTTCCTCTTTATCCAGTCTCTATTTACTCAGGTTGAAGGTCCATGGCACGCGCGGCCATTTGCGCGATCATTTCCCCAAGCGGCAGTGACGCGGTGGCTGCCGGCGACGGCACATTCCACACGTGCAGCATGCGGTCAGTTTGGACAAATTCGAAATCATCCAGCAGCGATCCGTCTGGCCGAAGGGCCTGTGCTCGCACTCCAGAGCCGCCCGGAACCAAGTCATCAGGTTGGACGTCGGGCACGAGCCGCTGCAACGAGGCAACGAATTGCTGTTTACGGAATGATCGATAATATTCGCTCGCTCCATACCGCCAATATTTCTTGGCCATACGCCAAAAACCAGGATAGGCGAGGGTCTCGCCCAGATCCCGTGCATTGAAGTCGCTGGGCCGATAGCCCTCACGCTTCAGTGCCAGCACGGCGTTCGGGCCGGCGTCTACGCCGCCGTGGACCCTTCGCGTGAAGTGCACTCCCAAAAAAGGGAATTGCGGATCCGGTACGGGATAAATCAGGGCGCGCACAAGATGTTGCCTTTCGGGAATCAGGTCATAATATTCGCCACGAAAAGGAACGATCATTATTGCAGGTTTCTGCTTGCTCAGTCGGCTCACGCGGTCACTGTGCAATCCGGCGCAGTTGATTACATAACCGCATTGGAATACTCCCTTGGAAGTTTCAACTGTCGTTTCTGTCGCTCCCAGCTGAACGGTTTTCACCTCCGTGGCAGTGCGGATGACTCCGCCGAGAGTCGCGATGATCTCCGCATATTTCCGGCACACCGCCGCATAATCTGTGATGGCAGTGCCGGGAACGTACAGTGCCTCGATGCCCCCGCAATGCGGTTCAATTTCCCGCAGTTGCTCGCGATTGAGCAGCTTGAGTCCCGAAACGCCGTTCGTTTGTCCGCGCTCGAATAGTGCTCGCAGGCGCGGGATCTCGTCGTGTGTGGTTGCGGCAATCACCTTTCCGCAAACCTGCAGCGGCAGATTGTGTTCCCGGCAGAACTCCACCATCGCGGCCGCGCCTTCCACACACAGCTTCGCTTTCAGGGATCCTGGCTTGTAGTAAACCCCGGAATGAATCACCCCGCTGTTGTGGCCGCTCTGGTGTTGCGCAATGTCGTCTTCCTTCTCCAGAACGCCGACCCTCAGCTGTGGCCACTTGCACGTGAGACGCAGGGCCGTCGAGAGACCGACAATACCGGCCCCGATGATGACGATGTCGAGTTTCGCCGCCGCCATTGGGTGATTTCAGGGTTGCTGCTTACTTGGCTAAGCAGGATAACGCAGGCAGGGCTCCTCGCGGCCACATTCAACACGAGGCATGCTTCAACTCGGTAAACTGAGACGAGACAGTAGTCGACACTATCAGGACTACATCGGTCGCGGCGGTGCCCGATACCACTTTGGGCCGGAGTGAACGAGTACGAGCTGAGCGCCGGCAGTCCCGCGCAGGAAAACGTGACTTTGTTGGGGATGGTATCGCGGTTGGCTATTGGTTCTACATGCATGTTGTAGCGGCAATTCTCCCGCCTGGATCGTCTGAGGTCCAGTGCTGTTACTCGATGAAAAATCAAACGTGACAACAGCCATCGGCCGAGCGCAAGATGCCCAGACCGTAGTACGAATCGCCAGCGCCGTTCGTTTCTCCGGTGCCGACCAAAATAAGGCTTTTCAAAATGGATCGTTGTTGCCCGGCTGAACTGCGATCGACCCGACCGCTAACGTCGCCTGATCATCAATCGTGGGGGGCCAAGCGACATCGCCGGGACTCGGGCTCGAATGGCCCAGCGTTCGTTGATTTCCAGATTCCACCGTA
>Ga0075435_100000692_pt1 | contig 20933 bp, 17 predicted proteins | sample RhiMethybrSRZTD4_FD_75302 | JGI IMG/M metagenome (GOLD analysis project Ga0075435, IMG submission 75302) | Populus rhizosphere microbial communities from Tennessee, USA - Rhizosphere MetaG P. TD hybrid SRZTD4 | ecosystem: Host-associated > Plants > Roots > Rhizosphere > Soil | place: USA...
CAGAAATAGTGGGGCGCGTCAGTAAATTCCCGGAGTGGGAGTTAACGCGACCATGCAGGTAAACTCTCATCGAGAAATCTAAAGTCCGTTTGAAGTATGACGTCCAAACACTTGGCACTTGTTCGAATTAGGTCTAGGAGATAGTCATGAGTCGCAAGATTAACTGGATGTTGCCTCTCTTCTTGATGCTAACCCTGCTATTGCAACGAGCGCAGGCGCAGCAAGATAGCAGCCCGCGCGAGCGACTCAAGCAGTACGTTGCCGAACTGCAGAGAAGTCCCGTTGACGATGCCTTGCGGGAGAAAATTATCAAGATGGCGAGGGAGTTGAAGCCACCTCCGGCAATTCCAGACGAGGCGCGCCGGTACTTTATGAAGGCTGCTGCCATCCAGAAAGCAGCTACACATCAGATCGGCTACGAACTGGCAATCAGCGAGTGTCGTAGTGCGATCCCTATCGCGCCATGGTGGGCAGAGACATATTTCAACCTCCGTGTCGCACTCGAAGCGACCGTCCGTCTTGATAACGCGATCGCGGAGTTGAAGCGCTATCCGCTTACTGAACCAAATACTGAGGATCCTCGTGCGGCGCGCGATCGGATTCATGCGATCGAATGTAAGAAGGAACTCGCGGCTAAAACTGCACTGGCCAAAGCGGACGCTGAGAGAAGGCCACAAGAGGAGGAGCGAGAAAGGAAAGCAAAGAAGAGGACGGGGGTTGAAGCACTAGCGGGGCGATGGCGTGGGACAAATTGGTGGGAAACAGGAAGTCGCCGTGGTGGACCTTTTTCAATTGAATTTGTGGCCATTGTCAGAGACAAAGAGATATGGTTTTTGCCGACTAGAGCGAGGGTCGGATACTTGCGTGGAATCATTGATGGGGATCAGGTTGAAAACATTCGATGGGAAACAGGCTACTTTACGAGACCACCTCCTGCGTGGGTACGTGAGATAGCCCCCCTCGGGTCTTGGTTCTCAGATTTGGGCCCTCCACGTAAGGTCGAAGTTGAGATCACCGGTTCACCGGACAGAATTCGCTACAAAATGCCGATGTACTCGGCGCGTGCATTAGATCTAGGCGACAATAGGTATTATTTCCTCAACGCCGCGTGGGAATTTTTTGATTTACAGAAAGTGAATGAATAGGCTCGAGGAGAAGCTTCGCCGCCTTCCTACTTTCATGTTTCTTCGTCTGTGTTTCCCACGTGCCGTACCATTCAAGTTTGTCTCTTCGTCCATGATCGTTGATTCTTGGCGCAGGCTCGTCACTGGTTTCGATTGAGGCTTCAGAAAGCTTCGGCGGTGAAGAATCAATTTGTGTCGCTGAAGGGCTGTTCAAGAAACTTTGGCGCGCTAACCTGCATACCGGGTTGCCTGAGTAGTTCCCAATAATGAATATTATGTTCCACGTGAACGCGCTCAATGAACAGCTTTGTTCCTTATCTGAATTATGACCCGATAAAAGCCTTGACAGTCGATTAGGTCTCTGATATTTCACAGCACGTAATATGATTTCGTGCAGTGAAACCAATGAGATGAGCTCGAGGCCAGGTCCATTGCTCTGACTGATCCGTTGGTAAAAGAATCGCCAGGCTTAAAGTTAAGGGGATTCGTCCAGCGAGTAGAAAGCTTGCAGAGCTAAAAGAAATCCGCGGGGCCAATTGGGATCTCGAGATAGGAGCACTTACGGAAGTCTCCGCCTCCCTCGCCGACTCGAAGGTGCAAACCTTTTCACTGGATCAACAAATTTCGCCGACGAGCACTATCACGCAACAAGACTTTGAAGAGACGATGCGTAAGTGGGGTTCCATTCTTTCGACAAACAAATAAAATGCGAACTCTTAAAAGGGCCTTCCTCATTCTCGAAACTTTAGCTGGCGCGGCAAAAAAACTCTCTTTGATGGAAATTACCGAAAAAACCCGAATAGATAAGGCAACGTGCCTTCGCTTTTTGAGCTCACTGGAGGAAATCGGAGTCGTTCAGAGGGATGAAAAAACCCGTTTGTATGAACTCGGCCTAAAGGCCCTCTTTTTGGGCAATGGGTTTTTAAAAACTTTAAGGATCGAAGAAAAAGTAAGACGCTATCTGGAACGTTTAGTTTTGGAGACCGAGGAGACCGCCTTTTATTCCATTCGAAGACGGGACTCCAGAGTCACTCTTTATCTTCAGGAGAGTCCCCACGAAACAAGGACACTAGTGGATCTTGGAATTTCTATACCCTTGACAAGCGGCTGTGCTAGTAGGGCGATCCTTGCGTTTTTACCAGAAGATGAAATTCATTCAATCCTTCGTAGGGAGGCTATAGCCCCGTCCACTGCCTGGTCGATCACGGACTCGAGCCAGGTCCTAAAGAAGATTACCGAGATTCGCACAAGGGGTTATGCCGTTGGTATCAGGGAGAGAGCTCCCACCACCAATGCCGTTGCCGCCCCAGTGTTTAACAACGAAGGTGTGGCCGCAAGTCTGGTTATCGTCGGTCCGGCAGAAAGACTGACGAAAAAAGTCTGCGAAAAGTTTGGCCCCGTAGTTAGAGACTTAGCACAAAAATTATCAGAAGAGATGGGATCCCAGCCTTTTGCAAGACCTCATACGGGTCAATTAGAAGAGGTGGCGATCCGATAGCTTCTGCTCCCAGCTAGCTGAGCTGAGAAGCTCTAAGAGACTAAAGAATATGGCTGTCAGCGCAGATTTTATCATACGGGGGAATGTGGTTCAGAGCGATCGAGAGCCGTTCCAAGGCGAGGTAGTGGTAAAGGACGGTCGCATTGCTGCTGTGATGGAAGGCCAAAGTGAGACGAGAGCGAAGCGAATTTTGGAAGTTAACGGAAGTTGGGTATTACCTGGGGTGGTGGATGCTCACGTTCATTGTTTGAGCGATCCACATGAAGGGATTACGAACTGTACCAGAGCGGCGGCGGCAGGAGGAGTAACGACGATCATCGAGATGCCTTTCGATGCCGGCGGGCCGGTGAATAACCTGGATACTTTTTTGCGGAAAAAAGAGCGGGTCAAACAAGAGGCTCTGGTCGATGTAGCGCTGCTGGCCACCATACGGAAAAGGGGCGGGCTTGACCAGATCGCAGGTCTGGCCGAGGTCGGCGCCTGTGGTTTCAAGCTATCGCTTTTTGAGACCGACCCGGAGCGCTTTCCACAGATTCCCGACGATGAGCTCCTAGAGGCATTCCGTCTTGTGGCGGACACGGGTCTTATCGTCGGCGTCCATGCCGAGAATACAGACATCGTTAACGGGCTAGTCTCTCGCCTCCGATCACAGGGCCGGACGGACGCGCTGGCTCACTGCCAGAGTCGCCCGCCTGTCAGCGAGACGGAAGCGACGCTCAGGGCCCTCGAACTAGCCCATTGGACGGGTGTACCGCTGCACATTTATCACGTCAGCCTGCCGCGCTGCATTGAGCTGGCTGCGTGGTTTCGCAATCAAGGTCTGAACGTAACGACGGAGACGTGCCCGCACTACCTGCTGCTCAACGAGAAGGACATGGAACGGTTAGGTGCCAAGGTAAAGATCAACCCTCCCTTGCGCCGGAAAGAAGACAGCGAAGGGTTGTGGAAACTTCTCAGGGAAGGGGCGATCGATTTTGTGACTTCAGACCACGCCCCTTGGCAGTTGGAACGCAAAAACAAGCCAGATATCTTTGACAACGCTTCAGGCACTCCCGGCGTTCAGACTCTGCTGCCTATACTATACAACGAAGGCGTTGTGAAAGGGCGTCTTACAATTCAGCGGCTCGTCGAGGTGCTGTGTGAAGCGCCTGCTGACCGCTTTGGACTATCGCCGCGCAAAGGCCGTTTGGCGGGCGGCGCTGATGCTGACATCGTTGTGCTGGACCCGTCGAGGCGCTGCACCATTGACGCAACCAAGTTATTGTCTTCGGCGGGTTGGAGTCCCTATCATGGGATGGCTCTGCAGGGAGAGATAACCCACGTCTTTTTGCGGGGTCGTCCGCTCGTCGATGATGGAGTTTCGGTCGGAAAGCCGGGGGACGGCCGGTTCGTGTCACCGCTTCCCTCGCCGGGAACGGCGGTGACCCGCTCGGAACGCGTGAGAAGTTAGCAATAAAGGAGCGACAAGGAGGGAAGCATGGCAAAGGCGGCGCAGGAAACAAGCAGAGTGGCCGACAAGCAGTCGATTCGCGCGGAGGTTGAATTGTTGCGCGAGGCCAATGAATTGGTGGATCTCAACGCTCCGGTCGATCGCGAATTTGAACTCTCTGCGATTTTGGAGCGACAAGGACAAGGTCCCGCCATACAGTTCAACGATGTCACGGGCTACCACGGTCCCGTGGTTGGCAATCTCTTGAGCTCGCGCCACAAGATGGCGCTGCTTCTCGGCATCACTGACTCGGAGCTTTTACCAACGCTTATTCGAGCGATTGATCATCCCACCGCGCCGGTGGAAGTCAATCACGCCGCCTGTCAAGAAGAAGTCCATTCCAAGGATCTGGATCTCCTCAAGATCCTTCCTCTGGGCAGGCAGTGCGCCCGGGAACAAAATCCCTATATCACCGCCGGGGTATTGATCACCAAAGAGCCGACCAGTGATTGGCAAAACGTTTCCATTAACCGCGCCTTGGTGGTCGGTCGGGATCAATTGATGATTGGCATGGCGCCTAGCCACCATCTGTTTCGCATTGCATCGCAGCAGTGGGCTCAAGGGCGTCCTCTGGAGTTTGCCATTGCGATCGGTAACCCCGCGGCTGTCATGTTGGCGTCGAATGCGTACGTGGGCTACGGCGAAGACGAGCTGGCCATCGCGGGCGGGCTGTTAGGCGAGCCATTGAAGATTGCGCGCGGGAAAACGGTCCAGATCCACGTGCCGGCATTGGCAGAGGTGGTTGTCGAAGCTGCGTTTTACCCTAACGATCTTCACGATGAAGGCCTGGTTTCCGAGTTTCACGGCCTCTATGAGGATTACGGGCCGAGTCCCCTCGCCCGTGTGCGGTCCGTTACCCATCGACGGAATTTCGTTTTTCACACCATCGCGGCGAGCCGGGTGCCGGAGCACATGCTCATCGGCGCGGTTATGATCGAAGCGACTTTGTTCCGCGCTATTCGCGCGGCTGTTCCGAGCGTCCGCAATGTCCACGTCACCTTGGGAGGGGGAGGTCGCATGCACTGCATCGTGGCGTTGCATAATCCGCCACCTGGAGAGGGCCAGCGTGCGGTCTTCGCGGCTTTTGCGCACGCCAACATCATCAAGCATGTCGTTGTGGTTGATGATGACATCGATATTTTTAATCCCGCGGATGTGGACTGGGCCATGGCGACCCGTTTACGCGCCGACCGCGATATCGTGGTTGTTCCCCGCGTCAGGGCCGATCGCGTCGACCCGGTGAAGGAAAATCGGACGGTGGCCAAGTGGGCCTTGATTGCCCTGAAGGAGCCGGGGAAGTCTGCGGAACACTACGAGCGGGCTCGTGCTCCACGAGAGGTCTTAGAAAAAGTCATGCAACGATGGCCGGAGTATTTCAGCAAGTAATTGAGGCGGATAATGAGGAGCCGCCCTTTTCCCGATGCCGGTCGCGTTGCCGACGACGTTGAAACTCTCGCTCGGTTCCGGGATCCTTCCCGACCCGGCTTTACCCGGCGTCCTTTCACCCCCTGGTATGAGAGTGCCCGTCAGTGGACCGCAGAGCGGATGAAATCGGCCGGATTGGAAGTCCGTGTCGATGCGGTCGGCAATGTGAGTGGCAAGAGGCAGGGGAAAGAAAACCTTCCCAGCATCATGCTCGGTTCGCACATCGATAGCGTGGACGGCGGCGGGCGCTTTGATGGGATGGTGGGCGTTCTCGGCTCCATCGAGCTCGCCCGTTGTTTGGAGGAATCTAAAACTATCCTCGCCCACCCGCTGGAAATCGTCAGTTTCTTTGCTGAAGAGCCTACGGATTTTGGCGTTTCTGCCGTCGGCAGCCGCGCCATGGCCGGCGTGCTGGACGATCATTTGCTTCAACAAAAGAATCCCAGCGGGCAAACCCTCGGCGCTGCGCTTACGGCCAGCGGCTATGACACAAACAATATACGACAGGCTTGCCGTAGCCCCGATGACATCTCGGTTTATCTTGAACTGCATATCGAGCAGGCTCCCCATCTCGAACGGATGGGGAAGGCGGTAGGCACGGTCAGCGCACTGACGGGGTTTCGCCGCCATCGTTTTACCTGGTCTGGACGGGCGGACCACGCCGGCACGATGCCGATGGGACTGCGCAAAGATGCGCTGGCGGGCGCCTGCGAGTCCGTTCTGGATATTGAAACGCGCTGTCGAAGGGAAGCCGATACCCCTCTGGTCGGCACAGTTGCGAGGATCTCAGTCTGGCCAAACGCGACCAACGTTGTGCCTGATCGGGTCGAATTCATTTCAGATATCCGCAGCCCCTCTGCCGGCAAGCTCGAGCTCGTTTGCAAAGAGAGCGCAGAGCGCGCAAGGGCGATAGCCTTGACGCGAGGTCTGAACCTGGAAATTACGCAGATCACCGCCGAACTGCCCATAGAAGTCCCGCCGCTTATCCGTGAGCAAGCTACGGCTGCTCTGAGGGACTTGGGCCTTGAGCCCGTCGAGCTCGTCAGCATGGCGGGCCATGACGCCAACCAGCTCGCGCGCATCGTGCCGGCGGGGATGATCTTCATACGTTGTAAAGAAGGACGCAGCCATTGCCCGGAGGAAGAAAGCAGCATCGAGGATATCTGTCTGGGAGTCGCCGCGCTGCTGGGGTTGGTAAGACGCCTGGACAAAAACTGAGGTGATTAGGTCAAAAGATTTCTTCAAGGAGGATTGACGTGAATACGAAAACTTCTTCGCTGCTCCCTGCGCTAGTAGTCGCAGTGATCCTCGCGCTCGGCTCGAGTTATGCCTTGGCACAGGAGCCCTTCTATAAAGGGAAGGCGATTCGCTTGGTCGTCGGTTTTGCAGCTGGCGGGGGCTTCGATACCAATGCCCGTATCGTCGGTCGTCATATTGCTAAGCACGTTCCCGGCAATCCTTCTATCATCGTCGAAAATATGACCGGGGCGGGCAGCCAGATTGCAGCTAATCACGTCTATAAAGCGGCCAAACCTGATGGACTGACGATCGGTACCTTTGCCGGCGGCCTCATCATGAACCAGGTTTTCAATAAACCAGGGATCGAGTTCGATGCCAGGAAATACATTTTTCTTGGCGTTCCGGCACAAAATCCGCCGGTATGCGTTTTCAGCAAGGCTAGTGGTATAACCAGCATCGACAAGTGGATGGCTGCTAAAGAGCCGGTTAAACTCGGTGGCCTTTCACCCGGAAATACCACCGACGATGTTCCCAAAATCCTCAAAGCCACTATCAATCTGCCGATTCAGGTGGTCTCGGGATACAAGGGCACTTCTGATATTCGATTAGCGGTCGAATCCGGAGAAATAGCCGGGGCCTGTTGGGACTGGAACTCGGTTGGTTCCACTTGGCGCAAGGCGTTGGACGCAGGCGAGGTCGTGGTGGTTCTACAGCCGACACCTGCGCCGCTCCCGGATCTCCCCAAGGTTCCCTTGGCCATCAGCCTCGCTAAGACCGAAGAAGCGCGCAGGCTCATCCAAGTTGGCATCCATGAGCAATACCAAGTTCTCCGGCTTTACGTGCTGCCCCCCGGTACGCCTAAGGAAAGAGTGGAGATCTTGCGCAGTGCCTTTCAAGAAACCATGAAAGACCCGGAGTTCAAGGCGGAGATGGAGAAGAGTCGGCTGGACGTCGATCCCATCGCAGGAAGCGAGGTCGAAAAGATCATCAACGGCTTTTTCAAACTGCCCCCCGATCTAGTGACCAAGCTGATGGATATTCTCAAGTAACTCGGCACATCGTATAGCGAGTTCTCTATGAAACACGAAACGGCTCCGTCCTCTACGGCGCTAAAAAATTTGGAACGGGATGCGACCAAGGAAAACATCGTGCCGTTTTGGACGGTGGTCGATCGCGCGCATCCCAATGAGCCGCAACCCGCCGTAAAGCCGTTTGTATGGAAGTGGGAAACTCTCAACGATCTTCTTCAGCGGGCGGGCGAGTTGGTGGACACCGCCGAAGGAAGAGCGGAGAGAAGAGCTTTGAGCCTGCTCAACCCCGGGCTCGGCGGCAAATACGGAACGACGCACACGCTTATCGCCGGGGTGCAAATGATACTGCCGGGAGAAATCGCCTACGCCCATCGCCACACACCGGATGCGCTTCGCTTCATTATCGAAGGACACGGCGCGTATACGACCGTCGAAGGGGAAAAGGTCTACGTCGAGCCGGGAGATCTCGTCCTGACGCCGAGTTGGCTGACCCACGACCATGGCAATGAATCGAACGAGCCGGTGATCTGGATGGACGCTTTGGACGTACCGTTGGTTAACCTCCTGGACGTTTCCTTTTTCGAGCAGTTCAAAGGGTGGAAACAAGAGCAGAAGAAGCCGACCGAAAACTCGCTCAAGATGTACGGCAGCGGTCTGCTGAGTCCAAGCTGGCAGAAGCCGCCGGCGCGGGAAAGCTCGCCTCTGCTGGTCTACCGGTGGGGACCGACACTCAATGCGTTGAGGCAGCTCGCCGATGCAGAGACAAGCCCGTTCGACGACGTAGCGCTCGAATACCGCAATCCTTTCACGGGTGGACCCGTCATGGCTTCCATTTCCTGCTGCATTCAACTCTTACGGCCGGGAGTCCGCACCAGCGCCCATCGTCACACTTCGAGTGTTGTCTATTTTGTGGTGCGTGGACGAGGGCGCAGCCTGATCAATGGGGAGCCATTCGATTGGAAGGAGCGAGACTTTTTGGTTTTGCCGAATTGGGCATGGCATGAGCACGCCAATGAGTCCGCGAGTGAAGAGGCCATCCTTTTTTCCGTCAGTGACCGGCCGGTTCTCGATGCCCTCGGTCTCCACCGGGAAGAGAGGCGAGGTCAGTCGTTGCAGATTCCGTGAAAAATCCATACGCAATTTGTCAAACAGTCAGAGCTTTAAGGAGGAAAATTCTATGGGGCGTGTGATTGAGAATCCACAAAAATTCGCAGATGAGTTGGAACACAAGATCGAAGACCTGATCCAGAAAAAAGTGTTGGAAGGAGATTTTATCAAGGAGCTGACTGCCGGCACCTTGCCGTTGAAAGTTTTGCAAGGGTGGGCGAAAAATTGGTACGCCTTCGCCCTCGAGATCAACTCTTCGATTTCTTGCCTGTACCATCGCTTCGGCAGCCTCTGTAAGCGCCACGCCGATGTTGAAGATATTTTTACCCAGCGCATCGGGGAAGAATTGTCTTATCCGGGCCCGGGCGGTCACATCCGGACGATGGAGGCTTTGGGAAAGGCCCTGGGTGTTACACGGACGGACATGACCGAAAACCAGTTGATTCCGGACGCTCGAGGCGCCATCGACATGTATGTTCGGACGATTTTCGAAGGAACGATTCACGAGATCTGCGCCGTGATGCTTAACGAGAAAGCGCAGGGCTCGACCGTCTTTTCCAAGATGTGCCGGTGTCTTAAGAAACCGCCGTATAACCTCACGGAAAAGGATCTCTACTATTTGTCTTTGCACGGCGAGGTCGACATCGACCACGGCGAAATCAACAAGCAGCTGTTAGTCAAGATCTTGAATTATGAGCCGCTTCAAGAACGCGCCGGGTTCGGAATGGAATACTGCGCCCTGATGTGGGCCGAAATGTTCTGCCGGGTCTACGAGGGCGTCTACCAGCACTATCGAAACTAGGTCCACTTTTTATCCGGAAAAGCTGGTTAAATACCGGTACAGGGCAATCGTCTCATCAGGTGCTCACAATATTTAAGCCCCAAGGCGTAGATATGTGGGATATCAAAGTGCTGGTACTTGTAGAGAAGCCTAACCCTCTGCTTTTGGGCAATGAAATCTAAGAGGGCGAATGTACGCCCAGCTAAGATGGGATTTCAGGCCGCATGACTGGGTGAAGGGCAAGATTGGAATTGAGATTTACATGTGAGGTTGCTGATGGACGATAAAACTGTGCACGGCGAAGACATGAAAAAAAGTAACTTCTATAAGGAGTGGGCACACTCTCAGGGGGTCCCGGTTATCGAGGGCTACCGTGTCGAGGATGTGAATACGCTCGTGCTCGAGCCTTGGCAGGACAAAGGCGGAAGAGGGGCCCTGATCAACCTGACCGGGAGTGGCGAGGGCAACGATGCGTACGTTTGTGAAATTCCGCCCGGAAAGAATTTAAAACCCGAGCGGCATATTTATGAGGAGATGATCTTCATCTTGAAAGGCCGTGGGGCTACCACCGTGTGGGTAGATGGTTCCGCCAAGCAAACCTTCGAATGGCAGGAGGGTAGCCTGTTTTCGCCACCGCTGAATGCGTGGCACCAGCTGCACAACGGAGAGGGCGATGCTCCCGCCCGTTTCCTCGCAGTCACCTCCGCGCCGCTGGTCATGAATCTCTATCACAACCTGGAATTTGTCTTTGACAATCCGTTTGTTTTTAAGGACCGCTACGAGCCGTCGCCTGACTATTTTAGTGCCAAAGGCAAGCTGTATCCGGGCCGGATTTGGGAAAGCAATTTCATACCCGATGTAGTCAGTTTCAAATTGCAAGAGTGGAAGGAGAGAGGCGGTGGAGGAACCAGCATGTACTTCGAGCTTTCGGACAATACGATGTGCGCACACACCTCGGAGTTCGGGGTCGGGGCCTACAAGAAGGGCCATCGGCATGGGCCCGGAGCTCACATCCTGATCCTTACCGGCAAAGGCTATTCGCTGATGTGGCCGGATGGCGGCGAGAAGCTGCGGTTCGACTGGAAGCCCGGTAGCATTGTGGTCCCGCCGGAGATGTGGTGGCACCAGCATTTCAATGTGGGAAAGACTTCTGCTCGCTATCTTGCGATGCGGTGGGGAAGCCAAAAGCACTATCTTCCGCTGGCTCAAAACGAGGAAATGCTGAAAGACCACCGCGAGGGTGGACACCAGATCGAGTACGAGGATGAGGATCCTCAGATAAGACAGCGGTTTGAAGAGGCGCTCGCCAGAGAGGGCGTGGAGAGCCGCATGGATCAATATTTTGGTCGGCGTTAGGTCAAGCAATCATCGATGCGATAGCGGGCCACAGAAGCTTATGTAAGTTTGATCTTGTCGATGAAGGCAAACAAGCTTATGCCCGCGCCCAATGGTGAAATGGGTGGAGGGGTTACGGTGAAAGTGTTTAGGAAAGCGTTTGTCGTGCTTGGGCTTTTGTCGTTAGCGCTTGTTTTTTCCCGTTCGGGCTCGGCCGCTATGAAGCTGAGGATCGGGATCGCCGGATTGACTAATGAATACATTGCCGTTTGGGTTGCCAAGGAGCTTGGTCGATTCAAAGAGCAGGGATCGATCTAGAGCTCATCACCTTCTCGGGCGGCAGTACGATGCTTCAAGCTACGCTGGCAGGCGAACTGAGCGTCGTTTTCGTGGGGGGAGTTTTTGTGCAGGCAGGTCTGGGGGGTGCAGATTTGATGACTGTCGCAACCCCGATAGATACCTTTCCCTACCAGTTAGTCGTCAAGTCGTCAATCCAGAGACCGGAACAGCTTGAGGGCAAGAAATTGGGAATCAGTAGGTTCGGCACCGCGAGTGAAATTGGTCTCAGAATGGCCCTGAAAAAAGTCGTGCTCGATCCCGAGAAATCAAGAGTGACGATTATGCAGGTCGGAGGACAGGCAGACCGTTTTACGGCTCTAAGGTCAGGGGCTGTCGATGGGTCCCTATTCGCTGCGCCCTTTACGGGGGCGGCCAGGAAGCTCGGCTTCAACGTGCTTTTGGATATGAAAAGGTTGGGTCTTCTCTTCCCCCAGCAAAATATAGTCGCGAGAAAGAGTTTCATCGAGAAAAATGAGGCTTTGATCGAAGCTCTCGTTAAAGCCTATATAGCTGGAATCCGTGATGCCAAGATAGAGAAGGAGAAAACGATCCAAATCATGGCCAGATATTTAAGGATGGATCAGGTGAAGGATCGGGAACTTTTAGAAGACGCGCAAAGTGAAGTCGCTGGCCTATTACACAAGAAACCCTATCCGTCGGTCGAAGGAATCAAGGTGGTCTTGGGTCAATATTCTAGGGAGCCAATCGATCCCGGACGGTTTATCAATGATCGTTTTGTTAGAAAGATCGACGAAAGCAAGTTGATCGATTCTCTCTATCCGTGAAAATTGCCTTTCGTGCTTTCTCTTGAGAGGAGGCTGCGATGAAAAACAATTCCTCTGTTTTATATCGGGCTTACTGTTTCTGGCTGTAGATCAAGCATTACAACAGTCGGCAAAACTGGATCTTAAGAAAGTGGTGGTGGGAGCTTCCTCACTGGGTCTCTTCGATTTTCCGGTGAGTCTAGCCTGGAGAGAGATCTTAAAGGTATCGGAGGGTTGGAAGGAAATTACGACACGCTCAGAGAAATCCTGGTCGTTCAATTCCACACAATACAAATCTGCTAGATAGGTCCACGTGGATAAAGTAAGAGCCCTTTTGGAGAATTACGGGTTTGCGAATGGAGCAAAAAGGCACGGGCTTATAAATGAGCAAAAAACTCTTCTTTCTACTCTTCCTCTGGAATGTGTTAGGCCTACACCGGTTGGGGCTCGCGGGAGAAGATACCAATAAACTGGTAGCTGGAGCTAGGAGGGAAGGGAACGTAACAGTTTACTCAACAATGACTCTAGACGAGATTCAAAGGATCTTAACAGAGTTTAAAAAGAAATATCCTTTTCTTGACGTCTTCATCTACCGAACCGGTTCTTCTGCATTATTGAGTCGCATTTTATTAGAGGACCGGGCTGGAAAACGCGATTTCGACCTTGTTATGGGCAGTGGAATTATGGTTCCCCCCATGAAGACGAAAGGACTTTTGGCTCCATATGTTTCGCCGGAGCAAAGATTGTATGGAAATGATCTAAAGGACCCGAAAGGTTATTGGACTGCGATGTACATCAGTCCTATGGTATTAGGGTTCAATACAAGGATGGTTCATGCGAGCGAGACACCTAAGACCTACCAGGATTTACTGAACCCCAAATGGATGGGAAAGCTTTCTCTAGACTCGACGGGCCACGCCTTGCAAATAGGTCTGAGACGCGCTTGGGGACAGACAAAGGCTTTGGAATACTTGGGAAAACTTGCAGCTCAGAAACCTATTGTTCAAAGGGGTAACACCATCAGGCTGCAGCTCGCAGCGGCGGGAGAGTTTCCAATTCTCATTACTTATAACTATATGGTTCAGGCCTTCGCCACGAGAGGGGCCCCTGTCGATTGGGTGGCTCTTGAACCCGTTGTGGTGACGATGAATCCTATAATGGTCGCAGCCAAGGCACGTCACCCTAACGCTGCTCGTCTGCTAACGGACTTTGTTTTATCACAAGAAGCTCAGAGAATTCTGCGAGATTTAAAGCGTGTTCCAGCGCGATCAGACGTAGAACCCGATCCGTCAAGATTGTTCAGGGGCTTCAAACGGCAAGTCATCAGTCCTGATGAGGAGGATACAGAGAACGATGCACGGGAATACATGCAGATCTTGGGTGTACGCTAAAAAGATTTGCTGGACGGGATATTTATTTGGACTTGGTGACCTATGAAAACAAATACGATTAGAGCGTTGCCATTCATCTTTTCAGTGGTCATTTTGAGTGTTTCGGCGGCTTGGTCGGCCTCGGAACGAGAGCGTAGTTATCCTTCCCTGCGACCGCATGCGATCACCGCTAGCTACGCGGCGGTTAGCCAGAGTTACTCGGCGATTTGGATTGCCAGAGAAGCGGGCATGTTTGAGCGAAACGGATTGGATGTGGAGCTTGTTTTTGTTGGGAGCGGTGCGACAAATATTCAAGCGCTTATAAATAACGACGTACAAATCGCCGTCACGGGCGCTGCGGCAATCGTCAGCGCTGCAGCTGGTGGCGTCGATTTGGTCATCGTTGGTAGCATGTATGACGGCCTGCTTTTCGACCTTATAGCCGATAGGACCATCAAAACGGCGTCGGACCTTCGAGGCAAGAAAATTGGTATTAGCAGATTTGGTGGCTCCTCGCATTACGCGGTGGTTGCCATGGTAAAGAAAATGGGCCTCGATCCTGCGCGGGACGTGATTATAGTTCAAGCCGGGACCGATAGAATGCGTGCCGGCGCAATCGTCAATGGTGCTATTCATGCAACCGTGGTAACGCCACCCGTCGATCAAAAGTACAAGGATTTTGGGATTCATAAGTTACTGAGTATCAAGGATTTAGACATCCCATTCGTTAACGACGCAATCGTAGTGACCCGCGGTTATTTTAGGGAAAACCGGGGCACGGTCCGGAATTTCTTACGTGCTCTCGTAGAATCCTTTGCCTTTTATAAGAATAGCTCTAACAGAGATATGGTCGTAAAAGTCTTGGCAAAATACCTCGCCTTGGATGCTGGAAGAGATAGGGAAGTGCTGAGCGAGATGTACGATCTCTTTGCCAGGGAATACTACCGAAAGCTACCATTGGTAAGTACCGCTGGCTTGAATGCGGTAATTGATGGCGTGGCTGAGAGGGATCCGAAGGCAAGGCATCTCGTAGCGGAAAGACTTATTGACGATAGTATTCTGCGGGAAATGGAGAAGAGCGGATTTGTGGACAGCCTTTACAGATAAGGCGATGTTTGGCAGCGGTGATTTAGCTGAGCGATGAAAAACGGAGGCAGCAATGGTTTGGGTGCTCGATAACAGGGATATCGAAGCAGTTCTTAATATGGATACGTGCCTGGACACTCTTGAAGAGGCTTACAGGGATTTGAGCGTTGGGGAAGCAATTAACAGCCCGCGGAGCGATCTTTTGACGCCTTGCGAAGTTACAAGCCGGCTGGAGTCGTCGCTTCCTAGCTATCACATGCTCAAGACGATGTCCGGGGCCACACGTAAGTATGCCTCGATCCGGTTCCTAACGGATCTCCTGCATTGGCCGGAGGTGGACGGCGGGATCCGAAGAGAGAGAACTCCGGAATCGAAAGGGCCAATCAGCGTTACCCGAGGACTGATCCTCCTTTTCGACATACAAAGCGGCGACCTACTTTGCGTGCTGAGTGAGGGCCACATAAGGAATCTACGGGTAGGTGGGACAGCAGGTCTAGCCGCTCGTTACTTGGCAAGGCGTGACGCCTGTAGAGTCGGTGTCCTGGGATCAGGCTTTATGGCAAAAGCCCACATCGAAGCTCTTTACCTTGTGCGAAAGCTGACATCGGTAAAGGTGTATAGCCCCACTTCAGAACATAGGTCGCGGCTTGCCCGAGAGATAACTGAGAAATTTGATTTAGAAAGCTTCCCGGTTGATGATCCCGAGCTTGCGGTCAGGGACGTGGATATCCTCGTTCTGGCGAGTAATGCCATACACCCAATTATAGATGCTGCATGGCTAGAGAAGGGCATGCACATTACATCTGTTCGACACCTAGAGATCGGCGCAGAAGCTTTTGCGCGTTGTGACCTGATTGCTCTGAACTCTAAAGCAGAGGCTAGAGTCATGTATTACATTGCACAGGCGAGGAAAGGAACGCGGGTTCCCGAGGGGATTACGCTGGATTATGTAAAAGGTCATCCTCCAGGAGATGCTATGAACATCGACTGGGAAAGCGTTCGTGAGCTTACCGATTTCGTGGCGGGAAGACATCGCGGCCGTACCAGCGACGATCAGATAACTTGTTTCGATAACACGCCTGGCCTTGGTATTCAATTTACTTCAGTGGCGGGACGTGTGTATGAAATGGCAAAGGAGCGGGGTTTAGGAAAAGAGGCCCCTGCTTACTGTTTTCCAGATATCGCCCGTAGTATTCGTGAACAGTCAGCCTGACATGTGATTTCTCTTGGGTACTGCCATGAGCGTTGACCGGAGAAAGATGGGCTAGCAGAAAAGGACGAATCCAGTGATCTTTTCTCTTAGAGGAATTGCGAAAATTGTTTCTGTCGTAACTTTGGTATCTGTACTCTTTAGCAGCTCGCTCGTCGTAGGAGCTGAACCAAAAAAGGTCAGGATTGGATTTACTACGTTCACTATGGAGCAGCTCCCTTATCAGTTGGCTAAGCAAAGGGGATACTTTAAGGACGAAGGATTGAACCCCGAGTTCATCAAAATGTCCGGGCCGGCAATTGATATGGCTATCGCAAGTGAAGATATCCTTTACTCGAGCGCGTCGACATCAGCTATACGTGCCGGTGTGAGTGGAATATCCGCGAAGGTCCTGTGGGTTGGCTCGGGGATAGCGATCATGGTTTTAATGGTGAAGCCTGAGATCAAACGAATTTCTGATCTGAAAGGCAAGCGAATTGGCGTGGCTCGAGTCGGGAGCTCGGCTGACTTAGGAATCAGAGCGATGATTAAGGCAAAAGGCGTTGATCCCCGTGACGTCACTATCATTTCTATCGGCTCCACGGAAACACGGTTGGCTGCCTTAAAAGCTGGCTCAATCGAGGCTGCTCCTCTCACAGTGCCAGCGAATTTTCTTGCCGAAGCTGCAGGTCTTAAGAGTTTGGGCTTTATAGGTGACTACCTGCCAACTTCTTTTGGTGGTCTCGGCATCCATAGTGCAGCTCTGAACCGCGAGCCGAAGGTCGTCGAAGCGTTAGTGCGTATTGGCCTTAAAGGTCTGAGAGTCATGAAGCAGGACAAGGCTTTCGCCGTGGATTTCATGCGGGCGTTTTCCAACCTGAAGGACAAAATTCTAGCCGAGGAGGTCTATGACTTAACCATCGGTTACTTTACTGACGATGGTGTTCTCTCAGAGAAGGAGCAGAAAGATATCCTCGAAATGGCGGGGAAAGAGCTTAAAGTGGAGAAATCCATAAACCCCGGAGTTTTTGATTTCAGTATCGCCCGAAAAGTCAACAAAGATCTGGCCAACTGGGAACCCTAGCTTTTCATTGCCGCAAAGAGACCAATCACCCGTCTTCGCCTGACCCTGGCTTGTGATCATTATGATGTGCTTTGGCCCATGAAGGACGTGTAGACTCTAAAAGAACTTATTCAATCCCGATTCTCACGCATGAACAACTAGGAGGGTAGAAATGCTATTTTTAAATAACACCGACGTTGAAAAGCTCCTCGATATGAAGACCTGCCTGGAGGCCCTGGAGGTGGGCTACCAGGATCTGGTCGCGGGTAATGCTGTCCATCGTCCAAGAATTGACGTTTGGGCGCCCTGCGACCGACCGGACGGCTACTTTCGCTGGGGAAGTATGGAAGGTGCATGCCGGACCTATGGGGTTTTCGCGACGCGGCTGAAATCCGATATCGTTTGTTGGCCTGAGGGAAATAATGAGCTGAAATATTGTATCCAGCCAGGGACTTTTTGCGGCCTCATTATGCTTTTCAGCACTAAAAATGGCGAGCCCCTGGCCATCATCAACGACGGAGTCCTTCAGCACATGAGGGTCGGCGCATGCGCCGGGTTGGGGGTAAAATATCTGGCCCGAAAGGACGCGAACGTCGTGGGAATCATCGGTTCCGGGGGGATGGCGCGCACCTATCTCAGGGCCTTTGCTGAGGTTCAGCCGCTGAAGCGGGTGAAGGTTTACAGTCGTTCGAGTGAGCGACGCGAGAAGTACGCTGCGGAAATGAGTAGCCTTCTCGGAATTCCGGTTGAGGCTTTGAGTGACCCCGAGCATGTGGTTCGAGGATCGGACATTGTAGCAACTTGCACGGATTCCATCGTTCCCAACCTCTCAAGACCGGAGTGGATTGAGCCCGGGGTGCACCTGACGAGCCTCGACATCAGAGAGTTTGCGACAGATGAGGTGTATAAGCGCTGCGATATAGTTATACGCTTGGGAGATTTCACTCTGCCCCCCATTCAGCAAGAGGCAGGTTTCCGGCCATTTCATTTCGCTGGCTATGCCGCCGGCCAACCGGAAGAGTTGGCGCGGATCCCTCAGTCTCGAGTGAAGATCAATACCGAAAAATATCCTACCCTGCTCGATTTATTAACAGATAAGGTGGTGGGACGGACTTCACCGAATCAGATCACTTCCTTTGTCAACAGTGGAACTCAAGGGCTGCAATTCGCTTCTGTCGGTGGCATGGTTTACCGTCTGGCCAGGGAGGAAGGAATCGGACGGGAGTTGCCGACGGAGTGGTTTGTACAGGATATTCGCGATTGATCGGTGTTCGGGGATACGCCATGCGGCGCTTCTTAGCGGTCACGGTTGTCGGATGCGTCTTTGCTGCCACGACGCGAACATCGGCGCAAGAGCCGTTTTATAAGGACAAACCAATACGGATTATCGTAGGCCTCGCGGCTGGGGGTGGGTTTGATACCTATGCCCGTGTTATTGCGCGACATCTGGCAAAACACATTCCGGGTAAGCCGACCGTGGTTGTGGAAAATATGACAGGTGCTGGCAGTATTATTGCGGCGAATCATGTTTATAATGTCGCCAAGCCCGATGGGCTCACCGTCGGTCATTTCGTCGGTAGCTATTTCTTGACTCAGATCCTGGGACAGGAGGGGATTAATTTCGACGCGCGTAAGTTCGAATACATCGGCGCTCCATCGAAGGATTATGTGGCCTGCGCTGTGCCCAGAGAAAAAGGCGTGAGTACGGTGGTAGAGTGGATGGCTTCTAGGGCGCCCCTCAAGATCGGTGGAACAGGACGTGGGGGTACCATCGAAAATGCCATTAGAATTTTCCAAGTAGCTCTTGGTCTCCCTGTTCAGCTCGTTTCTGGCTACAAGGGAACTTCAGACGTTCGCCTTGCTATTGATTCCGGTGAACTTGATGCGGGTTGTTGGGAATGGGGCGGGATGAAAATCGCCTGGCAGCAAAAACTGGAATCCGGCGAGGTCGTTGTGGTCCTTCAGGCGGCGCCGACGGCTTACGGGGATCTGCCGAACGTGCCGCTCGCCAGAAATTTGGCTAAGAGCGATTCTTCACGCAGATTGCTTCAGGCAGGCGTGGAGGTGCCGGGAACGGTCATTCGTAGCTTTGTCCTGCCTCCTAGTACGCCCAAGGAGCGCGTGCAGATTCTGCGCAAGGCATTTCAAGATACCATGAGTGATCCGGAATTCCTGGCTGAGGCAAAAAAGTCGAAGCTGGACGTTGATCCCATAGCAGGGGAGGAACTGAAACAGAACGTTGACGAACTTTTTTCTCTAGAGCCTACGATGATAACCAAGCTCAGAGACATTCTTCTGAAGTAGGCGAGCCATCCCGCAGCGAATTGGGCCTGAGGAACTGTCCTATTTAGGCTCGCATGGCTGGCAAGCTGACAGTAAAGTAATCGGCAAAAAAGAAGGAGAAATATGAAGTGGACTTATCCTAAGGTTTATCCTGCTCTTCACCCCGAACACGAAGCGGCGCTCGGAAAAAGAGATGTCCTTTTGATTGACCGGCATGTGGCGGAAGAAGTCCTTACGCCGGAAGCCTGCCTACAAGTCCTGGAAAGTGCCTTCAGGGAGGAGGGGTTGGGGGCGGGGGTAAACCGGACGAAAACCAATATCCATGTTCCCGGCGAAGATGCGAATGTCTCGTACCGATACTGCACCATGGAGGGTGGTATTCGAGGTATGAAGGTGGTCGCGATCCGAATTAAATCCGATATATCCACGCCCCGCTGGGTCCATGGCGAGGAAAGGGAGGATTGGTATTGCGTCTATCCTGGTCGATTCATGGGCCTCATTCTCCTCTTTAGTGCTCAGGACGGCGCGTTGCTGGCGGTTCTGCAGGACGGCCATATTCAACACATGCGCGTTGCTGCCACAGATGCCCTCGCGGCACGGTGTATGGCCAGAGAGGATGCAAGTATTCTTGGCCTTGTGGGTTCCGGGGGAATGGCTTGGACTCATGCTTTTCTTTATAGCATGATTCGCCCGATCCGCAGGATAAAGGTCTATAGCCCCAATCCTGAGCATCGACAGAGGTTCACAATGCAACTGGCTGATCAGATCGGGATCGAAGTGGCGGCTATGAATAGCGCTGAAGAAGCAGTGCGCGGCTCTGACATGATTGTAGGCTGCACCAATTCACTTAGGCCGGTAATCCGAGGCGAGTGGCTTGAGAAGGGCATGCACCTGACGCTGATGAAAATTCAGGAACTGGACGAGGCTGGCTATGGCCGTCTGGACAGGCACGTCCTGTACGTCAGTCCTCCCGGCGTGCAAGGATCACCATGTGATAATCTTTTAACGATTCCCTATGATCGGGAGTTTTTGCGACGATTTTGCGGCGGTTCTCATCCTGAAATGTGGCAGCAGGAATTAACCTGGACAGGTGAGGAGAAGATCTTCAGATTGCCCGATGTGCTCCTAGGAAAAGTGAAAGGGCGTGATAACGACGAGCAAATTACCTGTTTCAGGAGCGAAGGAACCGGTGTGCAATTCGCCGCCGTGGGCCTGAAGGTTTATGAGGAAGCCAAGCGACGAGGTTTAGGTCGACCGCTTCCGCTGGAGTGGTTCGTGCAAGATGTAACCAACTGATTCTTGGCAACTCGATTTTCTTATTGAACCAGAAGCCAGAATTAAAATAACCAGGAGCACCAGGCCTGGAGGAGACGACGATCATGGCATCGGCCATCATGAGTACAGGCTATTTCAGTGTGGTTGTTAAAGGGAGGAGCAGATTGCGAGACTGAAAGATCTTGCTGCCGAGAAAGTGGGCCATCAGCGCCTCCCGGATTCTGAAGTGCCAACGCTTAATTTGGACAAGAAGTACTTTGCCGGTTCTTTAAAACTACGTTCGGCAGGAGAAGTTATCGCCAAATGCAGAGAGATACCTACCGAGTGGTTCGTGCAAAATATTCGCGACTGATGATCTTCGTATATGAAAATGAAGGAGGTTTCTTAATTCGTGCCGATCAAGAAGAAAATATCGGTAAAAGTTAATGGGAAAGTTTTCCAGAGAAATGCCAAAGTCCGTCAAAACCTTGCGGACTTTCTAAGGGAAGAACTCGACCTGACAGGAACTCATATCGGATGTGAGCATGGGGCCTGC
>Ga0075435_100000705_pt1 | contig 20658 bp, 15 predicted proteins | sample RhiMethybrSRZTD4_FD_75302 | JGI IMG/M metagenome (GOLD analysis project Ga0075435, IMG submission 75302) | Populus rhizosphere microbial communities from Tennessee, USA - Rhizosphere MetaG P. TD hybrid SRZTD4 | ecosystem: Host-associated > Plants > Roots > Rhizosphere > Soil | place: USA...
GTCGCGCCCGCCGTCGAGGTCGGCGAGGACGACGCGGCGCTTCATGCTCTGCTCGGATCCGACGACGCGCGTGATGTGCGCCTGGGCCTCGACCTGCTGGGCGGCGTCACGTCCACCCCGTCGGCCGGCGCCGCACTTCGACAAGCGTCGGATCACCCCGATCCCGAGGTGCGCGTTCGAGCTCTTGTGCGGCTCGCCGCTGCAGGTGATTCCGCGGCAGCTGCCGCGGCCGCTGCGCTCGCCCGCGACCTCGCTCGCTCCGCCGACCCGCTCGAGCGGCGAGCCGCCGCGAGCGCGCTCGGGTCGCGCAGCGTCATAAGCGTCGACTTCCCCACGCTGGTCGCGCTCCTTGACGACGGCGACCCGACGGTGAGAGCGGCGGCGCTCGACGCAGTGGAGCCCGAAGATGCGGTCGAGCCGGAGGTCGTCCGTCGCGTCGTCGGGGCAGTCGGGGAACCCTCCAGCACCGGCAGCGCAACGGCCGCGCTTCGACGCCTCGGCGACGCGGCCGTCCCTCTCCTCGCAGAGGTGGTGGCACGCGACCCACCGCCGAGGCGCCCGCGTCTCGTTCGCGCAGCCGCACATGCGGCCTCCGAGCACCCGGTGGTCTTTGCGCCCGCGCTCCGCGACCCCGACCGCGCGGTCGTGCTTGCGGCGCTCGATGCGCTGGACGCGGCGAACGGCGAGGTGCCGCCCGAGATCCTCGACGGCGTGTTTCGCGACGCCGCCGCCCACGCCGGTCGCGCGCTCGCCGCGCGCGCGTCGCTCGATTCAGAGAACGCGTCGCTGCTACGAGCACTCGACGACGAGATCGACCTGGCTCGCCGACTCGTGATCGCCGTGCTCTCGGTCCGCCACGGCGAGCGAGTACGGGATGCCGTTCGAGTCGTGGATCGCGCAGACGGGCAGCGCCGCGCGTTGGGCGTCGAGGCCCTCGACGTGATCCTCTCCCGTGAGGAGGCCGAGATTGCCATCCCGCTCGTTCGACGTGACCTCACTCCCGACGAGCAGGCTGCCGCACTGGCGGGCGTCGGACCGACCGCGCGAGGTCAGGAAGAGTGGATTGCAGACATGGCGGAAGACCCGGAGGACGCCTGGCGCTCCTCGTGGCTCGCGCTATGCGCACGTCACGCGGCCGATAGCTGATCAGCGCGACACAGCAGATTCTTCGATTGGCCGGGCAGGGATCGAACCTGCGACCTTGGGATTAAAAGTCCGGGCAAGCGCCGTTGATGCGAGTGTGACGGCCGCCTATCGCTACTTGGCCGCTGGCACCTCTTTGCGTCTCGCACCGAGATGGTGCATCAGTAAGTGGTGGGAAACTAGTTCGCTGCGAACACTTCAACCTCACGCCACGCGACCCAGGACGGGCTAGCGCTCGTGTCGACGCGCAGGTAACGGATGCCTTCCCAAGGCGCCGGAGGCGCATACTCGACGAGCTCGCCGTCCGTCGTCCGCTCGCGGAAGACGTGTAGCTCGCGGTAAGGACCGTCCGGGGGCCTTCCGAGCACGGTGTGTACCGTGTCGCCGTCCGGGCTCTGCGCCACGCCGAGTCGGATCGCGGTAACCGTGCGCGGGGCGCCGAGGTCGACCTCGATCCACTGCGGGGCGAACTGTCCCGCGCTCCAACTCGTCGTCGGATCGCCATCGACGACGGACGTCGAGGGCTGCGTCGTTTCCTCTGCTGAGGCGAGAACCGGTCGGCCCCGAGCGACGTTGCGCAGACTCGCGCCGGTTCGGGTAGCTGCGGCTGCATATGCCGGCCAGTAGCGACTAGAGCCGGCATAGCGGGCGATGATCGCGGCGCCGGACGGCGCGGACAGCTTGGCGCGAAACCGGCCGTCGGCGCCGGTCGTCGCCGAGACAGTCCCGAGAACTCCGGTCGGAGAGTAGGCGCTGCTCTCATACGTGCGCTTGACGGAGAGACGGATCCGAGCGCGAGCCAGCGGCCTCGCAGCGACCAACTTGCCCCCGACCGCCCCAGCACGGGCTTCGAGCGTGAGCCGTGTACGAGGGCGCGCGTACCGGAGGATCAGATTCGTGAACGTGCGCCGGGTCTCCGGCAAGACGTGGTCAGGCTTGTCGTACCACGACTGCAGGATCGCCTGGTCCGGATGGCCGGCCTCCGTCTCGTACAGCTCGAATCGCTGCTGCGCTTTCGCGAGCCAGGCGCGGTCGCTGACGTCATCGTGGTCGCCGGTGTAGATCAGGCCGAAGGCAACGCCTCGAGACCGTGCGAGCTTTTCGAACTCGCGCGCGAGGTCGGTCCAGCGCGGCAACGCGTAGGACATGTCGAGGTGGATAAACGCGAGGTTCTCTCCGGTTACCTCGCGGTAGGCGTCGATCCACTCCTTGTACCGCGCCAGATGCACAGCAGTGAGGAGTGGCTCGATGTCACCGAACTTCACGTCGGGGAAAACCGTCCTGATCTTCCGCATGTACGCCGCTACGGAACGGGCGACTTGGCGCGTGTCCCAATGGCACGCGTTCCGTCCCGTGTACAGCGCGGCGTAGTAGAAAGGCTCGTCGAACGCAACGTATCGGAGCGTCCCGCCGGCTTTCTTGATCTGGGATGCCGTTTTCAGACCGTCCGCTCCCGCAAACCCTTCGATCGTATGGCCGCACTCCGGCGAAGGCTCGAGCGGCCCGGCCTCAACCGCAATCGAGATCTTCCGCCGCTTCAGGTACTGCACCGCGCGCCGGAGTTGCGCGGGCGTCGCCCCGTCCGTGAGCCACTCGCCGTAGAACTTGAAAACGGAGACACGCCGCGCCGCGTTGGGCCACGCCGCCTTCTTTCCAAAGAGCTGCATGAAGTCGGTCGAGCCGACGTAAGGCCGGAACTGGGCCGGCTTCAGCGGCGGAAGTGGGGCGAACCAGATCGCCGGCGGCGGCCGCGCGGCCGACACGGCACCCGGCAGCAGCACGACAGTGGCGGCGATGCAAGTGGCGACTTTTAATCGAACGATTGGACGATTCTGGTGCGACCCAACGCGATTCGCAACAGAGCACCAGCGCGAGACTCTCTCGCGGCCGGCTTCCTCAATGCTCCCGCCGCCAGCCACGCGCCTGGCCAGCCTCTATAGACCGAGCGGCCGCAACAATCCCGCGGGACCAACAGCTGCGCCGATCGCATGGTTGGCTCCGCGCACTCGACCGGCTTTGCGGTAGCGGTTAGAGAAATCATCGGTTCGTCGCCTTGGCCTGGCTACGCACGACACTGACGGCACGACGCTGTAGACATCAGGGAGAAACCGCGCGCGTCGCCTAGAGATCCCCCGGCCGGACTTGAAGAAGTAGTCCTTGGCCTCGTCAGGGTTGGAGAAGCCGTACTTGTACTCCTCGCGGATCTGCCCGACGACTTCGGTCTCAGTCATCGCCATCTACCACTCACTCCCAGCCAGAGAGGCACGGACTGACTTGCCGCTCGGCGACTGAGCCGTGACGTCGGCGCCGCCTTGATCGGAGGCTATGAACCAGTAGCCATTCGGGCCAAAAGCCTTGACGCTTCCGGTGGGCATTACGAAGCTGCCACGTACTTGGCGAACGCCGTCAACACCTCGAAATCGTGACGACGGCGCCCAGGGAAGTAGCGCTCGCCGAAAGCAGTCCAAGAGAGACCGGCGGGGGGCTGGTCGACCCCCTTCGCCTGAGCTGCCGATGGTGCGGGTGCTTTGACCGGCCTTGCCATCACGGGGTCGCTTCCCCGCGCATCCCGAGGCGCCACTTCCAGGTGCTCCACTTGAGGTTGTGGCCCTTGCTCCGGCGCACCGGCGTTATGCAGAGACGTTCCGTGAGCTCCTTCTGTCTTCGCAGCTGCGCGGTGCCGTGCGGGGACTCGGTCATAGCGTTCATCTTGTAGCTCCTCTCATCCAGGGTCGGGAAAACCCGGACGGGCTCTCTCGAGCAGACGTCAGAAGCGCGCCGGCGAGGTGTAGTGACGGCGTAGCAGCATCGAGCCGGCTGACGAGCACGTCGACCCACCAAGGGCCGATCGGGCTCCGCGCGTTGCCACTCCGTTGCCACCCGGCCCCTCGCCGCCTGAGCGGGCAACAGAAAAGGCCGCGGTACTGGAGCTTTCCACGATGGGCCGGGCAGGTCTCGAACCTGCGACCTTGGGATTAAAAGTCCCCTGCTCTACCAACTGAGCTACCGGCCCGAAGGCGAGTAGCGTAGCCCGCTCTAGCCGGCCGTCGAGAGGCGCCAGAGGGCGTCGCGCTCATGCGTCACGCAAACGTCACCGGCGAAGCCGACCACGGCAATCAGGCCGTCGGCGACCAGAATTGTCCGCCGAACCGTGTTCGTCACGTGATCAGAGATCGAGATCGTGTCGTCGTCGATGTGTCGGAAGCGCCCAGATCAAGAACGGGTGCCATCCAGAAGTCGGACTTGCCGAGAGTACGGTCTCGTTGCTCCGCGGCCTCCGCAGCACCTCGCGGCCGGAAGGACAGGCTGCCCCGCAAGGTTCTGCTGGACCGACGGGCGCGACCGGTGCGCCGGGGCGACTGGCGCCCCAGGCCGGCGAAGAAAGTACTCCTCTGCGCACGCTAGGCTTGCCCCATGCGGGTCGAAGGGGACGTCGTGCGGATCGCGAAGTCGTCGGCCACCCGATGACCCTCGGAGCAAGAGGGGGCCAGTCTGGAGCGCATTAGCCCAGAACTCGTACTCGTTGATCCAGAACTGGCTCGGGCCCAGCGGGCGCTACTCCCTGTGCCTGTGCAGCCTCGGGCGCCGGAGCCCATCGCATCACCTAAGAGCGGCCATCTCCGCGAGCCGCAGCCGGTTCGAGAGCGAGAGGATGTGCAGAAACCACGCGCCGCGAAGTCGCGTGCTTGGTCGCGTCGGCGGTTGGCAGTCGACCTTCTCTGCCTCAGCCTGATCGCAAACGCCATTCTGGCCGCTGTGGTCGTGGGAGACATAGGCACGAACCGGTCGGACACCTTCTCCGTTCCACCGGCTGCGACGGATCGCGAGCCGCCCCCCTCCGCTGATGTTCGTAGCGGCTCCGCAGGGCCAAGGACGCGATTGCAGTCCCGGTCGGCGACGAAACCGGCTCGCGAAGCGAGTGGTCTCAGAACGACGTCCGTCGTTGCTGCCGGCCGCGAGAGCAGCACAACTGTCGAGCGCAAGATCCTCGCTTTGATCGTTCGCTCTCCCAAGCGGCTGCCCGCTGCGTTGATCGACCCAAGCACCGGTCTGCCGAAGAACAACTTGCAAGCCACCTGCCGTGCCGGTTCGGATCGTTCCTTCACGTGCTTCGTTCGGCCTCCACAGCACAGGCCCAACGAGGGGCTTCGGGTGAGCTACCGGCGCGGTCCCAAAGGTGGCCTTTTCACCTGGTATCCGTACCAGTCCGGCTAAGGCTCCGCCGGACCCGCGTCAAAGCTGAGCCTGACCTCTCGCTAAGACGATCGCGCCGAGCCCACGTCGTAGCGGGACCGCTGATAGTGGCGCTCGTTGTGAATGCGCTGAGCCCGTAGGCGACGACGGAGCCACAGCCGAACCGGCAACCAGGGGCTTCGTGTCCGAACTCCGCCCCGCAAGGCGAGGGTTGAGGGCGATTTACGTGAGCATCCTCCCGATCCACACGCGATTGAGTGTGATCACGGGGCGGGAGCGGGGATTCCGAGTGGGTACCCGTCTGTGACCGCCAACAGAGCGGCCAGAAGAAGCAGCGCGGGCGTCTGCCCGACCCGCGCGTCGGCCTCCCCCGTAAAGCCCTACGAAGAGAGCCACGCCGACCACAGCGTTCCACGGCGCGCCGAGTCGAACCAGGTGTCGAGGGTTACGCGCGTGCCATGTGCGTCTGTTAGCGCGTCGAGTAAGCCGGCGAGGGCGGGCAGTGCGCCAGTTGCCTGCCTAGACTGGCACGGTGGTCAAGCTCAGTGTCGTGATTCCGGCCACCGATGGACGAGTCACGCTCGACCGCTCCGTCGGCGCAATTCGGCGGGCCCTGGCGGGACCTGAGGAGCTGATCGTCGTCGATCGGCCGCAACGTCTCGGCCCGGCCGCGGCGCGAAACCTCGGGTCCAGAGAGGCCGGAGGCGATGTGCTCGTGTTTGTGGATGCCGACGTTGAGGTGCATGAGGACGTCTTCATCCGGATCAGGTCCGCCTTCGATGGTGACAGACACCTGGCTGCTCTGTTCGGCTCCTACGATGACGATCCCGGCCCGGCTGGCATCGTCTCGGACTTCCGCAACTTGCTCCACCACCACGTCCACCACGAGAGCGCGGGCAACGCGACCACGTTCTGGGCTGGACTCGGCGCCATCAGGCGCGACGTCTTCCTCGAGCTTGGAGGATTCGACGAGAGCCGCGATGCCGCCCGCGTTCCCCACGCATCCATAGAGGACATCGAGCTCGGCATGCGGCTTCATTCGCTAGGTGGGCGCATAGTGCTTGACCCTACGGTTCAGGGGAAGCACCTCAAGAAGTGGACGCTCGTAAGCATGACTGAGACCGATCTGATCCGTCGAGGCGTGCCGTGGCTGAGGCTCATACTCGAGAACCCCGAGGCGGGTTCGAGTCTCAACCTCACCTGGTCGCATCGCATCGCCACCGCGGGTTCTATCGGTGTCCTCGTGGGTCTACTGCGGCGACAGTTCTGGCTCGCCGGCGGCACGCTGGCGCTCGTGATCGTGCTCGACCGGCACTTCTATGCCCTGCTTCTTCGCCGGCGTGGCGCCAGGGCGCTTGTTGCGGGCGTGCCCCTCCATATCCTTCACCGCCTCACCTCGGCGGCCGTCGTCCCGATTACGTTCACCGACCTTCTCCTCGAGAAGTGGAGGCTGCGAGGGCCGGGTTAGGCTTGGCCGAGCGGTTGTTCCGAAGCGATGTGAGCCAGGCCCGGGCGAATCCCGCTCCAGTGGCGACTTGAGCCGCCGCGAAGAGCACCCCGACGCCGAACCCCTTTGCGAAGGCGCGAAGTTGTAGCGAGGCGTAAAAGGACGGCGATTCGAGTGGACGCTGCTGGTCACCGCCGTGACGGAAGTGAAAGGCTCCCTGACCGTAGCGAACCTGCTGCCTGAGGAAGCTCAGCAGCGTCAGAGGATGATCGTGCACGATGGACGCGTCGGGGGCGGATCGAAGCGACAAGCCGGCGGCGGCCAGGCGCGCGCACCATTCACGATCCTCGCCCGCTGCGCTTGTGTATGACTCGTCGAAGGGCGTGGCCTCGAAGGCGGCTCGCGTGCAGCCGATGTTGTTCGACGCCGCGAAGGCCAGGTCGCTTCCGTGCGGCGGCGGAACTTCGAGGGCGTGCGTCACGAGATCCGACGCATCGGCCAGTGCGCCGGCGCGGCTTAGCATCGTGGTTCCCGCCGCGGCATCCGCCCCTTGCTGCAACGTTGCGACGAGCTGTTCGGCCCAGTCCGCCCGTGGGAGGCAGTCGTCGTCGGTGAAGCAGAGAAAGGCTCCGCGGGCGGCGCGGGCACCGGCATTACGGGCCGTCGCCGGGCCTGCTCCCGATCGGTGGATGAGCCGTGCGTGAGCATGCCCGGCGACGGCAGCCGCAACCTGATCCGGGGCCGACGAGCCATCGTCGACCACGATGATCTCCAACCGATCGAAGATGGTCTGGGCGGAGAGCGCCTCCATGCAACGACGCAACGCCTCGGGTCGGTCCCGTGTGGGAATGACGACCGAGACCAATGGGTCCTGCGTGGGATCTGGCTGGCTGTTCTCGGCTGAGGACGGGCGGGCGCTACACAATTTGCTCGACGGCATCGGCGCCGGTCCCATTGAGGCTCAGCGCATTCTCCACGGAGACTGTCTCTTCGTGGTACTCCGCTTCGGTATTGACGCTCCAGACATCGTGCTGGGCTCCATCGACGATGTTTAGGGTCGCCAGGATCGCTGTCCACATGGAGTGGTCCTGGTTGTTGTACCGATGAAGGCCGTTTCGTCCGCACGTCTGCAGATTCTCGAACCGCTCGAGGTATGTTCTTATGGTCGCGACCGCACCTTCGAAGTGTGAGTCGTACATCGGGTACGCCTTCGGAACGCGAACCTTCACGCCGTCGACGACCTTGCTCGGGTCGATCAGCCCGATTCTCGCGAGCTCTTGAGTCGCGAGCTCGACCGCCTGCTCGTCCGGCATCTCCCAGACCTCGTCGCCTTGGAAGCAGAAGTACTCGACGCCGAGACAGGTCGTACCCGGCCGAACCATTCCGCTGCTCCAGGCACCATAGTTTTGAACACGTCCGGCGCGAGTCCCGGGATCGTGCAAGTAGATCCAGTTGTCCGGGAACGGCTCCGCCTCCGTCGTCATCAGCGCGACGAGAACGAGATCGCGGTAGCGCAGCTTTCGTGCCGCCGCCAGGACATCCGGTGGAGCCGGCGGATCGAGGTTGAGAACCAGGTCGCTGAGCGCGATGCTGGAAATCACCGAATCCACGGCAGTCTCGAAGACGTCGCCGTTCTGGCGCAGGACCACACCTGAGACACGATCGTTCGCGTGGCGTACCGCGACGCAGCGGCTGTTCAGGTGGACCGGAATCCCTCGCTTGTCGACTCGGTCGGCGAAGGCCTCCCACATCTGGCCGGGGCCTAGGCGGGGGTAGCGAAACTCCTCGATCAGAGACGTCACGTGCTCGCGCCTGATGCCCAGGATCGAAAGGATGGCCTTGCCGAGCGAGAAGTTCTTGATCCGTTGAGCCGCCCAGAGTGAGCGGATCTCCGAGCCGGGGATACCCCAGAGCTTTTCGGTGTACGAGCGGAAGAACGCGTCGTAGAGCCGCCGTCCGAACCGTGCCGTCACCCACTCCTCGAAGGTGTCCGCCTCCACATCACGATGCCGCGCCGCCCACATGTAGGAGAGCGCACAGCGCGTTGCCTCTACGAGGCCGAGGCGTCCGACCACGTCTTTGGCTGCAATCGGGTATGCGAAGTACTTCCCGTTGTAGTAGATGCGGGAAAGTCGCGGGCGCGTCAGGAAATCTGGGCCAAGCATGTCTTCCCAGAGCCGACTCACGGGTTGAAGCTTTGTGAAGAACCGATGGCCACCGAGATCGAATCGGTAGCCGTTGAATTCGATCGTCTTGGCGATACCCCCAACGGTTCCGTCGGCCTCGAAGACGGCACCGGAAAGCCCGCGGGAGGCGAGCGTGTAGGCGGCAGTCAGGCCGGCAGGGCCCCCGCCGAGTATCGCAGTGCCGACACCGTGCTCGGGCTTCGCGTAGCGTGCGGCGTTGTCTTCAGCCGCCCCGACGAGTTGCCCGTAGAGGGCGTCTGCGACGCTTACTTTCTGCTCCGGCAGATCACCGTTTGTGGTCATCAAGACCTCCGTTGCGGCTCGCGTTGTTCGAGGGCGCGCCGAGTCATGGCGACCGCCACCATGCATACGAATCGGACGTTTGTGAACAGGTAGCGTCGCCACATGCGGCCAGGCTCCTGGAGCAGCCGAAACGCCCACTCGAGCCCTGCGCGTTGCATCCACCGTGGTGCTCGGCGTACGACACCGGCGACTACGTCGAGTGAGCCTCCGACGCCGACGATGACCGGAAGGTCGAGCGTCGACCCGTGGTCGCTGACCCAGTACTCCTTTTGCGGCGAGCTCATTGCGACAAAGAGGATTTGGGGACGCGCCCGATTGATTTCGGCGCAGATGCTCTGAGAACTTTCGGGATCGAAGTAGCCGTGGTGGGAACCGGCGACGATCAGCTGTGGATGGCGCGCGCGAAGATTCGCCAGCGCGCGAGCCAGGACGTCGGGGCGTGCTCCCAGGAAGAAGACGCGGAACCCTTCAGCCTCCGCTATCTCTAGGAGCCGGTTCATGAGATCGATTCCAGGAACACGTTCGGGCAGCGGCTCGCCGAGCAGCCTCGATGCCCAGACAAGCGACTGGCCGTCGGCGCTGACGAGCTCGGCGTCGCGGAGAATCCCGGCCAGGCGCACGTCGCTCCGCGCGTTGACGGCTTTTGCGGCCGCGAGCGAGACATGATGCACACGCTCCTGCCGCACGATCGCGTCGCGGCACGTCTGGGCGGTGGCCTCGAGATCGAGCCGGTCGATCCGGTAGCCGAGCAACTCGACCGAGGACGTTCCGTCGTGCTTGTCCAATGCGCGGAGCGGTCGCTTGCCCGGAGCGCCGGACGCGGCAGACAGCGCCTCGTGGTTGACGTTCTGTCTCATAGAGGCCGGCATGGACATCAGTACGCGTCCTGGGATCGCAAGATCGCAGGGATCGTTCGCGCGACAACCTTCAGGTCGCCTCCGAGTGTCCAGTTCGTGACGTAGAGGTAGTCGAGCTTGACCATCTCGCTGAAGGGGATGTCCGTGCGCCCGAGGATCTGCCAGTAGCCCGTCATCCCAGGGCGCAACGCGAGGCGTTGCCGCGCCCACTCCTTGACGAACTCGTCCTCATCGAGGACGAGCGGCCTCGGCCCCACGAGCGACATCTCTCCTTTGAAGACGTTGAAGAGTTGCGGCAGCTCGTCCAGCGAGTAACGGCGCAGAAGGCGTCCGACGCGTGTGACACGCGGATCCCCGGGCACCTTGAACATCCGGGCATCGCCGCTCGCGTGCTTGTTGAGGTCGAGCAGGGCCGACTTCTGCGAATCGGCGCCGTGCACCATGGTGCGGAACTTGTAGATCCGAAACTTGCGATCGCGTGCTCCCATTCGTACTTGCGTAAAGAGAAGTGGGCCCGAGGAATCGAGCTTGATCATGAGGGCGATCACGAGGAGAAACGGGGACAAAACGACGATCGAAGCAGTCGCCACGACCAGATCGAAGCTGCGCTTGAGCAGGCGAGAAGAATGCGAGAGGCGCAGGGGCGGCATGCTGACCATGGACACGCCCTCGATCGAGTTGATGCGCATCCGCGGGCCGATGATCTCGAACAACCTCGGCACGATGTCCACCTGAACGTCGAGGTCTTTCAGAGAACGTGCAACCTCGAGCAACTCCTCATCGGATTCCTTCGAGAACGCAACGATCACCCGCTCCACGTCGTGTGCGCTCACTACCTCGCGAACCGAATCGAGGGAACCAAGCAGGTGGATGTCCCCGAGATCCTTGCGCGGGCCCGCCGGAGTTGAGTCGACAAATCCGACGACGTTGATCGCATACTCGGAGTGATTCAGAAGCTTTCGCGCGATCGACTGGCCCACCTCGCCGGCACCGATGATGAGAGCGTTCTGAACGTATGAAGGGCGGCTGCGCGCAATCGACCGACCCGCCACCCGGCAGGCGGTGATGCCTAGGATCGCGACTCCCCAGAACGTCGCGAGCTTCGCCTGACTCGGGTCTGTTAGTCCTGTGATCCAGGAAAGGGCGAAGAACACCCAGACGGCGACCGTAACGAGATGAAAGATCGACGGGAACTCGTCGGCGGTCGAATGCTCAGCGTTTTGCTCGTCTCGGTCGTAGAGCCCATAGACCTTCGCAGCAACGACCCACAGGGGCAGCGTTGCGACAAAGATCGGTGCTTCCCAGCGGATACCAATCCGGTCGACGACTGTGCTTCCCTGAAAAAAGAGCTCGACGACGAGAAATGCGCCAAGCAGGGCAACGATGTCGCTCACCAACAATACTCGTCGCACCAGCCAACCTCGGCGGTAATGCCCGCGGGCAGCTGCGTGTTCTGCCGCCTCGGCCTTCAGGCCGTCGAGGGGACCGGCGGAAGTCGCTGGAGCCGCTTCGGCGACGTCGTCGGGAACGACGGGTGCCGAAGTCGGCGATGTATCGCTAGAGACCGCCATCGCCCTCGCACGAAACGACTGTTTGCTTCAGATGGGCTTGAACGCACCACAAGGTGCGGCTCTCGGCCCCTGCCGCGGGTACCACGATCTGCCTCTCCCTCCAAACTCCCCTAGACCACAGATACGCGAGAGTGAGTCTAGCCACTTGGTCGATATTTGCAAGGAAAATTTGTGAAATCCCAAGGAAAATTTGTGAAATCCGGATCGGTTGTCCGAGGCAACCGCAAGCTCGGATTGACACGAGTCGCCTGGTCACAAGGCGCGATCAGGGTGCAGGCGCGATCAGGGTGCGCTGCATCGAGCGGCCTTGGCTGTTGCCGATCCGCCGAAGGCTGATGCCTTCAGCGTTTTCTTCCGCTCGGTCCTTCTCCCGGCCGGCGGGTGGTGGAGCGCTTCCACCACGCCATTTCTGACGTCGAAGGGATCGGCAAGCGGTCACGCAGAGAAAGGCCCTTTGTCTGGCCGAACGGCGAGTCGTAGTCGTAGCCGTAGCCGTAGCCGTAGCCGGTCTCGTCACCGTGCGATACGCCGGTCAAGACGAAGCCGAGCACGGCGGTTCGACAGCTTCGAAGTTGCCGCGCAAGCTCCTTGAGAACAGGACGTTCGATGTCCGTGTGGACGACCACGATCATCGCGTCGACGCTGGGGCTCAAACCCAGGACCTCGCCGCCGACCAGCATCGGCGCCGTGTCGACGAGTACGAGATCGAACCGCCGGGCGAGCGCGTCGAGGATTGGGTCGACCTGGTCGCTCTGGAGCAGCTCCGGGACCGAGACTCGAGTCCTTCCGAAGGGCAACACGTGCAGGAAGGTGCCAACAGCCGCTTGGCTGCCGGATGGATCGGATGACGAGCCGCCGTTCACGGGCGGCGTGGAATCGAAGCTACCACCACCGTTGAATGAAACCGGGTGCAGCGCCTCGTCGACGCTGGCCTGCTTGACGAGAACGTCGGCAATGCCGCTGTCTGCTTGTACGCGGAAGAAATCGTGCAAGGAGGGTCGACGGACGTCAAGGTCGATGAGCGCAACACGTCGACCGCTCCGCGCGACGGCAACGGCGAGATTTGAAATCGTCGTCGATTTCCCTTCCCGCGGCCGAGCCGAAGTGACCATGATCGTTCGTGCTCCGCGCTCGAGATTGGCGAAGTCGATCGACGTCCTCAGCTTCCGGAAAGCCTCGCCTTGCTCACCTTCGGGGCTGTAACGAGTCACGACGGCGTTCAGATTCCTGAGTTGACGTGGAGGCTCCGGCACGCGTCCGAGCAAGGGAATGCCAAGCACTTCCTCGATTTCCTCCTCCGAGCGAACGCGTCGGTCGAGCGCCTCGGCGAGAAATGCCAGCCCGAGCCCCAAGATTGCGCCTAGCAAGCCACCGAGAAGGAAATCGTGCCGCGGCCTCGGGCGTACCTTCGCAGCGCCTTCCGCGGGCTTGAGGACGCTCGTGCTGCTCGCTAGGAGCGTTCCGATTGTCTCGAGTTGGCTCTGGTACTGCACAAGCGTGCTGTAGCCCGGAGACGCCGCTTGGCCGCTGCGCTCGAGTGCCCTGATCCGTGTCCGGAGGGACTGGAGCGCCACGTCGATCTTCTCGGTATCGAGCTCTGTCTTGTACCGCGCGAACTCACGCGCGTACGCGTTCGCAAAGAGCACCGATTGAGTCGCCGTCGGGAACGAAACGGCAACATCGAGCACGTCGGCATCACTCTCGGGAGTGACGCTGGATCGGTTCAGGAGCTCATCGGGCGTAATCCCGTGCGCTCCAACCGCTGCGACGACACGGCGCGCAAGCTCCGGGGAGCGCGCGATGCTTGCCTCGGTTGTCATGAATCGCGTTGGATCGCCGATTGCGGGATCCGTGACGTTCGTCACCGCCGTAACGATGCTCGAGCGGTTGACGAGGATCTTGGACCGGGACTCGTAAAGCGAACTCTGCCGACCCGCTACCACGTAGGCCACCGTCGCGGCGATTAACGGCACGGAGATTAGGATCCACTTGCGGCGGCGAAGGATGGCGAGATAGTCCGCCAGACTAGTTGGCCGGTTCGCGAACGCCTCTCCCACTGAGCTCCGATTCTGACGACCGAAGTGACAACTGTTGACTCAGGACGGCGGCTCGCTTCCCTTCGAGCGACCGCCCAACCCTAGTTCAGCGTAGCATCGTCGCGGGAATTCTCCAGGTCCGGAAGCCAACCCTATGTCCATGTCCTTCCTGGTGCGGCCACGGTCGATGCCGAGGGCTTCTCCGACCGCTCGAGGAACTGCGCGATCACCTCGGCCGCTCGAGCCCCCGCCTTTCCGTCCCAGAGCGGAATCGGTCGGGAGACGCGTTCTTGCTGGAGCAAGTGCGGAATCGTGCGGATCCCATCGGGATCGACGCCGAGAACCGTGTTCGTTCCGATCTCCATGGTCACCGGCCGCTCGGTCGTGTCGCGCAAGGTGAAGCAGCGGACGCCAAGCGCGGAGGTCTCTTCCTGGACTCCGCCGGAGTCCGTGAGCACGAACATCGCCTTGGCTTCGAGGGCCAGAAACGCGAGATAGCCGAGCGGCGGGCAGAGTTTGAGCCCCAGCTCGCCCAGCCGTGCGGCGTCCCGACCCGGCAGCCGTGCCTTGGTCCGCGGGTGAACAGGGAAGACCACCGGCATGTACCGCGCGAGGTTGATCAGCGATTCCAACGTCCGCTCGAGCATGGCAGTGTCGTCGACCAGGGCCGGTCGGTGAAGCGTCACGAGTCCGAACTTGCCAGGCTCGACTCCAAGCTTCGACCACGGTTCCCGAGCGAGCGCCCCGGGGAGGTGCCGAAAGACCGAGTCGATCATGGTGTTTCCCACGAGGTGGATGCGCGTCGCGTCGAGGCCTTCGCGAACCATGTTCGTAATCGCCCCCTCTGAGTGGGCGAGGAGAATCTCGCTCAAGTGGTCGGTGAGGCGCCGGTTGGCCTCCTCGGGCATGTTGTCGTCGAAGCTGCGCAAGCCCGCCTCGATATGCGCGACGGGAATGCGAAGCTTCGATGCCGCGAGCGCAGCAGCCAGCGTGGAGTTAACGTCGCCGGCGACGATGACCAGTGAAGGCTTCTGCTCGAGCAAGACCCGTTCGACGCCGACGAGCGCTCTCGCTGTTTGCTCGGCATGTGTTCCGGGCCCGACGCTGAGGAAGACGTCGGGCTTCGGTAGGCCCAGCTCGTCGATGAAGACCGACGACATTTCCTGGTCGTAGTGCTGACCGGTGTGAACGAGCAACCGCTCCAGATCCTCGTCGAGTTCGGCGAGTGCCCGGAAAACGGGCTCCGCCTTCATGAAGTTCGGCCTGGCTCCAACGACGAAACACACGCGCTCCTTCACGACGGCTGGTCCGACTCGTCGGGGCGGGCCGAAGTTTCGATCGCGCGGAGCAATCGTGCGAGGGCGCAAAACATCGGGGCAACCGACCAGCGCATGTACGGAATACGATTCGTGTAATGAGCATGGCGCTGATAGATGAATGCGCCGTCGCTTCTACGCATGTTGGCCAGCGTCCACAATGCGACGTACGAAGCGGCCTCGGTGTCGCCGTAGGTACAGAGCGTGCTAATCGTCTGAGCGCATGCCGTCGCGTCCGTAGGGTAGAGCCTGTCGTCGAAATATCTCGGAACGTAATCCTCTGTCAGGAATCGGCTTCGGTAGTAGCGCCAACCGCTTTCCTTCGCCGCGCGAAACGAGTCGTCGCCTGCGTGGTGCTCATAGCTCTCCAAGCAGTCGAGCACATAGCCGGTATGAAAATTGTCCACCCACGACCGCGTATCCCCGATCGCGTAGGGCCACCCGCCGTCCGCTCGCTGATGCCCGACGACGAAAGCAACGGTCTCGCGTGCGGCATCTCGAAACCGAACGTCACCCGTCATGGAATATGCCTGGGCGCATAGACGCGCGCCTTTCATGGTCGCGTTCAGCACGACTTGATCGTCTCCAGGCGAGTAAGACCAGCAGAAACTGCCGTCGGTCGCGGTCGTGCGTCTGAGATCGTGGAGGAGGAACTCGGCCGCGCGCAGGCACGAGTCACGAGCGGCGCCGCTGCCGACGAGCCGCCGCGCCTCGAACAATGCGTTGGCCACGATTCCGGTCGCCACGATGTTCGGGACGCCGGCCGGGATCGTGGCGTAGCGTGCCTCCCAGTCGAACTCGTATCCCCAGCAGTCGCCGCTGTAGCCAGGTGAACGAAGCGCAGCGATTCGGCGCATGCACATCTCGGCTTGCTCGACGTAGTAGTTGCGGCGATCAGCGTCGATCGCCCAGAGGTGCGCATATCCCTCGAGCATCCACGCATACGTGACGGGACCGCCATGCCTACGGATTCCAAGCAGCGGGCGAGCGTTCACGGGTAAACGCTTAAGCGCTTGTTGCGCCGCGAGCCTCACGTAGTGGCTGGAGCGCATGAACGGCAGCCTGAAGATCGGCGACGACAGGGCGTCGTAGGGGTCGTACCCGAGGAATTCGTTTTCGTTGACGTACGAGTCCGTTGCGTCTAGAGCGGCGCGTAGACGTCTGACTGTCGGCAGAGGTTCCGCCACGGCGGTGGTCACGCCAATCAGATGCTCCGCTAGTGCGGCTCGGCGAGGGAAGGAGTGGGCGCAAAGGCGGCTCCGGACGACGGGGCCGTCGCGGTGGTCCCGTCCATGAAGGTTTGGTACCACAACTCGAGCGTCAGGAGCGCCCAGATTCGAAGCGCGTTGTCCGCCTGCCCAGCATCGTTCGCGCGGATCAGCCGGCTGACCTCGCTCGGCTCGAACAGCCCCCGCGCCCGAACCGCATCCGGCGAAAGTAGGTCGTCCACCATCGGCTTGAGGTCCCCCACGAGCCAGGCGCGGATCGGGGCACTGAAGCCGGCCTTCTGCCGCCAGATGACATCACGCGGCAAGACGGAGTCGAGGCTGCGCTTGAAGACGTACTTCCGGGTCAGCCGTCTGAGCTTGAGGCCGGGCGGAATCCTCGAGCTGAGGGCGACCATCTCGTCGTCGAGAAGTGGGACCCGTACCTCCGTCGATGCAGCCATGCTCATCTTGTCGGTGTAGGTGAGATTGAGACACGGAAGGAACGTCTTGAGGTCGAGGTAGAGGATCCTGTTCAGCCAGTCAGCCGTCGGCGCGCGGTCGAGGTACTCGCGATGCCGTCGAAACGGATCATGGGCGGCGAGGTCATGGCGAACGCCCGTGGCGAGGAGACGGTCGAGTTCAGGACGGCGGTAGTAGGAGCTGTAGACGAGGTAGCGCTCGAGCGGATCGCTGTCGAGGCCACCCAGCGCCTTCATCAGGTTCCTTCGCGGCCCTCGGAGACGGCCGGGTGGACCGAGCGTAAGCCGCGGCTCGAGGGCCCTCCGCATCATCGCTCGGACCCGTATCGGGGCGATGTCCGCGAACCGCCCGATCTGCGCGGCGAGGTAGCGCGGATAGCCCGCGAACACCTCGTCGCCGCCCATCCCGCTGAGAATGACCTTGAGCCGCTCGCGAGCTGCGCTGCAGATCAGGTAGGTCGTGATCGCGGCGGGATCGGCAACCGGTTCGTCCAGGTGCCAAACGAGCTTCGGCAGAAGGTCGACGACCGCGGGCTCGAGGATTCGCTCGTTGTACTCGACGTCGAAGGTCCGACCGATCTCCCGTGCAAACACGAGGTCGTCGGGAACGATCTCGTGCCCCAGGTCTTCGCGTGTAAAGCCGACCGTGTAGGTCGTCACCGGCTCGCTCTCACTGGTCATCGCGGCCACGATGGCGCTCGAGTCGAGGCCCCCGCTCAGGAAGCTTCCAAGCGGGACGTCCGAGATCATCTGCCGGCGGACCGCTTCGTGCACGCCCACGCGTACGGCCTCGATCCATTCGGCTTCCGGGCGCTCCTCGACCGGGTAGGTCATGTCCCAGTACTCGTGAACGGAAAGGCCGCCGGCGGCGAAGGTCGCATAGTGGCCTGCCGGGAGTTTGTAGATACCCTGGAAGACCGTGTCGGGGTCGGGAGTCCAGAGGAACGTGAGGTAGTCCGCGAGCGCGCGATGGCTCACGCTGGGAGGCGAGAGCGCCGGCAACAGCGCTTTGATCTCCGAAGCAAAGTAGAACCTGCCATTTTCCTGCGCGTAGTAGAGAGGCTTTACACCCAGCTTGTCGCGGGCAAGGAACAGTTCGCCGAGCTCGGCATCCCAAATCGCGAACGCAAAGATGCCGTTCAGATACCGGAGACAATCGTGCCCATGGCGCGCGAACATCGCGACGAGCACCTCGGTGTCGCAACCGGTGCGGAAGCGAAACCCATCGTGTTCGAGGTCAGCACGCAACTGCGGGAAGTTGTAAAGCTCCCCGTTGTACGTGATCCAATAGCGGCCTTCCCAGGCCATCGGCTGTGCGGCTCTTGGAGTCGGGTCGATGATGCTGAGGCGGCGGTGTCCGAGGCAGGCCGGCGGACGGTCGTCCCGCGCCGGGAAGGCCTGCGTTCCCTCGCCGTCCGGGCCGCGGTGCTCGAGCAGGCGCGTCATCACCGCGACCAGGCGCTGGTCTTCGCTGCCGACGAAGCCGCAGATTCCGCACATCAGCGTTCCTGAACTTCGCGGTTCAGGTCCGACCGCAGGCGGACAGGACGGCCGGTCCGAAGCGACTCGACGATGCCGAGAGTCGCGAGGCTGACATTCGCGACCTCATCGAGCGCGACCGGCGGCTCTCCGTGTTCGACCGCTCGGAGGAAAGCTTCGACCTCCTGAGCATGGCCTTTGTCCTTCCGTCGCGGCCGCACCTTGCGTTTTCCCGACGGGCCGAAGGTCTCGAGGGATCGGTAGTCGTCCAGGACGCCGGCGCGGTTGGCGGCATAGCCTTCGAGACGCTCCTTCGGCAACGCGGGCGAGCCGTCGGCGACGTAGAGGATCGAACCGATCGATCCGTCCCGAAAGGTCAAATCGACGGCGACGTTGTCCCGCGCCTGGACGGGCCTCCCCGTCGCGCCGTAGCCCGTAGCGTGGACGAGCTCCACGTCGGCGCCGGCGAGGAATCTGAGCGAGTCGACGAAATGGCAAGCCTCGCCGAGCATCCGCCCACCGCCTTCGTCCAGGTCGTGTGTCCAATGGTCTTCTTCCAGCCGGCCCGCACTCACTCGATACGCAGCCGCGATCCTCCCTTGCGATTCTGCGAGGAATTCCCGTAATCCCCGAAGCAGCGGCGAGAATCGCCTGTTGAAACCAACGGCGAGGATCCCTGGAGCCGTCGCGGCGACGGCGAGCACGGATTCCAGCTCCTCCAGGGTAAGGGCAAGCGGTTTCTCGCAGAAGACATTCTTGCCCGCCTCGAGGGCCTGGATCGCGAGCTCGGCGTGTGTGGCATGTCGGGTGGCGATGACGACGGCGTCGACTCTTTCGTCGGCAACGACGTCAGAGGTGCTAGCGGCGACGCGCGCAAAGTTGAACTCGCGCTTCGTGGCCTCGGCTGACGGACCGGAGCCGCCGCCAACCAGCTCGAGAGCTGCGCCCGCGCGGACGAACGCGGGGAGGAGGACGCTCGAGGCAAAGTTCCCCGGCCCGATCAGGCCGATCCGGACAGGGACGGAACGAGTCGCGGGCATCGCGACCGGCCGGCCGGTCTCGGGCAGCCCGAGCGTGAGCGCGTCGTCTGCGGGCGCCATCCCCCCGTCATAGGCAAGTAGCAACGCGCCTTGCGGGCGTTCTCCGACTGGCCCGGCCAGTCGGTCATATGCCTCTGCGGCGCCCTCGACGGGGACGACTTCCTCGACCAGGTCTTGAAGATCGATCCTGCCACCTGCCTGAAGCGCCAGCACCGCCTCCATGTTCCTTTTCTCGGTCCACCGCACGTAGCCGATTGGATAATCGAGACCGTGCTCCTCGTACGCCCGGTCGTAACGGCCGGGACCATACGAGCGGGAGACGCGGAAGGCGAGCTCCTTCTCGTAGAGCAGCGAGCGGGGAAGCTCCACAGGAACGTCGCCGACGAGCACCACCGTGCCGCGATCACGTGCGAGTTCGGCGGCCGTGACGAGCGGGTCGGGGGAGCTCGCTGCAGCGGTCACGAGCACGGCATCGAACCCTCGGCCGTCCATAGCCCTCCCGACGCGACCGACTACGTCGTGGCCGATGACGAAGGACAACGCCGCGCCCCCCGCCAGCGCGCGGTCGGCGCGCGCTGCGTCGACGTCGAGCGCGACCACGTCAGCGCCGGAAGCCACGAGCAGGCGGAGAGCGAGTTGGCCGACCAGGCCGCAGCCGACCACCGCGACGCGCTCGCCGATGCGGACGTCGGCCAGCCGGATTGCATGGAGCGCGATCGCCGCCACCGTGGTGAGCGAAGCCGCTTCGAGCGGGACGCCGACGGGGACCTTCGCGCAGAGGTTGGCCGGCACGCTGACAATCTCGGCGTGGTTGGCGTGGCCGGCGCCGGCGCAGGCAACGGCATCGCCGACATCGAAGTCCGAGACCGCATGGCCGACCTCGACCACCTCGCCCGCGGAGCTGTAGCCGATCGGGGTAGCCTCTCCAAGCTTTCGCCGAACCGCTTGCTGGGTGGCTCGAATCCCATCCGTGCGCGCGCGCTCGACCACTTGCCGCGCGAGATCCGGGCGCTCGCGCGCTTTCGCGAGCAGCGATTTCTTCGAGAGAGCTACACGTGCCCGCTCGGTCCCGGAGCTGATCGCGGAAAAGGCGTTTCGCACGAGGAGGGAGCCCGGTGGGCAGGGCGGAGCGGGCACCTCGCGGACGACCGTGAGGCCACTGCGGTCCTGCAACACCTGCTTCATGCCGGCACGACCCTCTTCCCACACAGGACCCGCAACGAGTCTATTCGTCTCACACGGAACATGTTGTCGTCTCCATCCCAATCCTACGGGCGGGGTCCAACGCACTTCAGATCGCCTGCCACGAAGAGATGCACTTCCCCGTAAGAGCTGCTTCCGTTACGTGGCTTCGATCCGGGCGGGCCTTACAGCCACTCGAGGGCGGTTGGTTGGGCTC
>Ga0075435_100000706_pt1 | contig 20658 bp, 20 predicted proteins | sample RhiMethybrSRZTD4_FD_75302 | JGI IMG/M metagenome (GOLD analysis project Ga0075435, IMG submission 75302) | Populus rhizosphere microbial communities from Tennessee, USA - Rhizosphere MetaG P. TD hybrid SRZTD4 | ecosystem: Host-associated > Plants > Roots > Rhizosphere > Soil | place: USA...
TTCGACGGCGTGCGCTACGGCGAGCGCGTCGAGGCGCCGACGCTGACCGAGACCTACTACCGCACGCGCGCCCGGTTCGGCGCCGAAGCGAAGCGGCGGATCATGATCGGCACGTTCGTGTTGAGCGCCGGGTATTACGACGCCTATTACCTGAAGGCCCAGAAAGTGCGGGCGCTCATCCGACGGGACTACGACGAGGCCTTCGCCCGCGTCGATCTCGTCGCGGTGCCGACGACGCCGACGGTGGCGTTCAGGCTCGGCGAGCGCACCGAGGATCCGCTGCAGATGTATTTGTCGGACGTGTTCACGGCGGCGGCCAACCTTGCCGGCCTGCCGGCGATCAGCGTGCCGGTTGGACTGTCGAAGGAACGGTTGCCGGTGGGATTGCAGCTGACGGCGCGGCCGTTCGACGAGGCCGCGCTGGTGCGCGCGGCCGCGGCGCTGGAGCGGCGGCTGCCTATGCCACGGCCGGACGCCGATTAGACCTGGCGAGGAACCAGACGAGCGCGACGACCGCGAGCAGGGGCAGCAGCGGCAGCGCGAAGGCGAGGGCAAGCACGCCAATCACGAGCAGGCCCACCACCGCCACGATCGGGCCGACGATCAGCATCAGCAGGCCCATCACGAGGAATTTGATCAGCAGCAGCGGCAGCAGCACGAGCCGCAGGATCATCTTGAGCACGAAGGCCAGCGTCATGACCGTGGCCGCCACGAAGACGCCGGTGAAGGCGAGAAAGCCGAGCGCAAGCACAGCTCCCATCGAATCAGCTCCTACGCCGATTTACGAAGGGTGGGCCGGGAAGTTCCGCCTCAGGGATTGCCGCCCTTGCCGTCGTAGCCGGTCGGCAGCGTGTATTGAACGACCTGGCGCCGGACCTCCTCCATCGCCAGGCGTTCGAGCTTGTGCGGCCCCGCCGCATGGCGTTCGACGCGGGGCAGCGCGCCGCGCCGCAACTGCTTGGCGCGCTGCGCGGCGACGTCAACGAACAGAAAGCGGCTCGTGATCGGCGCCGACGATTGATCGGCCGCTTCCTCGACTGGTTCTACGCCGTGGAGGTCCGTATCAGCCATGCGGGTAGTTTACTACCCCTGCACGTCGACCGCGATCTGCCGCGGGCGCGTCTCCTCCCGTCGCGGCAGCCGCACCGTCAGCACGCCGTCCCGATACTCCGCCTTCACCTTCGCGGCGTCGACGGTATTGGGCAGCGTGAACGAGCGCGAGAACGCGCCGAACACGCGCTCGCTGCGATGGAACTGCGCCTCGGCCGCCGCGTCGTCCGGCTGCCGCTGTCCGCGGATCGTCAGCGTGTTGTTCTCGACCGTGAGATCGATCGCGTCGCGCTTCAGGCCGGCGAGCTCCGCCTTCAGCACGATCTCCTTGTCGGCGGTCTCGTAGATGTCGACCGGCGGGAGCCAGGCGCCGTGGCCGGAGACGTCCTCGCGGCCACGGTCGTACATGGTGCCCCAGATCCGGTTCATGCGGTCCTGCATCGAGGAAAGCTCACGCATCACGTCCCACTGGGCGCTCATGCGCGTTACTCCCCGACCTCGATCTGCTTCGGCTTCGCTTCCTCGCGCTGCGGCACGCGGACCGTCAGCACGCCGTCCTTGTAGGCGGCGGTGATGCGGTTGCCGTCGACGGTCGCCGGCAGCGTGAACGAGCGGGTGAACTTGCCGAAGTACCGCTCGTTGCGGTGATAGGTGCCGTTGTTGGCGTCGAAGTCGCCGCGGCGCTCGCCGGTCAGCGTCAGCACGTTGTGCTCGAACGTCACGTTGATGTCTTCGCGCTTCATCTCGGGCAGTTCAGCCTTGATGACGTATTCGCGATCGGACGTCTCGTAGACGTCGACTGCCGGCATCCAGGTGCGGACGCCCCCGACGAAGTCTTCGAACATCCGGTTGAGCCGGTCGATTTCCATCGACGCCAGCTCGCGCGTGGGATTCCAGCGAACCAGGGTCATCGGTGTCCTCCTATGAAAAATCATCACGAACGGCAGTATAGGCTTCTAGTGAGTCTTTGTCAAGCATGTTATATGCGCGTATAACGCTCATATATCAAGGTGGCGGTTTTCAGGCTTTTCCGGGCCCTTCGGGGCGCCGGACGGGACCCGGTGCTAAGATCCGAATCCGTGGCGCGCGTCTTCCTCGAACGGCGGGATCTGCCTCTCGACCTGCTGCGGCTCCTCGACGCCTCGACGTCGGCGGCCGAGTGCACGCCCCCCCTGGACGTCATCGAGACCGAGGCCGCGATCGAGCTGCTGCTCGATCTGCCTGGGGTGTCGGCGACGAACGTCGAGATCGTCTTCGCGCAGAACGTCCTGCTGATTACCGGCACCAAGCACCCGGCCGCCTGCGAGGATCGCGAGGCCGGCTTCCACATCGCGGAGCGCGCGTTCGGCCGGTTCGCCAGGGCGGTGAGCCTCGAGGGGGCGTACGACACGGCCCGCGCCGCCGCCAGCCTGCGCGATGGCGAGCTGCGCGTCGTGCTGCCGCGGCTCGACGAGCGACGCGGCGCCCCGATCCGGATCCCGGTTCGCGTCTAGCATGCGCATCCTTTTCATTGGCGACATCTTCGGCAAGCCCGGGCGCGAGGTCGCGCGCCGCGCCATCCCCGCGCTGATCGAGCGCGAGTCGCTCGACTTCGTCATCGCCAACGTCGAGAACTCGGCGGCCGGCTTCGGCGTCACCGGCGATCTCGCCGACGCGATCCTCAGCTACGGCGTCGACGCGATGACCTCGGGCAACCATGTCTGGGACAAGAAGGAGATCCTCGACTACATCCCGCGGCAGCCGAAGCTCATCCGGCCGGCGAACTTTCCGCCGGGCACGCCCGGCCGCGGCAGCTACGTCGGAAAGACGCGCACCGGCGAGCCAATCGGCGTCATCAACGTCATGGGACGCATCTTCATGCAGCCGCTCGACGATCCGTTTGCCGTGGTGCAGAAGGAGATCGAGGCGATGCGCGGCAAGGCGCGCGTCATCCTCGTCGACTTCCACGCCGAGGCGACGTCGGAGAAAGTCGCGATGGGATGGCATCTGGACGGGCGCGTCACCGCCGTCTTCGGCACGCACACGCACGTGCAGACCGCCGACGACCGCATCCTGCCGAAGGGCACCGCCTACCTGACCGACGTCGGCATGACCGGCCCGCACGACTCGATCATCGGCGTCACCACCGAGGTCGCGCTCGGACGGTTCCTCAACGGGATGCCGGCGCGCTTCGAGTCGGCAACCGGCCCCGGCCGGCTCAACGCGGTCCTGGTCACGGCGGACCGATCGACGGGACGCGCCACGGCGATCCAGCGCCTGAACCTGTCGAGCACCGACGTCGATCTGCTGGCCGCGCCGCAGGCCACAGGACGCTGACGTGGCCGATCTGTTCGACACGCCCTTCGAGGAAGACGAGCCTCCTCTCGACGCGGCGGCGGCGCGCCCGGCGGCCGCGCCCGAGCGCCATGTCTATTCGGTGAGCGAACTCACCAGCGGCATCCGCGCCGCGATCGAAGATCGCTTCGGCCAGATCTGGCTCGAGGGAGAGATCTCGAACTGCAAGGTCTGGAATACGACCGGCCACATGTATTTCACCCTCAAGGACGAGGGGGCGCAGATCAAGGCGGTGATGTTCCGCACGCAGGTGCGGTATCTGCGCTTCAAGCCGGAAGACGGCCTGCACGTCGTCGCCCGCGGCCGCCTCGGCGTCTACGAGCCGAAGGGGGAATACCAGATCGTCTGCGAGCACATGGAGCCGCACGGTCTCGGCGCGCTGCAGCTGGCCTTCGAGCAACTGAAGAAGAAGCTGGCGGCGCAGGGGCTGTTCGACCCGGCGCGCAAGCGCCCGCTGCCGGCGCTGCCCCGCCGCATCGGCATCGTGACCTCGCTCGACGGCGCGGCGCTGCGCGACATCCTGAAAGTGCTGCGCCGGCGGGCGCCGAACGCGAGCGTCCTGATCCGTCCGGCGCGCGTCCAGGGGGAAGACGCCGCTCCCGACATCGCCACCGGGATCCGCATGATCGCCCGCGTGCCCGGCGTGGACGTGATCATCGTCGGGCGCGGCGGCGGATCGATCGAAGACTTGTGGGCGTTCAACGAAGAGCGCGTCGCCAAAGCGATCGCGGCGTCGCCGGTGCCGGTCGTCTCGGCGGTCGGGCACGAGACCGACGTGACGATTGCCGACTTCGTGGCCGACCTTCGCGCGCCGACGCCGTCGGCGGCCGCCGAGATGGTGGTCGCGGCGAAGCAGGAGTTCTGCAACCGGATCGATCGCCTGGGCGCGCGCCTGCGCGCCGCGGCGCGCGCCGATCTGGAGAAACGGCGCAACCGGGTGCATACCCTTTCGAGCCGCCGCGGGCTCGCCTCCTTCACCACCCGGCTCGCGATGCGCGGCCGCCACGTCGCCGAGGTGACGCACCAGTTCCGCGCGGCGATCCGCGGCGCGATCGGCGCGCGCGCGCGGGCGCATCGCGGCCTGCGCCAGCGGCTCGAGCAGCGCGACCTGGCGCGGCGGCTCGCGTCGATTCACGGGCGCCTGACGGTGGCGGAGGGACGGCTGTCCGGCGCGGCGCGGCTGACGCAGCATCGCGCCGACGCCCGCTTCCGTACGCTGGCCGGACGCCTCGAGACGCTCAGCCCGCTTGCCGTGCTCGGCCGCGGCTATGCTGTCTGCTGGAACGGCAGCAAGACGGCGATCGTCAGGAGCGCCGCCAGCGTCGCGCCGGGAGATGCCGTCCAGGTGACGCTGGCGCACGGCGAGCTCGGCTGCCAGGTCGTGACGACAAAGAACGAGTGATGGATCCGACAATCAAGGACTTCGAATCGGCGATCGCCGAGCTCGAGACCATCGTCAAGACGCTCGAAGAAGGCGATCTCGCGCTCGAGAAGTCGCTCGCCCTCTTCGAGCGCGGCGTGACGCTTTCCCGCTTCTGCCACGCGAAGCTCGAGGAAGCCGAGCGGCGCATCGAGATCCTCAACGAGCGCGGCGAGATCAAGCCCGCGCCGGCGGCCCTCGCCGGCGACGGCGACGACCGCGGCCGGTGAGCGACCTCCGCGACTGGCTCGAGGCGCGCCGCGCCGACGTCGAGCGGGCGCTCGAGCGCTTTCTGCCCGCGTCGCCGGCCTGTCCGCCGCGCGTCGGCGAAGCGATGCGCTACAGCGTGTTCGCCGGCGGCAAGCGGCTGCGGCCGATGCTGGCGCTGGCCGCCGCGGAATCGGTGGCGATGGCCAACGGCCGTGACGTGTCCGCCGCGCGCGCCGCTGCCCTCCCGACCGCGTGCGCGCTCGAACTGATTCACACCTATTCGCTCGTGCACGACGATCTGCCGGCGATGGACGACGACACGCTGCGCCGCGGGCGGCCGACCAACCACGTCGTCTTCGGTGAAGGGCTGGCCATTCTCGCCGGCGACGGCCTGCTGACCGAGGCGTTCGCGTTGATGTCGCGCGAGCCGCGCGATCCTGGTGCAGCGCCGCGGAAGCTGCGCGCGATCTGTGTCGTCGCCGAGGCTGCCGGCGCGTGCGGCATGGTCGGCGGGCAGGCGGTCGATCTCGAGGCGGCCGGGACCGGCGCGTCGTTCGACGGCGACGGCCTGCGCGCGATGCACGCGCGCAAGACCGGCGCCCTGATTCGCGCCTCCGCCGCCGCCGGCGCGGTCATGGCCGGCGCGTCCGACGCGCAGATCGAGGCGATCGAGCGCTTCGCCTCCGAGCTCGGGCTCGCCTTCCAGATCGTGGACGACATCCTCGACGTCGAAGGGGCGTCGGCGGAGCTCGGCAAGACCGCCGGCAAGGATGCGGCGGCGGGCAAGCCGACGTATCCCGCGCTCTACGGGCTCGAGGAGTCGCGGCGCATGGCCGGCGAGTGCGTCGATCGCGCGCTCGCGGCGCTGGACACGCAGCCCGGTCTGCGCGACGGTCACCTGCCCGGCATCGCGCAGTGGGTCACGACGCGTTCGCATTGATCGAGGTGGCTGGCACCGTGAGTGGCTGGCACCTTCGGCATGGAATTCGCCACGATCGATGCCAGCGGTGCCAGGCACCATGAAGCTACGCCTCGACGCCGTCGTTGTCGCGCGCGGCCTGGCGGCGTCGCGCGAGCGGGCGCGCGCGCTGATCCTGGCGGGCCTGGTGCGCGTCGACGGCGTCGTCGTGTCGAAGGCGGGCACGCCGGTGAAGCCGGATGCCGCGGTGACGCTCGACGAACGGGATCATCCCTACGTCGGGCGCGGCGGCGTGAAGCTCGCCCACGCGCTCGAGACCTTCGGCATCGCGGTCGAGGATCGGCTGGCGCTCGACGTCGGCGCCTCGACCGGCGGGTTCACCGACGTGATGCTGCGCCGCGGCGCACGGCGGGTCGTAGCGCTCGATGTCGGCCACGGTCAACTCGACTGGAAGCTGCGCACCGACCCACGCGTGGTCGTCCTCGAGAAGATCAACGCCCGCACGCTGACGCCGGAACAGTTGCCCGAAGACGCGCGCCGCTTCGATCTGGTGACGATGGACGTGTCGTTCATCTCGGTGCGGCAGGTGCTGCCCGCGCTGCTGCCCGTCCTCGCGCCGGGCGCGGATCTCGTCGTGCTGGTGAAGCCGCAGTTCGAGGCCGGACGCGAGGAAGTGGGCAAAGGGGGCCTCGTGCGTGACGCGGCCGTCCAGGCGCGGACGGTCGAGGACGTGACGGCCGCCGCGAATGCGCTAGGATTGACCCGCGTCGCGGCCGTCGAGTCGCCGATCACGGGCACCGAAGGGAACCGCGAGTTCTTCCTGCATCTGCGCCATGAGTGACAAGGTGACGCGCGTGGGCCTCACGGCCAAGCGGGGGCTCGATGCCGCCGCCGACGTGCTCGCAGACCTGGCGAAATGGCTCGACGCGCGCGGCGCTGCCGCCGTCTTCGATGCGGAGACCGCGAAGCTGGCCGGCGTGCCGACGGGGCGCGCGACCGTGTCGCGCGACGATCTGCCGTCGCAGTGCGACCTGGTGGTGGTCCTCGGCGGCGACGGTACGCTGATCGGCATGGCCGGGCGGATCGCCCGCGCCGGCAGCGACGTGCCGATCCTCGGCGTGAACTTCGGCAGCCTCGGGTTCCTGACCGAGATCACGCTGCCCGAGCTGCACAGCGCGCTGGAGGCGAGCCTGACGGGTCGCGCCACGCTCGAGCCGCGGCAGATGCTCGCGGCGCGGACGATGCGCCAGAACGCGCCGTTCGCGGATCACATCGTCCTCAACGACATCGTGATTACGAAGGGCGCGCTGGCGCGGATCATCGAGATTGCGGTCGCGGTCGGCGACCTGCCGGTCAGCCGCTTCCGCGCCGACGGGCTGATCATCGCGACCCCCACCGGATCCACCGCGTACAACCTGGCCGCCGGCGGACCGATCGTGCATCCAGCGGTCGACGCGATCATCCTCACGCCGATCGCGCCGCACACGCTGACGCACCGGCCGGTCGTGATCCCGGCGTCGAGCGAAGTGCACGTGCGTCCGATCATCGAAGGCAACGACGTGTTCGTGACCTTCGACGGGCAGGCGGGCTATGCGCTGCAGCCGGGCGATCTCGTCAGCGTGCGGCGCGCCGCACGTCCGCTGCGCATCGTGAAGTCGGCGACGCGCACCTACTTCGAGATCCTCCGCGAGAAGCTCAAGTGGGGCGCTGATTTCGTCACTCCGCCCGTCCCCACGATTACGCGGCGATAACCGTCGCGCCACAACCCCGCGTCGCGGGCGGCCGTCTAGCTTGTGTGCGCGGCCGTTCGGCGATACCGCTTACGCTGCTGATCGTGGCGTCAGTCGCGATCCGCGCCGCCTACTTCCGCCAACTCGACCATTCCCCGCTCATCCAGATGCATCGCTGGTCGCAGACCGACATGCATTACTACGACGGCTGGGCGCGGCAGATCGCCGCGGGCGACTGGGCGTCGGCGCAGGTGCGCATCCCGATGCATCGCTGGCATCGCGAAATCGCGGAGGCCTATCTCGGCACGCATCCCGACGTCCGCGCGGCGCTCGAGCGCGAGGCGAAAGACGCACCCGAAGGTCCCGACGCGCAGGAGCGGCTCTGGGCGCAATGGATGCGCGCGCCGCGCTTCTACCAGGACCCGCTGTATCCGTACGCGATCGCGTCGATCTATCGGGCCGTCGCGGCCGACGCGCGCTGGGTGATTGCCGGGCAGCTCGCGGTCGGCGTGATGACGAACGTCCTGGTCTGGTGGATCGCGCGCCGCTATTTTGGCGAGGCCGCCGGGGGGTGCGCCGCAGCGCTCGCGGTGCTGTGCGCGCCGCTCGTGTTCTACGAAGGGCTGCTGCTGCGCGATTCGCTGATCGCCTTCACCGGTCTCGCGATCGTGTGGATGACCGATCGCGCCCGACAGTCGCGCGGTGTCGTGTCGTGGTTCCTCCTCGGTCTCGCCCTCGGTGTGGCGTGCCTGCTCAAGAGCTCGTTCCTGCTCCTGGCCGCCGCCGTCGCCGCTGGCGTCATCGGGGGCCAGGTCTCCAAAACGTCCGAAGTTGGGGGTCAGGTCTCCAAAACGGCCGATCCGGTGCCAGGCCCCGCGGCACCGCGCCGGGGCCGGCCCCGCCGGGGGTCAGGTCTGCAGAACGTCGCGAGACGGTGCCAGGTCGTCCCCGGGCTGACTGCAGCCGCAGCCGGGCTCACCCTCGTGTTCGCGATGTTGACGGTCCGCAATGTCTCGGTTGGCGCGGCGCCACTCTCGCTCGCGTCCAGCGGTCCCGTGACGTTCGTCGCGTCGAACGAGCCGACGTATCTGCCAGAGGTCGGCTTCGGCATCGACGCACCGGTTCTCGTCGACTTTCTGGGATCGACGGATGGCGGCTGGCGCGCGGCGCTCGCGCGGGGCGTCGCGGGGCACAGCGTCTCGAGTTACGCCGCCCTGCTGTGGCGCAAGTGGGACCGCGCGTGGCACTGGTTCGAGATCCCGAACAACGAGAACTTCTATTACGCGCGGATGCAGGCGCCGGTGCTGGCGTGGCTGCCGGTGACATTCTGGGTGGTCGGCCCGCTCGCGCTGGCGGGGCTCGTCCTCGGGGCGCGGCGCGCCGGCGACGCGTGGCCGCTCTACGCGCTGGTCGCCTCGACGCTGACGTCGCTGGTCGTGTTCTACGTCCTCGGACGCTTCCGGGTCGCGCTGCTGGCGGCTGTCCTGCCGTTTGCGGGGCTGACGCTGGCGGAATTCGCCCGTTGTGTGCGGCGGCGCCACCCTGCGCGCGCCGCGGCGGTGTCCGCCGCAACGCTCGTTGCCGCGCTCTGGGTCGATCGTCCGCTGGCGGAGCGTCAGTTGCTCGTCCGCACGTCCGACTGGATCCTGCCGTGGTCGGTGGAGTACCAGGATCGCGTCTACGGCGCGCTGGACCGCAAGGCCTACGCGGAAGCGGCCGCCGCCTACCTCGAGTTCTTCGCGCGCTACGAGCCCGGCACGACCCGGATCCTGTCGTCCGGGGACCCGGGCCTGGCGCCCGAACTCGCCGACATGCACCGCGAGTGCGCCCAGATCCTCGCGGCCGCACGTGAGCCTGCGCTCGCCGCCGCGCAGCAGGAGGACGCCCGCCGCATCCTCCTGCTGCGTCCCATCCGCTGAGCCGCGGTCGCTGACGCCCACGTCCAGTTCGGGGGTCAGGTCTGCAAACCGTCATCTCGGAGTGCCAGGCCTCTGGGCCGATCCCGGGGTCAGGTCTGCAAAACGTCGATTCGCGGCGCCCAGGTCCAGGCCAGCCACGTCGACCTGGCACCGCGAACTCACGTTTTGCAGACCTGACCCCAGATTCGCGTGACAACTGGCGTTGTCATTTCGCGGAGGTCCAGGTCGCCGCGCCGACGCAGGGCCGGGCCTGCGAAGTGTTGATAATCGTGCCTGTTCCGGGCCCAGAGCCATCGCCCTGGCACCTAAAGTGACGTTTTGCAGACCTGACCCCGGTTTGCGGCGTGGCAACTGGCGTTGTCATTCCGCGCACCGTCTGCGGCGCGAGATGAAAAATGCGGCGCAAATCCGCGGATCGCACGTTGGCGCGATTCTGGATCTGCAGGCCCGCATGGCACGACCGCTTCGAATTCAGCAAGCCGGCCTCGCGTATCACGCGATGGCCCGCGGCAACAACAAAATGCCGATCCTGCTGGACGATCTCGACTACGCGCGCCTCCTGCAGATCTATGCGGACGTCGTCGAGGAATTCCGGCTGGACTCATGGTTGTACTGCCCGATGCCGAACCACTGGCATCTCGTGTTTCGTACGCAACGGCCGAATCTTTCAGCGGCGATGCACCAGTTGAACGGGACCTACGCGCAGTGGTGGAACAAACGGCACGGGCGCGTCGGACACGTGTTGCAAGGCCGCTTCAAGGCACAGATCATCGAAACGGATCGGTATCTTCTGCGACTGTGCCGCTACGTGCTGATGAATCCCGTGCGGGCGAGGCTCGTCTCGCGGCCGTGGGAATGGAGGTGGAGCAGCTACGCCGCGCTGGCTGGGACGGCGAAGTCATGTGTCGACGTGCCATCGCTCATCGGGGCGATCGATCCGGACGGCCGCCAGGAAGTCCGCGAGCTGCTGCTCCAGTACGTCGAGGATTACAGCGACGAAGAAATGGCAGCTTTCCTCAGGAGCGACTGCCGGGTGATCGGCAGCGAAGAGTTCGCGCGGCAGTTCAGCCGACGCGCACGCGCTGCCTCGAAGGAAGTGCCGGCTCGTGAGCGGCGAATCGGGACGCCGTCGCTGACGCGCCTGCTCGCCGATTCGCTCCAACGCGGCGACGGATTGTCCGGAGGCGTCCGTGCGGCGCACGCCGCGCTCTACGAGATCAAAGACATCGCGGGCTGCGCCGGATTGTCGCCGCGGGTGGTCGCCAGGATGGTGCGCGCCTGACCACACGACGGCGATGGTCGACGCCGACGGTCAGTGACGCTGCTGACGGCGATCGCGGAAGTACTTGATCTGATATTGCTGGACGTTGCGATTGTGCTCGTCCAGCGTGGACGCAAACGCGTGCGAGCCGTCGTTGCGGCTGACGAAATACAAATAGGGAACGGACGCCGGGTCCGCGGCGGCTTCGAGCGACGCGCGGCCGGGCGCGGCAATCGGCCCCGGTGGCAGGCCCGCGTAGCGGTACGTGTTGTACGGCGAATCAAACTGCAGATCCTCGCGCGTGAGATTGCCGTTGAACCGTCCCGCGCGCTCGAGCGCATAGATGACGGTCGGGTCGCACTGCAGCCCCATCCCGATCTTCAGCCGATTGGCATAGACGGCGGCGACCATCGGGCGCTCTTCCGCCTTCCCCGTTTCCTTCTCGACGATCGACGCGAGCGTCACCAACTGGCGGACGCTCTGGCCGTTCGCGGTCGCCTTCTCGATGAGATCCGGCGTCAGCGCCTTCGTGAAACTGGCCACCATGCGGGCGACGAGCTGATCGGCGGTGGCGCGGCGCGGCAGAGCATAGGTATCCGGAAACAGGTAGCCCTCGAGATCCTTTGCGACGGGATCGATCGCCTGCACCAGCGCGACGTTCTTCGCCGCCTCGACGAAGTCCTTCGCCGGGCCGAAGCCCCTGGACTCGTACAGCTCCGCCATCTGCTTGATCGTCAGCCCTTCGCGAAATGTGATCGGGTGGACGTACACCTCGCCGCGGCCGATCTTCTCCGCAACCTGGCGCGCCGACAGCGGATGATCGAATCGGTATTCGCCGGCCTGCAGGCGACGACCCTGGCCGGTGACCCAGAGCGCGAGCCGGAATGTGTTCACGTCGGTGACCACCCCGGCGTCAGCCAGCCGGCGGGCGATCGCCGCCGTGCCGGAGCCCGGCGGGATCTCGACGAACTGTTCGGGTTCGGCGTAGCCCTTGTAGGGACGATTGACGCCGAGGTAGAACCAGGTCGCGCCGGCCGCACACACAACCAGCAGCAGGATTACAAAAAGGAGCAGTCGCTTCACGGTCGTGGCTGGTGATCGAGAAAGTCTTGCAGGATGAGTGCCGCCGCCATCGCGTCGACCTGCTGTTTCCGCTTGCGCCAGTCGCGCTCGCGCCCGGCGAGCAGTTCGTCCGCTTCGTGGCTCGTCAGGCGTTCGTCCTGGAACGTGAGTGGGATGGTGGTGTGCGTGACCAGCGCGGCCGCGAACTTCTGCACGCGCGCCGTCTGATCGTTGGGCTCGCCGCTGAGGCGGCGCGGGAGTCCGATCACGATCGCGTCCAAGCCGTCCGGTTCCTCCTGCAGCGTCGTGATTTCGAGCGCGATGCGCCTCGCCGCGTGATGAGCGTCGCCGTCGTTGGAGACCTTCTTCCACGGCGACGCCAGTAGCCCCGTAGCATCCGAAAGCGCCAGACCGATACGCCGCTCCCCATAGTCGATACCCAGCGCGCGCACAAACTGCAGCGTACCACGTGCGCCCGCCGCGCAGTTTCTGCCGACCTGGCACCGCGCTCGTGTCGTTTTGCAGACCTGACCCCCATCTCGCGTCGTTTTGCAGACCTGACCCCCATCTCGTGTCGTTTTGCAGACCTGACCCCCGACGCGGGGGGGTCACAGGTCGCGCAGGGCGATGTTGGGATCGACGCGGGCGGCGCGGAGGGCGGGCAGGGCGCAGGCGACGAGGGCGGCGACGAGCAGGACCAGCGGGAGGAGGCCGAACTCCAGCGGATCCCAGGCGCCGATCGTCGTCAGCACGTTGCCGCGCAGGGCGACGCGGGAGCCGAAGCCGATCGTCAGGCCGAGGACCAGGCCCTTCACCACGGGACGCAGGCCGTCGCGCAGGACCAGACGCAGGATCCGGCCGCGGTCGGCGCCGATGGCGAGGCGGATGCCGATCTCGCGCGTGCGCCGCTCGACGACGTGCGTGAGGATGCCGAACAGGCCGGCCATGGCCAGCAAGAGCGCCAGCGCGCCGAGCGAGAACGCGAGCAGGCCGATGACACGGATGAGGAACAACGGTCCCTCGAGCAACACGGTCCCCGTGCCGGCGGAGCTGACGACGAGAGACGGCGCGGCCTTGCGGATCTCTTCCCGCACGCGCCCCACCGGCGCGGATTCCGTGGTCCCGCGCGCGACGATCACCAGCGGCGCCCGCGGATCGTAGTACTGCGACAGCGGCAGGAACAGGATCGCGTCCGGGCGGGACGCCGTCGGCGACGAAGTGATGTCCGACACGACACCGACGATGGTGACCGAATCCGCCGCGCCGGGCCCTGCTGGAGGATACGCGGGCTGCAGCGCCCCGACGGCCGGACGCACGCGGCTGTCCGGCGCGAGCAGCACCGGCCGGCCCACGACGTCGGTCGTCTGATACAGGTCGCGCGCGAGCTGCTCGCTGACGATGGCGACGCGAGGCCCGCCGCTGTCGTCCAGAGTCGTAAACGATCGGCCGCGCGTAGTCCGCAGGTCCAGCGCCGCGAAGAAGTTCGGTGTGACGGCGGAAATCGCCGCGACCTTGCCGCGCGGCCGGCCCGTTTCGAACGGCTCCAGCGGCGTCGTCACCGCGCGACGGGAGCCGAAGAACCCCGAGGGCGTGCCGTTGGAGGCCGCGACCCGCGACAGATCTGGTTGGGCGCGCAGGTTCTCCAGCACTGCTGCCGTTACCTGCCGCGCGCGCACCTCATCGAGCCCGTTGAGCGTGAAATCGATCTGCGCGACGGCGACATCGTCGTAGCGTGCCCGGCCCCACGAACTCGGGCCGTTGGTGAGAATCCGCACGCACATGATCGCCACGAGCAGCAGCGCGACCGATCCGCAGACCTGCCAGGCAATCAGGTTGCGATGGAGCCGCCACTTCGGCGTGGTGGCCGACGCGCCGGCGCCGACGCCGCGGCGGATGTCGGCACGCGTCGAGGCGAAGGCCGGCCACAGCCCGAAGACCACGACGGCCATCAGCGTCGCCAGCAGCGCCGCCGTCAGCACCGAGACGTCGACCTCGGGACGGAACGGGATCGTGGTCCCGGCCCCGATGGGCAGATCCGTCGAGAAGTAGTCGACCAGGCGCAGCAGCACGACGATGCTGAGCGCGTCGCCGCACACGACGACGATCATCGTCTCGACCAGCTGCTCGCGGACGAGGCGCCAGCGGCTCGCGCCGAGCGCCGTGCGCACGGCGGTCTCCTGCGCGCGCTCGGTGCCGCGCGCCAGCGCAAGGTTGGCCAGGTTGGTGCACGCGATGAAGAGGACGACGCCGATGGCGACCAGGATCGCGACGACGACGGTTCGCACGAACTCGCTGCCGCGGCGGACATCCTCGTCCCGCGAGCGCGCGTTCCACGCGCGCGGGGAACGGCTGTCGACGGGCGGATAGCTGGCGTTCAGACGCTCGGCAATCAGCGCGATCTCCGCGTTGAACTGCGACAGCGGCACACCGGGCTTGAGACGGGCCCACACCCCGAAACTCCGCCCGGCGCGGCGGGTCAGCAGCGCGGGACCGAGACTGAACGCCTCCGCGTCGGCGGCGACCGCCGTCACCGGCAGCCAGACCGACTCCGCGCGCACGGGCTCCAGCCCGCGGAACGTCCCGGCGATCACGCCGATCACCTCGAAGGGCTGCCCGCCGATGGCGATCGTCCGCCCGATGACGCGTGGATCGGCGCTCAAGCGCGTCCGCCAGAACGCTTCTGACAGCACCGCGACGCGCGCCGCCGCAGCCTCGTCGCCGGCATCGAGCAGGCGGCCCACGCTGGGTTTCAGCCCCATCACGGTGAAGTACTGGCCGGAGACCGCTTCGCCGAAGACCGTCTGCGACACATCGCCCGCGCGAACCGTCGTGCGGATCATGGCGCCCGCGGCGACCGCGCGGGCCGCGGTCTGCCCGGCGCGAAAGTCCGCGAAGTCGGGCCATGACATCGCCGGATAGGTGACGCGGGGGTCGCCGGCAACCACGATGAGTTCCGACGCGTCGGGGATGCCGAGCGGCATCCACAGGAGCGTGCGGACCGCCGAATAGATCGCCGTGCACACCCCGATCCCCAGCGCCAACGAGGCAACGGCGAACAGCGTGAACCCCGGAGCCTTGCGCAAACGCCTGAGCGCGTGGCGGATGTCGCGGCCGATCTGCTCCATCCGGAAGGTTATAATCCGACCGATCTCCATGCGCAAATCCGTAAGGCTGCTCGCGATCGCCGCCGCCGCCGTCGCGCTGTGTGCGCTCGCCTGCTCCGGCGGCACCAAGCGCGGCCCGTCGAAGGTCAACAAGAAGCTCGTCATCCTCGGCTTCGACGGCATGGATCCGCACCTGCTGAAGAAGTGGATGGACGAGGGCAAGCTGCCCAACATCTCGAAGCTGGCGCAGGGCGGCGGCATGTTCCCGCTGCAGACCACGCACTCCCCCGAGTCGCCGACGGCGTGGGCATCGTTCGCCACCGGCGTCAACGCCGGCAAGCACAACATCTACGACTTCCTCGTGCGCGACACCACGTCGTACCTGCCGGACCTCGGGATGGTCACGCGCACGCCGCCGAAGTTCCTCTTCAACTACTTCCCGCTGTCGAAGCCGAAGGTCACGTCCACGCGCGGCGGCACGTCGTTCTGGGTCACCGCCGGAAAGCAGGGCGTCCGCTCCGACATCCTGACCGTGCCGGTCACGTTCCCGCCGGAGGACGTCGAGAACGGCGAGCTGCTCTCGGGGCTTCCGCTGCCCGACATCCGCGGCACGATGGGCACGTTCTCCTATTACGCCACCGACCTGAGCCGCTACGAAGAAGGCAACACCGAGATGGGCGGCATCCTCAAGCGGCTCGTCTTCGAGAACGACACCGCGTCGAGCGAGCTGGAAGGGCCGCCCAGCCCGATCGTCCGCCAGAAGATCGAGGCGGTCCGCCGCAAGGGGCCGACGCTCAGCGAGAGCGACCGCGCGCAGCTGGCCGAGCTGCAGGCGGTGCAGGACGTCCGCGTCCCGTTCACCGTCCAGTGGAATCGTACGGGCAAGATGGCGACGCTCTCGATCCAGGATCGGACCATCGCGCTCGAGCGCGGCAAGTGGACGCCGTGGATCGACCTGACGTTCAAGGTGAACGCGATCGTGCGCGTGCACGGCATGGTGCAGATGCTGCTGATCAACGCCGACAACGAGCTGCAGCTGTACGTCTCGCCGGTGAACTTCAAGCCCGACGATCCGCCGGTGCCGATGTCGTCGCCGGCGTCCTTCTCGGGGGATCTCTACAAGGCGATCGGCAACTACCGCACGCTGGGCTGGGCGGAAGCGACCTGGGCGCTCAACGAGAACCGCATGGACGAGAAGACGTTCATGGACGATCTCATGGTCGCCTTCGACGACCGCGCGAAGGTGATCCTCAACCGCGCCGATCAAAAGGACTGGGACCTGATGGTCGGCGTGATCGAGTCCACCGATCGCGTGCAGCACATGATGTGGCGGCTGATCGACCCGCAGCATCCGCTCTACGACGCGGCGCTGGCGGCGCAGTTCGGCGACTCGATCGAGCGCGTCTACAGGAAGGCGGACGACTTCGTCGGCGAAGTGGTCAAGCGCGTCGGGCCCGGCGTCCCGGTGATGATCGTGTCGGACCACGGCTTCCACTCGTGGCGCAAGGCGGTGAATCTCGACACCTGGCTCGTCCAGAACGGCTACATGGTGATGAAGGGCCAGAGCGCCGACAAGAAGCTCTCGGATCTGTTCGGCGGCGGCACCTTCTGGGAGAACGTGGACTGGAGCCGCACGCGCGCCTATGCGATGGGCATCGGCCAGATCTATTTCAACCTCCGCGGCCGCGAGGCACAGGGGATCGTCAGCCCGGGCGCGGAAGCGACGGCGCTCGCCGATGAACTGAGCAAGAAGCTGCTGACGCTGACCGATCCCGAGGACGGGACGCCGATCATCCGCGCCGTCTACAAGCGCGACGACATCTACAGCGGGCCGTTCATCAACAACGCGTCGGAGCTCCAGGTCGGGATGAACGACGGCTATCGCGTCTCGTGGCAGACGACGCTGGGCGGCTCGCCGGCGGGAATCGTCTACAAGAACGACCGCAAGTGGAGCGCCGATCACGGCGGCTACGATTACGCGATCACCTCCGGCATCCTGGTCACGAGCCAGCCGATCAACACGAAAGATCCGCGCATCATCGACATCGCACCGACGGTGCTGCGGTATTTCGGCCTGTCTGTGCCTACCGATATTGATGGGAAGCCGCTTTACTAGCCTTCCGCCTATAGGCGGAAGCTACGGGATGGAGCTTCCGCCTGAAGGCGGAAGCCACGAGATCGCGAATCATGTGGCTTCCGCCTTCAGGCGGAAGATACTCTCCGCGTGCCTGCTCGGCATCCTGTGCATCAGCCTCAGCGCACAGACGCCTGTAGACAAGGCTCAGACCGAGGCGCTGGCGAAGCGCGCCGCCGAGCGGCTGACGGCGCTGCAGCGCGAAGCCGAGTCGCTGGCGAAACAGGAAAACACGCTGCTCGTCGACCTGCGGCGACTGGAAGTCGAACGCGAGATCCGCAGCGAGGAGCTCGCGCGCGTTCAACGCGACATCGCCGGCGTGCAGCGCCAGCTCGCGGCGGCGACCGCGCGCGCCGAGGCGCTGCAGGGTGAAGCCGATCGCCAGCGGCCCGACGTCGAGGCGCGGCTCGTCCAGCTGTACAAGATGGGGCGCGCCGGCTACTGGCGACTGCTGCTCGACGTCGACAGCCTGCGCGACGTCGGCCGCGCGTACCGGACCGCGGCAGCGCTCGGACGGATCGACCGCGACCGCGCCGAGGAGCATCGCCGCACCCTGGCGGCGCTCAGGACGGAACGCGCGACGCTCGAAGCGCGCGCCAAGGAGCTGTCGTCGCTGCAGCGCAAGGCGCAGGCGGCGAGCGCCGCGGTCGAGCGCGCCGTCGCGGCGCGAACCGAGCTGGTGCAGTCGATCGACGCGCGCCGCGATCTCAACGCGCAGCTCACCGGCGAACTGCAGGAGGCGCAGCAGAAACTTCAGGCGACCATCACGGGATCGGCCGCCGGCCGGCCGTCCGCCGCGCCCGTGCTGCCGCTGCGGCCGTTCCAGGGGGCGCTGCCCTGGCCGGCGGAGGGCGTCCTGACCTCCCGGTTCGGGCGCCAGCCGCCCCGCGCCATTGGTCCCGCCATTCGTAACGGGATCGAGATGTCGCTGCCGGAAGGGGAGGCCATCCGCGCGGTCCACGAGGGGACCGTCGCGTATGCCGATCCCTTCAGCGGCTATGGCAATCTCGTCATCGTGGACCACGGGTCGGGGTCGTATTCGCTCTACGGCCACCTCGGCAGCCTCGCCGTAAAGAAAGGTGAGAAAGTGGATACGACCACGACGGTCGGGCTCGCCGGGCGAAACCCCGCCGGCAACCCGGCCCTTTATTTCGAGCTTCGCGTCGACGGTAAGCCCGTGGACCCGCTACAATGGCTGAAGCGATGACTACACGTACGCGCCTCTCCGTTCTCCTGATTTCGACGCCGCTCCTGGCGTTCGTGGTGCTCGGCGGCCTGCGCGGGCGGGCGGCGGACAGCGACGAGACCTTCCAGCACCTTCGGGTGTTCGACGACGTCGTTTCGCTGATCCTCAACAATTACGTCGAAGAGGCGAAGACCGACAAGGTCTTCGAAGGGGCGCTGCGCGGCCTCGCCGACACGCTCGATCCCGACAGCGCCTACCTGACCGCGACCGAGGCGCGGACCCTGGACGTGTCGGGCCCGTGCGCCGCGGTCGTCCCGGCCGCGTCGTGCGCCGGGGGAGCCGCCGGCGACGTCGGCATCGAGCTCACCCGCCAGTACTACCTGCGGATCATCGCCGCGCGCGACGACTCTCCCGCGGCCAAAGCCGGACTGCAGACCGGCGATTACGTCCGCGCGATCGACGGCAAGCCGGCGCGCGACCTTTCGGTCTTCGAAGGCATGCGCCTCCTGCGCGGCGCGCCCGGCTCCAAGGTCACCCTGACGATCATCCGCGGCAACGCCGCCGAGCCGCGCCAGGTCGAACTGATCCGCGAGAAGACGCCCGCGTCGCTGGTCACCGGCAAGATGATGGGGGACACGGGCTACATCCGCGTCGCCTCGTTCGGCCCCGATACGACCGCCAAGCTGCGCACGCAGGCCGGCGAGCTCGCGAAGACCGGCGCCAAGAGCCTGATCATCGACGTGCGCCACACCGCGGAAGGCCCGTTCGAGGCCGGCATCGACGCGGCGCGGCTGTTCGTCCCGTCCGGCACGCTGGCGATGGTCGCCGGGCGCGACGAGCAGGCGAAGAAAGTGGATCGGGCCTCGCCGGCGCCGAAGGAAATCCCGAAGCCGTCCGCGTCGGCGATCAAGCAGACGATCACCGCCAAGTCGGGTGACGGCGCAATCACCCTGCCGGTGACGCTGCTCGTGACGACGGGCACCTCGGGCGCCGCGGAGCTCTTCGCGGCGGCGCTCGAAGGCAACCATCGCGCGGACTTGATCGGCGAGCGCACGCTCGGCCGCGCCGGCATCCAGAAGCTGGTGAAGCTGCCCGACGGCCGCGGGCTGTGGCTCACCTACGCGCGCTACCTGACGCCGGACGGCGAACTGATCCAGGGCAAGGGGCTGAACCCCACCGTCGACGTGGACGAACCGGAGCTGGACTTCGATCAGCCGAAGCCGACGACCGATCCGATCCTCGACGCGGCGCTGGAGCGCATCCACAAGAAGGCGGCCTAACCGCCCGTCCGACCGCCGCGTTATGCTGACGCGGTGCGCGTGCTCCTCGGGCGCGGCGTCCGCGCCGTCCTCCTGCTCCTGGCGGTCTCGTTTCTCACGTTCGTCGCGCTCGCCGGCACGCCCGGCCAGTTCGCCGACGAACTGCGCCTGGACCCCCGGATCAGCGCGGCGACGATCGAGGCGCTGCGCGCCGAGTTCGCGCTCGACGAACCGGTCCTGACGCGCTACGGGCACTGGCTGCGCGCGGCGCTGCACGGGCATTTCGGCTTTTCCCTGACCTACCGCATCCCGGTCGAGCGGATCCTCTGGCGCCGCGCCGCGAACACGCTGCTCCTGACCGCCACGTCGCTGTGCCTGGCGTGGGCGCTCGCGCTGGCGATCGGGCTGGCGACGGCGACCGCGCGGCGGACCGGCTGGGATCGCGCCGCCGGAGTGATCGCGGCGGCTCTCCTGGCATTGCCCGATCTGCTCATCGCGCTCGCGCTGCTGACGATCGCCGCGCACACCGGCATCCTTCCCGCCGGCGGCATGACGTCGGTCGGCGTGGAGACCGGCAGCTGGGCGGCGCTGCGCGACCTCGCGGCGCACATGGCGATCCCGGTGGCGGTGCTGACGCTCTCGACGATGCCGACGCTGCTGCAGCACGTGCGCAGCGCGCTCGGACAGAGCATGCCGCCGCCGCTGGCGACGGCACTGCTGGCGCGCGGGCTGCCGCGGCCGCGGCTGATCGCCCGTCACGCGCTGAAGCTCGCGTCCGCGCCCCTGGCGGCGCTCGGCGGCATCTCGCTCGGCTCGCTGCTCAGCGCCGGGGTGCTCGTGGAAGTGCTGGTCGGGTGGCCGGGGATGGGATCGCTGCTCGTCGAGGCGGTGACCGCGCGCGATCAGTTCGTGATCGTCGCGGCCACCGCGCTGGCCACGGCGGCGCTCGTCGCCGGCAACGCCATTGGCGATGTGATCCTGCACGCTGCCGATCCGCGCGTCCGCGGCGCCGATGCGATCGCCGCGCCGGCGGCGGCGCAATGAGGCGCGGGACGTCTCCGAAGGCGGCG
>Ga0075435_100000708_pt1 | contig 20652 bp, 19 predicted proteins | sample RhiMethybrSRZTD4_FD_75302 | JGI IMG/M metagenome (GOLD analysis project Ga0075435, IMG submission 75302) | Populus rhizosphere microbial communities from Tennessee, USA - Rhizosphere MetaG P. TD hybrid SRZTD4 | ecosystem: Host-associated > Plants > Roots > Rhizosphere > Soil | place: USA...
CTGACTCCGCGCTCTTCAAGGCCCGCTCGACCACTTTCTTGGCAAAGGCCTCGTCGAGCGGCTCGCGGGAAAAGTACCGCCGGTAGAAAATCGGACCAAGTATGCCCGCGACCATCTCACGCGCGTCTTGCGTTTTGGGGAGTTCTCCGCGCTCCTGGGCGCGTTCAATAACGGTCACCAGGGCCCTACGCATCTCCGCATGAATACGCGACTGCAGTTCCGCCAGGTCTTTATCACGCTCGGCGGCGTCGATGATGGATGGCATGACCGTCGCAAAAGGCTCTCGAAATCGGACCGCCACGCGACAGGCGAGTTGTTCAAGATCGGATCTAACGCTTCCAGTGTCCGGAACCGGCGGCCGTGACGCGAGCTGCGAGCAGGCGTCGAGCAGTAAAGCCCCTCGTGAAGGCCAATGCCGGTAAATCGTGGTCTTGGCGACACCAGACCGCCTCGCAACCTCATCCACGCTGACGCCGCTCAGACCTGATTTGGTCAACAACTCATAAGTCGTGGTGAGCACGGCTTTTTTCGATCTTTCGACTCTCTCGTCCGTCCTTGGCCCAGCGCTTCGCTTTTTGGCTTTCATCTTTTTGAAACTTCTGTTCTATTGCGGCATCTTACGCTACGGTACCGTTGCGTATCATAACTCGAAGTACCGGAAAGGCAGCCGATGATGAACTTAGCACACGCACCCACGGCCATAAACGATCTGCCCCGCAAACCAGTTGCAATCAGCCCGCTTCCCGCCTCCGGCGCTCGTTTGCGCGCCGGAAATTTTCTCATCTATTTGTTCAGCTTCCTATTGGTCGGTAGTTCCGTGGCCAAGTTAATACCTGTTCCCAAGGTTGCGGCGCAAATGGCGCTGGTCGGATTCGCCGGCGGCAGGCTGACTTTTATTGCTGTTCTCGAAATTGTCAGCGCGTTCCTGTTCGCTTACCCCCGCACCCGCTCTTTTGGCTTGCTCATGGTTTCCGCCTACCTGGGCGGCGCTATCGCTGCCCATGTCGGACACGGGCAAGTGGGCTTTCAGCCGGCTATCGTTCTCGGACTGATTTGGCTCGCGACCTGGGTTCGTTATCCCCAACTGTTCGCGGGCCGCAACTGAAGACCGTGCAGCTGCTCGATCGCAAACCATCAACCCAAAACCTCAGATCACCATTTTAGGAGATGAATTATGGCAACAGCAGTTGACGCAATGAGCAGCACAAGAACCCAAAAGGCCGGGTTACTTGCCCCCTTGCTTAGTCGAATCGTGATGGTTCCACCCATGCTCATAATGGCCCTGATCGGTTTGAGATTCATAACTAATCCCAGTCAGGGAGCCGCAGCGACGGGAGTCACCCTAAGCACGCCGGAGGCCATCACCGATACTCGCGTGATGGGCGCACTCGCTCTCACCATTGCTTTCGCGCTTGCGACATTCATCAGTTCGCGCAGCCGGCTGCGAATGGGGCACATAACTATTGTGGCGATGATGCTGCTAATCCTGGCTGTCCGCATTTTTGGCTTCGCCGTAGACGGCACCACGCTGGCGATGGGTGGCCAGAAAGTTAAATTCACCGGCGAACTTGTGTTCCTCACACTGAATGCCATCGCTCTTGCCCTGCAAACTCGGCTTTCTGGCCGCAGCGGGGTGCAGCGATGAATAGCGTCGTCGTTACCGGAGCAAACGTCGGAATTGGATTTGCAGCTGCGAAGTTTGTGGCTGCGCATCCTGACTGGCACGTGGTGTTGGCGTGCCGCAGTGAGTTGAGAGCAAAGGATGCAATTCGCAACATTCGCCAGGCCCATCCTGCTGCAAGCCTCAGCTACGCGCCGTTGGACTTATTTTCGCTCGCGTCGGTTCGCCGCCTACCGCAGGAACTCGATGCACTCCGCATTCCGGCCATTAACGGCCTCATCCTGAACGCCGGCGGCATCAACATGAAAGCCAAATCGCTGGAGTTCAGCGAAGACGGCTTTGAGCGCACCTTCCAGCTGAACTTTCTCGGTCATTTCCTCTTGGCGAATCTCATGATGGAGCAAATGCCGGAGCCTGCGCGGATTATTTTCGTCTCCAGCGATCTGCACGATCCCGCCGCGACGAAGATGGGGAAGTTTACTCCTCCGCGATACGGCCCGGTCGGAGATCTGGCGCTCGGCGTCGGCACGGCAGCCAAATTGTCGCCCATGGCGCGTTATGCGACCGCAAAGATGTACGCGATGATGATCGCTTATGAATTCGATCGAAAACTGCGTGACAGTCGACGGCAAATCACCGTGAATTCCTGGTCGCCAGGAGTGGTTCCCACGACCGCAGCCGGCCGAGACATGAATCCCATCATGAAAGCAATTATGACCAGCCGCCGGTTCGTGAACTTTATGGGATCTCATCTCTCGACGGAAGAAGAAGCGGGAGAAGGGTTGGGCAGGCTGCTGTTGGATGACCGATTTTTCGGAGTGAGCGGCAAGTATTTCGACGGCTTCAAGGAGATTCCCTCTTCGGTCGAGTCGCGAGATCCACAAAAAGCCCGGTCGGTGTGGGAACAAAGTTTAAGGCTTGCAGGATTGAGCGGTAGTGAGGTGCGATCGGCTCTGGAGTTGCACGGCAATCATGCTCCGCGAAGGTAGGAGCTATGGGCCGTTTGCGACGGAGGGTTCGGCCGGTACGATTTCCCGCTGGATGTTGATTTTCGTCGCCTGGCGAACCAGCCAACACTGAAGCCGGAGCTGCGAGGCTCCGGCTTTTTTTGCGCGATCATCCGATCATGAGCTCGAGCCGACCTCTGGGATATGTAATCGCGTAAAAGCGCCTTTTTCGTCCTTCTGACGCTCATCCTTTACAATGGACAGCTTCGCGGTGCGACGTTGCCGTGCTGAGCCCGCTGGCTGGTATTCAGGGCAAACTGGTTTCAACACACTTGGTCAGATCTGAGCCAAACTCCCCCGGTGGCTACGTCTACTGGCGCGCTGAAGGCAGCCTGCTGGAGCTGACCGCGGTGCGTCCGATTGCGTTTTTTACCTGGAACGCGCAAACGTTCACTGAGCGGTGGATGCGACGCGGCCTGGTTCTGCTGATGGCCGCGCTGCGGCCTTTTGTATATGCAGCGAATCGCACGTTTGCCACACGGGTGGTCTATTCGGTGCTGCGGGGCATCAGCCGGGACCGCCTGGATCTGCTTGGAGAAGAATACTTCCGGTACAAACTGAAGCCGAATCTGAAGCCCGCCGGAATCCGCAAGCTCGAAGAGTTGGTGATGTCAGGGGCGCAGGTGGTGCTGGTGAGCCAGGGCCTGGACCATGTCATCCGCCCCTTAGCCGAACACCTGGGTGTGACGCGAATTTTGACGAATCGCATGGAATTTCGCGATGGAATTGCCACCGGCCGGCTGCTCGATCCGGTGGTCCGCCCACGCGGAGTGTTTGCTCGGATTTCGTCCGCCGGGCCGGACGGTTTGCGTTCGCCGCAACAATTGTCGGATGACTTAGGTGTAACCGACTCTGGGCTCCTGAGAACGGCCGTCGTTTCCACAAAAAAGGATGTCGGCAAGCCCGAGCGGCCGCTGGTGGACTTCGATGGTGATCGTCGAGATACGCCACTTTCAGTGCGATCAGCACTACGCGGGAAACACATTCTGTTGATTGGGGTGACCGGTTTCATAGGGAAAGTCTGGCTGGCGAACACCTTGCTCGATATTCCGGATATTGGTCGCATTTATCTCCTGGTACGGCGGCAAAAATCAAATCCCGCGAAAAAGCGGGTTCAGAAGTTGCTCGAGGATTCGCCGGTATTTGATCCACTTTACGAACGCCACGGGCACAACCTGGCGGAGTTCGTGAACGAGCGGGTGCAGGTTATTGAAGGCGATGTCACGCAAACCGGCTTAGGTTTGAGCGCTGAGGAATCCAGCCTTCTGCGGAGCAAGTTGGATGTCATCATCAACAGCTCCGGTCTTACTGACTTCAATCCCGATTTGCGAGACGCGCTGAACACCAACGTGGATGCGGCGGTCAACATTCTCGACTTCGTGCGCCAGTCTGACCACGCCGGCTTGCTTCATCTTTCAACCTGTTATGTGGCCGGAGCGCGTGATGGCCGCGTGAGTGAAACGGTGCGACCGGACTACACTCCGGCGGGAGTGGCGAATTTTGACGCCGAACTGGAGTGGAAGGCTTTGCACCAACTGATCGAGCAGACAGAAAGGCGCGCCGAGGGCCCCGAGGTTACGGATGAACTTCGCCGTCAAGCAATGGCCAAAGAGCACGCGGCTAAAAATCTGCACGGAGCGGCGCTGGAAAATCAGATCCGCAAGAATCGCGTACGCTGGTTGCGCGATGAACTGACCACGCTGGGTAAACGGCGCGCCAAGGAGCTTGGCTGGCCGAACACTTACACGCTCACCAAGAGCCTTGCAGAATCTCTGCTTACGAAATACGGCAGCGGACTTCCGATTGCAATGGTCCGCCCATCGATTGTCGAGAGCTCTACGGCCCAGCCTTTCCGCGGATGGAACGAGGGAATCAATACATCAGCTTCATTGTCCTATCTTCTTGGCACATACTTCCGCCAGTTACCCACGAATGAACGCAAGCGCCTCGACGTGATTCCTGTGGATGCGGTTTGCCGAGGAATGACTCTGATCGCGGCCGCGATTATCGAGCGGAGGAATGATCCGGTTTACCAATTGGCCACGTCGGTGACCAATCCATGTGACATGCGGCGTTCGATTGAGCTGACCTCCCTGGCGCATCGCAGACATTATCGCGCCCAGGAGGGAATGGAATACTGGCTGCGCCTGCGATTCGACGCCATTCCGGTTTCCAAAGAGCGCTATAACCTCATGTCGGCGCCGGCGCAGCGCGCGATCATCAAGACCATCCAGCGAGTTGCCGCGCCGTTTCCGTTGAAAAAAGCTCCGCTGGCGAGGACCGACCGCAATCTGGAAAGGGTGGAAAAGCTGATTCAGTTATTTGAGCCGTTCATCCTGCACAATGAGCACGACTTCATTGCTGAGAACATTGAGAAGCTTTCGAATGCGCTGCTGCCGGAGGAGCGACAACAGTTTGGGTATGACACCGCGTCACTCGACTGGTACGAGTACTGGATCAATATTCACATCCCGGCGTTGCGAAAATGGACGTATCCTCTGATAGAAGGGCGTCCTCTTGAAGCGCGGCCGCCTCGGAACCTAGAGGTGCGCAATGACGACGCGCGCAACGACGCGAGCGCCGAAACTGCGAAGACTGGAACCAACGGAGCAACGTGGCGATATTCCTGACTGGATCAACCGGATATATTGGCGCACATGTAGCGGCAAGCCTTTTGCGGGATTATGGGGCACCGTTGAACTTATTGGTGCGCGCGCGCGAGCCCCAGGAGGCGGAGGACCGCCTGTGGCGGGCCTTACAGCTGCATCTCGATTTCAAAACCTTCTACGAAATCCTGCAGACACGAATCCGGATTTTTCGTGGCGACCTCACCAGCGAACGCTTTGGACTGACGGAAGACGATTACTACCGCCTGGTCCACACTACTGATTCGATCATTCATTGTGCAGCCTCTCTGAATCGCAAGTCGGAAAAGAGCTGCTTGAATGTAAATCTGCGCGGCACCCTGGAGGTCATAAAGCTGGGCCTGCAGGTGGACCATTATCACGGGCTGCGCCGCTTCAGTCACGTAAGCACGGTGGCGGTTGCGGGCAAACGCCAGGACGAGGTCGTGACCGAAGATAATTCCATCGACTGGAACCGATCGGATTACGATCCTTATGCCCGCACCAAGAAATTCTGCGAGCACATGATCAGGCAGTTGCTGCCCGAAGTGCCTAAGACAATTTTCCGGCCCAGCATTGTGCTCGGCGACAGCCGCCGCCCAGAGACGACGCAGTTCGAGATGGTGCGAGCATTTGTGTTTCTGGCGGGTTTGCCAGTGCTACCGCTGCGAGCAAAGGATCGGGTGGACATCGTCAATGTGGATTTTGTTGCTGACGCGATCGCCACTCTGCATGTGAAGGAGCGGACCAGCTACGACACATATCATCTTTCTTCCGGACGTGAGTCTCAGACGTTTCGTCAGATCACGGAGTCGCTGTCTGCGGCCCAGAATAAGCGCGGTCCGGTTTATCTACCCTTCCTGAATGGGCCATTTGATAAAGGTGTGAACCTGCTGGCAAATCGCAAGAGTGCGATTGGCTACGGAGCGGCGTTGATGAAAGTATTCATGCCGTATCTCACCTTCAATACGGTTTTCGATAATACGCGGGTGACGACGGAACTCGGCCGCAAGCCGGTGCCGTTTTCGCAATACAGCTATCCGCTGCTGAAATTCAGCCGCGACACGAATTTCAGTTATCCCTACCAGCCGTGGCCGGCGAAAGTTGGAGGTTCGGCAGCATGATGGATTTCATGCTGCAGGCCTGGGTCGGCTCAACCATCCAGCGCAAAAAAATTTCATGGATGCTGGGAAAAGGGGAACGGTGGAGCCCGGGCAAGAAACTCAAGCTACTGTTCGCCGGATATAACGGCGCCCGCAACATGGGCTCAGACGCCCGAGTGGAAGAGATGATCCGGCAGCTTCGCCACGTACTCGGAGCGGAGAACGTAGATTTCAGCGTCATGAGCCAGAATTTCCAGCTCACCGACGGATATTTCGAGAGCACCCGCCAGGTGCATCTGCCTGATATCTTCCCGCCGTTTCTGGCGCATGAAGTGCCGCAGCACCACGGCGTAGTCGCGTGTGAAGGGTCGATGTTCAAGAGTAAGTTCGCCAACGCGCTGACCACGATGATGATCGGCTCGCTGGGAATTGCTGCAGCGGAGAATAAATTGTCGGTGGGCTACGGTGGGGAAGCCGGGTATATGGACGCACCTGTCCGGCGGATGTGCGCCCGTTACTGCAGGGATTCGCTCATCATTACGCGTAATGAAGAATCGCGCACAGTGTTGCGCGAACTTGGCGTCCCCACTGAGCTTGGGACGGACACTGCGTGGACATTTCCGCCGCAACCTCCGGACTATGGCCGCAAAGTGCTGCATGATGCCGGCTGGGACGGCGAGACTCCGGTGCTGGTCGTTTGTCCGATCAATCCATTCGAGTGGCCGGTGAAGGCTTCGATCGGGAAGCTAATGGCGCTGAAGACCGCGGGCGCGTACCAGGGCAGCCACTACCGCGGGCCATACTTCCACAACTCCGGCGCCGAGTCAGATCGCAAATATCAGCATTACCTGGCTGCGATTGGGAACGCCGTCGATGCGTTCCGCAAGCGGCGCAAGGTCTTCGTTGTGCTGGCTGCGACGGAACGCCTTGACGCCCGCCCGGCGAAAAAAATTTCGGAGCGACTGGGCGGCGTTCCAGTGCTGACCTCCGATAAATTCAACATGTACGAGATGGTGAGCATTCTTCGCGCATGCCACATGATGGCCTCGTCGCGATATCACGGGATTGTGACCTCAATGCCGGCACTGGTTCCGTCGTGCGGAATAACGATGGACGAACGTATTCGCAACCTGATGCGCGAGCGTGGCCACGAAGATTTGCTCATGAACGTGGATGATACGGAACTTGAGCCAAAGCTGTTGGCGGCCCTGGAAAAGCTTGCCACGGAAGGCGAGCGCATCGCTGACGGAATTGGCCGCACCGTGGTGAAAAACCTCAAGGTCATGGCGCGAATGGGCGTGTATTTTGAGGAAGAAGTGCAGCGCCGTTATCCCGATTTCCCCACCCGCAAAGGCCAGTGGAACTGGGAAGATTACCTTCCGCCAATGGATGCAGGTTTGCACCGCCTAATCGGCATGTGCAGCTAAATGTCGCGGCTGCGACGGCGAAGCTGGACTGCACTTACTTAGTGTTAGCGCCCAAAAGGCTGGAACCTTCGAACCCGCCCCTCCGTACAAATATTCAGAGACTCTGTCGCGTTAGGGGACCCAGGTCATGGCGACTGCAGCAATTCCCATGCAACAGACCAACCGCCGCATCGCGCCGGTCTGGCACACGGTAGGATTGTTGTTTCTTGTTTGCTTGCCGATCGTTCGCGATGTCTACCGGCCGCAAACTTTCGCCAGCCACGCGCATATCATTCTGCGCGTTTATGCGCCGATTCTGATCTTCGAATGGGCACTAGCCGCATATGTCTACTGGGGCATCCGGCGGAACGGAATGCGCTTGCGCGAACTGGTTGGCGGTCGTTGGTCGCGGGCGGCGGATGTGTTTCGCGATCTGGGTCTGGGGGTTGCGTTTTTATTTGCCGGATTAGTTTGTCTCTCGCTCGTGATCCACGTGCTTGGCCAGGAGCAATCGAAGGCCATCAGTGTGATCCTGCCGCGAGGTGCTGCCGAGATGGCGGTCTGGATCGTGATTTCCCTAACCGCCGGCTTTGTGGAGGAGTTGGTCTATCGCGGATATCTCCAGCAGCAATTTGCTGGATTCGGAATGCCTCTCTGGTCAGCGATTCTGGCGCAAGCTCTTATCTTCGGCGCAGGACATGCGTATGAAGGCAGGTCACACGCCATCGCGATCACCGCGTTCGGTGCCGTCGCCGGAGCCATGGCGGCATGGCGGCGTAGCCTGCGTCCGAATATGTTTGGCCACGCTTTGATGGATATTCTTGCCGCGTTCCTTCGCCCCGCATAACCGTGCCCGGGTGGATCTTTGAGCGATCGCCCTCGCTTTGAAATGTCCTTTGAGCTTTGCCCAGTGTTCCGCTGTGCCCTCAGTGGTTTATTCTTTTGTGTCCATCAATGTCCTTCCTCGACCAAATTCTTGCGCGGCTGGAATCCTGCGCGGACCAGACGCTTCTCACCGAACTGAGAGATTCCGGAGAACTCAGGGTCACCGGCCAGGGCCTACTTACGCTTATTGCGCAAGCCCGTGCATTCATCAAGTCTCGAGGGCTGCGAAAAGGCGACCGATGCGCCTTAATCGCCGCGAATGGCGTCCGCTGGGTGGTGATGGACCTGGCAATCATGGCTGAAGGACTGGTCGCGGTGCCGCTTTATTCGCGCCAGGCGCCGTCTGAACTCGTTGCCATGATGAAGGACTGCTCGCCATCCCTGATTCTGTGCGGCGATCCGGCGCTGCGCGATGACGTGGTTCAGAATTGGCCGGAAGCGCCGGCACAAGCGCTGTTCGATGAAATCTTTGCGGAGCCCGCTCAAAGCGAAGGCGGAAACAGTTCGCGGGCCGAAGTTCCCACGCTAAACCCACACGCTGATTCCGATCTGGTTGCGATCATTTATACCTCCGGGACCTCGGGCGAGCCGAAAGGCGTGATGATCAACGCCGGGAACGTAAGTCATATTTTGAACTGCACGTCGCAGCGCCTGGACATTCTTATGAACCGCGGTGTGGGTGAAAGTGCAAATCAGGACCGTGTGTATCAATGGGCGCCGCTGAATTTTGCCGCTGCGTGGATTACGACATTAACCAGTTTATTGCGCGGCAGTTCGGTTTTCATGAACACTGATCTAACGAAGATTGCCGGCGAGTTGCGCACGGTCGCGCCAGATTATTTTGTTAACGTGCCGGCTTTGCTCGAACGGGTGCGCCGCGCTGTTGACGAGCAGCTCTGGAAAACCGGTGGTATGGTTCGCATGGTCTACACCAAGGCGAAGGCTGCCTACACGCGCAAGAACGAGGGGCAGGCAGGTTTCTCGGATTCACTCTGGCTGAGCATGGCAAACAGGCTGGTGTTTCCAACCATCCGGAAGAAGATGATTGGATCGAACCTCAAAGCCCTGATCTGCGGATCGGCGCCGCTGAATGTTGAAACCCAACTCTATTTCATGATGCTGGGCATACCTGTCCTGCAAGTGTATGGGCTGACGGAGACCACGGCCATTTGTACGATGGACGACCCGCGCCACGTTGAGCCGGGTCGGGTCGGCAGCGCTATTCCCAGTGTTGAGATGAAGCTCGGCGAAAACGAAGAAATTATGGTTCGCGGGCCAAACGTTTTCCCCGGATATTGGAAGCGTCCGGATGAAACCGCCAAAGTTCTGCGCGATGGCTGGTTTCGCACTGGAGATCAGGGCGAAGTAAACCAAGCAGGGAACTGGAAAATCGTCGGCCGGATAAAGAACCTGATCATTCTCAACTCCGGCCATAACATCGCTCCTGAGCCGATTGAAGACGAAATTCTTGCCCGCTTACCGAATGCGCAACACGTGGTGCTGGTCGGAAACGGGCGCAGCTATCTTTCTGCTATCGTTACGGGGGGCGTTACGGCTGATCAGGTGCAATCCGCGCTGGACACAGTGAATGCCGGGTTGCCGCATTACAAGCAGGTACGGACATTTCGGGCCAGCTCAGACCCGTTCACCATTGAAAACGGTCTGTTAACTGCAAACGGCAAATTGAAACGCGACTTGATTTCAGAGCGGCACAACTCTGCGATCGAGGAAATGTACTCGGTGAAAAAAGCGGTGTGATCCAGCCTATTTGTTGTAGTGGAGAAGCACTGACGGCGATTGCCCGTAAGTACGCGAAACACGTTCCGTAATGACGAAACAATATTCCGGTCGAGCCATTTCGTGGCATCTAGAAGGCGGCGTCGTCGAATTGGCGCTGCATCGTGAGCCTTGCAATGAGCTGGGAACGGAATCTCTCGCAGAATTTGAGAAATTCATCACGGCGTTACCTGAACTCGAAGAGCACGCGCATGCTCTGATCATCTACAGTCGGCTGGACTCAGGCTTCTCCGCCGGCGCCGATCTGCGCGAAACCTATTACCGCACCCAGGAGATGGAGAAGGACGCTGCAGCTGCAACTGTTCGCGAGTCGTTGGAGCGCACGCATCACGTGATGAACACGCTCGATGCTTCTCCGCTGACCACGATTGCAGCCGTGCACGGAGTGACATTCGGAGGCGGGCTTGAACTTGCCTTGACCTGCGATTTGATTATCGCGGACAAGACCGCACGCTTCTGCTTTCCCGAATTGCGGTTGGGCTTGATTCCAGGATTTGGAGGAATTCCACGCCTGAAGCGCGATCTGGGGAACGCGGTGGTCCGTGATCTCTTGCTAACCGGGCGCAGTTTCAACGCGACCAAGGCGCAGCAGATAGGGCTGGTAAGCCAGGTAGTAGGGGAGGGGCACGGATTACGAGTGGCGCGTGGAACGGCAGCTCAACTGGTGAAGTTCGACCGCCGGGCGGCTGTCGCCGCCAAGGAATTCATTAAGCCGATACCGTATGATGAACTGCGGCGCGAGATCGAAATTTTCTGCGAACTGTTTACGCAGCCGGCCGTCCGCAGCGGGCTGAAGAAGTTTGTGGAGAGCACCGACGCGCTGCCGTATTTACCATAAATCACATCATGAAAACCCAGCAGCAGACGATCGACGAAATCCTGGATCTGGCGGCCGCTCAGTTCAAGGTCGCACGCGAAAACCTTTCCGCTGACGACGACTTTTTTAAGAAGCTTGGTATCGACAGCTTGCAGGCGCTGAGCATGCTTACGCGACTGGAACAGCACTTTAATGTTGAACTTCCTGACTACGAGCTTCAGGGTGTCTCCGATTTTCGGACCCTGGCGGAGAGAATTCAATCCAGGCTGTAAAATTCCCCACAGGGATACAAAAGACGCAATCCTTTGCGGGGGGCGGGTTCCCCGGAATCGAAAGGATCACGTACACACTCCCGTGTCGCTGTGCCGGTATGATGAAATAGCTCTTTAATGCTTGATCTCGATCAATACACATCTCTCGGCGCCGCGCTTCGCGAAGCTCTTGACCACTTCGCCAATGAAACCTGCCTGATCGAGTCCGATCGTAATCGCGAACGCACACGGCTGACCTACTCTGACTTTAAGCAGATGGCGTTGCCGCTTGCCCGCGCCCTGCAGGACGCTGAATTCAGCCCAGACGACCGCGCGGCGATCATCATGACCAATCAGTCGAAGTGGCTGATATCGGCTTACGCGGTGTTCTTTGCCGGAGGCGTGCTCGTTCCTTTGGATTACAAGCTCACTGCGAAAGAGCATCTGCAGCTGCTGGCGCACTCTAAAGCGAAGTTTCTGATCGTGGAATATCACTTGTGGCGCGCGATCATGCAGGAACGACAGTTCGGCGACCATACGATCAAAATTGTTCTGGTCACTGAAGCTCCGCCCACCGCTGACTTGAAGGGTGGCTTTCGATGGGAAGAGTTTCGCCGCAAAGGCGATCCATTTTTCGTGACTCGTAAGCGAGAGAACCTGGCATGCATCGTTTATTCCTCGGGGACGGGAGGCCGCGCAAAAGGCTGCGTGCTCACTCACGGAAATTACCTCGAACAGTGCAAGGCCCTGACTGCGTGGTATCCGTTCTGGCCGGGCGTACGTTATTTGAGCATTTTGCCTACGAACCATGCCATTGATTTCATGGTTGGATTTATCGGCCCGTTCGTGTGCGGCGCATGCGTGGTGCATTTGCGCACGCTGCGGCCTGAGTTTGTGCGGGACGCGTTCGTGCGTTACCGGATCACATATGTCAGCCTGGTGCCACTGGTGCTGAAGAATCTGGAACGAGGTATCAAGGGAAACTTTGAAGCGCTTCCGCCGGTAAAACGTTTTTTGCTCGATACCTGCATCGCTGTAAATCGATTCTTTACTCGCAAGCGCCCGAATGTGCCGCTCAGCCGCAAACTGCTGCCACAAGTGCATAAAGCGTTTGGAGGGGACCTGCTGGCGATGTTTACCGGTGGTGCGTTTGTGGAAACGGCTACTCTGCAATTCTTCTACGATATGGGAATTCCGGTAGCGAACGGCTATGGACTGACCGAAGCCGGAACCGTGCTTACGGTGAACGATCTGAAGCCGTTTCGCGCAGACACCGTGGGGAAGCCCCTTCCGGGAGTCGAACTGCGCATTTTGAATCCGGCACCGGACGGTGTCGGCGAGGTCGCCGCCAAGAGTGAAACCATCATGTCGCAGTATCTTGACGATGCTGAACTCACTGCCCAAACCATCGTTGATGGCTGGCTCCTGACGGGCGATCTCGGGCGCTTCGATGGTTCCGGACACCTGCAGCTTTTCGGGCGCAAGAAAAACATGATCGTTACCGAGGGTGGAAAAAATGTTTATCCCGAGGACATCGAAATTGCGTTCGAGGCTGTGCCGGTAAAGGAGCACTGCGTTTTCGCTGCGAATTTCATTTGGCCGGCGAAAGAACTGGGAAGGGAAATGCTGGTGCTGGTCGTGCATCCCGAAGTGGACCAGGAGATCACAGACTCGATGAAAGAGAAGATTGCCGACAGCAATCGTCGTCTGCCCGACTTCAAGAGAGTCGGGGGCTACCTACTCTGGGAGAAAGATTTTCCGCGTACGGCCTCGATGAAGATCAAACGAAACGAATTGGCAGAGCAGATTCGCAGTATGGTTAAGCGGACGGCAGTTAAGGAGTTGTAGCTCGGAATTGTGTTGCGTGCCCTTCCCGAGTTTGCGAACTACATACGTTGTCATGTTACTGGCTTGCGAACGCACAACCAAAATCTCGCCATCGTAAATCCCGCAGCTGCGGGGGGGCGCACCCGGGCGCTGCTTGCTCCGGCGCTTGACCGGCTGCGCGCAGGCGGCATCGAAATTGATGTCCGCGAAACGGCGGCTCCGAATCAAGCCAGTCAAATCGCGCGCGAAGGCTGGCGCGAAGGTTACCGCAAATTTATTTCCGTGGGCGGTGACGGGACGTCATTCGAAATCATCAATGGCTTGTTCCCCCTGACCGATGCGGGCGAATCCCCGACCCTCGCGTTTCTTCCTCTGGGCACAGGGAACTCGTTTCTGCGACATTACAGCGATGGTGGCGCTGAGCACGCGATAGAGTCTCTCACCGCGAGCCGCTCACAGAAGTGCGACGTTATACGTCTCCATCACCGGGATGGGGTGCTGCACTACATCAACATTCTTAGCATTGGCTTTTCAGCGGATGTTGCCACATTGCGGGCTCGCCGCTTCAGCAGCTGGGGAGAGATCGGCTACCAGACGGCGATCTTTCTGTGTCTCGCGCGTTTCCGGCGCCGGCCGTTTCCGTTGACGGTCGATGGCGAATCACATGTGGATGGCAGGCCCTGCCTGTTTTTGACCTTCAACAACACGAAATTTACTGGTGGCACGATGATGATTGCTCCGACCGCCGAAGCCGGTGACGGAATGATCGAATATGTGCGTTGGGGCCCAATTGGCCGACTGGGGCTGATCCGCAACTTACCGGGCCTCTACGACGGCACGCACATCCAGCATCCCTTGGCCGAGGTTCGAAAGGTCCGCCGCGTTGACTTCCAGCTGGAAGCGCCAGTGGATGCGATGATCGACGGGGAAGTCCTCACCTTGCATTGTCGAAGTCTGGACGTGCTGCCGGGCGCACTCAACGTCGTGGTATAAGGATTTCAGCCGACATGTCGAAGCTTAGCGAGCAAAGGGAAGAGCCAGGCCAAGCGAAAGGCGGTCCGCCCTGGTGGTGGATCATAATCGCGATTGCTATTTTGGGCGTTGCGTGGGGAGGCTACCGCTATTTTTCTGACCGCAAGGTCAGCACGCTCGATGGCTTCGCAAAATGTTTGAGCGCAAAGGGTACACGCATGTACGGGGCGTGGTGGTGCCCGCACTGCTCCGATCAGAAAGAAGAGTTCGGCTATGGATTTCAATACGTGAACTATATGGAATGCGGCGAAGAAGGCAAACCGCACACTGAGAACGAGCAATGCAAACAGGCTGGAATTAAGAATTTTCCGACCTGGCAGTTCGCTGATGGATCGAGAACAGAAGGGGTCCTTCCGCTCAGGGACTTGAGTCAAAGGACGGGATGCAAACTGCCGTGACCGCGCCCGGACTTCCAGCTAGGACGCCTCGGCTGATGCTAGCAATTGCGGTGCTTGCGGTTTTTGGGGTCCTGGTATCGTCGGTGTCGCTCTACCATCATTTCGCTACGTCGAAGACTTCGTTTTGTGACTTAGGCCAGTCGTTCAACTGCGATCTGGTGAACCGCAGCGAATATTCGACGCTGGCAGGGCTTCCCGTCGCGCTGATCGGGATCGCAGGCTATCTCGTCCTTCTATCGCTGGCAACCGTGTACCGGGAGAAGGCGGAAACGCCGTTGCTGCTGCTGCTCGCGTCGCTTGCCGGTCTGGCATTTGCGCTTCGACTGACTTACATTGAGGCGCGCGTGCTTTACGCCTGGTGCATTCTGTGCCTGAGTTCGCTGGCAACAATCCTCGCCATAGCGGTGGTCAGTGGCCTTATGCTTGCCGCGGCGACAAAACGCAGTTAAAAAATCCACGCCGGCATGCCGTCTTTCGCACGGAATACGAAAGTGTCGCTGCCGTGCTTGACCTCGCGGGCAAAAATTGTCTGCACGCCCTCAAATTCCGTTTTCCATCCGGTTACTTCGATTGGATCGCCCTTATGGATGTTGACTTCCAACATTCGGGTGAATTCGGCAGTCGCCAGGTGGACTTCAATGGTGTTCCCATCTTCCAATTTCATGATGATGTGAGATCCGATTCCACCGCTGACTGGGCATTGGCGATCACGCACATCTTCGACTTTGCCCTTGTAGACCGCTTCGGCTGCAGTATTGTATTTTGGCGCCTTTTGAGCGTTGGCGAAGGATGACAGTGTCATCGCCAAAAGAACAAATACGATTAGGAGTTTCATAATTCCTCCACCCTGGTTCCCATTCCACTAGCTGCCTATAGGGTGCGCGTGAGTGGTGGGATTAGCTGTGATGGAGATCACAAGAGATTGTGCTTGGGATTGCACCGTGTCCGAGCGCAGTGATCTTGCGCAGTGATCCTGCAGCTAGGGAGTTCCTTGCGACTTGCCCGATAAGGAATCGTGATTCCGCTCATAAATAGTTTCAATTTCCGAACCGCCCGATAGCCGACTACAGTAGAAAATTGGGTCGGTTCGGCCGGTTCCGACCGACTACAAACGTCATGAGTACAGCCGCTATACCACGTACTGAGCTCCGGGACCTCTATCTGGCAGGGTTGAAACGGATTCAGCAGGATTTTGTAAGCAACCGCAGCGGATCGGCTGCCATTGCCGGGCGTACGGCGCTGGTGGAAAAAGTCCTTTTGAGCCTTTGGGACGAACTGATTGCTCCTGAGGCGCAATCCAGGAAATTCGCGTTGGTTGCTCTCGGGGGTTTTGGCCGCCGCGCACTCTTTCCTCATTCGGATGTTGACATCCTGTTCCTGCATGCTGATCGAAGCTCGGAGGATGCCCTTCGCGATCCTGTGCGCGTGTTTTGCCAGGAACTGTGGGACCTGCGTATGAAACTTGGCGCAGCCACACGCACGCTGGCCGAATGCGATCAGTTCGACTCGCAAAACGTCGAGTTCACAATTTCATTGCTCGATTGCCGCTACATTGCCGGAGACGCCGAACTCTTCCAGCAGTTGCATGACAAGCTGCTGCCGAAATTCTTCCTCAGGGAAGGGAACTACATCATCCAGCAATTGGCGGAGGTCAGCCGCTCTCGCCATGCCAAGTATGGCAACACGGTGTTTCATCTTGAACCCAATGTGAAGGAAGCTCCGGGAGGATTGCGCGACCACAACGTGGCGTGCTGGATGTCTCTGCTGTCGGCTTTGGACAAGGAGGGTAGCTGGCCTACTGAGGATGCGGTCCTTAGCGACCCGATGAGTACGACTTTTGCTCCGGCGCTGGAGTTCCTCAGTTCAGTGCGCGCTTTTTTACATTATCGCCATGGCCGGGATGACAACATGCTCGCATGGGAGTCACAGGACGAAGCTGCCGTCTCAAAGATCGGCGTGGATGCAGGCGAGTCGCTGGACGCTGCTGCCTGGATGCGGGTTTACTTTCGGCACGCCCGCGCCATTCACCATCATTGCGCGCGCCTGCTGGAATCGGTTCCGGGCGCGAGGTCTTCACTATATCGCTCGTTTCAGAATTACCGTTCGCGGCTGTCGAATGCCGATTTCTCAGTGGTGGACGGGCTTATTTTGCTGCAGCAGCCTTCGGCGATTCGCGATCCCGAATTGCTTTTCAGAATCTTCAGTTTTGCTGCCCATCACGGCCTGAAGCCGGCAATGTCAACCGAGGGAAGGATTCAACAGGTTATTCCGGAGCTCTCCGAAAGGCCGCCGTCAGGCCCGCAAAGCTGGCGCTATTTGCAAACTGTGCTGATGGAACCACACGCAGCTGACGCGCTGCGATCGATGCATTCGCTGGGCTTGCTTACAGTGCTCTTACCCGAGCTTAAGCTGATTGACTCTCTAGTGGTCCGGGATTTTTACCATCGCTTCACCGTGGACGAGCATTCGTTTCTGGCAATTGAATGCTTGCAGCGGGCGCGGGTGTCGAAATCCGAGTGGGACCAGCGTTATGGGCGATTGCTGGATGAGTTGGACCGGCCGGAACTGTTGTACCTCGCGCTGCTGTTGCATGATGTTGGAAAAGGAGTGCCAGGTTCAAACCACGTTATAACCAGCCTGGAAATTGCGCAGAAATGCATGGACCGCCTGGAGCTGCCGCCGGCTGACCGCGAGATCATTTCATTTCTGATTGGCAGCCATCTTGAGATTTCTTCGGCGTTGCGGCGCGACATTTATGATCCAGCGACTATTCAGGCATTCAGCGACAAAGTGGGCACGCCAGAGCGCCTGAAAATGCTTGCGCTACTCACCTATGCCGACATCAAAGCGGTGAATCCTGAGGCGCTGACTCCATGGAAGGCTGAGAACGTCTGGCAGCTTTACATAGCTGCTTCAAACAACATGAGCCGGACCGCCGACCAGCGCGTGCACGCGGAGGTTGAGAAAGACGAGAGTATCGCGCGCTTGTGTTCGCTGGCGCCGAAGTCTGCGAAGAAAATCAAATCGTTCCTGGAGGGGCTGCCGAGGAGATATCTGCGGACCTATCGCGCGGAAGAAATTCTCAGGCACATGGAGTTGGCGGGCGGCTTGCTGCAAGATCCGGTCCAGTTGCATCTGGAGCGCGGTCGGCATTGGTTCGAGCTCACAGTTGTTACCCACGATCGGCCGTTCCTGTTCGCAAATATTGCCGGCACGCTGGCGGCGTGGGGAATGAACATTGTGAAGGGCGACGCATTCTCGAATGCTGCCGGAGTGGTGGTGGACACTTTCTTCTTCACTGACCGTTTCCGCACACTGGAACTCAATGTGCCGGAGTGGGCGCGTTTTCAGCGAAGCATTGCCGACGTGTTGACAGGAGAAGCCGATCTCGAACACATGCTGCTCGATCGCATGCGCGGAGAATCAAAAAACGGGACGAAGGTCAAGATCAACTCGCGGATTGACTTTGACGATGAATGTTCTGTCGGCAGTACGCTGGTGCAAATTATTGCGCAAGACAAGCTGGGGCTACTGCATCGAATCTGCTCGCGTTTTTCTCACCGGAACTGCAACATTGAGATTGCGCTGATTGATACTGAAGGGCAAATGGCGATTGACGTTTTTTATCTTACCTCCGACGGTAAGAAGCTGAGTGCACCGCTGGAAGATGAACTCAGAGCAGACCTGCTGGACGAACTACAAGAAGGCTAACTTGCTACGCTCTTCAGCTGTCTTCGTTTAGCAATTGGCTGAGGCTGGGCTTGTGCTTCTGCACGCCTTTCGTTTTTCTCTTCTTATCAGGAACCACGGTTGCGGCGCGAGGAGTGCCTATTCGCTCGCGAGCCAGTTCCTTCACCGCAGTTACGGCACTGAATGGCTTCGGCTTTTTCCTGTTCCTCGCCATAGTTTATTTGCTAGCGGGAGTGTACCATCTGCCGCATCGCCTCTTTGCCTACACTCTGTAGAATGATGGAGAGGAGCAACGGGGAATGGATGAACGAGAGTTTTTTGATGAGCGCGCAGAGAAGAAACCTGCGACGCTGAATTGTCCGCATTGCCACCAGTCCGGAGACTATGAAGTCACGTGGCTGGTGCGCACCAAGAAACGCCAACTGTCGGGACGCGCCGACGAACGCGACCGGGCACGGTTTGCAAAAGCCCGTTCGTACATGCTGCGCAAAGACGACATGATGGGCTGCAAGAATGTCCGCTGCCGCAAGCGGTTCGAGATTTCGGGATTGCAGTCGGTGGTTTTCACAGAGTAGTAGCACCAGGGCGCTTCGCCTATAGACAGCGGTCGCTCTAGTGGCTATTACGCCGTTTCTTTGCCGGCCGGGTGTTAAGTGCCAACTATCAACTGCTCATTTATACTTACCGGTTTGCCTGATGCAGGAGATTTGATGTGAAGATCCTGGTTTGCATGAAGCAGGTCCCGCAAAAGGATGCGCCGCTGAAGCTGAATGAGGCGGGGACCTGGATTCGTGAAGACGTGTCATACGAGGTCAACGAGCCGGACGCGTACGCCTTGGAAGAGGCGCTTCGCCAGAAGGAAAAGCACGGCGGGGAAGTGGTTGTGATCACCGCAGGTCCGGCACGGGCTCAGCAGGTCTTGCGCGAAGCCTTGGCCAAAGGCGCGGACCGCGCTATCCATCTGGAAGACAATTCGTTCGTCGCACTCGATGCATTCAACACCGCCCGCACATTCGCCGCGGCCATCAAAGATGAGCAGTTTGATCTGATCTTTACCGGGTTACAGTCCGATGATTATGGTTTCGCGCAAACCGGTGTGGTGCTGGCCGAGTTGCTGGGCTGGCCGCACGCAACCATCATCATGCAGATTGAAAGAACCGAGGGCGGAATCAAGGTCAAACGCGAGCTTGAGGCAGGATATTTTCAGTTCGTCGACATGCCGCTTCCGGCGGTACTGACCATTCAGTCGGGAATCAATAAGCTGCGCTACGCAACCCTGATCGGAATCAAGCAGGCGAAAAATAAACCTTTGCGCAAAGTTGCTTTGGCGGAAGTGCAGCAGGCAATCGGCCCGAATCTGCAAAAGATCGAGCGCATGTACATTCCGCAGAAAACCAAGAAGACAGAGTATCTGGAAGGTCCACCGGGCGAGATTGCGAAGAAGCTGGTGGAAAAACTACGAAACGAGATCAGGGTGTTGTAAAAGCGCCGAGCCCTGAGCAGTGAGAGGTGGGCACAAATCAAAGCTCGCAACTCGACGCTTACAGCTTGCGACTCGATGTTCATAGGAGGACTCATGTCCGGCAATCAGATGATTCGCGAAGAAGAAGTTCAGCTTGGAGGCGATGAAACTCAGGGCGCAGTGCTCATGACGGTGGGGAAGCTCCTGCTTTGGACCGATTTGATTTTTCTCGCGTTCGTATATAGCGGTATCAAAGGCGGCTCGTATCTCTACACCTATTGGTTTCTGATTCAGGGGACGGTCGGCCTGACTCTGCTGATCACGGGGCGAGTCAAGCGGGGAAGTTTGACCGAATAAATATTTCCAACAAAAACATGTCTGAGAAGATTCTGGTGGTTGTCGAACAGCGTGAAGGCGCACTTAACCGGGTGTCCTGGGAAACCATTGCGGCGGGGCAGGCCATCGCTGCCGAAACCGGATGGACTCTGGAAGCAGCTGTGCTCGGCGACGGTGTGAGTGCGATTGCCACTGAGATTGCGGGCAAGAAGGTCAGCAAAGTTTACGATCTGGAATCGCCGGCGCTGAATCCATACACGCCGGACGCTTTTTCCGCAGGGCTGAAACAATTTCTTTCGACCAATCAGCCGCGGCTTATCCTGATGCCGCACACCTACCAGGTCCGCGACTTCGTGCCTAAATTAGCGACGGCCATGGGACGTGCCGTGATTAGCG
>Ga0075435_100000709_pt1 | contig 20651 bp, 14 predicted proteins | sample RhiMethybrSRZTD4_FD_75302 | JGI IMG/M metagenome (GOLD analysis project Ga0075435, IMG submission 75302) | Populus rhizosphere microbial communities from Tennessee, USA - Rhizosphere MetaG P. TD hybrid SRZTD4 | ecosystem: Host-associated > Plants > Roots > Rhizosphere > Soil | place: USA...
CCGGTTTCTGGCTCAGCATCACGTTCCGGCGCGGGAACATGACCGTTGACGATTACCTCGGACGCGCCGTCACCAGGCCCAGCCCCAACGCGGAGCCGCCGCCTGCCGAGGTCGCCACCGCCTTTCGAGAGGCGCTCGATCACGCCCTCACGCTCGCGCGCACGCAGCTCGCACAGAACCCCAAAAGCGCCGATGCGCACTACCAGCTCGGCGCCGCCGTTGGCCTGCGTGCGTCGTACGCGGCGACTGTCGAAGGCAGCGCGATGACTGCGTTCAAGGCGGCTCGCGAGGCGTACGACGAGCACGAGCAGGTCTTGTCGCTCGATCCGCGCCGCAAGGACGCCGGGCTCATCGTCGGCACCTACCGCTATCTCGTGTCGGCGCTCTCGCTGCCGCTTCGCTGGATGGCGTACGTCGTCGGCTTCGGCGGCGGGAAGGAGAAAGGGCTGCGCATGATCGAGGAAGCGGCGGCGTTCGGCGGCGAGAACCAGGACGACGCCCGCTTCGCGCTCATCCTTCTCTACAACCGCGAGAAACGCTACGACGATGCGCTGAAAACGCTGGCGGCGCTGCGAGAGCGCTATCCGCGCAACCGGCTCGTGTGGCTGGAAACCGGCGCGACGTATCTGCGTGCCGGGCGTCCGGCCGACGCTGAGCGGGCCCTCAATGAAGGGTTCGCGCGGCTCGCCGGCGATTCGCGGCAGCGGATGTTTGGCGAGGACGCACTCTGGTTTTACAAGCGCGGCGCGGCGCGTGCCGCGCTCGGCCGGGCTGCAGACGCTGATGCAGATTTGCGAAAGGCGCTGCAATTGGAGGGGCGCAAGTGGGTCTACGGCCGCACGCACCTCGAGCTCGGGAAGCTCGCGATGAAGGCGGGCAAGACGGCTGCGGCCCGCCAGGAATTTCAGACCGCGGCGACGCTGTGCGACAGCGATAATGACGGCGGTATGGCCGACGAGGCCCGCCGACTGATGAACACGGCGCCGTAGAGACTCGTAAGAGAGGAGTATGAGCGCGAAGAAGCTGCCGACCTGGGTGTCGATCGTGATCGCCTCCGTGATCATCGTCGGCATGCTCGCGGTGGCGGCGGTCGGCGGCGCCGCGTTCTTCATCTACCGCCACGTGAACACCTCGTTCACGCCGACCGAGACCGCGCAGTCGGAGTTCACACAGGCGCGCGCGCGGTTCGATGGTCAGCAGCCCCTGATCGAGCTGCGCCACGACGACGATCCGATCATCCATCGCGAGCTCATGAAGGCGACCGCCGAGCGGCAGAAGCTCGAGACGCTGCGCGTACTTGCATACGATCGCCACGCGGGCAAGCTCGTACGGGTCTCGATTCCGTTCTGGCTGCTGCGGATGGCGCCGTCGCGGAACCTGTCCTTCCTCAGCGACAACGGTATCGACGTCGATTCCGAGCGAGTCCGGCTGACGGTCGACGACCTGGAGCGGCGTGGCCCGGGACTTCTGATCGACACGAAGGACCGCCGCGGCTCGCTAGTCCTCGTCTGGACCGAATAACGCCGAGCCGTCTCCCGCCGAGGACGGCGCCAACCCGACTCCGCATAAACAGGCCGAAAAAATACGCGATCCTTCATGGCATACCGCTTGAAACCTCAGGCGTCGCGAGGCCTGCAGGGGTTCACACCATGTTGAAGTCGAATCGGTATCTCGCAGCGGCACTGCTCATCGGCGGATTGTGGATGACGGCGCCGGCATGCGCGGCGCAGACCTACGGGTATCCGAGCGGACGACCCGTCGGCTACGGTTATGACCTCGACCGCGTCGCGTACGACAACGGGTATCGCGACGGTCGGCGCGCGGGAGAGCGCGACGCAAGAGACCGGCGATCGTTCTCGTACAACCGCCACGACGACTGGCGGAATGGGGACGACGGGTATCGGCGTGAATTCGGCAACTTCGATCGCTATCGGCGGACGTATCGGAACGGGTTCGAGACGGCGTACTCGGACTCGTACAACCGTTACGGCCGCTACTCCAACGGACCGGTGTATCCGACCTATCCCACGTATCCGACCTATCCCGAATATCCGGGCCGTCCTGGCGTCGCCGTGCCGCGCGGCTCGTACTCGCTGGCCGGTCAGAACGGCTACCGTGACGGTCTCGATGCGGGACGCGACGACGCGCGCGCGCGACGCGCATTCGATCCGGTGCGGGCGAAGCGCTATCGTGACGGCGACCACGACTACGACAACCGCTACGGATCGCGCGACGAATACAAGCGCGAGTATCGCGCGGCCTTCCAGCAGGGCTATCAGGACGGCTACGGCTACGCGCGCCGCTAACGCGTACTCACTGTCCTTGGCAGGCCGGCGCTCAGCACCGACCGCCGGCGATCAGAACGCCAGCATGTGTGTGTATTTCACGATCAGCCCGCGCCCCGGATTGATGGGCGTGGGCTGATTCGTGAACTGCTGCTCGTTGTAGACCACGAAGAGGTCGCTCAGCGGGCGGTGGATCAAGTCGAACCGGACGTTCGCGCTGAACTGCTTCAGGTCGGTGTTGTACTGCAGCAGCGTATCGAGGAAGGTCCGCGTGTTGAACGCGTAGCCGATCCGCGTCGTCACCAGGTTCGTCGCGAAGTCGTGCATCGGAAACGGCAGCGTGATGTCGTTGCGCTGCAGCGCCGCGTCGAACGTCAGATGGTAGGTCGGCCTGAAGACGACGCCCAGCTTCGTTGACTGCTGCGATCCGGTCCAGAATCCTCCCAGTGTGATCAGCGCCGACAGCGAGACCTGCTTGCTGTGATTGGTTTCGAGCTCGATCGCGTACTCGTTCCATCCGTAGCTGCCTTCCGCGAAGCGTTGATCGGGCCGGATCTTGAACGGCGTCACGATCCGCTCGAAGCGCGGATTCCACTGCAGTTCCAGGTAGCCGCCGTTTTCGAAAAACCAGGCGTAGGCGACGTGGTTGGTGTACGAAATCAACTGGTTCGACTGGTCCGTGTAGATGTTGTAGCGCGTGTGCGGATGCAGCTCGCGGATGCCGATCTTCCGGAACCACTCGGGCCGCTGACGGATGCCGAAGTCGACGAAGTGCTTGCGCACCCCGACGCGCTTGATGAATCCGATGTCATCGCGGAAATGATTGCCGACGCTCAGCAGCGAATACTGCGCGTGCACGCGGTTGTCGTTCCACGTCACCGAACCTTTTCCGGCGAGCTGCCCGTCCTCGACGCCCGGCGTCGCCGACTTGGTGAAGAAGGTGTTGATGCTGAGCGCGCGAATGAAGCGGAAATTCGCATCCACCCCGACGACGCTGTTGCGATCGCTCGAGGCGCCGGTGGACTGGCGGGAGAGGAAGATCGCGCCGATGTCGGAATTCCGCAGGATGTCGCGGCGGCCGCGCAGAACCGTGTAGTTGTCGCCGTCGCGGTAGTTGTTGCCGTCGCGTTCGCCAAACGATCCGGTTTGAATCGTCATCGCGCCGACGCCGAACCCGCCGACGCGGCCGGTGAGCCGGCCGCCGGCCTCGATCGGGATCTCGTCGCCGAGTGCCGTCAGGCCGATGCGGCGCGAGAAAAACAGCAGCATCTCCTCTTCGGGCGGCGAGAACCGCGCGCTGCCGACGCGCGACTCGCGCGGGATGTCGCCGAAGTAGAACATCCCGGAGTTTTCGAGGAAGAACTCGCGCTTCTCGGGAAAGTACAGACTGAACTGCGTGAGGTTGACCTGCTGCTCGTCGGCCTCGGCCTGCGCGAAGTCGGGCTTCACGGTCACGTCGAGCGTCAGCGACGGCGTGACGCCGTACTTGGCGTCGAGGCCGATGTGCTGGCCGTCGTCGAATTCCGCGGCGCCGACGCCGCGAGTCGCGTTCGCCGCGATCCACGGCTTGACGCGGAGATTGAGACCCTGATTGGCGTCGGGCAGGGCCGCGAGCGTGCCGCCGAGGCTGACGCGATAGAGGTTGTAGACGCGCGGGACCGCCGACCAGTAATCGAGCTCGTTCTTGCGGCGGATGCGGCGGCTGAAGTTGACACCCCATATCCGGCCGTCGCCGCGCTCGAAGCGCAGCGCCTTGAACGGGATTTTCAGCTCGGCCGACCAGCCGTCGGCGCCGACGCGCGTCGCGACCATCCACACGCCGTCCCAGTTCGTATTGACGTCGCGTCCTTCGTTCGCGATCTGCGCGTCCGACTTCGCGCCGCGAGGGTTCGTGGCGAAGAAGAATCCATTCCTGCGATCCGCGAAGGTGTCGAGGATGACCTCGAACGAGTCCTGTTCGCCGGTCGTGAAGTCTTTGCGGATGTCGTTGACGATGAGCCCGTCCGCACCCGAGTCATGACAGACGACGCCGATGTACAGCGCATCGGCGTCGAACGCGACGCGGACTTCGGTCGCTTCCGTCGCCGGTTCTCCCTCGTGAGGTTCGGCCTGGACGAATTCGGCGGCCGGCTCTCCGGTCCGCCAGACTTCTTCGTCGAGCGACCCGTCGAGCGTGATTGGCGCACGGGTCTCCACTGCGGTGACGACACGCCGGCCGTCAGGCGATTGCAGGGCGATCGGCGGCGCGTCCGCGAACGAACGCGACGCCGTCAGCACGAGCGCAGCGAAGAGCCATGGCGCCTTCAGAACTTGACCTTGACGCCGAACTGTAGCTGAAACGGATTGAACACATCGCGCGGCGTGCCGAAGCCGAGGGTCGCGGGCGGCAGCGTGTTCGGATAGTCGGCGCTGCCCCACACTGTGTTCACGTCCTTGACGTTCACACGGTTGAACAGGTTGAACAGGTCCAGCGTCAGGTCCAATCGCGCGCGGTCGTTCAGCGAGATGTCGCGGCCGACGCGAAGGTCGACGCTCGCGTACGCCGGTCCGTCGTACAGGTTCCGCTGGATGTTCGACGGACGATCGGAGTTCGGGTTGCCATCGAGGTTGAAATCGCGGCCGGCGAAGATGTTGAAGGGACGGCCGCTTTCGATCGACACCAGTCCGCTGAGGCGGAAGCCGCCGAATCCGCGCACCCGGGACGGCACTTCACTGAGCAGGGCGGCGGTCACGCGATGCCGCACGTCCTGCCGCGAGCGCGCCGTCTCGCCGAGAATGTCCTGACCTTCCGGGATATCCGCCAGGTTGGCCAGCGAATCGACGTTGGTCCTCACCTTCGACAGCGTATAGCTCGCGTGAAAGCCGATGCCGTTGGCCATCCGCTTCTCCGCCTCGAAGGTCGCGCCGTGGTAGTTCGATGTGCCGGTGTTGGTCTGGACGAAGAGATCGCCGACCTCCGGATAGGTTCGACCGCCGAGTATGGCCTTGCCGCTCGGCAAGACGCCGGTCTGGAACGCGTTGAGATTCCCGGTGTGCCCCAGTACCTGTCTCGCGCCGAGGAACAGGTACGACACCGACAGGGCGATTCCACGACTGATCTCCTGCGAGATCTGCGCGCTGGCCTGGTGACTGTATGGATTCCGGATCGCGCCGTCGAGCGTATCGGCGAGGCCGATACTGCTCGTGGACGGTACCTGACCGGTCGTCAGAAACGTCACCGCCGCTGCCGGCGCGAGCGGGCCCCCGACGGTGCGCTGCTGGAACCGGGATTGAAGCGGCGCGAGCGTCGGAAACAGCTTCTGCGCGTTCGGCAGCGAGCCGGCAGTGGACCAGAGTGTCGCGTTGAACAACTGGCCGACGCTCGACGCGAGTCGATCCGTGAACACGCCGTAGCCGCCGCGGACGACGCCGCGCGCGCTGTACGCGTAGGATGCGCCGACGCGGGGCTGCCAGTTGTTGAGATCCTTCTCGGTGATGAACTCGCTCGGATAGCGCTCGATGTCGTAGCGCAATCCGTACGTGAGCGTCAGCTTCTCGTCCGCCTGCCAGTGATCCTGCACGAACAGGCCGTAAGAGCCGTGATTGATGTCGAACCCGGTGTCGTCCTGCCACGGCGTCGGTACGTCCTGGACCCATGTCGGGTCGATCCCCGGATAGGTCGGCGCGCCGACCAGATACGGCCACCAGAACACGGCGGGCGTGAAGCTCTGGAATGCGGCGAGCGACGGAAAGATGATCCGCGCCGGGAAGAACGCGTGAAACTGCGACTCGTTCCGCAGTTCGTTGATGTCGAACCCCGCCTTGAGCTGATGCGCCCCCCGGGTCGTGGTCAGGCTGTCGCTGACCTGGAATCTCGTTTCGCCGTAATAGTCCACGTCCGACGTGCTCTTCCCCATGATGATGAAGTTGGAAAGCTCCAGCGCCGGCTCCTTGAGTACCGACGTGAAGTCGAACGTGCGGCGCGCGGCCTGGAAGCGCGCTTCGTTGACCATGCGCGGCGACAGCACCGAGACGGCGTTCGCGACCAGCGCCTGATCGCGGGTGAGGTTGTCGCGTGCGGTGCTGGATGTCGGCGACGCACGACCGCCGCCCCCGAGGAAGTTATCGGTGTTCGACTCGAGGAAGTTGTAGCGCACCGACAGCGTGTGGCTCGGATTGAAATGGTGATCGACCTTCCCGAGAAACGAGTTGTAGTGGTTCTTCTGCAGCTGGTTCGTCGTCTCGGGTGTCAGATGGAACTGCGCGCGGACCGCGTTGAGCGTCGCCAGATTGTCGAGCACGACCTGTGAGAAGCGGTTGGACTGCTCGCGGATCTGCGCCTCGTAGTTGGCGAACAGGAAGGTGCGATCGACGGCCAGCGGCGCACCGAAGGTTCCGCCGAACTGACTCTGGTGAAGAACGTCGGCATCAGGGGTGTTGAGCACCGACCGCGCGTTCAGCGCGTCGTGCACCCCGAAGAGATACGCCGACCCGTCCATACGATTGCTGCCCGACTTGGTCACGATGTTGACGAACCCGCCGAGCGCTCGGCCGTACTCCGCGAGGTAGGTCGAGTTCAGCACGCGGAACTCCTTGGCCGCTTCCTGCGACGGCGTCGCGCGCGGCAGGCCGGTGAACGTCTGCACGTTGTCGGCGCCGTCCACCTGAATCATCGTGTTCAGCTCGGGTTGTCCGCCGAACGACAGTCGCGGCGCCGCCGCCGAGCCGACGCCGACGTCGGGCTCCTTGAACGCGCCGCCGCCCACGTTCTCGCGGCCGGTCGCGACGCCGCTCGACAGCTTGACGAAGTCGACGAAGTTGCGTCCGCTGATCGGCAGCGACTCGATTTCCACGGTGCTCACGACGCGGCTCAATTCCGTCTTGGCGGACTCGATGAGCGGCGCTTCCGCGCCCACCGTCACCTGCTCGGCAATCTGGCCGAGGCTCATCGTGATGTCGGCTTCCGTCGTTCCTCCAACCGTCAGGATGACGCCGGTCTGGATCGCCGTCTTGAAACTCGGGAGCTCCGCCCGGACTTCGTAGACACCCGGTTCGAGGGCGGCGAAGCGGTATCGGCCGTCCGAGCCGGTCGTCGTGCTGCGCGTCGCGCTCGTCGCCGTGTTCTTCACCGTCACCGTGGTGTTGGGAAGCGCAGCGCCGGTGGCATCACGTACGGCGCCGGAAAGCGTCGCCGTCGCGATCTGGGCGGCGGCGCGAAGGGGCATGCTCAGCATCATTCCGAGCAGGAGGGCGACTGCGATCGGACGCGGTCGGGGGTTTGGCATGGTAACTCCTGGAATGACGTAGTCCGGGCGCGATGATACGGCAGTCGGCCCGCGCGCGAATAGGCTCGAGTGTGGTAACTGAGGTTCGCTCGCTTCGCTCGCTCGTGGGCGGCGCCGCTTCATTCGACGCGAATCGCGATCGGCACGTCATGCCGGAGTGGACCACCAGCGCCGGTCGCGGTCACCGCAAGCCGCCAGAAACCGCTCGGGAGTGTCGGGGGCAGCATGAAACGAACACGGTGATCCGCCTGAAATTCGCAGGGGACTTGGACGCGGCCGGCACTCCCGTCGATGGTGATCTGGAGTTGGCGGCACGAACCGACGGGGAACAGGCCGTGAAGGAGGAGCACATCTCCGGCGTGAGCCGAGAATTCAACGGCCCGATCACGATCGAATCGAATCCCCTGCTTCTCGGCACTCTCGACGCCCATCCAGTCCACGACGGGCGGTGCGGGGCGTTCGAGGATCCGGTACGTGACGCGCTCCGACCAGGCTGAGACACGACGTTCACTCCACCGCCGCACTCGAAGCGTCACAGACCCGGCGGTGAGTGTTTCCGGGACGCGGACGCGCAAGCTCTGCGGACCCGCCGTGTCGACCACGAAGATTCGATCGCCCTGCGCGAACTCCACCTCGATTCGATCCGATCGTTCGCGGCGCGCATAGCTCCTCGCGCTGACCGCCATTTCCACCCACTGTCCTCGCGCGACCGGCGCCATTTCCGACGCCTCCAACTCGAAGGTCAGAGGCTCGTTCGTCACGGTGAATTCGACGGGATTGCTGAGGCGCTTGACGCCGTCCCGCACCGCACCGATGCGAACCTGCGCTCGACCGGTCGCGATGTCACTCGGAACGTAGAGCGGCCGGTAATCCATCGCGCAGCAGAAGCCACCCGCCTCGATCGTCCGCACACGTCCGGAGGAATCCTCCAGCACGAACACGTCTTCCGCGTGGAAGTTCATGCCGACGACCGCCAGACGCTCGCCGGGACCGATGACGTCTGGCGAGGCTTCCTCCAACGCCGGCGGACTCCAGTCGGTGACTTGGACGGTACACGGCTCGCTCGTCTGGCCGTCCATCTCGGCGACCACCTCCCACGAACCCGGTGTGACGACCTTAGGGATCGCAACGTTGAGTCGATCCGGGGCACTCGGCGCAAACGCGCCGCCAGCGCCGCGCGCAAGCAGGGTGACGCCGTCGCGCCGCATCGTGATGCGCGCGTACTCACGCTCGTCGGCCGACCGCAACGTGCCTTCGAGCTGGAGGATTGAATCAGCTGAGACGGTCGCCGGCTCGCAGCGGTGGATCCGCGGAGGCGACTGCAACACGGCGGTGAGCGCAAGCTCGGTCAAGCCCGGCATCAAGGGACGTCTCTATGCATAAGACGCAACCTCGACAGACCCAGCCGCCGCTGAACTGAAGGGATTTAGCTCTGGAGATTTGGTAGCGGTACGGGGAATCGAACCCCGATTTGATGGTTGAGAACCATCCGTCCTAACCGTTAGACGATACCGCCACGCGCCCGCCCGGAATCCCGCATTTTAGCAAACTTGTATGATGGGATCCATGTTCCGCTGGCTTGTTGCGCTCCTCGTGCTTCTCGCGCTCGCGGCTGGAGTCTGCTACGTCGTCGCCGGTCGCGGCGCGCCGCCGCAGCTGGCGATCAACCAGCCTACTCGTGTCATCGGACAGACCGGCACGCTCGACGTCACCGCTGAGGCGCCGAACGCCAGGTTCACGGCGCTCGCGATCACCCTCGAGCAGGACGGCAAGACGGTCCCGCTCTTCGCGCTCGACAATCCGCAACAGGCGACCGTGGCGCCCTCCGGCCCGAACCAGCTGCGCGTCACGCGCCCCGTCGGCAAGAAAAGCATCCCTGAGTTGAAGTCCGGCGCGGCGAAGATCGTCGTCACGGCGACGCGGCCGTCGTTTCTCAACCTGCGTCAGCTGACGAGCACCGCGTCGAAGGACGTGCAGGTGCGACTCGACCCGCCGCGAGTCGCCGTCGTCTCGACGAAACACTATGTGAACCTCGGCGGATCGGAGATGGTCGTCTATACCGCGAGGCCGCCCGATGTTGCCTCCGGCGTCCGCGTGGGCGATGTCGAGTATCGCGGGTTTCCTGCGGCGGGCGCCGGCGTGAGTGCTGCGGCCGATGTCTACGTCGCCTTCTTCGGATTGCTCTACGACCAGGATGTGCGGGCGCCGATCGTCGCGTTCGCGCGCGATGAGGCGGGCAACGAAGCGAAGACGACCTTCGTCGACAACGTCTTCCCCAAGCCGTTCAAGAAAAGCCGCATCGAGCTCGACGACAAGTTCATCGATCGGGTGGTTCCGGAAATCATCGAGCATGCGCCGGAGCTGAAGATGACCGCGCCGGCGCCGGGCAGCCCCGAGATGCTCGCGGCGTTCGTGAAGGTGAACAGCGAGCTCCGCAAGATCAATGCGGATCAGATTACCGCCTTCGCGGCCAAGACCTCGCCGAGCAAGTTGTGGGAGGGTCCCTTCGTTCAGCTCGGCAACTCGCAGGTCGAGGCGAGCTTTGCCGATCGCCGTACCTACTTCTACAAAGGCAAAGAGGTCGATCGGCAGACGCACCTCGGATTCGATCTCGCCGTGACCAGCCGCATCCCGGTCGTCGCCGCGAATGCCGGGTCGGTGTTGAACGCAAGCTGGCTCGGCATCTACGGCAACTGCGTCATCCTCGATCACGGGATGGGCGTCCAGTCACTCTATGGGCATCTGTCCTCGTTCGACGTGAAGGTTGGCGACACCGTCACGCGTGGACAGACGATCGGACGGAGCGGCATGACTGGCCTCGCTGGCGGCGATCACCTGCACTTCACGATGCTCGTCGGCGGCCGGATGGTGAACCCGGTCGAGTGGTGGGACGCCCATTGGATCGCGGACCGCGTGCAGCGCAAGCTCGACGAGTCGCGGCCGCAGTAGAATAGGCGGTTGTTGCGAATGCTCTTTTTCTTTCAGGAGAAATCAATGCGCCTACGAAACGTGTGGATAGGAACGTTAGGGGTCGCGCTCGCGGCGTCCGTGGTCGCGTGCGGCGGTGGCGAGCCATCGAACAAATCGGGGGAACCGTCCGCCCCCGGGGCAACACCCTCCGGCGAGAAAGTCGACACGTCGAAGGCTGGCACCGTGACGGGCACTGTCAGTGTCGAGGGCGCCGTTCCCAAGAACGAAGCGATCAAGATGAATGCGGATCCGGTCTGCATCCGCGAGAACAAGGATCCGCAGTTCCAGGAAACCTACGTGGTCAGCAGCGATGGCAAGACGCTCGGCAACGTGTTCGTCTACGTGAAGGACGGCCTCGGCAATTACGTCTACGACACGCCGACCGAGAAGGCGACCATCGACCAGAAGCAATGCCGCTATCACCCGCACGTGTTCGGCATGCGCGTCAACCAGCCGCTCGAGATCATCAACAGCGATCCGACGCTGCACAACATCCATGCGATGCCCAAGGGCAACTCCGAGTTCAACAACGGCCAGCCGATTCAGGGCATGAAGATGACGCACACCTTCGGCAAGCCCGAGGTGATGGTGCCGTTCAAGTGCGACGTGCACAGCTGGATGAACGCGTACGTGGGCGTCCTCGACCACCCGTACTTCGCGGTGACCAAGGACGATGGCAAGTTCGAGCTCAAGGACGTGCCGGCCGGAACGTACACGGTCACGGCATGGCACGAGAAGCTCGGCACGCAGGATCAGAAGGTGACGCTCGGCGAGAAAGAATCGAAAGAAGTCAACTTCACGTTCAAGGCCGCCGGACCGACGGCCACGAACAATAACTAAGGCAGGACCGGCAGGAAGGGCAGGACAGGCAGGATGGGAAACCGCCCTGCCTCCCATCCCGCCCCTCCCACCCATCCAGCTCGTCCTCCCGCTCTCTGATGCTTCACCGCTTCGCCAAATTCGTCGTTGCCAGCACGGTCCTCCTGATTCTGGCTGGTAGTCTCGTCACGAGTCACGATGCAGGACTCTCGGTACCGGACTGGCCCACCAGCTACGGCTGGAACATGTTCACATTCCCGCCGCGGATGTGGGTGGCGAACATCTTTTACGAGCACGGCCATCGGCTGATCGCGTCGAGCGTCGGGTTCCTCATGATCGTGCTCGCGGTCTGGTTGTGGGTGAAGGAGCCGCGCCGGTGGCTCCGTTGGTTCGGCGTCGCCGCGCTCGCCGCCGTCATCGCGCAAGGCCTGCTCGGCGGTCTTACCGTTCTGTTTCTCCTGCCGCCGGCCGTTTCCACGGCGCACGCGGCGCTCGCAGAGATCTTTTTCTGCATGACGGTCGCGATCGCGTTGTTCACCTCATCGGGATGGATGCGAGGCTTTGACCTCGAAGCCGATCGCCTGCCTGTCGACCCCGTGGCGCCGACGGCCCTCCCGCTGCGGCGCCTCGCGACGCTGACGACCGTCCTCATCTTCGCGCAGATTCTCGTCGGCGCGACGATGCGGCACACCGGTGCGGGGCTGGCGATTCCGGATTTCCCGTGGATGTTCGGCCACCTCATTCCGGATCACTGGGACGCGAAGATTGCCGTACACTTCGCCCACCGGGTCGGTGCGGTCATCGTCGCGATCGCGGTGTTGTCGACGGCGATCTATATCTGGCGCCGGGACATCAACCGGGTCGAACTGGCGAATCCGGCCCTCAAGCTCATTCTGCTGACAATCGTTCAGATGACGCTGGGTGCACTCACCATCATCACGGCGCGCAATCCGTGGATCAACAGCGTCCACGTCGTCTGCGGCGCGCTGGTTCTGACGATGTCGCTGGTGATCACGCTGCGCACGTGGCGCGATCGGTTCGCCGATTCCTCAGCGTCCGAAGCCTCCGTCGCGCGTCGGGTCCGGCTTCAGCCGGACGAGGGCGGCGTCCGCGCATGAAGGAGACGCCTGCCGTCTCGACGGCGCGCGTCGTCGGCGTCGCCGAACGGCGCGCTCCCGCGCTGATCGCGGACTACTTCGCGCTCACCAAACCGCGCCTCAACTTTCTCGTCGTCGCGACGAGCGCGGCGGGGTATTACCTGGGCGCGACGCGCGGTACTGAACTGATGCCGATGGCGATTGCCGTCACCGGGACGGCGCTGGTGGCCGGCGGCGCGGCGGTCCTGAATCAGGTCTACGAGTGCGACACCGATGCGCTGATGCGGCGCACACGACTCAGGCCGCTGCCGGATGGACGCGTGTCGCCTGCCGATGCGCGCGCGTTCGGATTCGCCCTGTCGACGATCGGCCTCGTCCTGCTGGCGGCGCGCGCGAACCTGCTGGCAGCCTCGCTCGCGCTGGCGACGCTCGTCATCTACCTCGCGATCTATACGCCGCTGAAGCGGCGCACGTCGATCGCGACGCTCGTCGGCGCGGTCCCGGGCGCGCTGCCGCCGCTCATCGGCTGGACGGCGTCGCACGGCACGCTGTCGATCGGCGGCGCCGCGCTCTTCGCGATCGTGTTCCTGTGGCAGATCCCGCACTTCATGGCGATCGCGTGGCTGTATCGCGACGACTACGGCAAGGCGGGGTTTCCGATGCTGCCGGTGGTGGATCCGGGGGGACGGCGCGCGGGGCGTCAGGCGGTGGTGTACGCGGCGGCGCTGGTCCCGGTCACACTGATTCCCTCAATCGTCGGCGTCAGCGGGACCGGCTACGCAGTGGTCGCGTTCGTGATGAGCGTCGCGCTGCTCGCGCTCGCCATTCGGTTTGCGATGACGCGCAGCGATCGTTCGGCGCGCGTCCTGTTCCTGGGATCGATCGTCTATCTGCCGCTGCTGTGGACCGTGATGATCGGCGGCCGCATGTGACCGTTCACGATCTGCCCGCGGTCAACGCCTCGCTCAACGCACTATCGGCCATCCTGCTGCTCCTCGGATACGTCCTGATCCGGCAGCGCCGCATCGAGACGCACCGCAAGGTGATGATCGCGGCGTTCGTCACCTCGTCGATCTTCCTGATCTGTTACGTCGTCTATCACGCGCAGGTCGGATCGGTGCGGTTCACGCGGCAGGGGTTCGTGCGGCCGTTGTATTTCGTGATTCTCGTCACCCACGTGACGCTCGCCGCTGCGGTCGTGCCGCTCGCGCTGATCACGCTCTCGCGGGGGCTGAGTGCGCGATACGCGCGTCACCGCGCGATTGCCAGATGGACCTTTCCGATCTGGCTCTACGTGTCGGTGACGGGCGTCCTCGTCTACGTGCTGCTGTATCAGCCGACGTGGCTGTTGTGAGGACGGCCCCGAACGAGCCGCCCTTCGAGCGCCGCTCGAGCGCTATTGTGAGGCCGGTCCTGACAGGCTGGCCCTGCGGCCCGCTTCCATCGCCCATCTCGCCGACTCGTACGTGAGGTAGATCGTGAGGCTCTTCTCGATCGACAGAGAGATGAGCCCGGCCTTGTCGCCGGTGTCTGCCCAGTCCCACGTCGCGCCAACGTGACCTCTTCCGGTGCGGATCGCCGTCTGCTCGCGGCCGACGTGACTGCCGTCGTCGTACGGGAAGTCGTAGCGCTCCACGTCGGCGGCAGTCGCGCCAAACCGGTCCGTCAACTGCCCCTTGAACTGCTTGTAGAACGGCAGAGCATTCTCATCGTCGGTCAGGAACGTGACGATCATCTTTTCGAGGCCGCGGGTATCGGAGTACAGCGCCATGACCAGCGCCTTTTCCCCGAGCAGCATGCCCGTGAACGTCTGGTCGAGCGGGAATCGCATGTCGATCTTGGCCGGGTAATACGGCTTCAAGCCGGATTCCGACATCGCTTGAGCGACACGCTCGGGAGACTCGCCGAACCGGACGTTGCCAAACACACTCGCCCGGTCCTGCGCGGACGCCGAAGCACACACAAATAGAGCAATCGCGATCGAAAACAAGTACTGCCGCTTCACGGTCGACCTCTGTGTCAGTTTAGGGGGGTTACTGTATATTCTCGGCCGAACCGGCCGGCGCATTAGGGGTCAATACCGCTGCACACCCTTGCACGCGCGAAGCTTCGAGGAAACGGTCCAAACCGGTAGGCAGCCCTTCAGGCTGCCTAATACAGAAGGTATTTCGCCCGAAGGGCACGCCACTGCTCTTCGTCGGCCCGCCACGACGCTTCGATCGCCGCCGGATCGTCGCCGGCGCGAATCCGCGCGAGGACGACCTTCGAGGCGAAGAGGGTCGCCGCGTCTTCAAGCCTGAACTGTTGGTCATACAGCCGCGACAGCGCCGACGCGATTTCGAGGCCGACGCGAACAGGACGCAGGCGATCGCGATCCGTGACGATCATGAAGACGCCGTGACATGGTTGCCCGCCCAGCTTGGCGCCGGCCGCCGGCGTGAACGTCACCGGATAGAAGCGGATTCCGGACAACCCGCGCGCATTCAGCGCCGCCGCCAGCGCGACGCCGTCGATCCACGGCGCGCCGATGTGCTCGAACGGCGTGTCGGTGCCGCGGCCGACTGAGATGTTGGTCCCTTCGATCGCGCCAATGCCCGGATACAAGGAAGCCGCCACCATGTTTCGCATATTCGGCGACGGGTTGATCCACGGCAGCCCGGTCTCGTCGAACCACTCGCTGCGATCCCAGTTCTGCATCCGGATGACCGTGACGTCGGCGCCGATCCTTCCTTCACTGTTGTACAGCGTCACCAGCTCGCCGATGGTGAGGCCGTGGCGGATCGGCATCGGCAAATACCCGACGTAGCGGTTGGTCCCGGCTTCCTGGTGCGGACCTTCGACGGCGGAGCCGACCGGATTGGGGCGATCGAGGACGATGACGGGCAGCTTTCGTTTGACCGCTTCTTCGAGGACGTAGGCAACGGCGACGGGATACGTGTAGAACCGCGCACCGATGTCCTGCAAGTCGACGACGATGGTGTCGAGACCGTCGAGCATCTGCGCAGTCGGACGCTGGGTCTCGCCGTAGAGCGAATGAATCGGCAGTCCGGTCTTCTCGTCGCGCGACGAGGAGACGTTCGCGTCGCTTTCGCCGCGAATGCCGTGCTCAGGACTGAACAGCGCGACGAGCTTCACGTCTTTGGCGCGGGCGAGCAGATCGATTGTGCTGACGCCGGCGCGGGATCGGCCGGTGTGATTGGTGAGCAGGCCGACGCGCTTGCCACCGAGCGGCGCGAACGCCTCCGCTTCGAGCACGTCGATCCCGGTCAGCGTCGGCTGGAGCGCGAGGCTTTGAGCCGGGCGGGCTGCTGCGGTCGTCGACAACGCGGCCGCGGCAACGGTCGCGACCTTTCCGCGCAGCGCGGTCACGTCGCCCTTGCCGTCGGGATGGACGCGGTTGGACAGAAAAACCACGTAGCTCTTCGTCGCCGGATCGAACCATAGCGACGTGCCGGTGAATCCGGTGTGGCCGAAGGTCGTGCCAGCCGGAAACAGATCGCCGCGGTTCGAGGAGTACGTCGTGTCGATGTCCCAGCCAAGGCCGCGCACCTCTTTCATCCCGGACGGCGTGGCAGGCGCCGTCATCCGCTGCACGGTCGCTGGCGACAGTATCTGCGCGCCATCGAGGCGGCCGCCGTTGAGCAGCATGCGGCAGAAACGCGACAGATCGGCTGCGGTGCTGAACAATCCGGCGTGACCGGCGACGCCGTCCATGCGGCGCGCCGTCGGATCGTGCACGACGCCGCGAAGGAACGGGACCTCGCTCGTGCTGGCGCACGGCCATGACAGCGGACGGCAGCGTTCGGTCGGCGCGATGCGCGCCCGCAGCGAGGTCGGCGGCAGGAACATCGAATCCGTCATGCCGAGTGGATCGAAGACGTGGCGTTTCGCGTACGCGTCGAGCCGTTCGCCGCTGATCCGCCGGACGATATCGCCGAGAAGAAAGAAGTTGATGTCGCTGTAGATGAACTTCTCGCCGGGCGGCGCCGTCACGGCGAGATCGTTGGCGCGGCGAATCGCTTCAGGCGTGCCGCTGAACTCGACTTCGAGCGGCAGGTCCGGCGCGAGGCCGGAGGTGTGCGTCAACAAATGGCGGATCGTGATCCCGCTCTTGTCTTCTTTCGAGAATTCAGGGATCAGCTGCACGACGCGATCGTTCAAACGGATCTGCCCGCGCTCCACCAGCTGCATCACGCTGGTCGTCGTCGCGACGACCTTGGTCAGCGAGGCAACGTCGAAGATCGTGTCTTCGGTCATCGCTTCGGGCGCAGGCGGCAGCGACCGCTGCCCGAACGCGGCGTGATAACGAATCGCGTCGCCGGTGCCGACCAGTACGACGGCGCCGGGCAATTCGTGACGGGCGATCGCCGCCTCGACCAGCGGCTTGATCGGCTCGAATCCGACGGGATCCTGAGCGAGAGCGAGCGCCGCAACGCCAATGGCTGCAAGAGTTCCGGCCGTTTTCACCGCAAATCAATATATACTGGGGCGCTATCCGGCATTCCGTGCAATTTGAGAGGGTCTCAAGCATGCGACATCGTGTTCGTTTGTTTCATATCGCACTACTAGCGGCGCTTGCCGTCCCCGCGTTTGCAGGAAGTGCCGCCGCGCAGACCGGCCGCGTCGGCGGGACCGTGAAAGACGACGCCGGCCAGCCGATCAAGGGCGCCACGATCACGGCGGAGAATCCGAACGCCTCGCCAAGCAGCTTCACCGCGACAACCGATGACAAGGGCCGCTTCTCGATCATCGGCCTCCGTACCGGCCGATGGACGTTCACCGCGCAGGCGCCGGGCTTCGCGCCCGAGTCGGGCGCATTGAGCGTGCAGACGATCGGCGCGCCGAATCCGCCGCTCACGTTCACGCTGAAGAAGGGCGGCACCTCGGGGCCGGCGAGCGCGCTCGGCAATCTGGCGGCGAAAGACCTGCAGGCGGAGCTCGCATCGGCTGATGCGCTCTACAACGCGCAGAAGTGGGACGAATCGATCGCCGCGTATCGGGCGATCCTGACCAAGGCGCCGGCGCTGAGCGTGATCAACCTGCAGATTGCGGCCGCCTACCGCAACAAGAAGGACTACGACGGTGCCATCGCGGCATACAACGAGCTGCTGAAGACCGATCCCAACAACGACAAGGCGAGGATCGGTATCGGCATGACGAACCTGGAGAAGGGCGATCTGGCCGCGGCGGAAGACACCTTGACAAAGGCGGCCGAAGGCGCCAACCCGACCCGCGAAGTGTTCTACAACCTCGGCGAGGTGAAGTTCGCAAAAGGCCAGACCGACGAGGCGGCGAAGTATTACCAGAAGGCATCGGATCTGGACGGCACGTGGGGCAAGCCGTTGTTCAAGCTGGCGCTGGTCCAGTTGAACAAGGGCGACAAGGACGCCACGATCAAGGCGCTCGAGAAGGTCATTGCCGCCGATCCGACGTCGCAGGAAGCGGCGCAGGCCAAAGCGGTCATCGAGCAGCTGAAGAAGTAGATGGGGATGGCTCATGGCCGTGAGGATGGCTGCCATGAGCCATAGCCGCCGGCCATAGGCCATCAGGCATATCGGGTACCCAGTGTCCCGTCCTTTCCGCTTCACCTTCATCATCTTCCTCGCAGCTCTCGGTACGGCTCTCGCCGCCGTCGGCGGATGGCGCTACGCGCGCGCGTCCGCGCCGCTCAGCGGACCGATCGTCGTCATCTCGATCGACACGCTGCGCGCGGATCATCTGCCGGCGTACGGCTACCGGAAGGTGAAGACGCCCGCGATCGATGCGCTCGCGGCCGACGGCGTGGTGTTCGAGCGCGCGTATTCGCACGCACCGCAGACACTGCCCGCGCACGCGTCGCTGTTGTCGGGCCGGCTGCCGTTCGAGCACGGCGTCCGCGACAACATTGGCTTCGCCGTCAAGCCCGGCGAACGTTTGCTCCCTCAATTGCTCCGTGACCGCGGCTATTCGACCGCCGGCATCGTCTCCGCCTATGTGCTACGCAAGGAGACAGGCATCAACCAGGGCTTCGAGCTCTTCGACGATGAGATGCCTCCGGCTTCGCCGGAACTGACAATTGGACAAGTTCAGCGCGACGGCGCGGTATCCGAAGCCATTGCCGAACGCTGGCTCGGGAAAACGGGATCGTCTCGCGCATTCCTGTTCCTGCACTTGTACGAGCCGCACAAGCCCTACGCTCCGCCGGAGCGGTTCGCGGAGTACGAGCCGTACGATGGAGAGATCGCCTACGCAGACGAGTTGATCGGACGCCTGATCAAGTACTTGAAATCACATCAACTGTACGACCGCTCGACGATCGTGCTGTTGTCCGACCATGGAGAGGGACTCGGCGATCACGGGGAACAGGAGCACGGCTTGTTCGTCTACGACGAAGCCATCCACGTGCCGCTGATCGTCAAGCAGGAAGGAAACGCGCGCGCCGGCCACCGAGTGAGCGATCTCGTCCAGCACATCGATCTGGTGCCGACGATTCTCGATCTCGTCAAGGCGCCGGTGCCGGGCAATTTGCGCGGTCGGTCGCTCAAACCAGTACTCGAGGGGACTGGCCGCCTGCCGGAGCCGACCGTCTATTCGGAAGCGCTCTACGCGCGTTATCACTTCGGGTGGAGCGAGCTGATGGCGCTGACCGACGAGAGGTACCGCTACATCAAAGCGCCGCGCGAGGAACTGTACGATCTGCAGCGGGACTCGAACGAGCGCCACAACATCGCCGACCAACGGCCTCAGGCGCGCCAGGCGCTCAAGCTCGCCCTCGATCGGCTCGCTGCCGGGACGACGATTCAGGGGCCGTCAGAAGTGTCGCCAGAGGCGCGCGAGCGACTGCAGGCACTCGGGTACGTCGGCGCCCAGACCGACGTCTCAACTGCTCCGGGAACGGCGCTTCCCGACCCGAAGGACAAGCGTGAGATTCTCGAGCGCTACCGCGCGGCGGTCGATCTCGCGGGCGATCGCAAGTGGCCGCAAGCAATAGCGCTCTTACAGCAGATTCTTCGCGACGAGCCGGAAATGGCCGACGTGTGGAATCAGCTGGCGACCTTCGCGTTGCGCGTCGATCGGTACGAACAGGCGCTCGATGCCTACAAGCACCTGATCGAGCTGAAGCCGTCCGAGCCGACTCCGTATATCGGCGCTGCGGCCACGCTTCTGAAGCTGCGAAAGCTCGACGAGGCGAGCGCTCACGCCAATCTGGCGGAGCAGGTCGCTTCGGAGCGCGACGGACGATCGCGAGCCTCGGCGCACGAGCTGCTCGCCAAGATCGCACTGGTCCGCCACGACACGGCTGCGGCCCAGGAACATGCGGAGCTCGCGCAGAAGGCGGACCCGACACTGCCGATGCCGCTTTACATTCAGGGACGCATCCTCTACGACCAGGGCAACTTCGCCTCGGCGCTGCCGCTCTTCGAGCAGGCGCTCGCGGAACTGAAAAAGTCCGCCGGTCTGCAGATGACCGAACTGCACTTCTACACAGGCGATACGTTCGGTCGGCTCGAGCGGTATCCCGAGGCAGAAACACAATTCCTCGAAGAGCTGAAATACTTTCCGCAGAACATCCGGGCGCGGGCCGGGCTGGCGATGCTCTATCAGGCGAACGGACGCGCCGACGCCGCGGAGCGCGTGCTCGGCGATATGACGCGCCTCTCTCCGACTCCGGAATCCTATGCCCTTGCCGCGCGGCTCTGGACGATGTTCGGGAACCGGCAGCGAGCCGATGCCGTCCGCGCCGAAGCGCGGCGAGCGTTCGCGGAGACCTCACGGGCCGGGACGCGGGCCGCGCGACACTGAGCGCGATGCCTGCCGCGCCTGTCGCACGACTGATCACCGTCCCAGGAGATTGACAGCAGGCCGATGCCGTCCAGAAATCGCGGCGGCCGTTCGCCGGCTCACCCGCCGATGCGAGCGCCGCGAGGCCGCAAGCGACGAACGCTCGTGATCTTCGCCGTTGCGACGGCGCTGGCGACCGTCGCATTCGTGGTGAGCCGTCGGAGTCCCGACGTCGTCATCCGGCCGCTAACCGATCAGAATGTCCTGCTCATCACTCTCGACACAGTTCGCGGCGACGCGCTCGGGTGCTACGGCGGTGCTGCCGTCACGCCGAATCTCGATCGGCTCGCTCGGCAAGGCATACGGTTCGATTTCGCGCATGCGCACGCGGTCGTCACGCTGCCGTCGCATGCGAGCATCCTGACCGGCCGCTATCCATTCGAACACGCCATCCG
>Ga0075435_100000712_pt1 | contig 20634 bp, 17 predicted proteins | sample RhiMethybrSRZTD4_FD_75302 | JGI IMG/M metagenome (GOLD analysis project Ga0075435, IMG submission 75302) | Populus rhizosphere microbial communities from Tennessee, USA - Rhizosphere MetaG P. TD hybrid SRZTD4 | ecosystem: Host-associated > Plants > Roots > Rhizosphere > Soil | place: USA...
GTGTACGAGCCGACGACTTCGACGTTCGGCTGGCCGGCGAGCACCTGCTCGAGGCCTTCCCGCACGACGAGGTTGTCGTCAACGATGAGGACGCGAATGGGCACGAGACGTCGATTATCGGCGTTCGGCGCCGATCGTCGTGGACACATCACCCGGCACATGCATGCGGACACCCCGCCGGACACCGGCGGGCGCCATTGCGAGGTCGTGCGCCGTGGACGAATGTCTAGCGGACGCCGACAGGGCTTGTCGAGGCGCCTGATCGAGCTACGCCCAAGGCTAGATGGAGACACATGAACGGGACGCCGCGTTGAACGCGCCAACCGTGAAGGTGATGACGGTGGACGACCACGCGGTGTTCCGGGACGTCGCGCGGGAGGTCGTCCAGGCGACCATGGGCTTCGAACACGTGGGCGACGCCACGTCCGGAGAGGAGGCGCTCGCGCTCGCAGAGAGCCTCGATCCCGATCTCATCCTCATCGACCTGCGCATGCCGGGGATCGACGGGCTCGAGACAGCGCGGCGGTTCAGAGTCTCACGCCCCGACGCGATGACCGTGCTGATCTCGACAGCGGACTTCGAGAGCCTTCCCGACGGGTTCGCGACCTGCGGTGCCGCGGCGTTCGTCCGTAAGCAGGACTTCGGGCCCGCGACGCTGCGGCGCTTGTGGGCGGAGCACCACCGCCGCTCCGAGGCGTAGCGCCTGACCGCATGGCCACGTGGTCAGGTCGGGACGGGAATCCTCCCCTGAACGCTGGTGCCGTGGCCGGGCGCGGACTCGAGCACGAGCGTTCCACCCAGTGCGGCGATGCGGTCCGACATGTTCGCGAGGCCCTGTCCCGAGCTCCGGGCCCGCTCGGCGTCGTAGCCGGCCCCGTCGTCTCGTACTTCGAATGACAGCTGGTCCGAGTGCTCCCACAGGCGAATCACGGCGTGTGCGCCGACGCCGGCATGCTTGCCCACGTTCTGGAGGGCCTCCAGGCAGCAGAAGTAGACCGCGGACTCGACGTCCTCGGAATAGCGCCCGAGCGCTGCCGCCTCGAACCGCACCGGCGGAGTCGCGCGCCGTGAGACGCTGGCCAGAGCCTCGCGAACCCCGAACTGGCGGAGCACTGGCGGTTCCAAGCCCTGGGCGAGATTGCGCAGCTCCTGCAGGATCTCCTCGAGCTCGGTGCCGAGGTCGGCGAGCCGTAGGGCAGCCGCCGGATCCGCGTCCGACAGCTCGTCGGCGAGACCGACCTTGATCCGGAGCGCGACCAGGTGCTGCTGCGCTCCGTCGTGGAGGTCACGCTCGATCCTGCGGCGCTCCGCGTCTCCTGCCGCCACGGCGCGCGCGCGTGAAGCACGGAGCTCCGCTGACGTCGACTCGAGCTCGGTTATCAGGCGGCCGTTCTCGATCGCAAGGAGCAGCGCCTGCCCCGCGGTAGCAACGAGCTCCGGGTCGGACTCCAGCGCCTGGTCGTGCACGATCACCGCGAGCGTCTCACCGTTCCGCTCGACCGGCGTCGCCCAACGGCCGTCCGCCGACGTCGGGCTTACACGTCCGCCGCTGGAAGAGACGAACGCTCCGGCGCGGTCGACCGGGAACGCGAGCTCAAGCGACTGGTCGTCGAGCGCATCGGCCAGGATCCTGCGCAGCTGAGGCGCGCTCGGGTTTTCCACCAGTCTGCCGACGATCATCTTCAGGGCAGCCGCGGCGAAAAGCGTTGCCAGCATGGCCGCCAGCAGGAATCCGTACGGGAGCGCGATCCAACCGACGGTGAGCGACCACTTGGTCAAGGACAGCGTCGTCGAGCTGAGATCGAGATGCCTCACCACGGCTCCGTGGAAGATCAGGGCAGGAACGGTGAGCATCACTGCCGGTATGTAGACGGGCAGGAGTGCCCGCCTTCGCGGCCGAGTGGCCGTCGCAAGGCGATAGAGCAGACACGCGAGGGTTGCGGAGGCAATCGCGATCGTTCCCCACGACATGTCGGCGCCGAACGGCTCGGCGATCGACGGCCGATCGGCGATCAGCAAGGCATTCGTGGGGCACGCGGCGTTGCAGCCGGCAAGTGGAGCGCCGCCCGAGATGACGGGCGTGAACAGAAGCCAGGGGACGACCGCTGCGAAGAAGTAGAGCACCCACGCCCCGAGGATCACGGTTTCCAATCGCCCGAGCCGACCGTCCGGGAATGCGAAGACGACGTAGTAGACGAGCAGGAAGACGGCCGAATCGGCCGACACGCCGATGCTGTGGAGCAGCGGCTGGGTTGCTCCCTGCAGCGAGATGACGGCCGTGGCGACCGCCAACGCAAGCAGGGCGAATCCGAGTCGATTCCCCGGGCGCCGAACGAACCAGTAGAGAGCCGCCGCGACGGCTCCAACGGTCATCGCGGCGACCTGCAATCCGTACGTGGTCGGGTCTACAAGGTGGTCGCTCGTCGCAAGGAGAAGGCCCCCTCCTACGGCGGCGAGGAGACCTGCGATCGCGATCGCGACCACCGGGCTGCGCCGGGCGAGAATCGGCGAGTCCGCACGGATCGCCTGGATGGCCTCATGCTCCGCGACGATCGCGGACGCAGTCACGGGTTGTCAGCGGGCGATGCGGGGTCCTGCTGGATCACGTTGTCCTTGCCCTGGTGGTGGCCGCTACCTCAGCGGGTTATATCGCTCGACGGGATCGTTTTGCACCTCGCCGGGGTGCTGTTCGTGAGACGACGACGCCTCACCGCGGGTGAGTGGGTGTGCAGGAAGCCGATGCCCCGGTACCGCCGGCGAGCGTTTTGCCGCCGTCGCCTCAGCGACGCGCGAGCCCCCGCTCGTCGCACGGGATCCTGAACCTCCCGCCCACCTCCGCCGCCTCCTGGTCGAGGATCCGGATCGCGCGCTCCATCGCAACGGGCCGAAGTCCACCCACTCCAGCGTGGTACGGGTTGTCGAGGAACCACAGGAGCAGCAGCATCGACGAGATCACGATCGCAACGCCGCCCATCAGCGTCGCCTGCACGATGACGCGCTCGGCGCTGTCGGCGAAGAACAACATGAACACGAAGATGACGCCCGCGGTGAGCAGCAGCACGATCCAGAGTGGCACCGGGATCACTCCCTCGCCGCCGTGGATCCGATCGGTGCGCGCCTGCTCGCGGTCAGAGCGCTCGTCGAGCCACTTCGCATAGGCCGCCTGCTCGGTGGCGGACCTCGGCTCGGCGCTCCTGAGGATGCGGAACGTGACGACGCCCCACGGATTGGCCTTGTCGCCGAGCGTGCCAGCCTCCATCTCCGCCCATTCCTGGTGGATCACGGTGCGCGCGTAGCAGACGAGCGCACCTGAGAGCGGCGCACGCGCGGCGACCGGGAAGAGCTGCGCCGTCTCAAACTGCTGCGTGACGATCTGCGCCTCCGTCTCGGCGCCGCTCCGCGACGTGTCGTAGCTCTCGAACGCGAGGAACACGACGAACCCGAGCAGCACGGCGAACCCCGTTGCGAGCACCCCGAACACCCCAGCGGCTCGGTCACCGTCCTCGAAATAGCTTCCGGCCGGCGCACCTCGGCGAACGAGCAGCATCGCCGTCACGGTGACGACGGTGACGGCCGCGACGACGAGGCCTGCCCAGACGAGGCTCACGAGGTCCTCACAGGCAACCGGGGAGCGCCCCGACGAGTGGTGGTTCGACCGACAACTGGCGCATCCTGACGCAAACACGTAACGGCAGTGATCTCCCTGCTCTAACGTCTCTCGTGGAGGCGCGGGCCTGGGCCCTCGGGCTCCGACGGCAGACTCAGCGCGGCGGTCCGAACTGGCGCGACAGGAGAGCGCGTCGCAGGCTTCGGTGGAACCCCCTCTCCGACCGGAGTAAGCTCGCGGCGATGTCATCGCTGTCGAAGCTCGCTCCGGTCGCTGCCCTCACGGCCGCTCTAGCGATTGCGGCTGCAGGCTGCGGCGGAAGTAGCGAGTCGGCGCAGGAGAAGTGGGCCGACGACGTCTGCTCTCCGCTCCTGGACTGGAGCAAGCAGATGACCACGCTCGCGAACGATGCGAAGAACGCGATCCAGTCGCCGTCCACGTCGACGGTCAATCAGCTCAAGGGCGACGCCCAGCAGGCCGCCGACGCCACGAAGACGCTGGAGACGAACCTCACGAACCTCCCGCCGGCTCCCGGAGCGAACGGTCAGTCCGTCAAGGACAACTTCACGAGCAACGCGAATCAGGTGAGCAAGGCGGTCGCCCAGTTGCAGACGAGCGCGAAATCGCTCTCGTCGAGCGGCAACCTCAACCAGGCGGCGACCACGCTTTCAACTGCGGCGGGCCAGGTCTCGACGTTCTCGACACAGATGCAGAGTGCGATCAACACTGCAAAGCAGTCGTCGAGCGACCTGAAGAAAGGCTTCGAAGACGCGAGTTCCTGTCAGGAGCTGAAGAAGCAGACCTCGTCGTCCTAGACGGCTCGCCGCCTCCTCCGTGTTCGCCCCTCACCCGCAGTGGCTATCAGGAGGCGGCAGAGACGCTCCGGGCCCTAGGCCGGGAACAAGCCTAGGCGGCGCCATCGGGTAGAGCACGTAAAGCACCACTGCGATCGACAGCGAGAGAAAGAGCGGGGTTCTCAGTTCGCAATAACTCTCGCGATGCCGCAGGCCGAGCCAGATCAGCGTCGACGCGATTAGCGGAGCGAAGCCGACGATGTAGTAGGTCGAGAAGAAGGCAGTGGCAAAGCTGAAGCCATTCTGCAGGGCATGCTCGTGTAGCAGAGAGAGCACACGCTCAAGGTCGACGACCCTCAGGGCGTGTGCGGTCGCCTCGCCAGGATTGCCGATCGTCATCCCACGAACCGCGAGGTAGGCCGGATAGATCGAGCCCCAGAGCGCCAACTCGAGCAGGGCGAAACGGCGTAGCGACGACCGCGCCGTCACTGCTTCGGCGTCGGCTCGACGAACTCTGGGCGTAGCGGAGTATTGGCGTCGCGACAGTCGTGGCACCGCAGCGAGCCCTCGATGCGAAGCGACTTCGGGAGCGGCGCCCCGCAAGACATGCAGATGGCCGCGAACGCGCTACGCATAGACCGGCTCCCTTGGTGCCCCGGCGGGGTATTCGATGCCCCGCAACGCGGCGTAGGCGTAGGGGTGCTCGAAGACGTCGAGCGGGTTGTCGGCCGGGGTCACCGGGACCTCGAAGCTGTCTCCGGCTCGCACGTCCGACACGTCGACGAAGACGCGGTTGGAGAGCTCGTGCCAGAGGAGTGACACCTCGACGCCGTCGCTGTCGCGCCGGTCGAGCTCATGAACGTACCGAGTGACGGTTGCATCGGTCATTTCGGCTCCTTTCGTCATGGCTCGAAGCTATGGCCGTCCGAGCCGCGTCGCATCGGGGGCTTCGCCGGTCCGCTTACCGGTCGCATAGGCGATGACGCCCGAGCGGTGCGCCCGCGGCGGCGATGCCGCCGCGGGCGCTTGGAACGATGCGTCAGCGAAGTGCGCTCTCGGCGCTTCCGACGCCGCTGAGCCCAGCCGCAGGACGCGGGGCCCGCGAGTGCTTCAGGGTTTCGACAAGCCCTTCGCCTTCGATGTCGACGTTCGGCATGAGCCGGTCGACGCGCCGAGGGAGGCGCCAGGCACTGCGGCCGAGCAGCGACATCACCGCGGGCACCAGCGTCAGCCGGACGACGAAGGCGTCGACCAGGACGCCGAAGGCCAGCGAGAGTCCGATCGACTTGACGACGGGGCTGACGTCGAGGACGTAGCTGCCGAAGACGGAGATCATGATCACGGCCGCCGCGATCACGACTCGGCCGCTGTAGCGGTAGCCCCTGACCACGGCCTCGCGGGCGTCGCCCGTGTGGACGAACTGCTCGCGGACGCGAGAGATCAGGAAGACCTCGTAGTCCATTGCGAGCCCGAACAGGATGCCGATCAGCAGCACCGGCAGGAAGCTGACGATCGGGCCGGTCCTGGTGACGTCGAACAGCCCGCCGAGATGGCCGTCCTGGAACACCCAGACGACGAGGCCCATGGCCGCCGCGATGCTGAGCAGGAAGCCGGCAGCGGCTTTCACCGGTACGAGAATCGAACGGAAGACGAGCGTCAGCAGCAGCAGGGCTAGCCCGACCACGATCGCGATGTACGCCGGGAGCTTGGAGCTGAGCCGGTCGGCGGTGTCGATATTGATCGCGGTCTGGCCCGTGACGAGAACGTCGATGCCGCTCTTCCGCCTGATCTCGGCAGCTTTGTCGCGGATCAGCGAGACGAGATCCTTCGTCGCCTCCGAGGACGGCCCGCTCCGCGGTGTCACCGACACGATGGTCACGTCGCCCGACGCGTTCTGCGCCGGCTTTCCGACCGCGACCACATCCGGCAACGCGTTGAGCCCGCTCGAAGCGGCCTCCGCGACCTTCTTCTGGTTCTCGGCGCTCAGGCCAGGTGCATCGACCACGACTGTCAGCGTGCCGTTGAAGCCCGGTCCAAACCCCTCGGTGAGGAGGTCGTATGCCTTGCGCTCCGTCGACGACGTCGGCTGGTTGCCGGCATCCGGGAGGCCGAGCCGCATGTGGAGCGCGGGCAGGGCAATTCCGACGAGCGTGACGAGGCCGATCGCAAGAACCGGCAGCGGGCGCTTGGTCACGAACCGCGCCCAGCGTTCGCTGAAGGGCACGCCGTCGGCTGCGGCTTTGCGGCCGAACCTGTAGGCGAGCAGGCGGTTCGTGCGCGCCAAGCGCGGGCCGGCGAACCCGATCAGCGCCGGAAGCAGCGTGATGGCGATCAGTACCGCCACTCCGACCGTGCCCGCCGCCGCGAGCCCCATCACCGTCAGGAACGGGATGTTGAGCACGACCAGCCCGGTCAGCGCGATGATGACCGTCAGGCCCGCGAAGACGACGGCACTGCCGGCCGTCCCGGTCGCCTGGGCGGCGGCTTCGCGGGGCTCGAGCCCGTCCGCGAGGTTCTGCTTGTGCCTCGAGAGGATGAAGAGCGCGTAGTCGATCCCGACCGCAAGCCCGAGCATCGTGGCCAGGATCGGGGCGGTCTCGGAGACGGTGATCACACCCGTGAGCGCGGTGATCGCCACGCCACCGATGGCGACTCCGAGCAGCGCGGTGAGCAGCGGTAGCGCCGCCGCGAGAAACGAGACCAGCGCGACCGCCAGGACCGCGAAGGCGACGATCATCGCGGCTCCCTCGGAGCTCTTGGAGTCCTCCTTTACGAGGCCGCCGCTGAACTCGACCTGCATACCGGCGGCCTGGGCGAGGTCGGCCGACACCTTGAGCGCGTCTCGCGCCTCGTCTTCGACGTCGTCCTTGGGCACCGGGTAGATCACATCCGCGAAGCCGATGCGCTTATCGGCGTTGAGCGCGCCGACGCGGTACGGGTCGACGACCGCGATCACCTGCGGCGCCTTCTTCGCCCGTGCGAGCGTCGCCTCGACCGCTGCCCGGTTCTTGTCGTCGGTCAGCCGTTCGCCGGGGGGCGCGACGAACACGACCCGAGCCGACGCGCCGCCGGCTCCGGGGAACTTGGCCTGCAGCAGGGCGTCGGCGCGCTGCGACTCCGTCCCTGGGACCGAGAACTTGTCGTCGGTCTTTCCCTTGAACGCGACTGCAGCCGTGCCGACCGCGACCAGCACGAGCACCCACGCTCCCACGGTCTTCCAGCGGTGCTCGAAGGCCCAGCCTCCGAGTCGGTACAGATAGGTGGCCATGGTTCTCCTCTCACGTCGCGATACACGTCGAGTCGCATATCCCTGCGCGGAGGGCGCCCTCGCATCGGTGAGATCACCAAGGCGCTTAGCCGAGCGCGCCGTCGAGCGTCACGGCGGCACTGATCAGCGCGAGGTGGGTGAACGCCTGGGGGAAGTTCCCGAGCTGCTCGCCCGTCGGGCCGATCTCCTCGGCATACAGCCCGACGTGGTTTGCATAGGTGAGCATCTTCTCGAACGCGAGCTGGGCGTCCTCGAGCCGGCCGGCGCGCGCAAGCGCGTCGACGTACCAGAAGGAGCACATCGAGAAGGTGCCCTCCTCGCCGTTGAGCCCGTCGGGCGAATGCGCCGGGTTGTAGCGATACACGAGACTGTCCGAGACGAGCTCTTGCGACATCGCGTCGAGCGTCGACAACCAGCGCGGATCTGTCGGGGAGATGAACTTCACCAGCGGCATGAGCAGGTTCGAGGCATCGAGCGCGTCGGACTCGTAGTGCTGGACGAATGCCCCTCGGTTCGCGCTCCAGCCCCGCTCCATCACCTGCTCGTAGATCGCGTCACGGATCTCAAGCCAGCGCACGAGGTCAGCGGGGAAACCGCGATCACGGGCGATCTGAATCGCCCGCTCCAGGGCGACCCACGACATGAGCCGCGAGTATGTGAAGTGCCTGCGCCCGCCACGGTTCTCCCAGATCCCCTCGTCCGCCTGATCCCAGTTCTCTGCGATCCAGTCGACGACGCGGCGTACCTGCACCCAGGCGTCGTGGTAGACCGGTTTGCCGTAGCGGTTGTAGAGGTAGACCGAGTCCATCAGCTCGCCGTAGATGTCGAGCTGGAGCTGGGTGGCAGCGTGGTTGCCGATCCGCACGGGGCCTGACCGGCGGTAGCCCTCGAGATGCGCGAGCGCCTCTTCCGGCACGTCCTCGCGCCCGTCGATGCCGTACATCAGCTGTAGCGGCCCGATCCCACGCTCGCCCGGACAGTTGCGGAAGCGCTCGGTGAGCCAGTCGGAGAACGCCTCGGCCTCGTCGGTGAACCCGAGCCGGAGAAGCGCGTAGAGCGAGAACGATGCGTCGCGGATCCAGGTGAACCGGTAGTCCCAGTTGCGTTCGCCGCCGATCTGTTCCGGCAGGCTCGTGGTCGGGGCGGCGACGATCGCGCCGGTGGGCTGATAGGTGAGGAGCTTGAGCGTCAGCGCCGAGCGGTTGACCATCTCCCGCCAGCGGCCGGCGTAGCGCGACCGGGCGAGCCAGCCTCGCCAGAAGGCGACCGTGCGGGTGAACAGCTCGCGAGTCTCGTCCTCCGTGTAGCGCCGTGGCTGCCAGTCGTCGCCGACGGTCTCGAGCGTGAAGGTCACCGTCTCGCCCGCTCTGATGGTGGCGGAGGCCATGAACCCATTTGCGGTTTCGGCACCCGTGACCTCGTGACGCTCGGGCTCGTTGGCAGCGTCGATGCTGATTGCAAGCGAGAGCGCGGGAGAGCGGAACACCCCGCAGCCTTCGAACGAGTGCAGCTCGTGCGGGTCGCGCCCGTAGTTGAAGCGCGGCTCGATCTCCATCCGGACTCGCAGCGCTCCCTTCACTCCCACGACGCGTCGGATCAGCCGCTGCACGTGTGGCTCGCCCGCCTTGGCCACGGGCATGAAGTCCTCGACCTCGACGACCCCTTCCGGAGTGAGGAAGCGCGTGACGAGGACGTTCGTGTCCGGCAGGTAGAGCTGCTTCGACTTCCAGCCCGGCAGTGCCGGCGAGATTCGCCAGTAACCGCCGCGCACCGAGTCGAGGATCGAGGCGAACACGCTCGGGGCGTCGAAGCGTCCGGGGCAGTACCAGTCGACCGTCCCGTCGGTGCCTACAAGGGCCACCGAGTGCAGGTCGCCGACGATCCCGTGGTCCTCAATCGGCAAGTAGCCGTGCACGCGCGCCTCCTTTGCCTGTATTCGCTCCGGAGGCTGGCGCCATGCTCTGCGGATCGCATCGGCGACATTGCCGCGATTTGCACCAACTGCGTACGATCGTCTTGTGCTGTACGGGCGGGACGCGGAGCGGGCGGTGATCGGCGAGCTTCTGGATGCCGCGCGGGATTCACGCAGCGGCGCGCTCGTTGTCCGCGGCGAGCCTGGAATCGGGAAGACCGCGCTCCTCCTCGACGCGCGCGAGCGGGCGGCGGACATGCACGTCCTCAGCGCGCGCGGCGTCGAGTCGGAGTCGGAGCTGCCGTTCGGTGCGATGCACCAGCTGACGCGGCCCGCACTCGAGCACCTCGACCGACTCTCGCCGCCACAGGCTTCGGCGCTCCGCCGGGCGCTCGGCCTGGACGAGGGCGGCAGCGAGGAACGCTTCCTCGTCTTCGCGGCATGCCTGTCGCTTCTCTCGGAGCTCGCGGAGCGGCGTCCGGTGCTTTGCCTCGTCGACGACGCGCACTGGCTCGACTCGGCCTCGGCCGACGCCTTCCGCTTCGTCGCGCGCCGCCTCGACGCGGAGGGGATCGTGATGCTCTTCGCTGCGCGCGAAGGCGACGTCCGCCGCTTCGACGCGCCAGACTTGCCCTCGCTCGCACTCGGCGGGCTGGAGGTCGAAGCGGCCGCGACGCTGCTCGCACGCGGAGCAGGAATCGAGCTCCACGCCTCCGTGCGCGACAGGCTGCTCGAGCAGACGCGCGGCAACGCGCTGGCGCTGCTCGAGGTGCCAACCGGGCTCACGGCCGCACAGCTCGCGGGGGTGGAGGCGCTTCCGGAGGCGCTGCCGATGACGGGCCAAGTCGAGCGCGTCTTCCTCGAACGGGTGCGACGGCTTCCCGATGAGACGCAGCTCCTGTTGCTGGTAGCGGCGGCCGACGACTCCGAGAGCGTCGCGCTCGTGACCCGCGCCGGCGCGGCGCTCGGAGCAGGGCCGCGGGCACTCGATCCGGCCGAGGAGGCCGGCTTGATCGCCGTCCACGCAAAGCACCTCGAGTTCCGCCATCCGCTGGTCAGGTCGGGGGTCTACGAGGGGGCGACCTCGAGCGCGCGCCGCGAGGCGCACCGGGCGCTCGCCGACGCACTGGACTTGGACGATGCGCACGCCGACCGGCGCGCGTGGCATCTCGCGGCGTCCACCGTCGAGCCGGATGAGGAGGTGGTTCAGGCGCTCGAGGACGCCGCCGAGCGCGCAGAGGACCGCTCGGGCTACATGGCTGCCGCCAGGGCGCTCGAGCGGGCGGCCGAGTTGTCTTCTGATGGCACGTCACGCGGTCGGCGCCTAGTCCGCGCGGCGCGAGCGGCAAGTATGGCTGGTGCCGACGAGACTGCGGTCGCACTCGCGGGTCAAGCGCTCACACTTGTGGAAGATCCGCTGCTGCGCGCCGAGGTCACCCGGATCCGTGGCATGGCGGACATCCAGCGCGGCCGCCCTGGAGACGCCGTCACGATGCTGACGGACGCGGCGCGCGAGGTCGCCCGCATGGACTCTCACAAGGCTCTCGAGCTGCTCACCTATGCGGTGCAGGCCGCCTCGCAGGCCGGCGAGCTCGACGCCTACCAGGAGGCCTGCGCGCTTGCCGACAGCATCCCGCTGCCGGACGAGTACGACTCTCGGTCGTTTGTCGCAGACCTGTTGACCGGCTTTGGAGCAATGGCCGGGGGCGATCCGGCGAGCGGAGCGCCGCGACTCGAGTGCGCGATCGCCTGGGGTATGGAATCGGACGATCCCCGCGATCTGCTCTTCACCGCGGTTTCGGCGCTGTGGCTCGGGCAGGACGGCGCGATCTTCGCCGCACTGGGAAGGGCAAGCACTGCCGCACGTACGAAAGGTGCGATCGCCGCCCTCGTGGAGGTACTGGGCTTCCGCGCCTCACAGCTCGCGGTGGCGCAGCGCTTCGACAGCGCCGAGCTCGCCGGTGTCGAGGCGCTGCAGCTGGCCCGAGAGCTCGGAGCCGACAATTTGATCCCGATGCCGCTTACCGCACTGGCACACGTCGCGGCGGTCCGCGGTGACGACGACACCGCTCGTGCGCGCGCCGGCGAGGCGCTCGACCTGGCAACCGCACACGGGCTCGCGGTGCGCGCGGCGTCGGTGGCGCGGACTCTCGCCCTGCTCGACCTGGGGCGCGGTCGCTGGGCCGAAGCGCTCGAGCAGTACGCCGCGCTCGCGGAGCTCCGGCCCGGCATTCGCGAGCCGTTCTGGGTCGTGATGACCGTTCCGGATCGTGTCGAAGCCGCCGTTCGGGCCGGGCGCCCGGACGACGCCCAGGCGGCGCTTCCTGCTTTCGACGAATGGGCAACCCATTCGGGCGCCGCGTGGGCGCAGCCGCTGCTCGAGAGCTGTCGTGCGCTGTTGACCGGCAGGGAGGAGGCGACCGAGCACTTCGAGGAGGCGCTGCGGCTCGGCGGCGACGCACGGCCGTTCGACCTTGCCCGGATCCAGCTGCTCTACGGGGAGCACTTGCGGCGGGAACGCCGGCGGGTCGATGCGCGGGCGCAGCTGCGGGCGGCCCTGCAGGGATTCGAGCGGTTGAAGGCCGAGCCGTGGGCCGAGCGGGCGCGAACGGAGCTGCGAGCGACGGGGGAAACGGCACGCAAGCGCGACCCGAGCACGCTGGGCCAGTTGACGCCTCAGGAGCTCCAGATCGCGCGCCTGGTAGCCGAGGGCCTGTCCAACAAGGACGTGGCGACCCAGCTCTTCCTCTCGCCACGCACGATCGACGCCCATCTGCGCAACGTGTTCCAGAAGCTCGAGATCACCTCGCGAACCCAGCTTGCTCGCATGCCGCTCGGGGACGAGGAGCCGTCGTCGACCAGGGAGGCCGCCGCGGTCTGATCCCATGACAACGATCTCGCGCGCCGCCGAACCGCCTGCCGGCACCCTCTCGATCGCCGGCGTGTTCGTGCTCGCGCTCGGAGCGCTCGACTTTGGCCTGGAGCAGTCCATCGTCGTCCCGGCGCTCCCGGCTTTGGCCGACCATTACGACGCCTCGCTCGTCGCGGTCGGCTGGCTGGTGACCGGCTTCCTGCTCGCCAGCGTGGTGGCCGTTCCGGTGCTCGGGCGGATGGGCGACATCTATGGGAAGCGGCGGCTGTTGCTCGTCTCACTCGGCACCTTCGCCGTGGGGGCGCTGATCTGTGCCCTTACCGATGCCATTGCTCTGGCCATCGCGGGGCGCGTCATCCAGGGCATCGGTGCGGCCGTCGGCCCGCTCTCGTACAGCCTCGCCCGCGACACAGTCGAGCCCGGACTCGTCTCGCGGGCAATCGGAACCGTCGTCGGCTGCGCTACCGCCGGCGGCGCGATCGGCTTCGTCCTCAGTGGGCTGCTTGTCGACTACGTCTCGGTCGACGCGATCTTCTGGTTCCTCCTCGCCCTGGCTCTTGCCACGGGGGCGGCGATCTGGGCGCTCGTCCCCGAGACGCCGCTGCGCACGCGCGTGCCGGTCGACGTCGGAGGCGCGTTCCTTCTCGCGCTCGGCCTGCTTGCCGCCATGCTCGCGATCTCCAAGGGAAACGCGTGGGGCTGGTCGTCGCCTCGGATCGTTGCCCTGTTCGCGGCGTCTGCGGTCGTTCTTGTCCTGTTTGCGCTCGTCGAGCGGCGCGTTCGCGAACCGCTCGTCGACCTTGCCCTCGTCGTCACGCGCCCATTCGCCGACGCCAACGTCTGCGCCGTTCTCTTCGGCTACTCGTTCTTCCTCGCGGTCTTCCTCGTCCCTCTGATCGCCGCGGCGCCGAAAGACACGGATTACGGGCTCGGACTCGGTACGACCGAGATCGGGCTACTCCTGCTCCCGACCGGGCTGGCAAGCGCCTTTGGTGGCTGGATCAGCGGGCGGCTGATTGATCGGGTCGGCTCCCGCGCATTCGTGGCCATCGGTTCTGCGCTGGCCGTGGTCGGGTACCTGGCGCTCGCCCTGGCGCCCGAGACTCACGCCGTGCTCGCCGTCGGAAGCGCGCTCCTGGGCCTCACCTGGGGCCTCCTCCTCCCGGCGATCTACCTCGTGACGATCAACGGCGTGAGCACCGACAAGACCGCGGTGGCGATCTCGGTGAACGTCGTGGGCAGGAACTCGGCCGCGACACTCGGTGTGCAAATCGCCTTCGTCATCCTCTCGGGGGCGGGCGCTGCCTTCGAGTCGGGCTACGACCGTGTCTTCGTGATGGGCGCGCTCGGTGCCGGCCTGACCCTACTCGCCGCTCGGCTCTTGCCCGGACCGGCTCTTCATACCTGATCCCGGTTAGGCGGCTGCGCCGATGCGACGGCGCTGTCGTCGCGCGCACCTTGCGCACCGTCAGAGCGCGGCGCTCGGCCGCCTCGGAAGGGAGGAGAACAGTGTCTACACGCCCAATCGAACCCACATCAGAGGCGCCGGGCGCTCGCTCGTTCGATCCGCTGTCACTGCGAGCCATCGTGATCGTGCCGATCGTCCTCGCGGTCGCGTTGTCGGCCTTCGCGTGGCCGAACGCACGCCTGGCGCCTCGCGACCTGCCGCTCGGCCTGGCCGGGTCGGATGCGGCCACCGCGCCGGTCGGCCGCCTGCTCGACTCTCAGGGAGGCGCGTTCGACATCCACCGGTACGGAAGCGCGGCCGAGGCCCGCGCGGCGATCGAGGACCGCAAGGTCTACGGTGCGTTGGTTGCTTCCAAGACCCGCCCGACGCTGCTCACCGCTCCCGCGGCGAGCCCGTTCGTCGCGGCGTTCCTGGAGCACGCCTTCGCCGCACCGGGCAGCGCGACCGGTCGGCTCGTCGAGGTCGTTCCGGCGGACTCCGACGACCCGCGCGGAACTGTCTTCGGCGCGCTGATCCTTCCGCTGGTGCTCTCGAGCATCGTGCTGGGGGCAATCGCGGCGCTCACGATTCGCCCCGGCTCACAGCAAGCGGGGGTCCTGGTGGCAGCGTCGGCGGTCGGCGGGTTCGTCGCCACCGCCATGGTGCAGAACTGGCTGGGCGCGATCGGCGGGACGTGGGTCCTGAACGCGGGCGTGCTCGCGCTGACGATGCTCGCGATCGCGTCCGTAATCGCCGGGCTGGCGGCGCTCGTCGGGCACGCGGGGATAGGGATCGGAGCCGCGGTGATGGTGCTCGTCGGCAACGCGTGGTCGGGCATCGCGTCGGCGCCGGAGCTCCTGCCGAAGCCGCTGGGCGCGATCGGGCAGCTGCTGCCTCCGGGAGCCGGCGGGAATCTGCTTCGCAGCGTCGTGTTCTTCGACGGTGCCCGCGCGACCGGTTACCTGACCGTACTCCTCGTCTGTGTGAGCCTTGGGCTCGCTGCGATCTGGGCCGGCGCGAGTCTTCGCGGCTCGTCGCGAGTTAGGCGATCTCGCCGACGCGACCATGCGGCTGAGGGCCTAGCGTGAGCGACATGACTGCAGCTCAGAAGCGAAGGTCAACCCAAGCCGCCGACGACTCGCTCTCGCGGTATCTCGACGAGATCGGCCGCCACCCGTTGCTGACCCGCGCCGAGGAGGTACGGCTGGCGCGCCGTGCGGCCGCCGGCGATGCCTGGGCAAGGCAGCGCTTGGCCGAGTCGAACCTCCGGCTCGTCGTCGCCGTGGCACGGCGCTACAGGGGCCTGGGGCTGGACATGCTCGACCTGATCCAGGAGGGCAACCTCGGGCTGTTGGACGCCGTCGAGCGGTACGACTGGCGCCGCGAGGCGAAGTTCTCCAGCTACGCGGTCTGGTGGATCAGGCGGGCCATAACTCGCGCGCTCTCGACCAAGTCGCGAGTGATCCGCCTCCCCATCCGCCTCGCGGCGCAGGCGACCGCGATCAACCGCACAGAGGAGCGACTCACGCAGACGCTCGGGAGACCGCCGTCGTGTTCCGAGGTCGCTTCGGCTGCAGGAGTAGATGCGCGCTGGGTCGAGGAGCTTCGCCGCACCAGCAGCGTCGCGTCGCTTTCGGCGCCGGTCGGCCAAGGTGACGAGACGACGTTGGAAGACCTGATAGGCGCCGAGGGGGAGGTAGACCTGGCGGGCGAACTCGGAGCCGAGGACGAGCAGGGGACTCTTGTCCGTGCCCTCTCCAGCCTCGGCGAGCGCTCGAGGCGCGTGGTCGAGCTCCGCTTCGGGATCGACGGGGATCGGCAGTCGCTGGACGACGTGGCCAGGGAGCTCGGGATCTCGCGCGAGCGGGTGCGGCGGATCGAAGCTGCCGCCCTCAAGCAACTCTTGGCGCATCCTGCGCTCGCCCAGCTGCGTGCCGCTGCGTGACGGCCGTAGCGGCATACGACCTGATCGCGATCGGGTCAGGGCCTGCCGGCCGATGCGCCGCGATCGAGGCCGCAAAGCTCGGCAAGCACGCCGCAGTGGTCGAGCGCGAGGCCATTGGCGGGGTGTCGACGAACGTCGGCACGGTGCCGTCGAAGACGCTGCGGGCGGCCGTGGTCGAGCTGACCGGCCAGGGACACGGGATCTATCGGAACGCGTACCGCGCGAGGCACGAGCTCACCACCGACGATCTGTTCTGGCGCACGCACCAGGTGATCGAGCACGAGCGCGAAGTGATCCACGACGAGCTTCGCCGCAACGGCGTCGACGTCATTGCCGGCTCGGCGTCGTTCGTCGACGCGCACACCCTGAGGGTCGATGTCAGAGGGAGTCGACGGCTCCTTCGGTCGGAGCGGTTGGTGATCGCGGTCGGAACGAAGCCCGTGAGGCCGAGGGCGATCGACTTCGACGATCGCGCCGTGTTCGACTCGAACGGCATCCTCGGCCTGGCGGAACTCCCGAGAACGCTGACCGTGATCGGGGGCGGCGTAATCGGGCTCGAATACGCCTCCATGGCCGCCGCGCTCGGGTTGCGCGTGACACTCGTCGACAGGCGCGCGCGGCTGCTCGAGTTCGTGGACGGGCAGCTCGTCGAGGCGCTGCAGTACCACCTACGCGGCCGCGGCGTCGTCTTCCGATTGGGCGAGGAGGCCGTGGCGGTCGAGCGCCACAGCGGAGGTGGAGCGGTCACGTGCCTGCTCGGCGGCGAACGGCTTTCGTCCGAGGTCGTGCTGCATGCGGGGGGTCGCCGTGGCGCCACCGACGAGCTCGACCTGGAAGCTGCCGGGCTCGAGGCCGACCGCCACGGCCGGATCGCCGTCGACAGGGACTACCGGACCGCTCAGCCCCACATCTTCGCCGTCGGCGACGTGACCGGCTTCCCCCGGCTCGCGTCGACCGCGATGGAGCAAGGTCGGCGGGCGGCCCTCGCCGCCTTCTGCCTGGCGCCGGAGGGTGCGGGTGTGCTTCCGTTCGCTATCTACACGATCCCCGAGCTCTCGTTCGCGGGCCGTTCGGAGCCGGAGCTGATCGGCGCCGCTGTTCCATACGTCGCGGGGGTCGCCCGCTATCGGGAGCTCGCGCGAGGCGAGATCGCAGGCGATCGGTCGGGGCTCCTGAAGCTCCTCGTAGACGCGGACTCCAGGCGCATCCTCGGAGTCCACATCCTCGGCACGTCGGCGACCGAGCTCGTCCATCTTGGACAGCTGGCGATCACAGCCGGGCTCGAGGTCGACTACTTCGTGCACGCGGTCTTCAACGCCCCGACATTCGCCGGTGCCTACAAGGTGGCGGCCATCGACGCGGCCAATCGCCTGGCTGCACCGCGCTCCGGCGACGCGGTTCGGGCAGCCTGAACCCTGGCGATTTCGCCGATTCGACGGGAGGACGGCGGCCCCACACTGAGGCGCGATGATCCTCGCAGGCGACATCGGCGGCACGAATACGCGGCTCGCGTTGTTCAACGGCAACCTGCGCGTTCCCGAGCGGCTTTGCGTCTACCAGAGCGCGGAGTACACGGGGCTCGACCAGATGCTCGAGTTGTTCCTTGCCGGCCGCCACGTCGCCCTCGAGGCGGCCTCGTTCGGGGTCGCCGCCCCGGTCCGAGCCGGGTATGCGAACGGCGTTAACTTTCCGTGGGCCGTCGACGGGCGGGAGCTCGCCTCGCTGCTCGGCCTTCGGAGCGTCGGCCTGATCAACGATCTCGAGGCGAACGCACACGGCATCGCTGTGCTGGGCGACGACGACATCGTCGTCCTGAGCGAAGGCGCCGCCGACGCCTCGGGAAACGCGGCATTGATCTCCGCGGGTACGGGCCTGGGGCAGGCCGGCCTCTACTGGGATGGCGAGCGTTACCGCCCGTTTGCAACCGAGGGTGGTCACGCCGACTTCGCGCCCCGTGACGAGGTGCAGGCCGCGCTGCTGCTCTACATGCGCAAGAAGCACGGCCACGTCAGTTTCGAGCGCATCTGCAGCGGCAGCGGCCTGGTCGACGTCCACGCCTTCTTCTGCGATTTCACCGGCGAGCCACCCGAAGAGTGGCTCGCCGACGAGCTGGACACGCCGGGCGCGGCGGCTGCGATCTGCCGAGCGGCCCTCGACTACCGCTCGACCACGTGCGTGCGTGCCGTCAGGCTGTTCGTCTCCGTCTACGGGGCCCAGGCCGCCAACCTCGCCCTGGCCGTCGGGGCCATGGGCGGTGTCTACGTCGGCGGCGGGATCGCGCCGAAGGTTCTCAGGTTCCTGCAGCACGGCGGCTTCATGACGGCCTTCCTCGACAAGGGCCGCTTCGCAGCGCTGCTCGCGCGTATTCCGGTGCGCGTGATCCTCAACGAGCAGGCAGCGCTCCTGGGCGCTGCGCGCTATGCCGTCAGCGGAGGCGTCCCGTGAGCGCGATGCCCCAGGGCCAGCGGCCCGCGCAGTTCCCGGAGTTGATCCCCGACGATCACGTGCTCGTCCTCTTCGGCGCGACCGGCAACCTGGCGCGGCGGAAGTTGCTGCCGGGTCTGTTGCACCTGTTCGAGGCGAACCTGCTGCCAGGCCGGTTCCGAATCGTCGCGACTTCACAGCCTCGGCTTAGCGACGATGAGTTCCGGGCGTTTGCTCGCAAGGCCGTCGAGGAGTTCGGACGCGTCGCGCCCTCGGATGCCAAGTGGGCGGCGTTTGCCGAGACGATCTCGTACGTCGACGCAGGCGACAGCGCCGGGCTTGCGAAGGCAGTCGAGGCCGCGGGGCGCGAGATCGGAACGAGCAACCTGCTCCATTACCTCGCGGTGCCGCCCGCTGCGTGCGCCGGCATCATCGCGGCCCTCGGCGAAACCGGGTTGAGCCACAATGCGCGTGTCATCCTCGAGAAGCCTTTCGGCTCCGATCTCGCCACAGCGCGCGCGCTGAACGAGCACGTGCACCAAGTGTTCGACGAGTCGCAACTCTTCCGGATCGACCACTACCTCGGCAAGGAGGCGGTGCAGAACGTTCTCGCACTGCGGTTCGCGAACGGGGTCTTCGAGATGCTCTGGAACCGCGAGTTCGTCGACTACGTCCAGATCGACGTGCCCGAGACGCTGTCGATCGCGGGGCGCGCCGACTTCTATGACCGAACTGGCGCCTTCCGCGACATGATCGTCACGCACCTGCTGCAGGTGCTGGGCTTCGTCGCGATGGAGCCGCCCTCCGCGCTTACCGCCGACGCGCTCCACGCCGAGACCTCGAGGGTTTTCGATGCTTTGCGGCCGCTTCGGCGCGAGGACGTCGTCCGCGGTCAGTACCACGGTTACCGCGACGAGCCAGGCGTCCATCCCCAATCCGACACCGAGACGTTCGTCGCGCTCCGCTGCTTCGTCGACAACGAGCGCTGGGCAGGCGTGCCGTTCTTCCTGCGAACCGGGAAGGCGCTCGCCGAGGGTCACCGCGTCGTCACGATCGGCACGCGCGAGCTTGCGAGCCCGCTCTTCGCACCGCCGGAGGGTTTCCCGCGGCGCGAGCTCGTGTTCGATCTGGGTGATCCCGGCCGGGTGTACACCCACTTCCTGGTCAAGGAGCCGGGGCCTGTTCATCGTCTCGCCGCGGCCCCCTTTGCGTTCACCTATGCGAGCTCATTCGACACCGGCGACCTTCTCGAGGCCTACGAGCGACTCATCCACGATGCGCTGGTCGGGGACGGGTCACTCTTCACGCGCGCCTATGGCATCGAGCGGCTTTGGGAAGTCTCGACCCCCGTCCTCGAAGACCTGCCCCCGTTGCAAGGGTACGAGCCGGGGTCGTGGGGACCCGATGCGATTGATGACCTGATCGCGCCTGCGGAATGGCACCTGCCGAACGGACGGGTGCTCCGATGAGCTGCCACTAGTCTTGAGCTAGCCTCCCAGCGCACGCTCGAGGCGGCGAGCGTCAGCCATTAGATCCTTGTCGGGGAGCCGTGGGAATGCGGAGCGTGAAGCTGGCTCCACTTGGGCGGGGAGTTGCAGGTCGGGTCGCCGTCGTGTTGCTGCGCGATGCGTCGGGCGATGGCCAGACCGAGGCCGTGACCTGGCTTACTCGGGTCGAGCCGAACGAAGCGCTCGAAGATCCTTTGACGTTCGTGTTCGGGCACTCCCGCCCCGTCATCGGACACGAGCGCCTGGACGTAGCCGTTGCGTCCTTGTAGTTGTACATCGATTCGTCCGGCCGGTTGGATGGCGGCGAGCGCGTTGTCGATGAGGTTGCGCAGCACGCGTTCGAGTGCGTCGGGGTCGCCGCTCACGGTGGCATCGTCGTCGGCGCTGAGAATGATGGCCGCACTGGGTGCACGTGTGTGTGCGTCTTCGATGAGTGGGCGCACGATGATGGCGAGATCGACGGGAATCCGAGCGTTTGAGCCAGATTCAGGGGAACCCAGCGAGCAGGCTGCTCGGGGCGATGCTCACGCACGACGAAGGTCTCGGAGTCTTCTGGGCTTGGGGGAACTGGTGCGGGGGAGGTGACCGCTTCCGCGCTTTTGCCCAGGTTGGCGAGCAGTCAGTCGCAGGGCCTACCTGGACGCAGGGAGCCACCTGCGAGGATCCCGGCGCGCCGTCGACGCTGACGCCGAGTTACGGCCACCTGTAAGCAAGAGGTATCTCCCTTGGGCCAGTGCGCGGGAATGTCACCCGAGCGTGAGTCTGGTGCCCGGAGCGTGTCTGCGCACCGGACTAGCTGACGCCCAGTGATTCGTAGGCCGCGAAGAGCTCGTCCCAGCGGGTGTCGTCGAGGCGAA
>Ga0075435_100000713_pt1 | contig 20630 bp, 14 predicted proteins | sample RhiMethybrSRZTD4_FD_75302 | JGI IMG/M metagenome (GOLD analysis project Ga0075435, IMG submission 75302) | Populus rhizosphere microbial communities from Tennessee, USA - Rhizosphere MetaG P. TD hybrid SRZTD4 | ecosystem: Host-associated > Plants > Roots > Rhizosphere > Soil | place: USA...
AGCCGCCTGCCGGTACCCCCGTGCGGTCGCCGACGTTTCCGACGCCCTCGCCCAATCCCCGGCCACCGGGCTCCGCCGCTCCCTACGATCTCGTCATCGTCAATGGCCACGTCATCGACGGGACCGGCTCGCCGTGGTATGCCGCCGACGTCGCCATCCGCGACGGACGGATCGCGGCGATCGGCCGCCTCGCGGGCGCGGCCGCGAAGCAGACGATCGACGCGCAGGGAAAGATCGTCGCGCCCGGCTTCATCGACATGCTCGGCCAGTCCGAGCTGACCGTGCTGGTCGAGCCGACGCTGCCGTCGAAGATCTTCCAGGGCATCACCACCGAGATCACCGGCGAAGGCGGATCCGCCGCGCCGCTCAACGACGCCATCGTCAAGGCGGACAAGGTGGGCTACGACCACCTGAAGATCACTCCCGACTGGCGCACCTGGCGGGAGTACTTCGCGCGCGTCGAGAAGCAGGGCATCGGCATCAACATGGCGCACTACGTCGGCGCGACGCAGGTGCGCCGCATGGTGCTGGGCGACGCCGACAAGCAGCCGACGCCGGCGGAGCTCGATCGCATGAAGGCGCTGGTCCGGGAAGCGATGGAGCAGGGGACGGTCGGCCTGTCGACGTCGCTGCAGTATTCGCCGGCGCCGTATGCGAAGACCGAGGAGCTGATCGCGCTGGCGGCGGAGGCGGGCCGTTACGGCGGCATCTACGCCAGCCACATGCGGTCGGAGGCGGGCGCCGTGCTCGAGGCGCTCGACGAGGCGATCCGGATCGGCCGCGAGGCGAAGATCCCCGTCGAGATCTGGCACGTCAAGGCCGCGGGGAAGCGCAACTGGGGACGCATGAAGGACATCGTCGCGAAGATCGAGCAGGCGCGCCGCGACGGCGTCGACATCACCGCCGACACCTACGCCTACCCCGCCTGGTTCAACTCGTTCTCCGCGTTCATTCCGCCGTGGGCCCACGACGGCGGCGACGAGAAGCTGCTCGAGCGGCTGAGGGACCCGCAGGCGCGCGCGCGCATCCGCGCCGACATGCTCACTCCCGACGACAAGGGCTGGGACAACGAGTGGCAGGAGATCCCGGGACCCGAGGCGGTCCTGATCGGCGCGGTGCAGAACCCGGAGCTGGCGAGCATCCAGGGCAAGACGCTCGCGGACGTCGCGCAGCTCTGGAAGATGGATCCGATCGACACCGTCTGCGAGATCCTGATCAAGGACCACGCGTTCACCTACGTGGCGGTCTTCGGCATGTCGGAGCCCGACGTCGCGCTGGCCGTGCAGCAGCCCTGGGTGTCGTTCAACAACGACTCGCAGGGGACGGCGCCCACGGGCCTGCTCGGGCAGGAGCATCCGCACCCGCGCGCCTACGGCACGTTCCCGCGCGTCATCCGCAAGTACGTGCGCGAAGACAAGCTGTTGTCGCTCGAAGAGGCGATTCGCAAGATGTCGTCGCTCCCGGCGCAGAAGATGCGGCTCGCCGATCGCGGCGTCGTCAAGGCCGGCATGTGGGCGGACCTCGTCGTCTTCGACGCCGCGACGGTCACCGACAAGGCGACGTTCGCGCAGCCGAACCAGTTGTCGGTCGGGATGGACTACGTGCTGGTCAACGGCGTTCCGGTCATCGCCGCGGGGAAGGCGACGGGGGCGCGGCCGGGAAAAGTGCTGCGCGGGCCCGGAGCGCAACGGAACGAAGGGCCATGACGCTGCGGCTGTTTCCCGTGCTCGCCCTGGCCGCGGCCACGATCGCCGCGCAGCAGCCGTTCAAGAGCGGCGCGCAGACGGTGGTCGTCTACGCCACCGTCACCGACAGCAGCGGACACATCGTCACCGATCTGACGCGCGATCGGTTCGAGGTCTACGACGGCGGCAAGCCGCAGGCGATTACCACGTTTGCCAACGACGTGCAGCCGATCACCGTGGTGATGATGCTCGATCGCAGCGTCAGCATGCTGCACAACTTCTCGCTCGTGGAAGAGGCGGCCGGGACGTTCGTCGATCGGCTCGGCAGCAGCGACAAGGCGCGCATCGGCAGCTTCTCGAACCGCATCGAGGTGGACCCGCGCGACTTCACCAGCGACAAGGAGGAGATGCGGCACATCCTGAAGACCGAGCTGCAGGATCCCGGGCCGACGCCGCTGTGGAACGCGATGGGCGTCGGCATGACGGCGCTGCTGCACCAGACGGGACGCCGGGTCATCCTCGTTTTCACCGACGGCATGGATCGGCCGATGAACGGCCGCAGCAACAACCTCTCGCTCAAGGACGTGTCGAGACGGGCCGACGAGGAAGACGTGATGGTCTACGGCATCGGCCTGGTCGGCGATCCGTTCGCCGGCTACGGCGGACAGTTCAGTCGGGGCGGCCTGGGCCCTCGTCCGCAGGGCCAGCCGGATCGCCCGGATCCCGGCCTCGAGAAGCTCGCCGCCGCGAGCGGAGGCGGCTACTTCGAGCTGACGAGGACCGCGGACCTCGAAGGGACGTTTGCCCGCGTCGCCGACGAGCTGCATCACCAATACCTGCTCGGTTTCACGCCGGCGAAGGTCGACGGCAAGTCGCACCCGCTCGAGGTGCGCGTCAAAGGCGAAGGGCTGACCGTCCGCGCTCGTAAGAGCTACCTGAGCGCCCGTCAGAGCTGATCGAACTACGCGCGATCGAGCCGCATCACCGCCGACCACGGACGATCGGGCGCGGTCTCGGGAGGCCGCTCGGGCAGCATCGCGATCATCCGCAGGAAGAGCGGCAGCCGCTTCAGGCGCGCGGCGGTCTTGAGGAGCGAGCCGACGCGTACCGGCTTCCAGCCGAGCGGCTCGAAGAAGTGCGGTCCTTCCGGCGGCGCGAACTTGAACGGCGCGCCGGCGTCCGCGATCATCTGTCCGCCGCGTTCGCTCAGCATCTTGAGCAGCCCGGGCGACGCGATGTCGACGATCCACGACTCGAACGGCGCCACCGCCCTGAGATCCTGCGCCAGCGACGCCACCTGCGCGGCATCGAGGTAGATCAGCAGGCCCTCGGTGACCACCGCCGCGCGTTTCGATCCGCCGGCCATCCGCGCGAACGCCGCGCGCCGCGCCGCCTCGTCGGCCAGATCGACCCGCACGCGCTCGAGCCGGCAGACCGGCTCCGCCCCCTGGAGGATCTCTTCCTTGTAGTCGAGGATGCCCGGCAGATCGACGTCCACCCAGCGCAGCGTGCGCGGCAGGTTCATCCGGTACGGCCGCGTGTCGAGGCCGGCGGCGAGGTTGACGACGAGATCGACGCCGCCGCGGACGCAGTCGTCGATGAACTCGTCGAAGAGCACCGTCCGCGCGATGAACGACCAGGAGTTCTTGTCGCCGAAGGTCTGCGCCTTGGCAATCTTCTCGCCGCGCTCTCCGGCGAGCTTTCGCGCAAACGGATCGCGGAAGTGCGCGTCGGGCCGGTCGGTTTCCTGCGCGCGGTAGTAGGCCACCCACCGCGCCGTGTCGGAGATGTCGCGGACGAGCGGGTCGGATGCCATCCGCAGACTGTAGATCAATGAGGCAGGAACGGCGAGATCGATAGAGGGCCTTGCCCCGCCGGAGCACGCCCCGCGAAGAAACCGTGCGCAGGCGGGTCCGGCGTCTCGCAGCAAGACGCCGGTCCCATTCCCTGGGACTTACAGTGACTGAAGGAAAACCACGATCTGGTTCCGCTGGTTGGCGGTGAGCGCACGGAACCGGTTGATCACGGTGGTGGCTTCGCCGGCGTGACGGAGGATCGCGTCGGTGAAGGTGAGGGACTCGCCGTCGTGCATGTGGCGAGCGTGCGTGCGGCTGCCCCACAGCGGGGAGGTGCGCAGCTTGTTCGCGGTCGACTGGCCGCCGTTCTGGACGATGCCGTCGCCGGTGCCCACGTCGTGCATCAGGAAATCGCTGAACGGGTGGATGTTCTTGTTGCCCAGCGCCGCGGGAACGGTGAAAGCGCCGCCGTTGATCACGGTGCCGGCGGCCGCCGTGGTGATCGTGCGGGTGTGGCAGACGTTGCAGCCGATCTGGTCGAACAGGTTCGAGCCGGCCACCGCATCGGCGGTCCCGGAGAGCCCGGTGTCACGCGGCGGCACCTTGGTCGCGCGCATGAAATCGGCGAACTCGTCGATGTCGTTCTCCGCGTCCTCGCCGTTCGGCGCCGTATCGGGCACCGTGTCGATGCCCGCCACGGAACGACCGAGCGACGTGTTCTCGATGAGGTTGAAGCGGTTGGTGATGCCGACTTCGTTCAGGTAGGCGTCGCCCGAGAACGAAAGCAGGCTGGCGTGCTGGTTCTTCCAGCCGAAACGGCCGACGCGCACGTTGCCGGGCGCCTCGGACAGCGGTACCTGGATCACCTGTCCCGCGATGCCGAGCCCGGTGCCGGGCTGTGCGTTGGCGAGCGCGACAATGGTGTTGGAGTTGATCGCCTCGACGAACCCGTCGCCGAGCGCGTTGGTCGTCATGCGGAAGGTGCGCACGTTCTCAGCGCCGGGCGCCCGTTCCTGGAAGTTCGCGTTGGTCGCACGATCGTTGATCAGCGATCCGCCGGGGGCATCGACGAAGTTCCCTGCCCCGTCGAGGTGTCCGGCGCGGAATTCCGAGATCTGGCTGATCGCGCCGGTGACCGGGTTCTGGTGGCATTCGATACAGCCCTGTGCGTTGTAGACCGGTCCGAGACCGTCGGCGATCTCGTCGCGTTCTTCAAACGCGGCTTTGGCCGCATCGAAATCCGCCTGGGTCAAAAGCCCGTTGGTCCGGTTGTCGAATCCAGCTGGCGCTTCCGTCGCGGCCTGCCCTTCTACCGTGATGGCGAACGAGCCAAGGTAGGCCAGCGACACTATCGCGAAGGAAACCACCACCGCCCTGGGATGCTGCATGGACGCGCTCCTTTCAGCGACGAAGTCCTCCGGGAGCGCGCACGATATGTCTGCGCGGATCGGATTTCAAGTGAAAATCTACGGGGAAGAACGTTCCCGCTGCGCGTCACTGCTAGCTTCGGTCTGAATCGTTAACGTAAACCGATCGGACTAGTCCTTCGGCGCAGGCGGACTAGTCCTTCGCCGGTTCAGCATTAGGGAGATAACGCACGCGGTAATCCGGTTGCCGCCGCGTCACGTCGTTGCTCGCGTCGCAGCAGCAGCCGTCATCGCCGGTGATATCCTGACGATTCCTCAAGGAGTTCCGCATGCTGCGTGCAAGACTTGCCGCCGCCACCATCGTTGCTGTCAGCCTGCTGCTGCAGCCGTCCGTTCAGGGCCAGTCCTCCGCCGGAGCGACGCCCACCATCGATCAGCTCATTTCGCTCAAGCGGGCCGGCTCGCCGGCGATCTCGCCGAACGGGCAGTGGGTCGCCTACACCGTGCGCGAGGCGAACTGGGACGACAACAACTACCACACCGAAATCTGGCTCGCCGACGCCAGGTCGGGCGAGACCCGGCAGTTGACGAGCCACGCGAAGAAGTCGAGCACGTCTCCCGCGTGGTCCCCCGACAGTGCGAAGCTCGCCTTCGCCACCGACCGCGACGACAAGCGGCAGATCTACGTGATCGACCCGCGCGGCGGCGAGGCGCGCAAGCTGACCTCGGTCGACGAAGGGGTCGGCGCGTTCGACTGGTCACCCGACGGGAAGGCGATCGCCTTCACGTCCACCGACGCCAGAACCGACGCCGACAAGGAGCGCGAGAAGCAGTTCGGCGAGTTCGACGTGATCGGCGAGGGGTACCGGATGTCGCACCTGTGGGTGTTCGACGTCGCTTCGTCGAAGGCGCGGCGCCTGACGAGCGGCGCCTTCACCGTCGGCTCCTTCAGCTGGTCGCCGGACGGCAGCCAGATCGCCTTCGATCACCGCGTCAACCCGACCAACGCGAGCGGCGGCACAGCCGACATCTCAGTCGTGACGGTCGCCGACGGCAAGGTCCGCGCCCTGGTCACGCAGAAGGGCACGGACGCCGGGCCGATCTGGTCGCCCGACGGCTCGAAGATCGCGTTCACCTCGGCGATGACGAAGGAGTATTCGTTCTTGAACGACGCCATCGCCGTCGTCCCCTCTGCCGGCGGATCGATCGACTACATCAGCACCGCGTTCGACGAAGATCCGTCGGTCGTCCGCTGGACGCGCGACGGCATCTTCTTCGGCGCGCTGCAGCGCACCTCGTCGGCGCTCTTCAGCATCGACCCGGCGACGCATGCCATCAAGAAATACGCCCCCTCCGATCAGTGGATGGGATCCGGCTTCAGCATCACGCCCGACGGCCAGTGGACGGCGTTCACCGCGTCCGACGCGTCCACGCTGACGGAGGTCTACGTCGCGCCGGTGGCCACGGCGCTCAAGCCGCGCAAGCTCACCGACATGTCGAAGCAGGCCGACGGCTGGGCGAAGAGCGCGCTCGAGGTGATCTCCTGGAAGAGCCAGGACGGCGCGACGATCGAAGGCGTGCTGCACAAGCCGATCGGCTTCCAGCCGGGGCGCAAGTATCCGCTGCTCGTCGTCATTCACGGCGGCCCCACCGGCATCTCGCGGCCGGCCGCGTTCTCGAGCACCAGCATCTATCCGATCGACATCTGGACCGCGCGCGGCGCGCTCGTCCTCGAGCCGAACTATCGCGGCAGCGCCGGCTACGGCGAAGCGTTCCGCTCCCTCAACGTCCGCAACCTCGGCGTCGGCGACGCCTGGGACGTGCTGTCGGGTGTCGATCAACTGATCAAGCAGGGGCTCGCCGATCCCGACAAGGTGGCGACGATGGGATGGAGCCAGGGTGGCTACATCTCCGCCTACCTGACGACCCACGACAGCGCGCGCTTCAAGGCGGTGTCGGTCGGCGCCGGAATCTCCGACTGGATGACGTATTACGTCAACACCGACATCACCCAGTTCACGCGCCACTATCTCAAGGCGACACCCTGGGACGATCCGGAGATCTACGCCAAGACCTCGCCGATCACCTACGTCAAGAACGCGAAGGCGCCGACGCTGATCCAGCACGGCGCCACCGATCAGCGGGTACCGCCGCCGAACGCCTACGAGCTGTATCGCGGCCTCCAGGACGTCGGCGTGCCGTCGAAGCTGATCATCTACAAAGGATTCGAGGGGGTCGGCCACGGCCCGTCGAAGCCGAAGTCGAGCCGCGCCGTGATGCAGCACAACCTCGAATGGTTCGACAAGTACATCTGGGGCGTGTCGACGACCACCACGACGAGTGAGGGGCGATAAGTCGTAGCGGCGGCATGCGGTTCGCAGTTGCGATACTGTGAGCGAGTCATGATGCGCAAACTCTTGTTGCGGGCGGCAGTGGCATTCGTGGTGGCAGCGGCGGCGACGTTCGGATCGCTGCCGCGGATCGCCGCGCAGACGGCGGCGGCGATCGATCCGGCGCTCTACTCGGGTTTGAAGTGGCGGATGGTCGGGCCGTTCCGCGCCGGGCGGGTCAACGCGGTCACCGGCGTCGTCGGCGAGCCGAACACGTTCTATTTCGGATCGGTCGGCGGCGGCGTGTGGAAGTCGACCAACATCGGCCGCACCTGGACGCCGATCTTCGACGGGCAGAGCGCCGCCTCGATCGGCGCGATTGCCGTCGCCCCCTCGAACCCCAGCATCGTCTACGTCGGCACCGGCGAAGCCGACATGCGCGACTCGATCGCCTTCGGCGACGGCGTCTATAAGTCGAGCGACGCGGGGAAGACGTGGCGGCGGGTCGGGCTCGAGTCGACGCGGCAGATCGGCAGAATCATCGTCCATCCGCGCGATCCCGGGATCGTCTACGTGGCGGCGCTCGGCCACGCCTACGGTCCGCACCCCGATCGCGGCGTCTATCGATCGAAGGACGGCGGCGCCACCTGGCAGAAGGTGCTCTTCAAGGGAGACGGCGTCGGCGCGATCGACGTCGCGTTCGATCCGTCGAACCCGCAGACCATCTATGCCGCCCTGTGGGCGGTGCGGCGTCCGCCGTGGTTCATCTACGCGCCGGCGAACGGGCCCGGCAGCGGCCTCTATAAGTCGACCGACGGCGGCAACACCTGGAACCAGTTGAGCGGCGGGCTTCCCACCGAAGGGCTCGGCCGCATGGGCATCGCCGTCGCGCCCGGCAATCCGCGGCGCATCTACGTGATTGCCGACGCCAAGGAAGGGGGACTCTTTCGTTCTGACGATGCGGGGGCGACGTGGACGAAGGCGTCGGGGGATCAGCGCATCTGGGGACGCGGCTGGTACTTCTCGAAGGTCGCCGTCGATCCGCGCAACCCGGAGATCGTCTACGTGCCCAACACCGGCGTCTACAAATCCAGCGACGGCGGGCGCACGTGGGGCGCGCCGATGAAAGCGTCACCCGGCGGCGACGATTATCACCAGGTCTGGATCGAGCCCGACGATCCGTCGCGGATGATCGTCGGCGGCGACCAGGGGACGATCGTCACCGTGGACGGCGGGCAGAGCTGGAGCTCCTGGTACAACCAGCCGACGGCGCAGCTCTATCACATCGCCGCCGACTACCGCTTCCCCTACTGGCTGACCGGCGCGCAGCAGGACAGCGGCGCGGTCGGGACGCCCAGCCGCGTCAGCCACTCCGTGATCTCGATGCACCACTGGACGGGGCTCTGCGCCGGCGGCGAGAGCGGCTACACCGCACCCGATCCGCTGCATCCCGAGATCCTCTTCGGCGGCACGGTCGAGAAGTGCAACGTCGTCACCGGCGAGACGAAGAACATCACGCCCGAGAAGCCGCAGGAAGGCGTCACCTACCGCCACGCCTGGACGCAGCCGCTGGTGTTCTCGATGGCCGACAAGCACGCGCTCTACTTCGGCAACCAGTTCGTCTACAAGACGGCCGACGGCGGCGACACCTGGACGCAGATCAGCGCCGACCTCACCCGTGAGGATCCCGGCGTGCCGCCGAACCTCGACGCGGCCGCGGCCGCCGATGCGCCGGCGGACAAGCGGCGCGGCGTCGTCTACACCATTGCGCCGTCGCCGCTGCGCGCGCCGATGCTGTGGGCCGGCACCGACGACGGCCTGATCCACGTCACGCGGGATGACGGCAAGACCTGGCAGAACGTGACGCCGCCGGAGGTGACGCCGTGGACGAAGGTGGTGATGATCGAGGCGTCCCACTTCGATCCCGAGACGGCCTTCGCCGCCGCCGAGCGGCACCAGCTCGAGGACTACGAGCCGCACGTGTATCGCACGCGTGACGGCGGCAAGACGTGGCAGGCGATCACCAAAGGCCTGCCGCCCGGCATCTACGTGCAGACGGTGAAAGAGGATCCGCAGAAGAAGGGGCTGCTGTTCTGCGGCACCGAGCGCGGCGTGTTCGTGTCGTTCAACGACGGAGACGACTGGCAGGCGCTGCAGCTCAACCTGCCCCCGGCGTCGATGCGCGATCTGCAGATCAAGGATGACGATCTGATCGTGGCGACGCACGGCCGCGGCTTCTGGATGATCGACGACATCACGCCGCTGCGCCAGCTCGACGCGGCGATGTCGGCGGGCGACTCGTTCCTGTTCAAGCCGGCCGACGCGATCAAGCTGCCCGAGGCGAGCGAGCAGGGCACGCCGCTGCCCAAGGACGAGCCGTCGGCCGAGAACCCGCCGTCGGGCGCGATCATCGACTATTACCTGAAGAGCGCGCCGGCCGGGTCGGTGACGCTGGAGATCCTCGACGGCAGCGGCGCCGTCATCCGTCGTTACTCGAGCGACGACCGTCCGCAGCCGCGCGATCCCAACACGCTGAACGTGCAGACGGTGTGGGCGCCGGCGCCGCAGGGGCTGCCGGCCACGCCCGGGCTGCATCGGTTCGTCTGGGACTTCCGGCCGACGCCGCAGCCGGGCGGTCGCGGCCGCGGCGCGGGTGGTGGAGGCGGCGGCGGGTTCGGCCGCGGCGGCGCCAGCCTGCCTCCGGGGACCTACAGCGTCCGTCTCACCACGGGCGCGAAGACGATGACGCAGCCACTGGTCGTCAAGGCGGATCCCCGCGGTACGTTCTGATCGCTTGACCAGCGTGATCGTTCCCCTGCGATCGAGACGCCGCGAGCGCGCGGTGATCGCCCAGAAGGTTCAGCACGCCGCGCCGGCGGTCGTCCTCTTCGGCGCCGGCATCACCGCGCTTCGCGAGGGGCCGCACGGCGCCGAGTTGATCCTCGCGATCGTCGAGATCGTGAGCAGCGCGCTGTTGATGGGATCGTTCGCGCACGCGATCCGCAAGGCGCGGCGGCCGGCCAACGCGGCCGAGCATCCGCATCACCATCACGGCGTCGACTGGATCGACATTTTCACCGCCGTCGTGCTGTTCGCCGAAGCCTGGGAGCACTACCACGTGACGCACCACGTGAAGCGCCCGACCATCGCGCTCGGGATCGCGCTGCTTTCGATCGGGTTGCTCCACGGCCGGATCCTGCGGCGCTCGGAGAAGCGCCGGTCGCTGCGCGTGGACGAGGAGGGCCTCTACGTGGGCGGCAAGCCATTCCGATCGCTGCACGCGAAGTGGGGCGAGATCGCGGCGATCGAGGTGGCCGAGCGGTGGGGGACGATCACGCTGAAGAGCGGGCGGGTGCGGAGGCTCGATCTGCCCGACCTGGAGGGCTCGCACCACGTGCGCGCCGCGCTCGCGGCCGCGCAGCAGCGCCTCAATCCCTAATCGTAGCTTCCGCCTTCAGGCGGAAGCTCCGCCTTTGGGCGGAAGCTCCGCCCTCAGGCGGAAGTTCCGTAACGCTCGGCCGCCCGGGCGCGCGCCTTCGCCGCCTCGACGTCGCGATCGCGCGGCGGCGCGGTGGTCACCAGCGAATCGACCAGCCGCCGCGCGGCCGCGGCGACTTCCTCGACGGCCTGATCGAAGGCCGCTTCATTGGCCTTGGACGGCTTCGTGAACCCGCTGATCTTCCGCACGAACTGCAGCGAGGCCGCCCGCACCTCGTCCTCGGTCACCGGCGGCTCGAAATTGAACAGCGGCCTGATATTGCGGCACATATCTTTAGGTTAACATCCGGACGCACGAAGGATACGAAGGAAGGCGAAGGATACGAAGGTGATACGGAACGCAGTCTCCGCAGTCGTGGTCGGCGCACTCGCCGGCTTGCTCTGCAGCCCGGCGGCGTCGCAGCCGCCACAGGGCGATCCGCTCCGGCAGTACATAAAGGTGGACGCGCCGGTGGTCGCGCTGACGCACGTGCGTGTGATCGACGGCACGGGGGCGGCGGCGAAAGAGGATCAGACGCTGGTCCTCCGCGACGGCAATATCGCCGCGATCGGCGATGCCGCGAAGGTCAAGGCGCCGGACGGCGCGACCGTGATCGATCTCACCGGGAAGTCGGTCATCCCCGGGCTCGTCATGGTGCACGAGCACCTCTATTACCCGACCGGGCCCAACGTCTACGGACAGCTCGGCGAGAGCTTCATCCGCCTCTACCTCGCCGGCGGCGTGACGACGATGAGGACGGGCGGCAACACCAACGGCTTCATGGACTTCAAGCTGAAGGAGCTGATCGATCGCGGCCGCAAGGCCGGCCCCGCGATCGACGCCACCGCGCCGTACCTGAACGGGTCGAACACGTTCCAGCAGATGCACGACCTCAAGGACGCCGACGATGCGCGGCGCCAGGTGAACTACTGGGCCGACATGGGCGCGACCTCGTTCAAGGCCTACATGCAGATCACGCGCGACGAGCTGCGCGCGTCGGTGGAGGAGGCGCACAAGCGCGGTCTCAAGATCACCGGGCATCTCTGCTCGGTCACCTACGCGGAAGCCGCCGACATCGGCATCGACAATCTCGAGCACGGCTTCCTCGCCTCCACCGACTTCGTCCCCGACAAGCAGCCCGACGTCTGCCCGGGGCAGCAGGGAGGGCAGCGGACGATCGCGGCGCTCGACGAGAACGGCGCGCCGTTCAAGGCGCTGGTGAAGAAACTGGTGGACAAGAAGGTCGCGCTGACGTCGACGCTCACGGTCTTCGAGACGTTCACGCCGGGACGCCCGATGCCCCCCGGTCTCGACGTGCTGCTGCCGCAGCTCAAGGAGCAGTTCGAGCAGAACTACAAGCGGACGGCGCAGAGCACGCAGTCGATCTACACGACGCTGCTGCCGAAGGCGTTCGCGCTCGAGCGCGCCTTTGCGAAGGCGGGCGGTGTCCTGATCGCCGGCACCGATCCCACGGGCGGCGGCGGCGTGATTCCGGGATATTCGAACCAGCGGCAGATCGAGCTGCTCGTCGAGGCCGGCTTCCCGCCGCTCGAAGCGATCCGCATCGCGACGCTCAACGGCGCCACGTATCTCGGCCGCGACGCGCGCGTGGGATCGATCGCCGCCGGCAAGCAGGCGGATCTCGTGGTCATTGACGGCGACCCGTCGAAGACGATCGCCGACGTGCGCAAGGTCGAGACGGTGTTCAAGCGCGGCGTCGGCTTCGATCCGGCGAAGCTGATCGCCTCCGTCTCGGGAAAGGTAGGGCTGTGGTGATGGCGATGTTCCAGGGGAAGTCGAAGACCGTCGCGGAATACCTGCAGTCGCTGCCGGAGGATCGGCGCGAGGTGGTCAGCACGCTGCGGACGATGGTGAAGAAGCACCTGCCGAAAGGCTACGAGGAGCAGATCGGCTTCGGCATCATCACCTACGCCGTGCCGCTGGCGAAGCTGCCCGACACCTACAACGGCGAGCCGCTGTGCTACGCCGGCATCGCCGCGCAGAAGAACTACTACTCGCTGTACCTGATGTCGGCCTACGGCGATGCGAAGCAAACGAAGTGGATGGCCGACGAGTTCAAGAAGCGCGGCAAGAAGCTCGACATGGGGAAGTCGTGCCTCCGCTTCAAGTCGCTCGACGACATCCCGCTCGACGTCGTCGGGCAGGTGATCGCCAGCACGCCGATGGACAAGTACATCGACATCTACCGGAAGAGCCGCACCAAGACCGCCAGGGGGAAGTAAATGACCGCCGCATTGCTGTTCACGTTCGTCCTGCTCCAGGCGCCCGCCGCGCAGCCGGGGCCGCCGCTGCCGCAGGCGACCGAAGCGGACTACGTCATCAGGAACTTCAAGTTCAACTCCGGCGAGACGCTGCCGGAGCTGCGCCTCCACTACCGGACGCTGGGGACGCCGCGGAAGAACGCGCAGGGGATCGTCACCAACGCGGTGCTGATCATGCACGGCACCGGCGGCACCGGCGGACAGTTCAGCGGGAGGAACTTCGCCGGCGAGCTGTTCCTGCCGGGGCAGCCGCTCGACATCACGAAGTTCTACATCGTGATGCCCGACGACATCGGCCACGGCAAGTCGAGCAAGCCGAGCGACGGCCTGCGCGCGAAGTTCCCCAGGTACGGCTACCAGGACATGCTGACCGCGGAGCACGCGCTGCTGACGCAGGGGCTCGGCGTCACCCACCTGCGCCTCGTGATGGGCACCTCGATGGGCGGCATGCACACGTGGCTGTGGGGGGAGCGCTGGCCCGACTTCATGGACGCGCTGATGCCGCTCGCCAGCGTGCCCGGGCAGATCTCCGGCCGCAACCGCGTCTGGCGCCGCGTCGTCATCGACGCGATCCGCAACGATCCCGAGTGGCAGGGAGGCAACTACACGAAGCAGCCGCAGAGCGCGCGCACGGCCGCGGAGATGCTGTGGCTCGTGAGCAGCAACCCGATCCTGCGCCAGCGCCGCTCGCCGACCCTGGCCGAGACCGACAAGGAGATCGACGCCTACGTCGCCAACTGGCTGCGCACCGGCGACGCCAACGATCAGCTCTACGCGCTCGAGTCGTCGTTCGACTACGACCCGGGCCCGAACCTGGAGAAGATCAAGGCGCCGCTTTACGCGGTCAACTCCGCCGACGACCTGGTGAATCCGCCGGAGATCGGATTGCTGGAGAAGGAGATCAAGCGGGTCCCCAGGGGACGCGCGATCATGATCCCGCTGAGCGACAAGACCGCCGGCCACGGCACGCACACGCTCGCCGCGGTGTGGAAGAACTACCTGGTGGAGCTGCTGCTCGAGCGAGCCGGGCCAATAGAGGGTCAGCGCGCCGGCGGCTTGAACCGATAGGTGCCGTCGTCGAGGCGCTCGCGGTACTGGTTGTGGCAGGACGAGCAGGCGCTCTGCAGCTTCGGCACGTCGGCCTTGAGCGCGTCCCAGTCCGACTTCGCGGCGGCGGCGGCGACCGCGTCGGCGGCGCGGCGCGCATCCTCGTTCCACTGGATCGCGTCGGGGTGCGGCTTGCCCTTCCAGAACGCGGCCGCTTCGGTGAATCCCTTCTTGAGGACGGCCGCCTGCGCGCCGACGTCGGCGGCGTTGGTCGCAGTCACCGCCTGCCGCAGCGCGTTGAAGCCGGGGCCGATCTGCTTCATCTGCCGGCTGAGCGCTTCCTCTTCCGCCGTCATCGGCGGCGGCAGCCGCTTGGCGAGGTCGGTCATCGCGGCGTTGATCACCGACACCGCGATGATGGCGGCGCGCCCCTGGTACTTCGCGGCGACGTCGGGAGGCAGGACGGGCATCGCGTCCTTCATCTTCGCGGCGACGGCGGCGGCATCGAACTTGACCGCTTCGCCGATGACGGTGACGTAGGAATTGACCTCGACCGGCGCGTTCAGCAGCGGCGCGAGCACGAGCACGTCCTGGCCGCCGCTCTTCATCTTGTCCTGGTCCACGGTGAACGCCGTGCTGCCGAAGCGCTGATCGACGGCGGCGGTCAGGCTGACGTTGCGCCCGAGATACGGCTCCGGGTTGGCGGCCAGCGTGTTGGCGGCGATCGGCACGAAGGGCTGCGGCTGCGGCGGCCGCGGCGGCTGCGTCCCCGGCGGCGTCGGCGCCGGCGGCTGCACCTGCGCGGGCTGTCCCGACGGCGGGCTCTGCGGCGGCTGCCCCTGGCTGGCCAGCGTGGCGGCGCACAGGGCGAGCGCGCCGATCGTCAACGACATGGTGGTTCGCGTCATCGCACCTGCACTCCGCGGTCATTGTAAAGTATCGCCGCCATGAAAAAATGCTCAGCGCTTCTCGCCCTCGTTCTGCTGATCCAGGCGGCTCCGTCCCTGGCCCAGAGCCAGCCTCTCGTCGAATTCGAGATGATGACGTGGCCGGAAGTGAAGGCCGCGCTCGAGGCGGGCAAGACGACGGCGCTCGTCTACACCGGCGGCACCGAACAGCGCGGGCCGCAGAACGTCAACGGCGGCCATAACCTGATGGCGCGCGACACGGTGCGCGCGATTGCCGTCCGCCTCGGCAACGCCATCGCGCTGCCGGTGCTGCCCTACACGCCGAACAACGCCAGCGCGCAGCTGCCGGGCACCATCGGGCTGACCAACGAGCTGCTCGGCGCGATTCTCGAGCGCATCAGCGAGCAGGCGATCGTCACCGGCTTCAAGAACGTGGTCCTCATGGGCGATCACGGCGGCGGGCAGCCGAACGTCTATCGGGACACCGCGGCGAAGCTCGACGCGAAGTATGCGCCGCAGGGCATCCATGTCGTCTATTGCGACGACGTGTATACGAAGCGGCAGGCGGACTTCGACGCCTACCTGAAGTCGGAGAACCTGCCCACCGGCGGCCATGCCTCAATCCCGGACACCTCGGAAATGCTCTACCTGGGCGGCGACAAGGGATGGGTCCGGAAGGAGCTCATCAAGACCGCCGTCGGCGATCCGGTCGCCGGCCGGGGAGGACGAGGTCGAGGCGAACCCGCGGATCCCAACGCCCCGCCGCCCCCGCCGCGGGTCAACAACGGGATCACCGGGGATGCGCGCCCCTCGACCGCCGAGCTGGGGAAGCGCGAGTTCGAAATGAAGATCGACTACGCAGTCAAGCAGATACAGGCGCTGCTGGGCGGGGCGAAACCGCAGGGCTGACGAAACGTCCGCGGTCGCCTCTCGACTGTGGCGGGACAAGTTTCGTGTAAGCGTTTGCCACGCGGAGACCGTATACTTTCCGAAGCTTTCAGTCCTGCCGGGAGGGCCCGTCTCACGCATGCACAGACCAGTCGTGACCCTTTTCGGCGCCGCCGCCGTGACGGCAGCCGTGGCCATCGCCGCCACCGTGCCCGGGCGTGCGGAATCGCCATTTTCCAGCCATTCATCGACGTCCGGGACGTCCGCCGCGCCACGCCTGTCGCCCGCCCACAGCGCCAGCCCGGCGTTGTCGGCCACCGAAGCGCGCGCCGTCATCGAGCAGTACTGCCTGACCTGTCATGACGATGACAAGAAGAAGGGGGAGCTGAGCCTCGAGACATTCGACCCGGCGAAGGTCGAGGCGCGGGCCGACGTCGGCGAGAAGATGATCAAGAAGCTGCGGGCCGGCATGATGCCGCCGCCCGGTGCGGAGCGTCCGACCGAGGCGGCGATCGACGGCCTGGCGGCGGCCCTCGAAACGCGGCTCGACGCGGCGGCGGAGGCCAGGCCGAACCCCGGCCACCGCACCTTCCAGCGGCTGAACCGCGCCGAGTACGCGCAGTCGATCAAGGACATCCTCGGCCTGGACGTCGACGTCACGGCGTTCCTGCCCGCCGACACCATCAGCGCCAACTTCGACAACATCGCCGACGTGCAGTCGATCTCGGCGACGCTGCTCGAGGGCTACCTGCGGGCGGCGTCCGAGGTCAGCCGGCTCGCGGTCGGCGATCCCGAGGCGAGCCCCGGCTCCACGATCTACAAGGTGCCGCGGATGGCGGAGCAGTTGACCCACGTCGAGGGGGCCCCGTTCGGCACGCGCGGCGGCATCTCGATCGTGCACAACTTCCCGGCCGACGGCGAGTACACGTTCCGCATGATGCTGCACTCGATCCCCACGGGGCAGCTCTATGGCAGCGCCGCGCGCGGCGAGCAGATCGAAGTCTCGCTCAACGGCGCGCGGGTGGCGCTCATCGACATCAACCCGCGGATGAGCGAGGCGGACGCGAACGGGATGAACCTGACCACCCCGCCGATCGCGGTCAAGGCCGGGCCGCAGCGCGTCTCGGCGGCGTTCATCGCGCGCAGCGACGCACCTGTCGACGACCTTCTGGCGCCCGTCGAGCAGACGCTGGCCGACACGCAGATCGGCAGCGGCGTGAGCGGCGTCACCACGGTGCCGCACCTGCGCGAGTTCGCGGTGCTCGGACCGACGCGGGTCACCGGTGTGTCGGACATGCCGAGCCGGCGCCGCATCTTCGTCTGCCGCCCGTTCTCGGCGGAAGAAGAGATTCCGTGCGCGACGCGCATCCTGACCACGCTCGCGACCAGGGCCTACCGGCGTCCGGTGACCAAGGACGACGTCGACGGGCTGCTGAAGTTCTACGACAACGAGCGCGACAACGGCGGCTTCGAGCACGGCATCCGCACGGCGCTGCAGGCGATGCTCGCCAGCCCGCACTTCATTTTCCGTCTCGAGGAAGCGCCCGCGACGGCGCGCACCGGCCAGAGCTATCGCATCAACGATCTCGATCTCGCCTCGCGCCTGTCGTTCTTCCTCTGGGGCACCGGTCCTGACGACGACCTGGTGGCCGCCGCGACGCGCGGCGCGCTCGCCACGCCGGCCGGGCTCGAGCAGCAGACGCGGCGCATGCTCGCCGATCCGCGCGCGACCGCGCTGTCGTCGCGCTTCGCCGCGCAATGGCTGCGGCTGCAGGACCTCGACAAGATCAAGCCCGACGCGCGGCTCTTCCCGGCGTTCGACACCACGCTGGCGCAGGCGATGATCACCGAGACCCAGATGCTGTTCGACACGATCGTGCGCGAAGACCGCGACGTCCTCGAGCTGATCACTGCCGACTACACGTTCGTCAACGAGCGGCTGGCCCGGCACTACGGCATCCCGAACGTCAGCGGACCGAAGTTCCGCCGCGTCTCGCTCGCCGGCAACGCCAACCGCCGCGGCATCCTCGGGGAGGGCAGCATCCTGACGATGACCTCGGTGGCGGATCGGACGTCGCCGGTGCAGCGCGGCAAGTGGGTGCTGGAAGTGCTGTTCGGCACGACTCCGCCGCCGCCGCCGGCCAACGTGCCCGACCTGGCCGAGACCAAGGCCGAGCACGGATCGCGGCTGCTGTCGGTGCGCGAGCGCATGGAGGAGCACCGCGCGCGCCCCGAGTGCCGCTCGTGCCATCGCGTGATCGATCCGCTCGGCCTGGCGCTGGAGAACTTCGACGTCGTCGGCCAGTGGCGCATCCGCGACGGCAGCGCCGACGTCGACCCGTCGGGGCAGCTCTACGACGGCTCGGCGATCAGCGGCCCGATCGGGCTGCGCACCGCGCTGCTGAAATACAAGGAGACCGTGCTGCGCACGTTCACCGACAACCTGATGGCGTATGCGCTCGGCCGCCGCCTGGAGAGCTACGACATGCCCACGGTGCGCCGCATCGTCCGCGACGCCGGCGCGAACCAGAATCACTTTTCGTCGTTCGTCCTCGGGATCGTGAAGAGCCCGGCGTTCCGCATGAGCCGGGCCGACGCCGCCACGCACTAGAATGCGTGCGAACGAGCGCAGCGAGTGAGCCACGCGCACGGAGCGGGGCGCGGGGTCCCCGCGAGTGCGCGTGCAGGGGGGTCCGGCGGGGCGAAGCCCCCCGGCACATAACAGGAGCCGACATGTACCTGACGAAAAAGCACGTGAGCCGACGCACCGTCCTGCGGGGCATGGGGGCGACGATTGCGCTGCCGTTCCTCGAGGCGATGGTCCCCGCGCGCACGGCGCTGGCGAACACGGCGGCAGCGGGGCGCACGCGTCTCGCCTGCATCGAACAGGTCCATGGCGCGGCCGGCAGCACGCAGATCGGGCTGGCGAAGAACCTGTGGTCGCCGGCGGCGGCCGGGCGCACGTTCGATCTGGCGCCGAGCAGCATGGCGCCGCTCGAGCCGTTCCGCGACTACCTGACGATCATCAGCAACACCGACTGCAAGGGGGCCGAGGCGGTCACGACGCCGGAGATCGGCGGCGATCACTTCCGCTCGAGCGCGGTGTATCTCACGCAGATGCACCCGAAGCAGACCGAGGGCTCGGACGTCTACGTCGGGACCTCGCTCGACCAGATGTACGCGCAGCGCTTCGGGCAGGACACGCCGATCCCGTCGCTGCAGCTGTGCATCGAGAACGTGGACCAGGCGGGCGGCTGCGCCTACGGCTACGCCTGCGTCTACACCGACACCATCAGCTGGGCCTCTCCGAAGGAACCGCTGCCGATGATCCGCGATCCGCGCGCGGCCTTCGATCAGCTGTTCGGCATCGGCGCGACGCCGGCGCAGCGCGCCGCCAACCGCCGCACCGATCGCAGCATCCTCGACTGGGTGACCGGCGAGGTGTCGCGGATCTCGAAGGGCCTCGGCCCGGGCGATCGCGCGCGGCTGGATCAGTACCTGACCGAGATCCGCGAGATCGAGCGCCGCATCCAGCGCGTCGAGCAGTACAACGCCAGCGGCGAGCCGCGCGATCTGCCCGGCGCGCCGATGGGCGTGCCCGACTCCTACAGCGAGCATGTCAAGCTGATGTACGACCTGCAGGCGGTGGCGTTCGCCGCCGACATCACGCGCGTCTTCTCGTTCAAGCTGGGGCGCGACGGCTCCTCGCGCGTCTACCCGGAAAGCGGCGCGCCGCTGCCGTTCCACCCGGCCTCGCATCACGGCGATCGCGAGCAGGGGGTCATGAGCTTCGCGCAGATCAACAAGTACCACGTCAGCCTGGTGCCGTACTTCCTCGAGAAGCTGAAGAGCATCCAGGAGGGGGACGCCACCCTGCTCGACAAGACGCTGGTGATGTACGGCTCCCCCATGGGGAACTCGAATACGCACAATCACAAGCGCTGCCCGCTGTTCCTCGCCGGCCACGCCAACGGCATGCTCAAGGGCGGCCTGCACATCAAGGCGGCCGACGGCACGCCGATGGCCAACGCGATGCTGACGGTCCTGCACGGCCTCGGCCTCGACGACATGAAGACGTTCGGCGACAGCACCGCCGCGATGGACCTGAACGAACTGCAGACCACGGTTTAACTCTTCGTGGCTTCCGCCTTCAGGCGGAAGTCGCGCCAGCGGATCTTCCGGCTGAAGCCGGAAGCCACGGGAAGGTTCCTGGCTGATGCGCTTACAACGAACCGCACTTTGGGGTCTCGTCGGCCTCGCGCTCTGCACGTCGGCGCTGCTGCACGCGTCGTTCGACGGCAGCAAGGTCGCCGATGCCGCGATGGCGTCGGATCCTGCCGCCGTCCGCGCGCTGATCACCTCCGGCGAGGACGTCAACGCCTCGCAGGGTGACGGCATGACGGCGCTGCACTGGGCCGCGCGCCACGGCGACACCGCGCTGGTGAAGATGCTGATCGCGGCCGGCGCCAACGTGCGCGCGACGACGCGGCTCGGCGGCTACACGCCGCTGCTGCTGGCCAGCCAGATCGGCCATGCGCAGGTGATCGACGCGCTGATTGCCGCCGGTGCGGATGCGAAGGGGACGACCGCCAACGGCGTCACGCCGCTGATGTTTGCCGCGGCGTCGGGGCAGGTGGACGCGGTGAAGGCGCTCATCGCGCACGGCGCCGACGTCAACGCCGCCGAGCCGACGCGCGGCGAGACCGCGCTGATGTTCGCCGCGGCGAACAAGCGGGCCGACGCGGTACGGCTGCTGATTGCGGCGAAGGCGGACGTCAACGCGGCCACGAAAGTCGTCAGCCTCAAGACCGCGCCGCCGTCGCCGGAGGAGGAGGCCTATCTCGCTGCC
>Ga0075435_100000715_pt1 | contig 20589 bp, 18 predicted proteins | sample RhiMethybrSRZTD4_FD_75302 | JGI IMG/M metagenome (GOLD analysis project Ga0075435, IMG submission 75302) | Populus rhizosphere microbial communities from Tennessee, USA - Rhizosphere MetaG P. TD hybrid SRZTD4 | ecosystem: Host-associated > Plants > Roots > Rhizosphere > Soil | place: USA...
GAGCTCGGCGTGGCCGCGCGCATCCCCGATCTCGGGTGGACCGTGATCGTCGAGCAGCCGACCTCCGAGGCCTACGCGAGCGCCACCGTCCTGCAGCAGCAGCTCGTCGTCGTGATCTCGCTCGCGCTCGTCGCGATGATCACCGTCGGGTATCTCTTCGGCCGCACCTTCATCAACCCGATTCACGCGCTCAAGAAGGCGACGCACGACGTCGCCGCGGGCGAGCTCGGCACGCGCGTCCACGTGGACCGCCGCGACGAGCTCGGCGATCTCGGCGAGGCGTTCAACACGATGGCCGACCGGCTCGTCGCGCTGCAGGAGGAAGTCAAGCGGCAGGAGCGGCAGGCGATGTTCGGCCGCGTCGCGGCCGGCCTCGTGCACGACCTCTCGCACCCGATCCAGAACATCGGCAACAGCACGCGGCTGCTGCTGCGCGACGACCTGGACGCCGAGTCGCGCGAGCTGTTCCGCCGCACGATCGAGCGCGAGCTCGCCACGCTCAAGCGCTTCATGGAGGACCTGCGCCACGTCGTCAAGCCGCGCCCGATCGAGCGCTTCGCGATGGACGTCAACGGCTCGGTGGCCGAGATCGTCGAGCCGATGCGCACCGAGGGCGACCGCAACGGCGTCACCGTCGAGGCGCACTACGCGCCGGGCCCGCTCGTCATCGAGGGCGACCGCTTCGCGCTCGGCCGCGTCTACCGCAACCTGATCACGAACGCGATTCAGGCGACCGAGCCGGGCGGCCGCGTCACGATCGCCACGGCGCGCGTCGGCGACCGCGTCGAGATCAGCGTCACCGACACCGGCTCGGGGATTCCGCCCGAGCGGCTGTCGGCGATCTTCGACGACTTCGTTACCACCAAGCGGCGCGGCCTGGGCCTGGGCCTCGCGATCTCGAAGCGGATCGTCGAACAGCTCGACGGCACGATCGCGGTGCAGAGCGAGGTCGGCCGCGGCACGGCATTCACGCTGCAATTCCCGGCGCGCGACGATCGCGCGCAGGCGGCGGCGAGCTGAGATTCATGGGGGATGGGGAAGGAGGCGGTATGTTCCGGACGCTCGTGAAGACCGACGCAATGGCGGTCGAGGACAAGACGGTGCCGGTGCGCTACTTCGAGCTGCGCACGCTGCGCGGCGCGCGGCGCTACAGCGCGGAGATCCTGCTGGGGCCCGGCGATCGCATCATCCTGGACGATGATTCGGTGTTGAACCTGGAGACGCGGACGATTTGTCTGGTGCCGGCGACGCTCTACAGCCGCATGCTCGCGCGCGCGACGGCCGCCTAGCGTCCCCACGAGAGGAAGCGCAGCGGCGAGCGATCCGCCGCCGCGCCGCTCTCAGGCACTGCGCGCGTGTTGTGGGGGGGCCACGCTACTTCCGGGGGAGCACGGCGTCTTTGAGCTGCTTCGCAATCCGCGCCTTGACGACGGTCTTCGCGGGAATCTTGATCGCCTCGCCCGTCGCCGGGTTGCGGCCCATGCGCGCCTTGCGCTTCTGAACCACCAGCTTCACCATCCCGGGCAGCACGAATTCCCCGGAGCGCTTCAACTCTTTCTCGGCGAGCTGCGTGAGCTCGTCGAAGTATTCGCGCGCCTGCGTGCGCTTCACCTCGAACCGCTCGGCGAAATGCGAAAACAGCTCGGATTTGCCCATCCTGCGGGCGTCAGCCATCGGTGTCCCCCTCACGTGCCGCGCTGTGGATGTTCACCGCAGACTGCCGCGCGCGCAGCACCAATCGCGGTTTTGCTTCGGAAAACTCGCGTATCCTAGCCCGCTCGCTCCGGCAGTGTCAATTGCGCGCGGCCGCGAACACGCGATTTTCCTAGCGGAATGCTAGAATTTTCGCCTGATGTCAAGCTCGACGCTCGAGACGTTTCCGAACCCGCGCCCCGAGCGCGACTACGAGATCGCCATCCACTGTCCGGAGTTCACGTCGGTGTGTCCGAAGACCGGCCTGCCCGACTTCGGCGAGATCCGCATCACGTACGTCCCCGCCGCCCTGTGCGTCGAGCTGAAGTCGCTGAAGTACTACATGATCGAGTTCCGCAACCGCGGCATCTTCTACGAGGCGGTGACCAACCAGATCCTCGACGATCTCGTCGCGGCGATCCACCCGCGGCGCATGACGGTCGTCGGCGATTTCTCCGTCCGCGGCGGCATCAAGACGGTCGTCACCGCCGAGTACGCCGCGCGCGACTGACGCGCGATGGACGCCGGGCCGATCCGTCTCCCGATCGAGCGCGAGATCGATCTGCACCTCTTCGCGCCGCGCGACATCCCGTCGGTCGTCGCCGAGTACATCGACGCCGCCGCGGCGGCCGGCTACGAGGACGTGCGCGTCGTCCACGGCCGCGGCCGGGGCGTGCAGCGCGGCATCGTGCAGGCCGCGCTCGATCGGCACCCGAAGGTGATCGAGTTCTGGGACGATCCCGCGTCGCACCTGGGCGCCACCATCGCGCGCCTCGCGCCGTAGGCGCGCGGACGGGACGCGCGCCGTGTCGGGGATTCGGGACTGGGGATTCGGGATTCGTTGTGCACGCTGTCACGCTGCGAGTGGGACGGAACCACGAAGGCACGAAGAAACACGAAGATCACGAAGATCTTTTTGTACAAAGAATTTGCTTCGTGTCTTCGTGTCTCTTCGTGGCTTCGTGATTCCGCGCTCTGCGTCCTCAGCGGTTGCTTTCCCGTGATCGCGATCGCAACGCGTCACTCGTCATCTCCCGAATCCCAAATCCCGAATCCCAAATCCCGAGTCCGAATCCCGAGTCGCTGGCACGTCGGTTGCCCCTCGCCGAACCCGCGCCCGCTCGCCCGCTGTAAGTCGTTGACCTGCTGCGGCCTCTAATCCGCACGCGGCAGATTCTGCGCGTGAGCCGGCGCTGGCGCTATGCAGAATCTGCTACCCGCTCGGCCCGGCGATCTCGTCTTCGTCCGCCGCTCGCGCTGGCGCGTCGTTGCCGTCCGCGCGCACGACGGCTGCCACGTCGTGTCGCTTCGCGGCGTCGCGCCGCCCTTTGCCGGCGGCGAGCGCCGGATCGTCACGCCGTTCGACGTCGTCGAGCCGACCCGATCGCAGGCGCGCGCCCGCGTCGTGACGCCGCGCTTGTGGCGCCGCGCCTGCCGCGTGCTGATCGCATCCGACGCGCCCGCCGGATCCCTCCTCGCCGCAACGGACGCATCGATCGATCTGCTGCCGTTTCAGCTCGAGCCGGCGCTTGCCGTCGTGCGCGGTGCGGCCGTGCGGATGCTGCTCGCGGACGAAGTCGGCCTCGGCAAGACGATTCAGGCCGGGCTCGTCGCGTCGGAGCTTTTCACCCGCGGCGCGATCGATCGGCTGCTCGTCGTCGCGCCTGCGGGTCTGCGCGACCAATGGGTCGACGAGCTGACGCGCCGCTTTCATCTCGATGCGGCGCGGATGGACGCGCGCACGCTGCGCGCGCTCGCCGCGTCGCTGCCGATCGGCGTGAACCCGTGGAGGTCCGCGCGCGCGGCCGTTGCGTCGATCGATTACGTGAAGCGGCCCGAGGTGCTGCCGGCCGCCGCCGCCGCCGACTGGGATCTCGTCGTCGTCGACGAAGCGCACGGCGTGGCAGGCGATTCGGATCGCCGCGCGGCGGCGAACCGGCTGGCGGCGCGGGCCGCATACGTGCTGCTGCTGACGGCGACGCCGCACACCGGCGATCGTGATCTGTTCCGCTCGTTGTGCTCGCTCGGCGCCGCCGGCGAGCCGATCGTCGTGTTTCGGCGGACGCGCGCTGACGTCGGCCTCGCATCCGCGCGGCGCATCCACGTCGTGCGCGTCGGCGCAACCGCCGCCGAGCGGCGGATGCACGCGCTGCTGTCGGAGTACGAGGCCGCCATCCGCGCCGAGCACGAACGCGGCGCTCGCGCCGACGCGCTGCTCGCGCTCGGCGTGCTCCACAAGCGGATGCTGTCGAGCGCCTGGTCGCTCGCGCAATCGGTCGAGCGGCGGCTGGACGCGCTTTCGTCGGCCGCCCCCTCCGACGCCGCGGAACAGCTGCTGCTGCCGCTTGCGGATCCAGCTGGCGAGCTCACCGCCGCCGATCAGCCGCCGCCATGGCCGGCGGCGCTCCGCCTCGGCGATGCCGAGCGCGAGCAGCGCCTGCTCTCGACGCTCGGCGACGCGGCGCGAGCCGCATCGCGATCCGAAACGAAGCTTCGTCGCCTCGCTGCATTGCTGCGCCGCACGCGCGAGCGCGCGATCGTCTTCACGGAGTATCGCGACACGCTCGCGCACGTCCGTCGCTCGATCGCGCGGCCCGTGTTCGTGCTCCACGGCGGCCTCGCGCGCGACGAACGTGCAGCCGCGCGCGCCGGCTTCGCCGCGACGCCGCACGCGGTGCTGCTCGCGACCGATGCGGCGGCCGAAGGCCTCAACCTCCACGACGGCTGCCGCCTCGTCGTGAATCTCGAGCTGCCGTGGAATCCCGGCCGCCTCGAGCAGCGGATCGGGCGTGTGGATCGCATCGGCCAGCGGCGAACCGTTCATGCGTTTCATCTGGTCTGCGCAGACGGCGGCGAAGCGATGGTGCTCGATCGTCTGCGCGCACGCATCGCCGCCGCGGCGGCGGATATCGGCATGCAGAGCCCGCTCGGCGACGACGAATTGGCAATCGCGGCAGAGATTCTGTCCGGAGACGACGATGGAGATGCGAAGGATTGATCTGCGCGCGGCGGCGGCTGTCGAGGCCGCGCGCATTGCGGCCGCGCGCGCGATCGTGCGAAACGGCGACGAGGCGGCGCGCGAATGGCTCGATGTGCGGCGGCCGTGGATGGCATTCGCAGGAACCGGACGCCGTCGAGCCGCGCTGCGCGGGCGCGCCGTGTTGATCTGGCAGGTCGCTGCCGAAGATTCGTGCGGCAGCGTCGCGATATCGGCCATCGCGACGGTGATGGTCGACCTCGCTGCGGCTGGCGACAGCCGATCGCGGCGAACGATCGCAATGGACGCGGTCGCACGCATCCAGCGCTGCCCGCCGGAGCCGATCGCGGCGTTCCTCCGCGAGAAGACGGAACCGATCATCGCCGTCGCGCGTGCTTTTGCGAACGCACGCCTGGAGCGAGCGCGCGCCGTTGCCGCGTGCGCGTCGCGTCGCACCGACGACGACCGCTTTCAACCGGGCCTGTTCGATCGGCGAGCCGAGCGCGCGCGGCTGATCGCGCTCGCGGCCGGCGAGGACGGTACAGAGGCGGCGGACGCTCGCGTCGCCGCCGCCGCGGCAGCCGCCGACCTCAGGCCGGCGCCGCCCGCGCTGCTGCTCGTCCTGACGGCGTAGCCATGCTGCCGGGCGTCGACGGTCGGCTCGTCTCGGCGGCGTTTCTCGACGGTGTGCTCCCCGCGACCGACGAGAACGTCGAACGGGCGCGGCGGGACTTCCAGCGCGCGAGGGTCGGCGCAGGCGATCTGGGGCCGTCGTCGCCGGCCCGTGCGGTGATGGAGCGTGCGGCCGCGCCGCTCACGGCGATCCTCGGCTTCGAGCCGCCATCCAGGATTGAGTTCGCCGATCGCCTGACGACGGCGACGCTCGACGGCGGCCAGCGGCCGGTCGCGCTCGTCGCGAGCGTCTGGGGCGAAGCCTTCGATCCGCTGTGGCGCACCGCGGTGATCGAAGCGCAGCGCCGGGGCGCCGGCTGGTGCCTGCTCCTCGACGGCGTGCGGCTGCGCGTCGTGGACGCGACGCGTGTGTACGCACGGCGCTCGCTCGACTTCGATCTCGATCTCGCGGCCGATCAGCCGCGCACGTTCGCCGCGTTCTGGCGCACGTGCCACGCGTCGGCGCTCGGCGCGCGCGCCGCGGATCCGCGCTCGCTGGACGCGCTCGTCGCGGCGTCGGATCGTCATGCGGCGGGCGTCTGCGCATCGCTTCGCGACGGCGTGCTCACTGCCTCGACCGAGATCCTCCGCGCGCTGACGGGCCGGCGATCCCGCGCGCGCGATCGCGCGGTCGCGCTCGACGAGGCGTTCGAGCAGGCGCTGACGATCGTCTACCGCATGCTGTTCCTGCTGTTCGCCGAGGCGCGCGCGCTCGTGCCGCTCTGGCACCCGATCTACCGCGAGAGCTACAGCCTCGAGTCGGTGCGCGACGATGCGGAGCGATCCCCGCGCGGAGCGGGTCTGTGGGACGCGCTGCGCGCGGTGGCGCGCCTGGCGCACGCCGGCTGCCACGCCGGCGATCTGCGCGTCACGCCGTTCAACGGCCGTCTCTTCGCGCCCGCGCGGACGCCCCTCGCCGATCGCCGCGATCTCGACGACGAGGCCGCGCGTCGCGCCGTCGTCGCGCTGTCGACGCGGCCCGCGGCGGCGCGCGCCGGCCGCGAGCGCATCGCGTACCGCGACCTCGGCGTCGAGCAGCTCGGCGCCGTCTACGAAACGCTGCTCGACTACACGCCCGTTGTCGAGCGCGACGGCGTCGCCCTGCAGCCGGGATCCGGAATCAGGAAATCGACCGGCACCTTCTACACGCCCCAGCCGATTGCGGACTTCGTCGTTCGGCGCACGCTCGGACCGCTCGTTCGCGGGCGGCAGCCGGACGACATCCTCCGCCTGCGTATCGTCGATCCGGCGATGGGCAGCGGCGCGTTTCTGGTGGCCGCGTGCCGCTACCTCGCGGGCGCGTACGAGGCGGCGCTCGTGGAGGCCGGCGGCTGCCTCGCGAGCGACATCGGCGAGCCGGAACGCGCGGGCATTCGACGCACCGTCGCCGAACGGTGTCTGTACGGCGTCGATCTGAACCCGATGGCGGTGCAGCTCGCGCGCCTGTCGCTGTGGCTCGCGACCCTCGCCGCCGATCGGCCCTTGAGCTTTCTCGATCATCGCCTCCAGGCCGGCGACAGCGTGCTCGGCGCCTGGCTCGCGCACCTTCGCCGGCCGCCGAACGTCCGCCGCGGTGCACGCGCGGCGGACGCCCTTCCGCTCTTCGGAGAGGACACGATTGCCGACGCGATGCGCCATACCCTGCCGGTGCGCTTCTCGCTCGAGTCGCTGCCGAACGACACCATCGAGCAGGTGCGCGCGAAGGAACGCGCGTACTCCGCGCTGACGGCTCGCGGTGCGGCGCTGTCGCGGTGGAAAGAGGTGGCGCATCTCTGGTGCGCCGCGTGGCTCGCGGGCGACGTGGCGCCGCCGGCGTCGGCGTTCGGATCGCTCTCCGACGCTGCGCTCACCGGCCGCAGCGACTTGCCGGCGCCGATAGCTGGCCGGTTTCTCGATCGCGCGCGCGCTGTCGGCGAGGCGCGGCGTCTGTTTCACTGGGAGCTGGAGTTCCCCGAAGCGTTCTTCGACGCGGACGGCCGCCGCCGTCCGCGCGCCGGCTTCGACGCGGTGATCGGGAATCCACCGTGGGACATGATGCGCGGCGACGCCGGCGGCGATGACGCGCGGGCGCGCGCCCGCGCGGCGACGGCACCGGTCGTCCGCTTCACGCGCGACGCCGGCGTCTACACCGCGCAGTCGGACGGCCATGCCAACAGCTACCAGGTGTTCGTCGAGCGCGCGATCGCGCTCACGCGGCCGGGCGGCCGCTTCGGCCTCGTGCTCCCGTCGGGCCTCGCGACGGATCACGGCAGCGCGCCGCTCCGCCGCCTGCTGCTCTCGCGCTGCGACGTCGACGCGATCGTCGGCATGGACAACCATCGCGGCGTCTTCCCGATCCACCGCAGCGTGCGGTTCCTGCTGCTGACGGCGACGGCCGGCGCGGCGTCCACGAGGATCGCATGCCGTTTCGGCGTCGACGATCCGACAGAGCTGGAATCGATCGACGACGCGGGCGCCTCGGACTTTCCGGTTCACGTGACGCCGGCGCTCCTCGAGCGGATCTCCGGCCGATCGCTCGCGATCCCGCATCTGCGGACCGCCGACGACGTCGCGCTCGTCGAACGCGCGGCAGCGCTGTTCGCGCCGCTCGGAGGCGACGGCGGCTGGTCGGCGCGCTTCGGGCGCGAGCTGAACGCGACCGACGATCGCCAGGCGTTTCGAGGCGATCGCGCCGGGCTGCCGATCGTCGACGGTAAACATCTCGAGCCGTTTCGCGCGGCGCTCGACGGCGTCGAGCGAAGCATCCTCGCCGCCGACGCGCGCCGGCTCCTCGGATCCGATCGGCACCTCGGTCCGCGGCTCGCGTACCGCGACGTCGCGAGCGCGACCAATCGCCTGACGCTGATTGCCGCCGTGCTGCCCGCCGGCTGCGTGTCGACGCACACCGTCTTCTGCCTGCGCACGCGGCTGCCGCCGAAGGCGCAGCACTTCCTGTGCGGCGTCTTCAACAGCCTGGTCGTCAACTATTTCGTCCGCCTGCGCGTGACGACGCACGTGACGACGGCGATGGTCGAGCAGCTGCCGATCCCGGCCGCGGAGACGTCGCCGTCGGCGTACGACGAGATCGCCGCGCTCGCGCGCCTGCTCTCGCGCGGACCGAACGACGACGCCTACGCGCGCCTCAACGCGCGCGTGGCCGCGCTGTATCAGCTCACCGTCGAGGAATTCGAATACGTGCTCGAGACGTTTCCGCTCGTGAACGCCGAGACACGCATGGCCGCGTTGAAGAGATTTACGAGCGAATACCGAGGAAGAAGATGATCGAACCACAAAGTCACGAAGACACGAAGAAGAAGAACGCGGATGCGCTGACCCACTCGATCATCGGCGCGGCGATCGAGGTGCATCGCGCCCTAGGTCCCGGCCTGCTCGAGTCGATTTACGAAGCCGCCCTTTGTATCGAGCTCGACGAGCGTTCGATCCGATACGAGCGTCAGGCGTTCGTGCCCGCCCTGTACAAAGGGCGCTCGCTTGGCGACTACAAGGTCGATTTGATCGTCGAGGATCTCGTCGTCGTCGAAGTGAAGAGCGTTGCCGCCGTGCTCCCGGTGCTGCACGCTCAATTGCTGACCTACTTGCGGCTGACCAAGAAGCGCGTTGGACTGCTGATCAATTTCAACGCGCCAGTCGTCAAGGACGGGATCACTCGACGCGTCTTGTAGCAGCCGCGTCGCACGACGCCGCGCAGCGGCGCATGCAACCGGCCGGCTTCGCCGGTCGGTCGTGCGACGCGATCGTCGGCGAGTCCGAGCCTTTCTTCTCCGTGTCTCTGAGCCTTTGTGGTTATTTGATATATTCGACAGCTTCCCGATGCCCAACTATGGGTTCGCCATCGATCTCCGAAAATGCATCGGCTGCCACGCGTGCACGATTGCGTGCAAGGCGGAGCACGAGATTCCCGTCGGCGTCAACCGCTGCTGGGTGAAGACGGTCGAGAAAGGGACGTTCCCCGCCGTCCGCCGCTTCTTCTTTCCGGTCCTCTGCAATCAGTGCGACGAAGCGCCGTGCGCGCGGATCTGCCCGACCAACGCGCTCTTCAAGCGCGTGGACGGCATCGTCGATCTGCACGGCGACGCGTGCATCGGCTGCCGCGCGTGCATGGTCGCCTGCCCGTACGATCAGCTGTTCATCGATCCCAACACGCGCACCGCCGAGAAGTGCAACTTCTGCGCGAACCGCGTCGAGAACCAGCTGCTGCCGGCGTGCGTGAGCGTCTGCCCCACCGAGTGCCGCATCTTCGGCGATCTCGACGATCCGGCGAGCGAGGTGGCGCGCATCGCGCGCGCCGAGGCGGTCACCGTCCGCCGGCCGGAAAAGGGGACGCTCCCGAAGGTGTTCTACATCGGCGCCGAGGAGAGCGCGATTCAGCCCGAGGCGGCGGCGCGGCCGTTCATGTACAAGGAGGGCCAGGTGCTGCTGCGCCCCCTCGCGGCGCCGGCGCCCGATCCGCTGCATCCCGGCGAGGCCCGCGTCGACTACGACGTGCCGCACGAGAAGCCGTGGGGCGTCGACATGGCGATCTATCTGCTCACGAAAGGGATCGCCACCGGCACGATGCTCGTGTGCCTGCTGCTGCCGCTCGCCGACGGCCATCGCTCGCCGCTCACCGACATCGTCGGCCCGGCGATCTCGCTCGTGTTCCTCCTCGCGACGACGATCGTGCTCATCGTCGATCTCGAGCGGCCCGAACGCTTCTACTACATTCTCCTGCGGCCGAACTGGCGATCCTGGATGGTCTGGGGCGCGTACTTCCTCGCCGCGCAGGGCGTGCTCACCACGCTGTGGCTCATCGCCGCCTTCTTCGGCGCCGCGATCGCGCTGGAGCTGCTGCGGTGGCCGCTCGTGATCTCGTCGATCCTGACGACGGGCTACACGGCGTTTCTCTTCGCGCAAGGGCTTGCGCGCGACATGTGGCAGGGGCCGCAGTCGGCCGTCGATCTGCTCGCGCAGGCGATCGTCGAAGGCGCGGCGGTGCTGGTGCTCGCGTCGTTCGTCCCGGGCGTTCGCGCGGATCCGACGTTCGTGCCGGCCGCGGGCGCCGCGCTCGCCGGCGGCCTCGTGGTCCACCTCGCGATCATCGGCGTCGAGAACCTGCTGATGGCGAGCCCGACGCGGCACCACGAGCTGGCAACGGCCGCGATCCGCCGCGGCGCATTCGCGCGTCTCTTCTGGGGCGGCGCCGTCGGCGCAGCCGCCGTCGCCGTCGCCGCGGCGCTCGCCGGCGCCGCGCCGATTGCGGCGCTGCTTGCGCTCGTCGGCAGCTTCGCGTGGGAATACATCTGGGTGGAAGCCGGGCAGTCCGTTCCGATTTCGTGAGAGCCGCGCAAGGCGATGACGCCATTCAGATCTCACCCGGATCCGTCGACATGGGACGACTATGTCGACTATGAGTCGACGAGCTGGCCGAAGAAAGATCGACGGCGCTACTGGATCATCCCGAGCGTCTGCTTCAACTGCGAGTCGGCCTGCGGCATCCTCGCCTACGTCGACAAGGAGCGCCTCACCGTCCGGAAAATCGAGGGCAACCCGGCGCATCCGGGCAGCCGCGGGCGCACGTGCGCGAAGGGCGTCGTCACGCCGAACCAGCTCGAGGATCCCGATCGGATTCTGTATCCGCTGAAGCGCGAGGGCGAGCGCGGCGGCGGCGGCTGGCAGCAGGTGTCGTGGGACGAGGCGCTCAACGACATCGCCGCGCGCATCCGCAGCGCGATCGTCGAGAACCGGCGCCACGAGATCATGTATCACGTCGGCCGGCCCGGCGAGGACGGCTACGCCAACCGCGTGCTGCAGGCGTGGGGCGTCGACGGCCACAACAGCCACACCAACGTCTGCTCTTCGTCGGCGCGGCTCGGCCACTTCCTCTGGTGCGGCAACGATCGCCCGTCGCCCGACTACGCCAACGCGCAGACGATCCTGCTGCTCTCGTCTCACCTCGAGACGGGCCACTACTTCAACCCGCACGCGCAGCGCATCGTCGAGGGGCAGGCGAAGGGCGCCACGCTCATCGTGATCGATCCGCGGCTGTCGAACACGTCGGCGAAAGCGGACCTCTGGCTGCCCGCGTACTCGGGCACAGAAGGCGCGCTGCTGCTCGCGATCGCGAACGTGCTGCTGCGCGAAGATCTCTACGATCGCGCGTTCATGCGCACGTGGGTCGACTGGCGTGGCTACCTCCGCGCGGCGCGGCCCGATCTCGGCGTCACCTTCGACAACTTCATCGTCGCGCTGAAAGAGCTGTACGCGGACTGCACGCCCGAGTTCGCGGCCGCGGAGACGGGCGTGGACGCGGCGCAGATCGTCGAGGCGGCGCGCGCCGTCGGCCGAGCGCGCGGAACCTTCAGCACGCACAACTGGCGCTCTGCCGCCGCGGGCAACCTGTGGGGCTGGCAGATCACCCGCTGCCTCTACCTGCTCGTCGTCATGACCGGATCGGTCGGCACGGAGGGCGGCGTCGGCCTGCACCTCTCGAACAAGTTCGTGCCGAAGCATCCGACCTCGCCGCCGCAGCCCGACTACTGGAACGAGCTCCTCTTCCCGCGCGAGTATCCGCTCGCGTTCTTCGAGATGAGCTATCTGCTGCCGCACTTCCTGAAGGAGAAGCGCGGCAGGCTCGACGTCTACTTCACGCGCGTCTACAACCCGGTGTGGACGAACCCGGACGGCTTCTCGTGGATCGAGATGCTCACCGATCGCGAGGCGATCGGCCTGCACGTCGCGCTGACGCCGACGTGGAGCGAGACCGCCTGGTTCGCCGACTACATCCTGCCGATGGGCCTCGGCACCGAGCGCCACGACACGATGAGCCAGGAGACGCACGCGGCGCAGTGGATCGCCTTCCGCCAGCCGGTGCTGCGCGTCGCGCGCGAGAAGCGCGGCGACACGGTGAACCTGACCTACGAGGCGAACCCCGGCGAGGTATGGGAGGAGGCCGAGTTCTGGGCGACCCTCTCGTGGCGCATCGATCCCGACGGTTCGCTCGGCATCCGCCAGCACTTCGAGTCGCCGTACCGCCCGGGCGAGCCGGTGACGATGGACGACTACTACGGGTGGATGTTCGAGCACTCGGTGCCGGGGCTCCCCGAGGCCGCGGCGCGCGAGCAGCTGACGCCGCTCGGCTACATGCGGAAGTACGGCGCCTTCACGGTGAAGGATCGCGTCTACGCGCCGTACGAGCAGCCGCTCGATCCCGACGCGCTGTCGACCGCATCGGTGGACGTCGACAACGACGTCGTGCTGCAGAACGGCGCGCCGATCGGCGTGCTGATCGACGGCGTGGCGCGCGTCGGCTTCTCGACGCCCTCGCGTCGGCTCGAGTTCTACGCGAAGACGCTCGTCGAGTGGGGATGGCCCGAGCACGCCGTGCCGCGCTACGTGCCGGGCCACGTGCACTGGCGCGATCTCCGCGCCGACAAGGGAGAGTTCGATCTGCTGCCGAACTTCCGTCTCCCAACGCTCGTCCACACGCGGTCGCCCGTGAAGTGGCTCTACGAGATCTCGCACGACAACCCGCTGTGGGTTGCGGCCGCCGATGCGCGGCGCCTCGGCATCGCGACCGGCGATCTGGTGAAGGTGCGCACGCGGATCGGGCACTTCGTCACACGCGCGTGGGTCACCGAGGGCATCCGGCCCGGCGTGCTCGGGATGTCGCATCATCTCGGCCGCTGGCGGCTGCACGAGGAGATGGGCAGCCGCGCCGCGTCCGCCCTCGTCTCCATCGAGCGGCAGGGCACGCGCTACAAGGTCTCGCAGGTGCACGGCGCGCAGCCATTCGCGAGCGGCGATCCCGACAGCGCGCGCATCTGGTGGACCGACGTCGGCGTCCACCAGAACCTCACCTTCCCGGTGCAGCCCGATCCGGTGAGCGGCATGCACTGCTGGCATCAGCGCGTCACGCTCGAGAAGGCCGCCGACGGCGATCGCTACGGCGACATCGTCGTCGACACGGCGAAGAGCCATGAGATCTACAAGGAGTGGATCGCGCTGACGCGCCCCGCGCCGGGGCCCGGCGGGCTGCGGCGCCCGCTCTGGTTCGACCGGCCGCTTCGACCACGTCTCGACGCCTACCGAATGGCGCCGGATCCTCTGCGCCCTCTGCGCCCTCTGCGCCCTCTGTAACCCTCTGCGCCCTCTGTAACCCTCTGTGTCCTTGTCAGGTCTACAGACGTCTGTTGAAGAGCAGCGCCGCGACGGCGCTCGCGAGCAGCTCCAGCAGCACGATCGCGGTCAGCGTCGCGAACGGCCAGTCGCGCTCGACGACGTACTCGGCGACCGAGACGACGACGCGCGCGACCGGCGTGGCGAGCAGGACGATGATCCCCGTCTGCATCAGGAGCCGCGGCATGGAGGACGTCTCCGCCGCCATCGCCCACAGCAGACCGACTGCGAGACACACTGAGCTCGTCGTCACGCCCGCGCGGAGCACGCGGCCGATGATGCGCTCGAGCCGCTCGGCACCCGCGCGGCGCTCGCCCTGCGTCATCGTCCGCCCCGCGCGAACATCATCGCCGACACCACGAAGAGCACCGCGGCCATCAGGATCTTCAGCCATTTCGCCGACGCCGCGGCGCCGAAGCGCATGCCGCCCCACGATCCGATCTGCACGCCGAGCACCGCCGCCGCCGCGAGCGTCGGCACGATCTGCCCGCGCCCGTAGTAGATGACGCCGCCCGCCGTCGCCGTGACGCCGATCATGAAGGCGCTGGTGGCCGCCGCCGCACGCAGCGGGATGCCGCACCACGCGTTCAGGATCGGCACCTTGATGATGCCGCCGCCGATGCCGAGCAGCGACGAGACGTTGCCGGCGAGGAACGACGCGCCGATCGCGACCGGCAGCCGCCGCACGCGGTAGGTCACCCTCGTGCGGCTCTCGTCCTCGTAGTAGCGGCCGCCGAGGACGCCCGGCTCGGCGGCGGGATCGAGAATCACGTTCCGGCGGCGCAGCCGCGTGAGCATGATGATGGCCACCACCGCCGCGACGATCCCGAACAGCCGCTGCAGCACCGACTGCGCGACCAGGTGCGCGGTGATGCCGCCGAGAAAGCTGCCGCCGGCCGTCGCCACCTCGAGCAGCATGCCGAGGCGCATGTTGATCAGCTGACGGCCGGCGCGCCCCGCCGACACCGTGCTCGACGTCGCGATCACCGTCGTGAGGCTGATCGCCGCGGCGACGCCGAATGGAAAGCCCAGGACGAGATTGAGGAAGGGAACGAGGAACACGCCGCCGCCGAGGCCGAGCAGGGCGCCGAGCGTTCCCGACACGGCGCCTGCGGTGAAAATGATCGCGGCGAGCGCGGGCGTGACGGCCGGCATCAGGCGGTGGGGAACCTCCGCGTCTGCGCCAGATACTTCGTCGCCTTCTCGATCGCGCGCGATTCGGCTTCCTCTTTGGTGGCGCCGTCGGCGCGCGCGAACCGCGCGCCGGGATCGACGTTCGCAATCGTGCAGTGGTAGACCTCGCCGAGCTTGTAGGTCTCGATCGTCACCGGCCACCCGGCGAGCTCCACCTGCCGTCGAGAATGATCTTCGGGCTTCATAAACGGACGCCGATCAACGCAGAACCCGCGGAACACGCAGAACATGATTGTCTGCGACCTCTGCGAGATTCTGCGTTCAATGGCGTCACGGCTTTTCCACCGCCGCGCCGACGAGGTTGCCCCACTCGGTCCACGAGCCGTCGTAGTTCTTCACGTCGTCGAAGCCGAGCAGGTGCTTCAGCACGAACCACGTGAGGCTCGAGCGCTCGCCGATGCGGCAGTACGCGATCACCGGCTGGTCGCCGGTGACACCCTGCGCGGCGTACATCGACTTCAGCTCGTCGAAGCTCTTGAACGTCCCATCGTCGTTGCAGTTCTTCCCCCACGGGATGCTCTTCGCGCCGGGAATGTGGCCGCCGCGCTGGCACGTCTCGGGCAGCCCGGGCGGCGCGAGGATCTTGCCGGTGAACTCGTCGGGGCTGCGGACGTCGACGAGCGCCGCTTTCTTGCCGGCCACCGCGGACTGCACTTCGGGCAGGAACGCGCGCAGCGACGTGTCGGCGGTTTTCGCCTTGTAGCTCTTCTTCTGGATCTGCGGCGCGTCCTTGGCGAGCTCGCGTCCCTCGGCGACCCATTTCTTGCGCCCGCCGTCCATGATGCGGACGTCGTCGTGGCCGTAGATCTTGAGCTGCCAGAACGCCCACGCGGCGAACCAGTTGTTGTTGTCGCCGTAGAGCACGATGGTCGTCTTGTTGTCGATCCCGGCGGCGCCGAGCAGATCCTCGAGCGCCTTCACCGGCACGATGTCGCGCACGAGCGTGTCGCACAACTGCGTCGTCCAGTTCCACCCGACGGCGCCCGGGATGTGTCCCTGGTCGTACGCGCTGGTATCGACGTCGACTTCGACGACGCGCACGCCCGCGTCGGTGGCATGCTGGGCGACCCAGTCGGTCGAGACGAGGACGGTGGGTAATGTGGTGGTCATCTATCGCCTCCCAATCGAAACTGGCCGGAGCCGCCCATCTTAGCAAAACGTGTAGGGCGGGTACCCGGATTCCGATTCTAGATCTCGAGCAGATCGCGGCCGACGACGACCTCGCCCTTGAAGTGCTTGCGCGCGAGCGGCAGCCACGACCGATCGGCATCCGCGTTGTTGTCGGGCACGAAGTGCGAGAGGACGAGCGTCTTCACGCCCGCCTCCTGCGCGACACGCCCCGCGTCCTCGACCGACGTGTGGCTCTCGAGGATGTGCCGCGCGATCGACCGCGCGTCGCCGGCCGCCTCGGCGGCGTACGCCCCGGGGAACATCACCTCGTGCACGAGGACGTCGGCGCCGCGCGCCAGCGCGACGAGCGCGTCGGCGCGCGTGGTGTCGCCCGAGAAGACAACCGATCGATCGGGTCCGTCGATGCGATACGCGAGCGCGATCGGCACCATCGGATGATGAACGACGGCGGCGCGGACGACGACGCGCTCGTCTCTGACGACGACGCCGCCGTCCTTCAGCTCGTGCGCGTGCACGAGCGGGCCGAGCGGCGCGCGCCCTTCGTCCTTGACGCGGACGTCGATGTCGGGCGCGCTCATCTCGAAGAAGAGATCCGTCATGCGCGCGAGCGGCGGCGGCCCCCACGTGTCGACGTCGGTGCGCAGGCCCGCCGCCCACGCGAGCAGCACGAGCGTGCCGAAATCGGCGTTGTGATCGGAGTGATGATGCGTGATGAACAGATGCCGGAGCCGCGGCAGATCCACGCCGGCGAGCACCATCTGCCGCGCGACGCCGTTGCCGCAGTCCACGACGTACGCGACGCCGTCGACGACGACGACCGACGCGGGCGCCGCGCGTCCACGCTTCGGCGTCGGGCCGCCCGCCGTGCCGAGCAGCACGATGCGCGTGCGGTGAGCCGCCTGCGCCGCCGGGCGCGCAATCCGCGCCGCAGTCATCATCACGCCGGCCGACGCCAAAAACTTGCGACGATCCATCCCCTCAGTGACCTCTGTGACCCACCCGACCTACCTGACCCACCCGACCCGCCTTCGCTCGCCCGACGTGTCGAGCGAGCTTCGGCGCGGCAAGCCTGCGACCTGCCCGACCTGCCTGGCCTGCGCGACCCGCGCGACCCGCCGTCACCGCTTCACGACGCCGATGTTCACGATCGTGTCGCCCTTCTTCAGCGACGGCACGGCGCGGATGAACATCACGATCCCTTCGTCGGTCGCGGTGATCTCCTGCAGCGGCCGGTTCACGTAGTCGGTGACGATCCCGATCTTCGCGCCCTTCGCGACGTGCGCGTCGCGATCGACGACCGGGTGGAACATGCCGTCGCGATCCGCGGCGAGCGAGACGATCTTCTCCACCCACACCGGATTGCGCACCGGCGCGGCCATCGTGCCGCCCATCTTGAGATGCGCCATCACGTTCTTGACGCCGGCCGAGAGCCGCGCCGCGTCCGCGATGTCCACCGGCCCCGAGCGTCCGGCCTCGGCGGTGAACGACGGCTTGCCGCGCGTCGACGCCGCGTTCTCGAGAAAGCGCGCGGCGGTCGGATCCTTGGGGCGATCGGCGGAGATGATGACGTGATCGAGGCCGAACGCGAGCACCATCGCCTTCGAGAAGTCGTCCTGCTTCTGGTTGCCGGTGACGGTCCAGTAGCTGTAGGGCCGGAGGTTCTCGTCGAGATCGCCGCCGTGCAGATCGATCAGGTGATCGCAGCGCTCGACGACCTCCTTCATGATCACGTAGGACGCGCGCTCGGTCTGCGATCCGCTCGGGCTGCCCGGGTAGAAGCGGTTCATGCTCTTGTTGTCGGTCGGGTTCACGTGCGGCGTCATGCGCTCGAACGACGGCACGTTGATGAGCGGCAGCAGCACCAGCGTCCCCGCCACATCGTCGGGCTTGACGCTGTCGATCAGCATCTCGACGGCGATGATCGACGCGTACTCCGTGCCGTGCGCGCCCGATGCGACGGCGAGCACGGGACCCGGACGCGCGCCGTGGATGACGACGACCGGGATGTCGTAGCCGGCATCCGATCCCGCGGGCACTTTCAGCACGCCGTACGCCTTCTGGCCGCGCTGCGCGGTCGCGGTGCCGGAGGCGAACGTCGGATGCGGATCCTGGCCCGCCGCCGGCGCGGCACAGGCCAACGCAAGAGCCGCCGCGAAGATGCTTTTCATGCGCGCAACTTTACAACGGTTCGCGCGAGCCCATATAGTTGCCGTTTGCCCCGTGAAAACCCATTCTCTCTACGTCAACGGCGAGTTCGTCACAGCCAAATCGGCCAGGACGCTCGACGTGATCGATCCGGCGACCGGCGAGACGCTCGGCCGCGTGCCCGACGCCGGCCCTGACGACGTCGCGGGCGCCGTCGGCGCCGCGCGCGCCGCCTTCGACGAGGGCCCGTGGAAGGACGCCACGGCGCAGGATCGCGGGCGCGCGCTGTTCGCGCTGGCCGACGCCGTGCGGAAGCGCGCCGACGAGCTCGCCGAGCTCGAGACACGCAACACCGGCAAGCCGATCGTCGAAGCCGAGTTCGACGTCGCCGACGTCGCCACCTGCTTCGAGTACTACGGCGGGCTCGCGACGAAGATCCACGGCGACGTCATCCCCGTGCCCGACAACGCGATGAGCCTCGCGCTGCGGGAGCCGATCGGCGTCGCCGGCCAGATCATCCCGTGGAACTACCCGCTGCTGATGGCGGCGTGGAAGCTCGCGCCGGCGCTCTGCGCCGGCTGCACGACGGTGCTCAAGCCGGCCGAGCAGACGCCGCTCTCGATCCTCGAGCTCGCCTCGAGCTTCGCGGACGCCGGCCTCCCGCCGGGCGTCGTCAACATCGTCACGGGGCTGGGCGAGACGGCGGGCGCCGCGATCGTCGCGCATCCGGGCGTCGACAAGATCGCGTTCACCGGCAGCGCGGAAGTCGGCAAGACGATCATGCGCAGCGCCGCCGGCACGCTGAAGAAGATTTCGCTGGAGCTCGGCGGCAAGTCGCCGAACATCTTTTTCGCCGACGCCGACTTCGAGCCGGCGGTCGAGGGCGCGCTCTTCGGCGTCTTCTTCAATCAGGGCGAGGTCTGCTCGGCCGGCAGCCGGATCCTCGTGCAGCGGCCGATCTACCGGAAGTTCGTCGACGCGATGGTCGAGAAGGCGCGGACGATCACCGTGGGCCCGCCGCTCGATCGCGGGACGAAGATGGGCGCGCTCGTGTCGCGCGAGCAGTTCGACCGCGTGCGCCAGTACCAGGAGATTGGCAAGAAGGAAGCGAAGGTGGCGGTCGGCGGCGGCGCGGCGGCGGTGGCCGGCCTCGAGCGCGGGCTGTTCGTCGAGCCGACGATCTTCTACGACGTCGACAACGCGGACCGCATCGCGCGCGAGGAGATCTTCGGGCCCGTCGCGTCGGTGATCCCGTTCGACTCCGAGGCCGACGCGCTGCGGATCGCCAACGACACGTACTACGGCCTGGCGGCCGCGGTCTGGACGCGCGACATCTTCCGCGCGATGCGCACGGTGAAGCAGCTGCGCGCCGGCATCGTGTGGGTGAATCACATGCAGCCGACCTACGTGGAGGCGCCGTGGGGCGGCTACAAGCAGAGCGGCATCGGGCGCGAGCTCGGGAAATGGGGCGTGGAGGAGTATCTGAACGTCAAGCAGGTGTACATCAACCTGTCCGAACAGCCGATCGGTTGGTATTAACGAGCGTTCGGCAATTAAGAATTTTGAATTAAGAATTTGGAATGCGTTGTCACGCTGTCACAAGGGCGTCACGAATTCTTAATTCCAAATTCCTAATTCTTAATTGCCGAACGCAGGAGGAAAAACGATGACGTACTATGGCGGCAAGGAACTAGCGGCAGCGTTTCGCACGGTCCGCAAGAACACGATCCAGATCGCGGAAGACATCCCCGAGAACAAGTACGACTTCAAGCCCGCGCCAGACTGCCGCAGCGTGCGCGAGACGCTCGCGCACGTCGCCACGTCGACCAACTTCCAGCACACGGTCCACTCGTCGAAAGTGACCGACATGAAGACGGTCAACTTTCAGGAGATGTTCCAGCGGTTCGTCGCCGAGGAGCAGAAGCCGCGGACGAAGGCGGAGCTAATCGCGTACCTGAAGAGCGAGGGCGACAAGTTCGCGGCGTTCCTCGAGAGCCTGCCCGAGTCCGTCCTCTCCGAGACGGTGACGATGTCGCCGCAGGGCGGCGGCGGCACGAAGTCGCGCTTCGAGATGTTGCTCGGCGCGAAGGAGCACGAGATGCACCATCGCGGGCAGCTGATGACGATCGAGCGGATCGTCGGCGTCGTCCCGCACCTGACGCGGCAGATGCAGGAGCGCATGGCGCAGATGCAGGCCGCGCAGCAGTCGGCGGGCCAGCGGTGAACGCCGCGCTCGCCACGGCCGTCGGCGTGGCGATGGTTGCCGGCGCGCTCCAGTCGGGCGCGCCGGCGATCGCGCACGAGTACGCGGAGGTCAACGGCGTGCGGCTCCACTACGCGCGCGCGGGCAAGGGGCCGTTGATCGTCTTCCTGCACGGCTTCCCGGAATTCTGGTACGAATGGAAGTACCAGCTCGCCGAGTTCTCCGTCGACCATACGGCCGTCGCGCCCGACATGCGCGGCTACAACCTGTCGTCGAAGCCGAGCGAGCTGTCCGAGTACGCGGTGCCCAAGCTCGCCGACGACGTGCGCGCGCTCGCGAGCGAGCTGTTGAAGACGACCGGCAACCAGCGTTTCACGCTCGTCGCGCACGACTGGGGCGGCGTCGTCGCCTGGGTGTTCGC
>Ga0075435_100000719_pt1 | contig 20561 bp, 18 predicted proteins | sample RhiMethybrSRZTD4_FD_75302 | JGI IMG/M metagenome (GOLD analysis project Ga0075435, IMG submission 75302) | Populus rhizosphere microbial communities from Tennessee, USA - Rhizosphere MetaG P. TD hybrid SRZTD4 | ecosystem: Host-associated > Plants > Roots > Rhizosphere > Soil | place: USA...
TTCGCCAGGTTGCGCACCACGCGCCCCTTGCCGTCGCGAACGGCGGCCGTCACGCTGACGACCTCGACGCCCGACTTGAACGTCGCGGCAGGCGTCTGGGACTCCGCAGACGAGCTCTGTGCAGAGATGTGATTCTGACCAACCGCCACGAGAGTGGTGATGATGAGGAGAGCAACCGGCAGGCGCGTCACGGGCGGTTACATATCAATGGCCTTGCCACCATTCGATCCGCGAAATTCCCAATAATTCGGCGTAAATCAGCGGGAATGTCCTCTGCGTCGACAGCGGCGGGTGTAATTGTTACATGACTTACTGCTGAGTCTGTGTAACAGCGTAAGATGGGGACGAATGCCGATTTCGCGGGCTGCCAGGTCGATTCCGGTCGCTTCCCGGGTCAACCGTTTTTCCTACGCCATTCGCAACATCGTCGCCGAAGCGCACGCCATCGAGGCCAGCGGTACACGTGTCCGCTACCTCAATATCGGCGACCCGGTGGCCTTCGGCTTCCAGACGCCGGCGCACCTGATCGAGGCGGCCGCGCGGGCGATGCGCGACGGGCACAACGGCTATCTCCCGTCGGCGGGCATCATGCCGGCGCGCGAAGCAGTCGCAGCCGACTACACGGCGAAGGGTCTTCCGACGACGGCGGACCGCGTGCTCATCACGACCGGAACGTCCGAGGCAATCGACCTCGTGCTGAACGCGCTGGTGGACGAAGGCGACGAAGTGCTCGTGCCGCTGCCGACCTATCCGCTGTACACGGCGGTGATTGCGAAGATTGGCGCGAAGGCACGCTACTACCGGACCGATCCGCATCGCGACTGGCAGCCGGATATCGATCACCTTCGCAGCCTCGTCTCGCCGCGCACGCGCGTGCTGGTCACCATCGATCCCAACAACCCGACGGGCGCCGTCTATCCGCCCGCCGTCCGGCGCGCGCTGCTCGAGATCGCCGACGAACACGGGCTCACGATCCTCGCGGACGAAGTGTACGGAGAGCTCGGCTTCGACGGTCCCGTGCCGCTGCTCGGCACGCTGGATCGCGACGCGGCGGTCGTGTCGCTCTCGAGCCTGTCGAAGGCGTACCTTGCGCCGGGGTGGCGCGCGGGATGGCTGGTCGCCGGCGCAACGCCCCGACTCAACGACGCGCTCGCCGCGATGAAGAAGCTGGCGGATGGCCGCCTCTGCAGCCCCGGCCCGATGCAATACGCGGTGGTCACGGCCTTGACCGGCGATCACTCACATCTGGTCAGCTTCCGGCAGGCGCTCGCCGAGCGCGCGCGCGTGACCACCGAATCGCTGAACGCGATTCCGGGCATACGCTGCGTGACGCCGCACGCGGCGTTCTACGCGATGCCGATGGTGTCGCTGCCGCCTGGGCGCACCGATGAGGACTACGTGCTCGCGCTGCTCCGCGAGACCGGCATCCTCTGCGTCTACGGTTCCGGCTTCGGCATGCCGCCCGAGGCCGGTTCGTTCCGCATCGTCTTCCTTGCGGACCCGGGCGAGCTACGTTCGGTCTACGCGGATATCGCCGCCTTCACGCGCCGCTATCTGCAGCAGGCGTGAGCGCTTCTTCGGACTCTCCGCGCGCGCTCATCCGCTACGCGCTGGTCGGCCTCGCGCTGACCGCCTTCATCTCGTGGGCGCTGTGGGAAGTGCGCAACGCGCTGATGCTCGTCTACATCAGCGCGCTCGTGGCCATCGGCCTGTCGCCGCTCGTCAACGCCCTCGAGCGCAAGCGCCTGATGCGCCAGCAGGTGCCCCGGTGGGCCGCCATTCTGGTCATTTATCTCTGCATCCTCGCGGTCATCGTCTCCATCGCCGTGCTCGTCATCCCGCCGATCGTCATGCAGGCGCGCGAGCTCGCGATGGAGTTTCCGCGGCTGCTGCACCAGGGACAGCAGTGGTTGATCGACCACGGCCTGCTCACGCGCGAGATCTCCGCGCGGGAGGCCGTGCAGCAGACGGCAGGCACCTCGGGCGCGCAGGACACAATCGGGCTCATCGTCGGGGCCGTCTTCGGATTCGTCGGCGGGATCTTCGGGCTCATCACGATGCTCGTGCTCGCCTTCTACCTGCTGGTCGACAGCAACGGGCTGATGCTCGTGTTCGTGCGATTGTTTCCGAAGGAGAAGCGCGCGCGCGTGGAGGGCGCCTGCCGGCGGGTGACGAACAAGGTCAGCGCCTGGCTTGGCGGTCAGCTGCTGCTCGGAGGCATCATCGGCGGGACGGCGGCGCTCGGCCTGTTCCTGATGGGCGTGCCGTTCTTCTACGTGCTGGCGCTCATTGCGGGACTCGGTGAGATGATTCCCATCGTCGGGCCGATCCTGTCGGCGGTGCCGGCGATTGCGGTCGCGTTGTCCGTGAAACCGACGCTGGCGCTCGCCGTGATTGCGTTCTTCTTCGCGCAGCAGCAGCTCGAGAACCACCTGCTCGTGCCGAAGATCATGCAGCGCCAGGTGGGCATCAGCCCCGTGTTCGTGATCGTGGCGCTGCTGATTGGCGGGTCGCTCCTCGGCGTGATCGGCGCGATCCTCGCGGTTCCGACCGCGGCCATCCTGCAGGTGGTGTTCCAAGAGCTGATGAACGACGCGTCGGCGGAATGATCCTTCGACTTCGCTCGGGACACCCGCGCGCATGGTATGCGGCTGCCGCATACATTGTCCTCGCGGTCGCGATGACGTGGCCGCTCGCGAAGGGTCTCGGGCGCGATGTCGCATGGGACCTTGGCGACTCCATCCTCAACATGTGGATCCTGTCGTGGGATTGTGAACAGTTCCGCGGCATCCTCGCCGGCCATTACTCGCATCTCCGGCACTTCTTCGACGCAAACATCTTTCACCCGGCGCCGCTGACCCTCGCCTACTCGGAGCATCTCGTCCCGCAGGCGCTGCAGATGTGTCCGGTTTACGCGATCACGAAGAATCCGATCCTCTGCTACAACCTCCTGTTCCTCTCGACGTTCGTGCTCTCGGGGGTCGGGATGTTCCTGTTCGCGCGCGAGCTGACCGGCAACACCGCGGCCGCGTTCGTCGGCGGTCTGCTGTTCGCGTTCGCGCCCTATCGCATTCCGCAGTCGTCACACCTGCAGGTGCTCTCGTCGCAATGGATGCCGTTCGCGCTGTACGGGTTCCGCCGCTACTTCGATGGCGGGCGCAGACGCGCCCTGATCGGCGCGACCGCTGCCGTCGTCGCACAAGGTCTCTCGTGTGGCTATTACCTCCTGTACTTCTCTCCATTCGTCGTCGCCTACGTTCTCTGGGAGGCGTGGCGCACGGGCCGGCTGAAGGACCGCCGCACGTGGATGGCGTTGAGCACCGCGGCGCTGGCCGCCGCCGTTGTCACCGCGCCGTTCGTGCTGCCGTACTTTCGCGTCAGCCGCGAGCTCCAGCTGTCGCGGTCGCTGAGCGAGACGACGCGCCTGTCCGCGGACGTGTACTCCTACGCCACGGCATCGGTGGCCGAGCGCTTCTGGGGGGCGCGGCTGTCGGACGTGTTTCAGAAGGCGGAGGGCGAGCTGTTTCCCGGCGCAGTGCCGGTCCTGCTCGCGCTGATCGGATTGGCCTGGGGCGCGCGCGCGCAGACCGAGCGACAGCCTGGAACCTGGCGAACCCGTACGGCGTGGCTGCTCTGTGCCGTGGCAATCATCCACATCGTCGCGGTCGCCGCGGTCGTCGTCTTCCGCCGCCTCACCGTCGATCTCTGGCTGTTCGAGGTTCGACTCGGCGATGCGACGCAGCTGTTGTTCCGCGCCGCGATCGCCTACGCCCTGGCGCTTGCGCTCTCGCGCACGCTCAGAGCGCGGGCAGCCGCCTTCATGCGCTCGAGAGGGTTCTTCGTCCTGGCGCTTCTCGCGGCGATATGGCTGTCGCTCGGCCCCTCGCCACAGGTGCTCGGACGGCCGCTGGATCTCGCGTCGCCGTATCGCTTCCTGTGGAACCACGTGCCCGGCTTCGAAGGCCTGCGCGTGCCCGCGCGGTTCGCCATGGTCGCCGTCCTGATGCTCTCGGTGCTTGGCGCATTCGGCGCGGCGGTCCTCGGGCGCCTGCGTCATGGCGCGATTGTGCTGGCGCTGCTCGCCGCGGCGTTCCTGTTCGAAGCGGGCGCCCACCCGTTCGTGGTCAACGGCATGACACCGGTGCGCGGCTTGACGACGCCGGCCGCGAGGCTCGAGCGTCCATCGCGCGCGCCCGGGATCTATCAGGCCGTCGGCCGCCTGCCGCCGGATGTCGTGCTCGCGGACCTTCCGCTCGGTCAGCCCGACTACGACCTGCGAGCGATGTACTACTCGATCGATCGCTGGCGCCCAATCCTCAACGGCTACAGCGGCTTCTTCCCGCTGCACTACGCGCGCGCCATCGTGGCGCTCGGCGAGGTTCCGCGTCACGTAGAGGACTCGGTCGCCGCGCTCCGCGAGCTGGGCACCACCCACGTCATCGTCCACGAAGGCGCGTACCTCGACGCGGAAGGGCGCGACACCACGGCGTCGCTGCGGGCCGTCGGTGCGGTCGAAGTATTTCGTGACGGCTCGGACGTGCTGCTCGCCCTGCGCTAGCCGCGCCCCCGGCACGCCGTTTGACCGTGATGTCCGCGATGGACGTCGCGGCAGCCGGGTACGCAGATCCACGAACCCATTTCGGAAGCTCAGTTCCGAAAGTATGGCGCCTTCCGCCCCGCCGGTCGGTGTTTGGCGACGTCGTGCTGGTCGCCTTCCTGGTCGCGCAGGTCCTCGATGGCGCCTTCACCTACCTGGGTGTGCTGACGTATGGAACGTCGGCCGAGGCGAACCCGGTCATCGCGTCGCTGATGCTCCATCTCGGCCATGGCCCCGCTTTGATGATGGCAAAGCTCGTTGCGGCCGTGCTCGGCATCGGCCTGCACCTGCGCGGCACCCACGGCGCGGTCGCACTGCTTGCCACCTTCTACGTCGCCGCCGCCGTGCTGCCGTGGGCCCTCATCCTGTTTTTTTGAAACAATGGCGCGATGCGCGCTGACCCGCTTCGCTACCTCTCCGAGGAGCTCGACACGCTCAAGGGACAGGGCCTGTACCGCCGTCTGCGAGTCCTCGAAGGGGAACAGAAGGCTCACACCTGCGTCGACGAACGCTCCGTCGTCAATCTTTCCTCCAACAACTACCTCGGGCTGACGACGCACCCGAAGCTGCGCGAGGCAGCGCTCGAGGCGACGCGGACGCTCGGCGTCGGATCGGGGTCGGTGCGCACCATCGCCGGCACGATGGCGATTCACATGGAGCTCGAACGGCGCCTCGCGGAGTTCAAACGGACCGAAGCAACCGTCGTCTTCCAGAGCGGCTTCACGGCGAACGCGGGCACCGTGGCCTCGGTGCTCGGCAAGGACGATTTCATCATCTCCGACGAGCTCAATCACGCCAGCATCATCGACGGCGCTCGTCTGAGCCGGGCGACCATCAAGGTGTTCCCGCACCGCGACGCGAAGGCCGCGCGCGCGATCGTCCAGGAGCTGCCACGCGATCGAAAGCGCCTGATCATCACCGACGGCGTCTTCAGCATGGACGGCGACCTGGGCGCGCTGCCCGAGCTGTGTGAGGTGGCCGACGAGCTCGGCTGCATCATGATGGTCGACGACGCGCATGCGAGCGGCGTCTTCGGCAGCAACGGCCGCGGCACGATCGATCACTTCAAGCTGCACGGCCGCGTCGACATCCAGGTCGGCACGCTGTCGAAAGCGATCGGCGTGCTGGGCGGCTACGTCGCCGGCTCGCGCGCGCTCATCGAATTTCTCTACCATCGCGGGCGGCCGTTCCTCTTTTCCACCTCGCACCCGCCGGCGGTGCCCGCGGCGTGCCTCGCCGCGATCGACGTGCTCGAGACCGAGCCGCAGCTCATCGAGCGCCTGTGGGAGAACACGCGCTTCTTCAAGAGCGGGCTGCAGGCGCTCGGCTTCAACACGGGAGTCAGCGAGAGCCCGATTACGCCGGTGATCGTCGGCGAGGCATCGCTGGCGATGAAGCTTTCGGATGCGCTGTTCCTGGAAGGCGTCTTTGCCCAGGGAATCGGCTTTCCCACCGTTGCACGCGACAAGGCGCGCGTGCGCACGATCGTCACGGCGACCCATACCCCCGGTGAGCTGCAATTCGCGCTCGACTGCTTCGCGAAAGTGGGGCGATCGCTGGGGGTGATTTGAGGTTTAATACGCGATACCGCGATGCGGGACCGCAAGGCTTTCCGGAACGTTCGATTCGCGCTCCCGCTCGCGCTCGGGCTGTGCGCGCTGCCCGCGTTCGCGTCGCAGAACAGCGGTACGGCGGGCAGGCCGTCAAACGCGCAGACGTCCCAGACGCCGGCACCTCCCGACTCGTCCCGCCAGGGACGCGAGACCGCGGCGGCGGATTCATCTCGCCAAAGCCGCGAAGCGGCGGCGGATGGGGTCGCCGTGCTGCTCAACCACCTCGAGCAGCTGCTCCAGCAGAACAACCGCGACGACTTCCCGTCGCTGCTCTCGACGCCCGACATCACGGGGGAGGAAGCCGAACAGGCGACCGACGATCTCTTTTCGTACGAGACGACCCGGGCCGTCGTGCGGGAGCGCGATCGGACGCCGCTCGAGACCGCGCTGCCGGGTGACGGCTATCACGTCATCGTCGAAATCCTGACCGAGACGTCGGCGCGCGCGCGCGTGCTCACGGCGCGCTTCGACCTCCGCCGGCCTCGAGGCGGCCCCCTCGACTCGTGGCGCATCGTCGCGATCACGCGGCTGACCTACGTGCAGGGTCTCTACCGCCTCCGCCTCGACGCCTCCACGCAGTACGTCGCGCGCGAGTTCACCATTCGCGCGCAGGACGTGCAGTTCACGCTGCACACCGGCTATGTGTTCGAAGTGATCAGCGGCGAAGGGATCACCGGCCTCGTGCTCCTCGGCCGCGGCGAGATGCAGTTCTCGCCTGCCCCGCAAACGGAGAAGGGGCAGCTGCGCATCTTCGGCGGCAGCGAGACGCTGACGGCGCTCTTCGGCGCGGCGTTCGTGCGCATGCACCCGGCCGATTTCGAAACGCGCGTCGACCTCTCGGGCCTGAGAGGGGTGCCCGCCGACCCGCGCCAGGCCAAGCGCGCGCAGGACCTGTTCGGCACCGAGGCGCCGAAGTCGTTCAACATCGATCTGCGCGATTTGAGCCGCGAGACCTGGTACATCCTTCCGCAGACCGGTGATTTTCTCGCCGAGATTCGCACCAACAAGTTCGGGACGCTGACGTACTCGCGCAGCGGTGGCAACGCGGAGGACGTCACGCTGTTCGACCGCGCGCGCAAACGCGCCGTCGCGCTCTACGCGTCCCCGGCGACGCTCGCCGTGCGCGGCGCCACGTACAACGAAGACGAGCTCCGCAGCTACGACGTCATCGACTACAACATCGACACCACCGTCTATCCCGAGCGCCAGTTCGTCGAAGGGAGAACCCGCGTCACGCTGCGGGTCCAGGCCGATGCGGTCGCAACGCTCACGATGCGTCTCGCGGAGCCGCTCGCGGTCACGAGCGTCATCAGTACCGAGTTCGGACGCCTGCTGTTCTTCCGCATCCGCAACGACGACAGCCTGATCATCAACCTCCCCGTGTCGGCGCAGCGCGGCGCGGTGCTGACGTTCGACATCGTGTACAGCGGACGCGTGCCCTCGCAGGCGCTCGATCGCGAGACGGTCGAAGTTCAACAGGACGACGACACGGACACCGATCAGTTGATCAGATCGGAGCCAAACTTCCTCCTCAGCAGCCGCTCCGCGTGGTATCCGCAGAACGTCGTCACCGACTACTCGCGGGCGCGCATCCGCGTGACGGTACCGGAACAGTACGGCTGCGTGGCGAGCGGCCAGCTGACGCCGGGCGACGTGTCGCTGCGCGACGCGGTCCTGGGGACCGCGGGCCGTGCCTACGTGTTCAACGCCAACGAACCGGTTCGCTACTTCGCGGTGGTCGTCAGTCGCCTGACGCACGTGACCGACATGGTGATTCCGGCGCGGGACCCGGCAATCCCGCTCGCGGCGACGTTCCAGTCGCCGGGCCACCCGGGCGTGGAGATGCGGCGCTACGATCGCATCGCCATCAACATCGATGCGAACCCGCGGCAGCTCGGACGCGGCCGCGAGATTGCTCCCCTTACGGCCGACATCATGCGGTTCTACGGAACCGTGATGGACGACACACCCTACGAGTCGCTGACGGTGGCGATGCTCGAGCACGACCTGCCCGGGGGCCACAGTCCGGCCTACTTCGCGATCATCAACAACGCCGCGCCGTTCTCGAAGCTGTATTGGGGCAACGACCCGTCGGCGTTCGCCGGCGTGCCGGAGTTCTTCCTCGCGCACGAGCTCGCGCATCAGTGGTGGGGCCAGGCCGTCGGCTGGAAGAACTATCACGAGCAGTGGATCAGCGAAGGCTTCGCCCAGTACTTCTCCGCGCTCTATGCTCAGCGCGCGCACGGCGACTCGTCGTTCTTCGCGATGCTGCGCCAGTTTCGACGGTGGAGTCTCTCGGAATCGGACCAGGGACCGATCGATCTCGGCTACCGGCTCGGCCTGATCCAGGGGCAGGGGCGCATCTTCCGCGCCATCATCTACAACAAGGGCGCCTCCGTGCTGCACATGCTTCGCCGCTTCGTCGGCGACGAAGCGTTCTTCAACGGCCTGCGGCGCTTCTACGGCGAACAGAAGTTCAGGAAGGCGGGCACCGACGACTTCCAGCGCGCGATGGAAACGGCCTCGGGCCGATCGCTCCAGCGCTTCTTCGACCGGTGGATTCACGGCGCGGACGTCCCGGTGCTCCACTATTCGTCGACGATCCGGCCTGGCGAGGTCCTCGTGCAGTTCGACCAGGACCCGAAGATGATCTTCGACGTGCCCGTCACGGTGACGCTGCAGTACGCCGACGGCCGTCTCCAGGACGTGCTCGTGCCGGTCTCCGACACGCACGTCGAGCAGCGGATTCCCACGTCCGGCACCGTGCGTGAGGTTCAGATCAACAGGGATTCGGCTGCGCTGGCGCGCTTCAACGAGAGCTAGGGACGAAGATCGCCGCGACCCTCACCTGCCCGTCGCCGGCAAGCGTCTGCAGGACGACGGCAAACCGCTGCCCATTCTGCGCGTAGAACCGCGTGATGCGATCGCCGGCCGGCGTGCGATCGATGGTCGGCGGCGCCACCTCCGCGTCGCGACGGAGACGCGCCGCGAGCGCGTCGGCGGTATCTCCAACGTGCAGTTCGGCGCCATCGGCTAACAGCAGGATGGGCACGGCCACGGACCGCGAGGGGACGGAGGACGGCGGATCGGGGATGGCCTCTTCGTGCGCGATGACCGGCGTCACCGCGCTCACGCTCACCTTCCGGAGGTCTCGGACGAGCACCGATCCAATCGCCAGGACCGCGATAATGCCGGCGGCGGCGACGAGCCATTCGAGCAGCGAGGTGACGCGTGCGCGCGTGGCATCCATCTCGGCTTCTGGATCGGGACTCTAGGGCCTGGGGTCCAACGCAGTCAAGCTCAAGTCTGCGCCGGGATATGATTGGACGGATATGGACACGGTCACGCTGACGATCGATGGACGCCAAGTCACGGTGGAGAAAGGAAAAACGGTTCTGCAGGCAAGTATCGAGGCCGGCATCTCCGTTCCGTACTACTGCTACCACCCGGGGATCTCCGTCGACGGCTCCTGCCGCGTCTGCGTCGTCAAGATCGAAAAGATGCCGAAGCTCCAGACGTCCTGCTCGATGGCATGCACCGACGGGATGGTGGTGAGCACGCGCGACCCGGAGGTCATCGCGGCGCGCGAGGGCGTCTTCGAGTTCCTCCTCGTCAACCATCCGCTCGACTGCCCGGTCTGCGACAAGGGCGGCGAGTGCCCGCTCCAGGATTTCTCCTACACGTTCGGGCCGGCCGAAAGCCGCATGGACTTCCCGCGGCGCGTTTTCGACGGCGAAGGCGTGAGGGCCGACGTCGATTTCGGCCCGACGCTGATGCTCAACCGCAACCGCTGCATCCTGTGCACACGCTGCGTGCGGTTCATGAAGGACATCGACGGCGACGCGCAGATCAACATCGTCGATCGCGGCTATGGCAGCGAGATCGCGACGTTCCAGGAAGAAGGCGTGCACTCGCTGCTCTCCGGCAACCTGATGGACGTCTGTCCGGTCGGCGCCATCACGACGCGCGACTACCGGTTCAAGAGCCGCCCCTGGGACAACCCGAACGTCGTCGATACGATGTGCACGCTGTGCTCGAAGGGGTGCAGCACGAACGCATGGCTGAAAGCGAAGCCGGAATGGGCGAAGGGCTCGCAGTTGATTCGCATGACGCCGCGCTTCAATCCGGACGTCAACAGCTTCTGGATGTGCGACATCGGTCGCTTCGACTACCACTGGGTCGAAGGCGACACGCGGCTGCGCCGTCCGATGCAGCGCCGCGGCGGCACGCTCGAACACGCCGCGTGGCACGACGTGGAGCCGCGGTTGCGCGACGCCCTCCAGGCCGCGGGCTCGGCCGATGCCGCTTCCGTCCGGTTCCTCGTCTCGGCGCACGCGTCGACCGAGGAGCTCTTCGTCCTGAAACAGTTGACGGAAGGACTGCTCGGCGCCGATGGCCTGAAGTCGGTCTCCGTGGCGTGGACGCGCAGCGAGAAGGCCCAGCCGCCCAATACGAAGTTCAAGGTGCCGCCAACCAACGCGCCCAACGTGAATGGCGCCCGGGACCTCGGGTATCGCGTTGGTCAGGGAAATGACGGTCTCCCGGACCTGAAAGAGCTGCGAACCGCCGTCGAGGGTGGGCGCGTCAAAGCGCTGTACGTGCTGGATCCCGGGCCCGACGGCTCGATGGGCGACGTGTCGTGGATTGCCGCCGCGCGCCGCGGCGGGAAGCTTTCGCTGCTCGTGGTACAGGGCGTCGTGATGACGGAGCTTGCGGCGGCGGCCGATTTCGTGCTGCCGGGCTCGGCGTACGTCGAGAAGGACGCGCTCTACACCAACGACGCGGGGCGCGTGCAGGGTGCCGCACGGGCGATTGTGCCGCCAGGAGAGGCGCGCGAAGACTGGCAGATCCTGGTGAACGTGGCAGCATCGGTGGGGTTGACGTTGCCGTATAAAAGCTCGGAAGATGTGCGCCGCGCGATCGCGGCGGCCATGCCGGGCACCGGGTATGCGCAGGCGGCCGATGTGTCGTTCGCGCGGCCGATGCCGGCGCGCAGCTGGCTGCAGGCGTCGAACCCGTCCGAACGGTGGAAGTGGGACTTCATGTACCAGGACCTGCCGCCCGTGAAAGGCCACAACGTGCAGATGGAAGGCTCGATGCCGCACCACGCGATCCCCCTGACGCCGGTCGGTAGCAAGTGATCGAAAACGTCACGCTGCTGGCGGCGTTTGGAGCCGGGCTCCTCTCGTTCATCTCGCCGTGCGTGCTGCCGCTGATTCCCGGCTACCTCTCGTACATCTCAGGCCTGTCGCTCGACGAAATGCGCGGGACGGGCGCCATCGCGGTCGCGTCGCCGGTCCGCAACCGCGTGATCATGTCGTCGCTCGCCTTCATCCTCGGCTTCTCGCTGGTGTTCGTGGCGCTCGGAGCCTCCGCGAGCGCGATCGGGCAATTTCTCATGACCCGGCTGACGATCCTCGGCCGCATCGCGGGCGTGATCATCGTGCTGTTCGGCCTGCACACGATGGGGCTTCTGCGGATCGGGTGGCTGTACCAGGAGAAGCGGGTGCAGACGAACCGGCGCCCTGCCGGATTCATCGGCGCCACGCTGGTCGGTATCGCCTTCGCCTTCGGGTGGACGCCGTGCATCGGGCCGATCCTGGCGGGCATTCTGGCCATCGCGGGGGCGCAGCGGACGATCGGCGAGGGCGTCCAGCTGCTGGCCGCGTACTCGTTGGGACTCGCCATTCCGTTCTTCGCGGCCGCGCTCGCCATCAACCAGTTCTTCGCCGCGTTCGCGCGAATCCGGAAGCACTACCATTTGATCGAGCTGACGTCCGGTGCGCTGCTCGTCATCATCGGAATCCTGATCTCGACCAACCGTTTTACGGTAATCGCCCGCGCTCTGCAGGACGCGGGCCTCCCCGTTTATTAACCCGGTCGTAACGCGCGCGATATCGATTCGAAATGTTGTTGTCGTACCAATGACAACAATATGACGCGACGCGGTCTTGCTCTTTTCATCCTGATGATGTCCTCGCGTGTGGCGCTTGCCCAAACGGCACAGACGCCCGCGCCCGCCGCTGAGCCCGACTATCCAATCGTCCGCGTCGGCGTGCTCTCCTACGTTCAGTACGACTACGAACTGAGGAATCGCGACGAGTTCAACGCCTTCGACCTGACCCGCGGCTACATCAACGTCAACGGGCAGCTGGCGAGCAACGTCCGTTTCCGCGTCACCCCCGACGTGCGGCGCGTGACCGACAGCAGCCTTGCCGGCACGCTCGTATTCCGCATCAAGTATGCGTTTGTCGAGCTCGACAACCTCACAGGTGCGAGGTCGTGGGTTCGATTCGGCGCGCATCAGACGCCGTGGCTCGACTTCGAGGAGAGCATCAATCGGTACCGGGTGCAGGGAACCGTCTTCTCCGAGCGCGAAAGCCTCATCCCCGGCTCGTCCGACTTCGGGGTCGGCCTCTTCACACCCGTCGGCAAGTACGTCGATATCCAGGCGGGGGTCTACAACGGCGAAGGCTACGCCCAGACGGATACGAACAAGTACAAGAGTGCGCAGGGACGGTTGACGCTGCGGCCGTTTGCCGGCCGCGGCATCGCGAACGGATTCCGGTTGTCGGGTTTCTACAACGCGGGGTGGTATGCGGCAGATCGGCCGCGCCGGCTCGGCATCGTGATGGGAAGCTTCGAGCACACGTACCTCGTCGCGACGCTGCAGTATCTGAAGGCGACGGAGAATCCCAGCGCCCTTACACCGCGCGACATCGATCGCAATGGCTCGTCGAGCTTCATCGAGGTCCGGCAGGGGATGAGCGGATGGGCGGGGATCGCGCGCGTGGACCTTTTCGATCCCGACAACGCGCTCGGTGACAATTCACAGCGCCGCGTCATCGCGGGCGGCGCCTACTGGTTCGTCTGGCCTCGCAGCCGCGTCGGCCTCGTCCTCACCAACGAGCGGGTGCACTACGACGCCGCTGCCGCGCGCCCGCGGGAGAATCGACTCCTCCTTCAGACGCACGTGGAGTTTTAGTGGCGTGTGCGCGTTCGCCGGCCGCGACATCGGAGCGGCCGGTATTGATTTGGGAAGGACAGGCCAGTAGACGCGTCTTATCTGCTATCCTGTTCGCGATGCAGAAGCGAACGAACCGGTTGATCGTTGCTGCTGTGCTCATAGCCGCCGCCGTCATCGGCGGCTTTTTCGTTTTTACGGCACGCCGGCAGGCGGCAGCGATTGACGGCGCCGCCAGCGACGTCGCCTCGCGCATCGAGCGGATGATCGCGGCTGCCGGCGATCTCGCATCGGCGCAGCAGGCGTATGTCGCCCCGGGCCAGCCCGATCAACCGTGGCTGGCGCGTGGTGCGATGCTGCTCCAGCAGTTCGGCCAGGATGCGGCGGCCATCCGTCCGCTCCTGCAGTCGAGCACGGCCGCGTCCGCCCTCGACGACATCGAGAAGCACTTCAAGGCCATCGTCACGATCGACGCCAGGGTCCGCGAGGAGCTGCAGCAGGACCAGAAGCTGCTCGCGGCGGATCTGATCTTCAGCGAGGGGCACAACACCGTCAGCGGCCTGGTGATGGCACTCGGCACGCTGGGGGCTTCGGAGCGGCAGACGTTCGCTGAGCGCCGCGCGGCAAGCGAGCGGCAGCTGTGGGAGGCCGCCGGCGCGGTCGCATTCGTCTGGCTCGCGGGGATGATCGCGATGGTGCCGCTGCCGCGATCCGGGATCCGGCCGGGATCCGGGGTCCGGAATCCGGGACCCGGAGGTTCGGGGTTCGAAGGTTCGCGCCTCGATGGTTCGCTCCCGGATCCCAGATCCCGGATCCCGGATCCCGGCCTGCGTCCACGTGTCGATCTGACGGCGGCAGCCGACGTCTGCGGGGCGCTCGCGCGGACCTCCGACACCACGGCCCTGCGCGAGGCGCTCACCCACGCGGCCGCGGTCCTCGACGCAAGGGGTCTGATCGTCTGGGTCGGCGCGGGTGAAGAGCTGTTTCCCGCGCTGTCGCACGGCTACGACGAGCAGGTCGTCGAACGGCTCGGCGCCATTCCGCGCAACGCCGCGAACGCGACCGCAGAGGCGTGGCGAACTGCACAAATGCGCACAGTCGAGTCCGATCAAATGTTCGACGGCGCCCTGGCGGTGCCCCTGGTGGGCATCAACGGGTGCGTCGGCGTCCTTGCCGCAGAAGTGCGCAACGGAGGCGAAGCCGACCCCGCGACCAAGGCGGTCGCCGCCATGTTTGCGGCGCAACTGGCCGGCATCGTGCCGGCCTGGCCGGCCGCCAGCAGCGTGCCGGAGCGCGCCGATACCTCGCGCATGGCCGCCTCCCACCAGTAGTCACCCGAACCCTACGGCGAAGGCGGCAACCATCCGAAACCAGAGGTATGCTGCTTTCTCTTTTCCTCCTGCTGACTGCACAGAACGTCCCGCAGCCGGCACCGACCGCGTCCCCTGATTTGCCCGCTGCCATCCGGCTGGCGCAGGAAGGACGCGACGCCGAGGCGCTTGCCGCCCTTCAGAAGGTCGCGGCGGCCGATCCTGACGATCACACCGCGCGCCTGTGGATCGCCAGCGTGCACGCCCGCACGGGTCATCCGGATCTCGCCGAGGCCGTGTATCACAGCATCGTCCTCGAGGATCCGCGCAACGTCGACGCCTGGGTCGGCCTCGGAACCGTGCTGCTCCAGCAGGATCGGGTCGTCGAGGGGCTCGATGCGCTCAGGCGCGCCGAGCAGCTGTCGCCGGAGAATCCGAACGTCATCGCCGCGCTTGCAAGCGGCTACCAGCTCGCCGGGGAGCACGTGCAATCGATCACCTATTACCAGCGGCTCGCGGACATGTCGCCGACGACGGTCAATCGCATCACGCTGGAGAACGCGCGCCGTCAGCACGAGCATCGGATCGAAAACCAGACCTACGGTGAGCAGTTCAACGGCAACACCCCGAGCACGCGCGGCTCGGACCTCGCGCTGAACTTCAGGCTGGCCGAAACGGTTCGCGTGATCGGCCGCGGACAGCTGCAGACGAAATCCGATCGCCGCGAACACCGCGAGGGAGGCGGCGTCGAGTGGCGCTTCACGCCGTGGGGAACGTTGACGGGCCAGCTGCTCGTGGGCAGAGACACCAACCGTGTCATGCCGCAGCACGATTTCCTCACCCGCGTCGAGTACGGCTATCGCCGTGCGACCTACACGGGCACCTTCCGCTACTTCGATTTCTTTGGCGCGAACGTCAAGATGTTTGCGCCCGCGGCAACCGTCGCCGTGGCGCCGCGCTGGACCGTCGGAGCCCGCTACGCCGTCACGTCGACCGATTTCGCGGCCGTGACCAGTGTCAAGGGTCACACGCTCGACCTGCGCGCGGCCCGCGAGATCACGCCGCGCATCTCGGTGCGCGGGGGCTACGTCCGTGGCGTCGAGAACTTCGATTTGTATTCCTTCGATCAGGTTGGTGAATTCCGCGCGAAGACCGCAAATGTCGGCGTGCAGTTCCTCCTGCCATCGCTGACCTCGATCGTCGGCAGCTACGACTATCAGTGGCGCGACGGCGGCGTGCGAATGGGACGGATCAACCTGGGGCTGGTCCAGGCGTTCTAGCTGCGGCGGGTCCGGGTTTCAGGTCGAGCCTGAACGGTTCCGACCTGAAACCTGGACCACGTCCGACACCCGAGCCTCACAGCTGACATCTGCGGCGGACAGCTCACCCGGCAGGGCGCCGGTTCCCGCCTGATTTCCCACCCTCAGCCGGGCATACGTTTTGAACCGTCATCCGGCGTCGCGCCGGGTCACCGGGATGCGTAACTTCAGGCAGGCGCTGGCATCGCCGCACTCCCGGCGGTTCGTTCACGACCCGGTGCGACACGTGCAGATATCAGTTTTGAGGGAGATGGACATGGCCAAGGCTCCGCGTCTCGTTCTCGCGCTTCTCGGCGCGCTGCTGATTTCGGGTTGCGCCGCGCGCAGCGTTCACGTCGCGCAGTTGAAGGACCAGCCCGCGCGCTACTACAACAAGTCCGTGAGCGTGAACGGCGTCGTCACCCGCAGCTGGGGGCTGCCGCTCGTGCCGTTCCAGTTCTACAGCGTCGATGACGGGACGGGGCAGATCACGGTGATCGGCCACTCGGGGCGCGTGCCGTCGACCGGAACGCGCGTCAACGTCAAGGGGCGCGTGCAGGAGCTGGCGGCGTTCGGCGGCCAGTCGCTCGGACTGCACCTCGACGAAGAGAAGCGCAAAATCAAGTACTGAATTACGCGGTGATTTTCACGGCGACCGCAGTCATGTCATCGGCCTGCGGCGCCGTGCCTCCGAACGCGATGACCGCGTCGAAGATCGCATCCACGATTTCGCGCGCGGTCCCCTTCCGGTTCTCATGCACCACGTCGCAGACGCGCTTCGAGCCGAATTCTGTGCCGTCGGGGCCCGCGGCTTCGGAGATGCCGTCGGTGCAGAAGACGAAGACGTCGCCCGCGTGCAGCGGGATCGTCACCTCGTCGTAGGTCACGCCTGGGAACGATCCGAGCGGCACGCCCGGCAGTTCGATCTGCCCGCACTCCGTCGCGGTGCAGTGCACCGGGTACGGCAATCCCGAATTCGAAAGCGTCACCGAGCGCCGCTTGAAGTCGAAGAACGCGTAGCAGAGCGTGCAGTAGTACTCCTCGAGCTGCCGGTCGTGCAGGATGGTGTTCATCGACTGCAGCACGCCGGCGACGCTGAACTTGTCAGGCGTGTAGCGGCGCCGCACGGTGCGCGACCGCACGAGCTCCGCGGCAAACGCGCTGTACAGCGCCGCGGGCGCGCCCTTGCCTGACACGTCGCCGACGGCGACAACCAGGCTGTTCGGTTCGGGCGCGATGAAGTCGTGCAGATCGCCCCCGAGCTCGTGCGCGGGCGCGAACCGGCCGGCGACGTCCGCGTTGCGCAGTCTCGTCGGCGGTTCGGTCGGCAGCAGCGCCGCCTGGACGCGCTGCGCGAACCGAAGCTCCTTCTCGATGCGCTCCTCGTTGCGCCGTACCTGCTCGTAGAGCCGCGCGTTTTCGATGGCGACCGCCGCCTGGCTGGCCAGCAGCGTCAGCAGTTCCTTGTTGTCCTTGGTGAACGCGTTGAGCTCGGGACTCTCCAGGTCGAACACGCCGATGCACCGCTCCTTGATCAGCATCGGGATGACGAGCTCGGATCGCACGTCTTCGACCAGGTTGACGTAGCGCGGGTCCTTCGACACGTCCGCGACGAGGACGGGCTCCTTGTGCAGCGCCGCCCAACCGACGAGCCCTTCGCCAAGCTTGATGTTCTTCGCCGCGTTCTGCTCGCCGTAGCGCACGGCCAGCTTCATCTCGAGATCGTTGGTCGCCTCGTTGAGCAGCAGGATGCCGAACGTCCGGTAATCGACCACGCGCTTGGTCAGGCTCGCGATGCGCGTGAGCAGGACCTCGAGATCGAGGATCGAGGACATCTCGCGGCCGATTTCCGCGAGCGTCTCGAGCGTTTCCGCGTACTGCCGCTCGGTGCGGAACAGCCGCGCGTTCTCGATGGCGACGGCCACGTGCGCGGCAAACTGCCGCAGCAGCGCTTCGTCCTGGTCGGTGAATGCGCCCGGATGCTCGCTGAGCAGGTTCAGCGCGCCGATGACGCGTCCCTTCCGCCGCATCGGCACCGCCAGCTGCGACATCATGTTGCGCAGCGGCCCGCTGAAGCGCGGCTCCTGGCTGATGTCGTTGACGAGAATCGGACGTCCCTGCTCCACGGCGGCGCCGACCACTCCCTGACCGACCTTGAGGCGGAGGGTCCGCACGACGTCCTGCGGATACCCGACCGCGTACGCGACGTGGAGCTCCTGCATCGCTTCGTCGAGGAGATACACGGAGAACGCGCTGAACCTCGTCAGGCGCGCGATCAGCTGTGGAATCTTCTCGAGAAGGTCCGCCAGGTCGAGCACCGACGTCACCTCGCGACCGAGCTCGAACAGCGTCGAGAGCAGTTCGGTGTCGGTTGCGGGACGGGGCGGCGCGGCTGGCGGCCGGATGAGTTCGCTCATGTGTCCTTTGACGCGGATTATACTGAACGGTCCCGATGGAATCGTTGACGCTGCCGCTCGACTACAGCGCGATCGAGCGAATCATTCCCCACCGGTATCCGTTTCTCTTCGTCGATCGCATCACGGAGCTCGAGCCCGACAAGCGCATCGTCGGTATCAAGAACGTGTCGCTCAACGAACGCTATCTCTCGCGGCAGCCGGGCCGTCCACCGGCGTTGCCGCCGACGATTCTCACCGAGGCCGTCGCGCAGGTCGGCGCGATCCTCATCCTGTCGAAGCCAGAGAACCGCGAAAAGCTGATCTTCTTCATGGGCATCGATCGCGTCCGCTATCGCCAGCCGGTGTATGCGGGCGATGTCGTCGAGATTGAAGCGCGCGTGAAACGCCTTCGCAGCCGCATGGGTCAGCTCGAGGGCGTGGCGCGCGTCGACGGCCGCGTCGTCGTCTACGGCACGATGACGTTCGCGCTCGGCCCGATTCCCGGCTAGCCTAGCGCGCCTTCAGCACGAGCAGCGCCCCGGCAACCTTCGCTCCGCGGCTCGCCCAGCGGAGCGCGCGCGAGCGCGGCCGGTAGTAACGCGCGGCGTCGAGCACGGCCGGCGCCAGGATCGACGCGCCAATCCACGGCTCAGGAATATCCGCGGAGATCGCCATGCCGCGCGTGTCGCGCTCGGCCGGGCCGTGTCTGACGAAGGCGGCGCCCGCGTACATCACCGACGTCAGCACGTTGAACGCGAGCAGGCCCTTGGCGACCGGTGCGTGCTCCTCGCGCAGGTTCGGCCTGCGCGTGAGGAGAACCTCGCTCCCGGCGTGCTGCACCCAGAAGCCCGCTGACGAAATCGTGAATTCCTTTACCGGCGTCACGGGCTCATGCGTTATGGCAAAGAACGGGATGAATCCGGCTGAAACTTTCCGTACCCCCGGATGGGCTCCAAACGCTGCGTCCAGGACGAGGTGGCCCGATTCGTGGAGCCCGAGCCCAAGCGCAGCGCCGGCGAAGAACTGCACGACCTCCGTTGTTTGCGCATGAACAGGCGTCGCCGCCGTACAGCCGAGCACGACGGCCGCCGCGATCCATCGCCCCGCGGTACTCATGTTGCACCCTCTCCGATCGAGGCACAGCAACTGCTGTGAGGAGGGTTTGAACGTGCTCGAGACCATTGCGATTATTCTGATCGTTCTCTGGCTGTTGGGAATGGTCAGCGGCTACACGCTCGGTAACTTCATCTGGGTGCTGCTGGTGATTGCCGTCGTGTTGTTCCTGGTCCGCCTGGTGAGCGGCCGCCGAGTCGTTTGACGTTCGCCTGATTTCCGGCTCAGGGCTCAGGGCTCATGGCTTCAGGAAAAGCCTCGAGCTTCTCGAGCCTTGGGCCCCCGTGAGCCGTGAGCCCCGAGCCGTGAGCCGGTTCCCCGCCACTGCACCAGCGCCGATCCCGTCAGCACCATCAGGGACGCGACGATCACTCGCGGTCCGAACGGCTCGTTCGCAACCAGGGCGCCGAGCACCATCGCAATCACCGGGTTGGCGTACGCGTAGAGCGATACCGTTGCCGTCGGCAGGTGCCTGAGCGCGTAGATGTACGCCGAATAGCCGACGATCGATCCCATCAGCGTCAGGTAAATCTCCGCCGCGATCGTCCTGGCGTTGAATGCCAGGTGCGCCCACTCGCCCCGCGCGGTCGCCGCCGCCAGCATGAACAGACCGCCGAACGTCATCTGCATCGCAACCGCAGGCAGCACGTTCTCCTGGCGGGCGTGGCGCCGCGACAGCGCGGAGCCGATCGCCCAGCCCACGCACGCGACCTGCAGCGCGACCACGCCGGCGAGGAACTGATGTCCCGCGGCGTTGTCCGCAGTGATGTCGGGCCACACGAGCAGGAGAATGCCACCAAAGCCGACGAGCAGCCCGACGACCAGGCGCGTGGAGAGCGGATCGGCGTCGCGCGTGAACGTTTCGACGCCAATCATCCAGAACGGAACCGTCGCCACCGTCACGGCGGCGATGCCGCTCGGCACCCACTGCTCGGCCCAGATCACGCCGCCGTTGCCGATGCCGATCGTCAGCAGCCCGATGGTCGCGAGGCCGCCCCACTGCGACCGGGGCGGCAGACCTTCGCCGCGCGCGGCAAGAATGGCTGAGAGAAGGACGCCGGCGGCGATGTAGCGCAGGCCCCCGACGAGCGCGGGCGGAATCGTCTCGAGCGCGATCCGGATGCCGAGGTAGGTCGTGCCCCACACGACACAGACCGCGATCCACGCAAGGTAGGCGCTGCGCCGCTGTGCGGCGTCGGTTGCCGGCGTCACCCGTACAGACTACCCGACAACGTCCGGCGTGTTGTGCGCCTGACAAATGGCCGGACTG
>Ga0075435_100000722_pt1 | contig 20521 bp, 12 predicted proteins | sample RhiMethybrSRZTD4_FD_75302 | JGI IMG/M metagenome (GOLD analysis project Ga0075435, IMG submission 75302) | Populus rhizosphere microbial communities from Tennessee, USA - Rhizosphere MetaG P. TD hybrid SRZTD4 | ecosystem: Host-associated > Plants > Roots > Rhizosphere > Soil | place: USA...
CGCGAACCAGCTGCATGCTGAAGTTGATGTCGAGCACTTCTTCGCCGAGGCCAACAGTGACCGGTTTCGCCTGCTCGACCGACGGTACGCCTGGAAAATATGTCGGCGCGTAGGCGAGCTGATCCGGATCTTCCTGGCCGCCGCCGAAGAACCCGCCGCGGCCGTCGAATCCGCCGAAGAACGCCGCGCCTCCCGGTCCGGGCCCGCCCCGTCCGCCGCCCGGTCCGAAATTGCGTGCCGTCGCGCTGACGTAGTAGTCGCCAGGCATCAACCCCCAGACGCGGTATTGACCGCGATCGTCGGTCTGCCCGCCGCCCGCGGGCAACAGCCGCCGCTGCCCCTGCAGGTACTGATAGCGCATCACACGCACCATGACGCCCGGCATCACGTCGCCGTCTTCATCGAGGACGCGGCCGGCGATGGCGCTGCCGCGCGGCAGCCGGAAATCGACGCCCTTCAGCTGCTGGCCGTCGGCGAGCTGCAGGGGAATTCCCGCCTGAAGCGGACGCCGCTGACCATATGAGAGCGACACGAACCCGGATTTCGACACGGTGATCGTGTATCTGCCCGCCGGCATTTCCGTGAGATCGAACACGCCCGACTCGTCGGTCAGCGCCGCGCGACCGCCAGGCAACTCGACGGCGGTCGCAAACACGCGCGCGCGCTTCACCGGACGGCCGTTGTCGGCGGCGAGCACGCGCCCGGTGATGCGTCCGGCGGGCGGCGGCGGCGCGTTCTGCGGCGCGGATGTGTCGCGCGTGGGTTGCTGAGGAGTCGACGGTCTCGTCTGCTGCGCGGCGATCGCAGACACAATCGTGACGGCGATGATTAGAGTCGGGGACACGCTGCGCATACGTGTCTATTAGACCCGAGGTCGGCTGTTCCGGTTGACGTTCACGAATTTTTCACGCGCGCCCAGAACTGAAAGTCCCCAAAGGCCCAAAGTTCGCTGAGTCTACGGCGGACTTACGAACGTCAGGCCGACCCAGTTCTCGTCTGCGCGCTCCCATTCGATCGACCACGGCGCGAACGCGCGGACGACCTCATCCCGTTCGTGGGCGAGCAGGCCGCTCGCGATCAATCTGCCGCCGCGTTCGAGCGCGGCGCAGAGCGTCGCGGCCGCACGGACGAGGAGGCCACCGGTCAGGTTCGCGGTGACGATGGATGCAAACGGCAGCGCCCGGGTCGTGAGATCGCGGATTTCGAAACTGACGTTCCGCGCGTCCGGATTCAGCGCGAGATTTTCATTGGCCGATTGGATTGCGTCGCCGTCGCTGTCGATCCCGACCGCACGCGCGGCACCGAGCCGAACCGCAGCGATCGCAAGCACGCCCGAACCCGTTCCGACGTCGAGAACGAACGCGTCGTGCAGATCGAGTCGCTGCAGCGCCTCGAGGCACAGCCTCGTCGTCGCATGGTGACCGGTACCGAAACCCATCGACGGCTGGATGACGATCGAGATGTGAGACGAGTCGCCGGCGTGCGTGTCAGCCCAGGGAGGTGCGACGGTGATTCCTCCGACGGTAACCGGCTGCAGGGTGTCCTGCGATCGACGCGCCCAGTCTTCGTCGGGGACGTCGACGCTGATCGCGCGACAGGTAGCCTGGAGCGCGGCGCAGGCTGCATCGCGCGCCGCGGGTGTGGAAAAGAAAATCCGAAATGAATCGTCGCGCTCCTCGACTGAGGTCGGCGCGAACTCATCGACGGCCGCGAGCGTCAGGTCGGTGTCGGCGCCGCGGACGTCGATGGCCGGGTAGTGCTTCATCCGAACATGTCTTTGACCCGATCGAACAGGTTGCGCTCGTGCTCGTCGGTTTCACGCGGGCGCGGCTCGAACTGTTCTTTCGGCAACGCCTTGGCGAGCTGCTCGAGGATGTGGCGTTGCTCCTTGGTCAGCTTCTTCGGCGTGTGCACCTGCACCGTCGCGAAGAGGTCGCCGCGTCCGCGCCCGCTCACGTCGGGCATCCCTTTGCCGCGCAGCCGCAGCGTCGTGCCGGTCGGCGTCCCTTCGGGCACTTTCACTTTCTCCGTGCCATCGAGCGTCGGCACGCTGATCTCGCCGCCGAGCGCGAGCGTCGTGAAGTTGACCGGAATCTCGCAGAACAGGCTCGTGCCGTCGCGGCGGAAGAACTCGTGCTCCTGCACCTGGATGACGACGTAGAGGTTGCCGGCGGGACCGCCCGCGACTCCGCCTTCGCCTTCGCCCTGCAGTCGGAGTTGTTGACCGGTGGCGATACCGGCCGGGATCTTGACCGTGATCTTCCGCTCTTTGGTCACGCGTCCTTCACCGCGACAGGTGTGGCACGGCTTGGTGACGATCCTTCCGGCGCCGCGACACTGCGGACAGGTACGCGCGACGGTGAAAAATCCCTGCTGGAAGCGAACCTGACCCTGACCGCGGCACTGCGGACACGTTGTCGGCGAAGAGCCGGGCGCCGCGCCGGAGCCGTGGCAGGTTCCGCACGTCTCCTGCCGCGGAATCTGAATGGCGGTCTCGGTGCCGCTTGCCGCCTCTTCGAATGTGATCTCGAGGTCGTACCGGAGATCGGCCCCGCGCTGCGGCCCGCCGCGGCGGCGGCCGCCGCCGAAGATGTCGCCGAAGCCGAAGATATCCCCGAGCCCGCCGAGAATGTCCTCGAATCCGGTGAAGACGCTCGGATCGAATCCGCCCGGACCTCCTGCGGAGCTGACGCCGGCGTGACCGAATCGATCGTACAGACTGCGCTTGCTGCTGTCGGCCAGCACCGCGTACGCTTCGGCGGCTTCCTTGAATTTTTCTTCCGCGGCTTTGTCGGCCGGATTTCTGTCCGGATGGTATTTCATCGCGAGCTTTCGATACGCGCTCTTGATGTCGGCGTCGCTCGCCGATTTCTCCACGCCGAGCACTTCGTAGTAGTCGCGTTTGCTCACGCCTTCGCCACCTTCACCATCGCCGGCCGCAGCAGACGATCGCCGATCATGTAACCCTTCCGCAGCTCGCCAATCACCTCGCCCTCGCGGTGATCGGGACTCGACTCGTGCAGCACCGCCTGATGGAGGTTCGGATCGAAGTCAGCGCCGAGCGCCTCGAACGGCTTCACGCCGTGCTTGCGCAACAGGTCGTTGAGTTTCGTGCGGATCAGCTCGACGCCTTTTCGGTATTGGTTGCCGGCCTCGCCCGGTTCGACCTCGAGCGCACGATCGAAGTCATCGACCACGAGCAGCAACTCCTGCAGCAGATCAACGACCGCCTTGTCGGCCTGCTCGCGGCGCTCGCGATCGATGCGCCGGCGGTAGTTGTCGAACTCCGCCGACTTGCGCAGCCAGCGGTCGTAGTAATCGTCGCGCTCGCGCTGGAGGGCGGCGGGATCCGGCGTCGCGGCCGCGTCAACCGGCGCCTCCGGCGCATCGGTCACAGGTTCATCAGCCATGGGTAACACTTACTCCGTCAATGGGGTCAGACCCGGCGTCAGACCCTGGGTCAGACCCCGCGTCAGACGCCAGGCAAACGCCTTAACTTAGTTGGGATCGCGCAGGACGCGCGACACTGCCTGCGCCGCGCCGTCGACGACGGCGATCGCACGCGGATAGCGCATCCGTGTCGGACCAATCACTCCGATCGTCCCCGTTCCGTTGCCATCGTCGAACGTCGACGCGATCAGGCTGAACGGTCGCAAGTTCGGGTCCAGATGCTCCGCCCCGATGACGATGGTCAGACCGGGACCGTCGATGTATTCATTCAGCAGCTGCAGCAGCCGCTGCTTCTCCTCGATCATGTGCAGCAGCATGTGCAGCGTGGGCACCGTCAGGCCGCTCCCGTCCTGCAGCAGAGCCGACGCGCCCTCGACGTAGATCGTTTCGTCGATTGGCAGATCCGAAAACGTCGACGAGGCCAGGCGCATGGCGCGCGCGACGAGCGCATCGTAGAGCAGCCGCTCTTCAGTGATTCGCTCGAGCACCGCTTCACGTGCGCGGTGGAGCGGCAGACCGGAGAACTCCGCGTTCAGGTAGTTTGCCGCCTGCCGCAGATCGTCGGCGGTCAGCGCTTCGGCGGCGTCGATCACTTTCTGGACGACGTGACCGCCGCGCGCGACGATGACGACCAGCACACGCGCTGTGCTCAGCGGAATGAACTCGACGCGATCGAAGACGGCGGCCTCGTGTGCGGGACCGATTGCGAACGCGACGCTGCGCGATGCCTGCGAAACGACGTGTGAAACCTGGGGAAGCAGCGAATCGATGAGGCGTCCGTTGTGCTCGCGTCGAAGGCGCGCTTCGACGGCGGTTGCCGCGCGATGCGTGCGCTTCGATTCGAGCAGCATGTCGACGTAGAACCGGTAGCCGCGATCGGTCGGCACGCGGCCCGCCGACGTGTGGGGCTGCTGCACGAATCCTTCTTTTTCGAGCTGAGCCAGGATGCTGCGCACCGTCGCGGACGACACGCCGAGTCCCGCGGCCCGCACGAGCAGCGAGGACGCCACCGGTTCGCCCGACGCGATGTATTCGCAGACCAGCGTGGCGAGGACGCGCTTGGATCGATTGTTGAGTTCCATTAGCACTCTTGGCCTGAGACTGCTAACGGCATTATACAACAGCGGTTTAGGTGTCGAGCCGCGGGGCCGCCGCCTGCCCGTTGAGCAGCAGCGACACCGCCTCGAGCAGGCCGTCGATCGTGCACGGCTTTTCGAGGAAGGCTTCGCCGTCCCACAAGGTTGGTTTGCTCTTGAAGAGTTGATCGGCGTAGCCCGTCAGGTATAGCACCTTCAGGTCCGGGTCCATCTGGCGCAACCGCGCCGCGAGCTCGTCACCTTCCATGCGCGGCATTTTGACGTCGGTGAGAAGCAGATCGGGCAGCCCTTGCTGTTCGCAGGCCTTCAGCGCGGCGTCTCCACTGGTCGCCGTCATCGTTTCGTACCCGGCGACGCGCAGCACCTTGTCGGCGAACTCGACGATTGACGCTTCGTCGTCGACGACGAGGATGCGAGCAGCAGCGCGCGGACGCGATCGACGCATGGACGATTCGAGCAATACCCTCTCAAATTCCCGCGCGCATTGAAAGATCTTTAGCGGCGGTTCGCGCTTCCTGGGCAACTTCCCGTCGATCGATGTGCAACGGCGTGAAATCGTAGACCAGCACGCGGCCGTCGACGATGGTGGTTCGCACGTCACTGCCGCGCGCCGCGTACACGAGCGTCGAGTACGGATCGGGTCCGGGCACCAGGTGAGGCCGATCGCGATCGACGACGATCACGTCGGCGCGTTTGCCGACTTCGAGCGATCCGATCTCATCGTCGAGGCCCAGCGTCCTCGCGCCGGCACGCGTCGCCATGAAGAGGACGTCGCGAGCGGTCAGCACGCCGGGTTGCCGGCGTACCGCCTGGAGGACCGCCGCGAGCCGCATCTCCTCGAACATGTCGAGGCGGTTGTTGCATGCGGCCCCGTCGGCGCCGAGCGACACGGTGATGCCGCGCGCACGCATTTCGGGAACGGGCGCGATGCCCGATCCGAGCTTCAGGTTCGAACCGGGGCAGTGCATCACCTTGACGTCGCGCTCCGCGAGCAGCTGCTGCTCGCGTTCGTCCACCCATACGCAATGCGCCGCACACAGACGCTGCGATGCGAGGCCGGTGTTCGCCAGGTATTCGAGGTTGGTCAACCCGCCGGATATCTGTTTGACGATCGCGATCTCGTCCTGCGATTCGGACGCGTGCGTGTGCACGAGCGCCTGCTGCTCGTGTGAAAGATGACCCACCGCTTCGAGCAGCTCGCGCGAGCACGAGACCGCGAACCGCGGCGCAAACGCCGCGCGAATGCGTCCGCCTTCGGCGCCGTCCCATCGTTTGCGCAGCGCGACGCTCTCCGCGATCGACGCGTTCGTTTCTTCCCTGAGGCGCCGCGGGACTTCGGCGTCCGCGTCCATCATGCATTTGCCGATCGTTGCGCGCATGCCGCTCGCAGCGATCGTCTCGAACACGACGTCGGTATCGTGCACCGTTTCCATCGTGAGGATCGCCGTCGTGCCGCTGGCGACGAGCTCCGCGGCGGCGAGGCGCGCGGCCGCGCGGAGCGTCGCCGGGGTGTGCGCCGCTTCCATCGGCCACACGCGCGTGCGCAGCCACTGCATCAACGGCAGGTCGTCCGCGAAGCCTCTGAACAGCGTCTGACACAGATGAACGTGCGTCTGGATGAATCCCGGAAGCACGTATCCGCCACGCGCGTCGACGACCGTGTCGTGCTTGTCCGCGATCGACGGCGCGATTGCGGTGATGCGGCCGTCGCGGATCGACACGTCTCCCTCGATGACATCGAAGCGATCGTTCATGGTCAGAACGATCCCGCCGCGCACCAGCAGCGACACGTCAGGCTTGCTGTTTGAGCGCGGAGAGCTGGGGCGGCGTCCAGCGAAGCGAGGCGGGGTTGTCTTTGCCGTGCTTGACGGCAATCAGCTCCGCAAGAATGCTGACCGCGATTTCCTGCGGCGTGACGGCGCCGATGTCGAGGCCGATCGGCGCGTGCACGCGTGCGAGCAGCTCGGGCGCCATCTGATCCGACACGAGCGCGTCGTAAATGCGCGCAACCTTCGCGCGGCTGCCGATGAGACCGAGATAGCGGAGCTCCCGCGGCGCGAGCGCGCGCATCGCCTCGAGATCGTTCGTGTGCCCGCGCGTCACGATGACCGCGTACGCGTGCGGCGGAAGGTTCGCGCGCGCGATCCACGCCGGGATGTCGTCGACGACGATCTCGACGGCATCGGGAAAGCGCTCGCGGTTCGCGAACTTCTCGCGGTCGTCGACGATGTGGACGCGGAAACCGACTTCGTGAGCGAGCCGCGCGAGGTGGAAGCCGACGTGGCCGGCGCCGACGACATACAGCTCGGGCGACGGCTCGATCGGCTCGATGTAGACGTCCATCTGCCCTCCGCAGATGAGGCCGGTCTCCTGCGCGAAATCGTCCGAGAGCTCGTAGTGCACCATCCGCGGTTTGCGATTCGTGATCGCCTCGCGCGCTTTCCAGAACGCGTCGTTCTCGTAACAGCCGCCGCCGATGGTGCCGACGGTGCGGCCGTCGGCGTAAACGAGCATCTTGGCGCCGATCCGCTGCGGCGTGGAGCCGGTCGTCGACACGATCGTCACGAGCGCCGCCTGCTCGCCGCGCTCGAGCGCGTCCGCGACCGCCGCGAAGACTTCGCGATTCATGTCACTGGTGAAGTTCGCACATTTCGGTCGGTTCCGTACCCGACAGAAATGCCTCGTGCACGGTCTTCGGGCAGCCGGGCGTGGCGAGCTTGCCGGTCTGCGCGTCGATGTCCGCGAACGTGATGCCTTCGGGCGCCTCGAACGGCACGCTGGCGTGTCCGGCGAGCGCCGTCTTCATGAACTGCGTCCAGATCGGAAGCGCCGCCTGCGCGCCGCTCAGGCCGACCGGCTGATTGTCGTCGAACCCGACCCACACGACGGTCAGCAGCTCCGGCGTGAATCCGGCGAACCAGGCGTCGCGCAGATCGTTGGTCGTGCCGGTCTTGCCGGCGGCGTCGAGCGTGAAACCGGCGGTACGCGCGCCCGCGGCCGTGCCTTCGTTCAGCACGCTGCGCATCATGTTCGTGACGAGAAACGTCGTGTCGGCGCGCGCGACGGTCCTCGGTCCCGGCCCTTCTTTCCTCAACACCTCATTGCCGCCGCTCGTGATGTGCAGGATGTGCTTCAGCGGCCGCAGCGTCCCGCCGTTCGGGAAGATCGTATACGCCGTCGCGATCTCGAACGGCGTCGCCTCGAACACGCCGAGCGCGATCGACGGGTACGCCTTCGGCGGGTTGCCGACGCCCAGCTTCTTCCAGAGCGACGCGACGTGATCGTATCCCGCCGCCTGCGCCACGTGAATGGTCGCCAGGTTTCGCGAGTGCGCGAGCGCGTGACGGAAGGTGATCGGCCCGTCGTACTTGTTCTCGTAGTTCTCCGGCGCCCAGACCTTGTCGTCGAACTCGAAGGTTTCCGGTTCGTCGTTCACGATCGACGCCGGCGTCACGTCGTGACGTCCTTCGTCGAGCGCTTCCTCGAACGCCGTCAAGTACACGAAGGGCTTGAACACCGATCCCGGCTGCCGCCGCGACACGAGCGCACGGTTGTACTGCGACTGGTTGTACGAGCGTCCGCCGACGAACGCGAGGATCTCGCCGGTTCGCGGATCGATCGCGATGAGCGCGGCCTCGGCCTTGCCGCGGCGCTTCCGGCGGGACAGCAGCTGGTCGACGTGCGTCAGGCCGTCGCGCACCGCATCCTGAGCGATGCGCTGCAGGTGCAGGTCGAGCGTCGTGTAGACGTCGACCGCCTGATTGCTGGTCGTCGTGAGGCCCGGATATTTTTCCGCGAGCGTCTGGCCCACGTAGTCGACGAAGTACGGCGCCTCGGCTTCGAGCGCGCGCTGAACCACGATCAACGGCTCGCGCGATGCGCGCTCGGCGACGTCCGCGGTGACGAAGCCGGCATCGACCATCGCCTGCAGGACGACGTTGCGGCGCTCCTTGCAACGCACGGGATTGTTGAACGGCGACAGCGCGGACGGTGACTGGATGACGCCGGCTATCGTCGCGGCCTCGGCGAGCGTGACGTTGCTGATGTCTTTGCCGAAAAACAACCGCGCCGCTTCGGGCACGCCGCTGATCGCAAACGATCCGCGCTGCCCGAGCGGGATGTCGTTCAAGTACATCTCCAGGATCTCGTCCTTCGACGCCCGCTGCGTCAGGATGATCGAGACCCAGACCTCGAGCAGCTTGCGCTTGATCGACCGCTCGCGCGCTTCCTGCAGCGAGATCCCCTGCACGTCGGGCAGGAACACGTTCCGCACCAGTTGCTGCGTGATCGTGCTGCCGCCGGCCAGATAGCTGCGGCGCCCGGTCATGTAGGAGAACACCGCGCCGAGGACGCCGATCGGATCGACGCCCGGATGATCGTAGAAGCGATGATCCTCGATGGCGAGAACCGCGTGGGTCATGCGGTCCGGAATCGCGCTGAGCGCCACGGGCCGGCGCTTCTCGCGCTCGCCGTTGACGAGCGACGTGAGGATCGGTGCGTCGAGCGTCAGCCGCTCCGCGTTCTGCGTGCCGATCGCGAGCTGCTCCACGTGGTCCGGCGGACGCGGCGGCGTCTTCGGGCGTGCGGCCTTGCGGACGTCCTTCACCGGCTTCTGGAAAATCACCCGGACCGTCTTGCCGCGCGTGACCGGCGTTCGCGGCACGATCGACACCGCGCCGGTCTCGACCGAGAACTCGCCAGGCTTCTCCACGTGCGGCCGCTGCGCGTAGCCGAGGTCGTTCAGCCGATCCATGAGTTGACGGTCGGTCATCGACTGACCGCGCCGCAGCTCGAGCGGACGGGCGAACACACGCGGAAACACTTTCTCGCGCTCGCCGTGCAGCCGCGTATCGATCAGCCGCGCGAAGCTGACGTAGTAATAGCCCGCCATGAAGGAGATGACGAGCGTCGGGACGGCGAGCGCCAGCGCCGTCCAGCGGACCCACGGCCGCCGCCAGACGGCGGCGATGCGGATCGTTATGAGTGCGACCTTCGAATCAGATGGTAACAATCCAGTGATTCCCCAGATCGAGCGGCAGTTCTTCGTCGAGTCGTTCGACGAACGCCGGTCCGTACTCGTTCAGAAAAGAGACGAAGCCAATCGACCGTTCCTGCGCGTGCCCGTTGGGGAAGGCGAGCGCGCGCGCGTGAATGAACTGCCGGCGCAGCGTTTCGTCGCGGCGCTTCGCAGCCTGAATCAGCTTGCCGTGGAGCGTCTGCAGATCGTGCTGCATGCGCCCGAGCGTCGAGCGCGCCGCGCCCTCGAGCGTCGGATCGAGTGCGGGAATCGCGGCGATGAGGCGATTCATCTCCGCATCGATCGCACGCGACGCCTCGGCGAACGAATCCTCGACGACCTCCGGAATCTGCGTCTTCAGCAGCTCGTTGAGCGCCGCTTCGTCCTGCGGCTGCAGCGCCTCGAGCGGCAGCTTGTACTTCGTCAGGAACCGCACCGCTGCCGAATCGAGGATGGTCGCGGTCGCGCGCGGGTACATCAGCGGCATCGGAACGCCGAAATGCTGGTAAACGCCGCGCAGCTGTCCGAGGTACGCGAGCTCGTTCGGTCCTGCCACATAACAGATCGTCGGAAAGATCGTGTCCTGCACGACCGGGCGGAGCAGCACGTTCGGGCTGAACCCGGTCGGCTGCGCCTTCGCTTCCTGAAGAAGCGCGGACACCGGGTACTGCTGATCGCCGACGAGAAATCTGCCGTCCTGCTGGCGGATTGCGCGCCGGCCGTCGGTCAGATGAAACAGCGCGAGGCTGTCGTCATGCGCATGCACCTGCGCGTGATAGCCGCGCGCGGTGAGATCGGATCCTGCGAGCGACGCCAGCTTCACCGTCTGTCCCGGCATCGACAGCTCGCGTTCGAACACCTGGCTGACGAGCGGCTTCGACGCCGGATCGGCGGAGTCGTACACGACCAGGCCGCGATCGCCGAGCACCTGCTCGAGCCAGCGGCCGAACGCGTCGGCCATGCCGGTTCCCGGCGTGTAGGCGTGTCGAAGTGCCGACAACAGCGCCGGTCGGAATTCAGTCGCAGGCAGGATTCGCTCGAGCTCGTCGAGCGCGGCGTTCACCGATTCGTCGAGGCGGATCGTCGCGACCGGCGCCGGCTCCGCGCCCGGCCGAGCCGGCAGCGACACCGTGCGCGGCGTCACGTCGGCATCGAAGACCGTGCACGACCGGACTTCCTCCCAGTCGTGATCCTCGGCATCGATCCAGAAGACGGCGATCGCGGGGACGCCGTGATCGCGCGACACCTGATCCGCGAGCTTCAGCGCAGTCAGCGCCTTCAGCAACGTGAACAGCGGACCACCGAAGAGGCCGGCCTGTTGTCCCGTCAGGACGGCCACCGTTCGTGGGTCCGCAAGCACCCGGCCTTTCTCGCGCGCGGAGGGAGGCGCGCCCCGGCGTTCCTGCTGTTGAGCGATGACGCGCGCGATCTCGTCGCGTCGCCGCTCGTACGCCTGGGTCCGCGCGATGGCGTCGGCCCATGCGCTTCGCTCGGACGGATTGCCGGAAAAAAACGGCGCGACCGATCGGAAGTCGTACATGTAGTCGGCCGCCAGCCGTCTGATCCACGGAAAACGGCGGACGTCGACCGGGATGCGCACCAGGGACTCTGATGAGTTGACTTGCACCAGAAAGCCTACTGTCTCAAAGCATGGTGGAAACGTCAACCCATGTTACACTTACAGCGCCTTCCCTACAGGAGTCCTTCACTGCACACGGAAGCTGCGGGCGCGGCACCTCCAGATGCGTTCGGTCCTTTTCGGGTCCTTCATCAAGTCGGTGCCGGGACGCTCGGCCCCGTGTTTCGCGGTCACGACGTCGAGCACGACCGCGTCGTGGCGATCAAACTCTTCAAACTCGATGTTCGTCCCGAGCGTGTTCATCAGCTCCGCGCGCACTTCGACCGTCTCGTCGCGGCTGAGCTGACCCATCCGGCGATCGCGGCGCCGATCGCGGCCGGCATGGTCGGCGTAGCGGCGTATCTCGCGTCCGAATACGTCACCGGCGAATCGTTCGACCTCGCGGTCCGCGAGTACGGACCGGCGCCTGCGCCCGATGCATTGCGTGTCGCGGCGCAACTGGCCGGCGCGCTCGATTTCGCGGCGGTCGTCAACGTCCATCACGGCGCGCTGCATCCGCGCGACGTGCTGCTGTCGCCGGGCGAAACACGCATCACCGGCATTGGCGTCGCGCGCGCGCTCGAGCAGATCGGCCTCGCCACACCCCTTCGCCGTCCATATTCCGCGCCGGAACGAATGGCCGGCGCTGCCTGGGACCGCCGTGCCGACGTGTTCGCGCTTGCCGCGCTGATGCACGAGCTGTTGTGGGGCCGGCGAATCACCGGCGTCGGCACGCAGGTCGCCGACGGCCTGACCGAGATCCCGCAGGGCGATCTCGCAGCGCTGCGAGCGGTGTTCGCTCGCGCGCTTGCCGAGAATCCGACGGCGCGGTACGAAACCGCGCTCGAGTTCGCCGAGGCGCTGAAGAACGCGTTTCCCGACGTGGCGCTCACGCCGCCTGTCCGCCAGGAGACCGACGCCGCAACGAAGGCCGCGGCGGCAGCCGGCGTCGCGGCGAGCGCTCCCGGTGCATCCCGCGGCAAAGAGCAACCGGTGCCGGTATCGGATGATCTCCTGCCGCTCAGCGATCCCGAACCGATGCCGCCGCTGCCGATCCATGCCGAGGGCGACACGCTCACGATCGCGGGCGAAGACGATGATGTGAGCGCCGCCGCCGATGCGCCGCCCTTCGTGGCGGCGTCGATCGATACGACGCCCGATCTGGATCTCCGTGTCGCGGAAGAATCGCGGTACGCCGAGGCCGAGATTGCGCCGGCGGTCGTTCCCAACGTCGAGGATCGCGCGATATCGACGCCTGCGAGTGCGGCACGCGAAACGACGCACGACACCTTCGGCGGCGACGCGAAGGTTGAACGCAGACACGCGACCCAGTCGGAGATGTCCGACATGTCCCGGTCGGATGTCTACGCGAAAGGCGCTCCGCCTCCACCCAGCAGGTCCGGTGCGCTCGTTGCCGTGGCATTGCTCTTTGGCCTGGGACTCGGGTTCGCCGCCGCCTTCATGCTGCTGTCGGGCCGATCGCCGGACGTTCCGCCGCAAACATCGGCGACTGACACGCAAGCCGCTTCGTCGCCGACGTCGTCCACGGCGCAGCGCTCGTCTCCGGCACCGCCTCCGACAGCGCCGACCGGCCGCGAGTTCACGGAAGGCGCCGTTGCGCCGCCGGCTCCGCCGCAACCCGCGCCGTCCCGATCGAATGAAGCGACCGCACCGCGATCGTCAGGGAACGCCGCCGCGGCGGTTCCACCGAAGACCGAGAAGAACGTCGGAAGATTGCTCGTCCGCTCCACGCCGGCGGGCGCCGCGGTGTTCGTCGACGGCCGCGATGCGGGCCGGACGCCGATCGCCGTCCGCGAGCTGTCGCCTGGTACACATCGGGTGCGCATCGTTCGCGACGGCTACGTCCCGGTCGAACGGCGCATCGTCATCTCGGCATCGCGATCGGCGCAATCGCTCATCGTGCCGCTCGACGCCGAGCGGACTGCGACGAGAGGGACGCAGACGCCGGGCCCGACAGGAACGCAGACGCGAGCGCCGGCGGTGCCCGCAGGATCGCCCGAACGATATACCGGGACTGTGGACGTCGAGTCGCGTCCGGCGGGCGCGAAGGTGTACCTGGACAACAAACTCGTCGGGACGACGCCGCTGTCGATGCGCGACGTACGCGCGGGCGAACACGTCGTTCGCCTGGAACACGACGGCTATCGGCGATGGACATCGATGGTACGAGTGGTCGCGGCAGAGCGGAATCGTGTGACCGCGTCACTGGAAAAATAAGATGCAGGCAGTCCTGGCTCTCGAAGACGGCACCTGGTATCGCGGCGTCGCCGCGGGCGCGGAGGGCGAAGCGCGCGGTGAGGTCGTGTTCAACACGAGCATGACCGGATATCAGGAAGTGCTCACCGATCCCTCGTACGCGGGACAGATCGTCACGATGACCTGTCCGGAGATCGGCAACTACGGCGTGTCGCCCGACGACGTGGAGTCGCGTGCGCCGCAGGTGGCGGGATTCATCGTCCGCGACGAATCACCGATGGCGAGCAACTGGCGCGCCGAGTCGACGCTCCGCGATTACCTCGTCGCCCACAACATCGTCGCGATCTCCGACATCGACACGCGCGCGCTGACCCGCCGGCTGCGATCGGGCGGCGTCATGCGCGGCGTCATCGCGACCGGCGACACGCTCGAAGCGGACGCGCTCGTCGATCGCGCGCGGTCGATTCCCGAGATGGAGGGGTCGGATCTCGTGCGCGGCGTCACGTCCGACACGGCGTTCGACTGGCCGCTCGAGGATCCCGACGAGTTCGGCGTCGAACCGCAGCGCCGCGCGACGCGGACGCTGAAGATCGCCGCGTACGACTACGGCATGAAGTGGAACATCCTGCGCCGGTTGAGCGCGCACGGATGCGCGGTGCGCGTGTATCCGGCGATGACGCCCGCGTCGGAGCTGCTCGCAACGAATCCTGACGGCGTCTTTCTCAGCAACGGGCCGGGCGATCCTGCGCCGCTGAGATACGCCATCGACAACGCGAAGCAACTGATCGCGTCGAACGTGCCGGTGTTCGGGATCTGTCTGGGTCACCAGATTCTCGGCCTCGCGATGGGCGGAACCACGTTCAAGCTGAAGTTCGGTCACCGAGGCGCGAACCATCCGGTGAAGAAGCTGGAGACCGGAAAGATCGAAATCACGTCGCAGAATCACGGCTTCGCGGTCGATCCGAAATCGCTGCCCGACGATGTCGAGGTGACGCATCTGAATCTGTACGACGGAACTGTCGAAGGACTGCGGCACCGTGAACGGCCGGTGTTCTGCGTGCAGTATCATCCGGAAGCGTCGCCAGGTCCGCACGACGCCGATTACCTGTTCGACGATTTCCTGAATTTGATTGAGGAGCGCCGCTGACTGCGGCGTTCTCATGCGCTCATGGTGAGCTTGTCGAACCATGGGCATCGACGGGCCGTCCTTCGACAGGCTCAGGACGAGCGTGATGCGCGACAACATCGAGAGAGTGTCACGGTAGATGCCCAAACGCACTGACCTGAAGCGCGTTTTGATCGTCGGCTCCGGCCCCATCGTCATCGGCCAGGCGTGCGAGTTCGATTACTCGGGCAGCCAGGCATGCAAGGCGCTGCGCGCCGAAGGGCTCGAGGTCGTCCTCGTCAACAGCAATCCGGCGACGATCATGACGGACCCCGAGCTCGCGGATCGCACCTACGTCGAGCCCCTGACGCCGGAGACGCTCGCCGCGATCATCGAGCGCGAGCGTCCCGACGCATTGCTCCCGACGGTCGGTGGTCAGACCGGCCTGAACCTGGCCGTCGATCTCGCGAACGCCGGCACGCTCGACAAGTTCAACGTCCAGCTGATCGGCGCCTCGATTCAGGCGATCAAGGTCGCCGAGGATCGGCAGCTGTTCAAGGACGCGATGCGGGAGATCGGGCTCGACGTGCCGCAGAGCGGCGTCGCGCGCACGCCGGCGGAAGCGGTGGATCTCGCGCGGACGCTCGGCTTTCCGCTCGTCATCCGGCCGTCGTTCACGCTCGGCGGCGTCGGCGGCGGCATCGCGTACAACATCGAAGAGTTCCGCGAGCTCGCGGAGCGCGGCCTCGAGCTGAGCCCGGTGCACGAGATTCTGGTCGAGGAATCGGTCATCGGCTGGAAGGAATTCGAGCTCGAGGTGATGCGGGACGTGGCCGACAACTTCGTCGTCATCTGCTCGATCGAGAACATCGATCCGATGGGCGTCCACACGGGCGACAGCATCACCGTCGCGCCGATCCTGACGCTGAGCGACAAGGAATATCAGCGGATGCGCGACGCAGCGCGGCGGATCATCCGCCGGGTCGGCGTCGAGACCGGCGGGTCGAACATCCAGTTCGCGGTCAACCCGAAGAACGGCCGCATGGTCGTCATCGAGATGAACCCGCGCGTGTCGCGCTCGTCGGCGCTCGCGTCGAAGGCGACCGGCTTCCCGATCGCGAAGATCGCCGCGAAGCTGGCGCTCGGGTATCACCTCGACGAAATCCCGAACGACATCACGCGCCTCACGCCGGCCTCGTTCGAGCCGACGATCGACTACGTCGTCGTCAAGATTCCCCGGTGGAACTTCGAGAAGTTCCCGCAGGCGGATCGCACGCTGACGACGCAGATGAAATCGGTCGGGGAAGTGATGGCGATCGGACGCACGTTCAAGGAAGCGTTCATGAAGGGCGTGCGATCGCTGGAGCTCGGACGAAGCGGTCTGCTGTTCGCGCCGTCGGGCATGGACGACGAAGACGACGCGTCGCTGCGCAAGCGGCTGGCGATTCCGAGCGATCGCCGCATGTGGGATCTGTTCCGCGCGCTCGATCGCGGGTGGACCCCCGACGCGTTGCACGACGTCACCAAAATCGATCCGTGGTTCCTGCGCCAGTTCGCCGAGATCGCCGGGATGCGACGCGCGGCGGAGCGGACCGGTCTGGCGGGAATCACCGCCGACGACATGCGCCGGCTGAAGCGCGCCGGCTTCGGCGACGCGGAGATCGCCCTCGCGGTAAACGCGTCCGAGGACGCGGTCCGGGAACGGAGAACCACGCTCGGACTGAAGCCGGTCTACAAGCGCGTCGACACGTGCGCGGCGGAGTTCGAATCGTTCACGCCGTACATGTACAGCGCCTACGAGCCGACCTGCGAGTCGAATCCGACCGCGCGGCCGAAGGTGGTCATCCTCGGCAGCGGACCGAACCGAATCGGGCAGGGCATCGAGTTCGACTACTGCTGCTGTCACGCGGCCTTCGCGCTGAAAGAGGAAGGCCTCGAAACGGTGATGATCAACTGCAACCCGGAAACGGTGTCGACCGACTACGACACGGCGGACCGGTTGTACTTCCAACCGCTCACCTTCGAAGATGTGATGGCGGTCATCGAGACGGAACGATCGGCGGGCGGCGACGTCTCGTGTCTCGTGCAGTTCGGAGGGCAGACACCGCTGAAGCTCGCGCTCGCGCTGCAGCGCGCCGGCGTCAGAATTCTCGGCACGTCACCCGACTCGATCGATCTCGCCGAGGACCGCAAACGCTTCGCGAAGCTGCTCGCCGATCTCAACATCACACAGCCCGCGAGTGGAACAGCCACGTCGAAGCAGGAAGCGCGCGACGTCGCGGCAGCGGTCGGATTCCCCGTCGTGGTACGTCCGTCGTACGTGCTCGGCGGCCGCGCGATGGCGATCGTGTACGACGTCGGCACGCTCGATCGCTACATGACCCACGCCGTCGACGCGTCGCCCGAGCATCCGATTCTCGTCGACAAGTTCCTCGAGGACGCGTTCGAATTCGACGTCGACGCGGTCGCCGACGAGACCGGCGCGGTCGTGATCGGCGGCATCATGGAACACATCGAGGAAGCGGGCATCCACTCGGGCGACAGCTCCTGCGTCGTGCCGCCGTTCATCTGCCCCGAGCGTCATCTCGCCACCATCCGCGACTACACGCGCCGCATCGCGCGCGCGCTGAAGGTGGTCGGCCTGATGAACGTGCAATTCGCGATCAAGGACAACGTCGTGTACGTGCTCGAGGTGAACCCGCGCGCCTCGCGAACGGTTCCGTACTTGTCGAAGGCGGCCGGTCTGTCGCTTGCAAAGGTTGCCGCGAAGGTGATGGCGGGCCGATCGCTTGCGGATCTCGGGCTCACCGAAGATCTTCAGGTCGCCGGCGTGTTCGTGAAGAGCCCGGTGTTTCCGTTCGTCCGCTTCCCGGGCGTCGACACCATCCTCGGGCCGGAGATGAAATCGACCGGCGAGGTGATGGGTGGATCCTCAAGCTTCGGCGTCGCGTTCGCGAAGGCGCAGCTGTCGGTCGGTCAGCGGCTGCCGGAGGGCGGGACCGCGTTCGTCAGCGTGAACAACGACGACAAAGCGAACCTGCTGCCGATCGCCCGCGACCTCGCGGATCTTGGATTCCAGCTGGTGGCGACGCGCGGGACGGCCGCGTACCTGCGTGCGTACGGCCTCGACGTCGACGTCGTTTACAAGGTGAACGAAGGCCGCCCGAACATCGCCGACGAGATCGTGAACCGCAAGGTCGACATCATTATTAATACGCCGCTCGGACGGGAGTCGTTCTTCGACGACCGCACCGTTCGGCGCGCCGCCATGATGCACGAAGTTCCGTGCATCACCACGCTCACCGGCGCCGCCGCCGCGGTCAGCGCCATCCGCGCGCTGCGCGAGCAGGGACTCGTCGTCCGCGCGCTCCAGGACTACTACGCAGGAATTGCAGCGGAGAAAGTGTAGCCACGCGGCAGATTTCGCCAGCTCGCAAGATCCATCCGACACAAAGGACACAGAGGACACGAAGGTAATTTCTTCAGGCTGCTAGTCTTGCAGCCTTCGTGTCCTTTGTGCCCTTTGTGTCCTTTGTGTCTCCGGTGTTGACCGTGCCCTTGCAGCGGCGCGGTGGATGCGAACGATCGCTGCAATTCCCGCGTCCGCGCTCCTCGCGGGCGCCGCGCTTGGTCTTCTCCTTTCTAATCCACCGTACGTTCTCGCCTTCACGTCCGTAGCGGCGAGCGTCGCCGTCGCGCTTGTCGCGTGTCCGCTGCGGCGTCCCCTCGTTCTCGTCGTCGCCGTCGTCTGCGGTTTTCTGAGTGGTGCGACGTTGCTGTCGTCCGTCGCGTGGCAGCGCGCGAGGCGTCCGTCCCTCCGCGTTGTCTTCGAACAGCGCGCCCGCGCAGAGCGGGCGCAGGCCGAGCGCGAAGGGCGCCGTCTGCCCGAAGACGATGAGGCGTTTGCGATCGTCGAGGGCGTGCTCCGCGCGGACGCGTCGTTGAGCGATGCGGGAGTGGCGCTGAGCGTGGCGGTGGACGGGCTGGAGGGGCAGGAGGGGCGGGACGGACAGGACGGGCGGGAGCGGCGCGTCACGGGCGGCATCACGGTCACCGTCGTCGGCGGGCTCGCGGCGGATCGCATCGACGACTGGCGCGCCGGGCGCCGCGTGCGGTTTCCGGTTCAGCTCCATCGCCCCGCGCGGTATCTCGATCCCGGCGTACCGGATCACGAGCGCCTGCTTGCCCGGCACGGCGTCACGCTCGTCGGGACGGTGAAAAGCGGCGCGCTCGTCGAAGTGCTCGCGCGCGGATCGCCGCTCGACGAGGCGATGGCGGGCACGCGTGCGTATGCGCGACGCGCCATTGCGGCGGCTGTCGGACGATGGAGCAGGGAATCGGCAGGCATCGTGACGGCGATCGTCATCGGCGATCGCGCGGGTCTCGCGCCGGCGCTGCAGCAGCAGCTGCAGGACGCCGGGACTTATCACGTCATCGCCATCTCCGGTGGAAACATCGCCATCGTCGCCGGGCTGCTGCTCGGCGCGTTTCGCATCGCCGGCTGGCTCGGACGGACGGCAATGCTGTCTGCGATCGTCGCGCTTGCCGGCTACGCGCTGCTCGTCGGCGGAGGCGCCTCGGTCGATCGCGCCACGTTCATGGCGTCAATCTACTTCGCCGCCCGCGCGCTGGATCATCGCAGCGCGCCGTTCAACGTGCTTGCACTCGCGGCCGGCGTGCTCGTCGCCGCGGATCCGCTGTCGATTGCCGACCCGGCATTTCTGCTCACCTTTGGCGCGACGCTCGCGATTCTCCTCGTCTTCCCAGCGACCGCGACGAAGACGGCGGCACTCGTCGAGGAGGCACGCACGCGGATTGCCGCCCCATCGAAGGCCATCTCGGTTGTCGCGGTCCTCATTCGTGCGGCTGCGGCGCTGTTCGCGGCGTCAGTTGCCGCCGAAGCGATGCTGTTTCCGGTTGGAGCGATCGCCTTTTCGCGAATCACCTTCGCAGGTCTCGCGCTCAATTTCATCGCGATCCCGCTGATGGCGGTCGCACAGGTTGCCGGCATGGCCGTCGTGCCGCTGGCGGCCGTCTCGCAGATCGCCGCACACGCGATCGGGTTCGTCGCGCACGTCGGTGCGAGTGGTCTCGCGCGTTCAGCGGGCCTGGTGGAGTACGCGCCGCTGCTCGCGTATCGAGTCGCGCCGCCGGCATGGCCGGCCGTCGCCGTTTACTACGCCGCATCGGCAGCGGCGTGGGCAAGCTGGTCGCGTGCGCGCCGCACCGGCCGCGCGTTCGCCGCCATCGCGGTGTTCGCCGCGCTCTGGATTCTCGTCGACCCGCACACCGTCGTTGCGCCGCACGGGGACGGCCGCCTTCACGTCACGTTCATCGACGTCGGCCAGGGCGACGCGACGTTCGTGCGCTTCCCGCGCGGGTCCACGCTGCTCGTCGACGCCGGCGGTCTCTCGTTCTCGTCATCCTTCGATATTGGCGACCGCGTCGTCGCGCCGGTCGTTCGCGACCGAGGCTTCCGACGCATCGACTACTTCGCGCTGACGCACGGCGATCCCGATCACATCGGCGGCGCCGCCGCCGTCATCGCGGAGTTCAGACCGCGCGAAGTATGGGAGGGGATTCCCGTTCCCCGCGCGGATGCGTTGACGAAACTGCGGATGCAAACACAGTCGCAGCGCGCCCGCTGGGCGAACGTGTATGCGGACAACCGCGTGACCGTAGACGACGTCGAGGTCATCGCACGGCATCCGCGTCCTGCTGATTGGGAGAGACAGAAGGTCCGCAACGACGACTCGCTCGTCCTGGAACTCCGCTGGCGGGACGTGTCGGTCCTGCTCACCGGCGACATCGGCAGGGCAGTCGAGGGATCGATCGCGGAAGCGCTCCCGCCCGCCCGCCTGCGCGTGGTGAAAGTGCCGCACCACGGCAGCCTGTCATCGAGCAGTCCGAACTTCGTAAATGCAATCCGACCCACTGTCGCCGTCGCGAGCGCCGGCCGCGCGAATCATTTCGGTCACCCGACGCCCGAGGTACTCGAGCGCTACCGCCAAGCAGGA
>Ga0075435_100000724_pt1 | contig 20464 bp, 16 predicted proteins | sample RhiMethybrSRZTD4_FD_75302 | JGI IMG/M metagenome (GOLD analysis project Ga0075435, IMG submission 75302) | Populus rhizosphere microbial communities from Tennessee, USA - Rhizosphere MetaG P. TD hybrid SRZTD4 | ecosystem: Host-associated > Plants > Roots > Rhizosphere > Soil | place: USA...
CCCGAGGATTCCGGGCCTCTCCGTCCGCGCACGGTCAACGGCCGCTGACGCAAACGATGGTAACGTCAGGTCGTCCGTCGCAGGAGATCGGGCCCCGCACAGCCATGAACTACGGCTTCCTCATCGACAACCGCAAGTGCATCGGCTGTCATGCCTGCTCGACCGCGTGCAAGTCCGAGAACGAGGTGCCGCTCGGCGTCAACCGGACGTGGGTCAAGTACGTCGAGAAGGGACGGTTCCCGGACACCCGCCGCTACTTCCAGGTCACCCGCTGCAACCACTGCGCGCACCCGCCCTGCGTGCCCATCTGCCCTACGAAGGCCATGTACCAGCGCGAGGACGGGATCGTCGAGTTCGACTCGAATATCTGCATCGGCTGCAAGGCCTGCATGCAGGCTTGCCCCTACGACGCGATCTACATCGATCCGAACTCCGGCACGGCCGCCAAGTGCCACTTCTGCGCGCACCGCACGGACGTCGGGCTGGAGCCTGCCTGCGTCGTCGTGTGCCCCGTCCACGCCATCATCGCGGGCGACATCGACGACGCGGGCTCGGAGATCTCGCGCCTGCTCTCGACGCATGAGGTGAGTGTCCGCAAGCCCGAACAGAACACCCGACCCAAGCTCTTCTACATCGAGGCGGAACAATCGGCGATCCTCCCGACGGCAGCGGACCAGAATTACGGAATGCTCTGGGCACAGCAGCCGTGGCAGGGAGATGGCGGAAACGGACAGGGAGACTGGCGCGGACCCATCCAGATCGCCCAGGGAAGGATGGCGGGCGCGCTGTTACGCTCGGCGCGGCCCGGGGAGGCGCCAGCTTCCCGAAGGTCGAGCGCTCCGCGAGAGACCTACAACGTCCCGCACCGCGTCCCCTGGCACTGGCAGGTGCCCGCCTATCTCGTCACCAAAGCGATCGGGACAGGCGCGTTTCTCGTGGCCGCGGCCGGAGTTGCCCTGGGTCTGCTGCCGTCCGTGCCGCTCTTTACGACGATCGTTTCCTTCCTGGCGCTCGTCTTCGTCGGCGTCACCGTCGGCTTGCTGGTGTGGGACCTGGATCGCCCGGATCGATTCTGGACGATCCTGATTCGTCCGCAGTGGCGATCCTGGCTGACACGAGGAGCGGTCATCCTGATCGCCTTCACGGTAATGGCCGGCCTCTCGTGGATCCTTCACCTGTCGGGCTCGGCCGAGCTGGCCGGCAAGCTCCGATGGCCCGGCGTCGTGCTCGCCATCCTCTCGGCGGTCTACACCGCGTTCCTCTTCGCACAGGCCGAGGGTCGCGACCTCTGGCAGAGCACACTGCTCCCGTGGCACCTCTTCGTACAGGCCGTCATGGCGGGGGCCGCCGCGCTCTTGATCGCGGGCGTCTTCGTGGAGCTCTCCCCCGAAGCGGTCCGGTTTCTGTCGTGGACGCTCGGCTCGAGTCTGGTCGTCAACCTGTTGCTGACGACCGGCGGGGAGTTCGCCGTTCCCCACGCCAGCTCCGTCGCAGCCACGGCCGCGCGCATGATCACCCGCGGACGCTATGCACCCATCTATTGGGGGAGCATCGCGGCCGGATTAGTGGTGCCACTTGCCGCGATCCTCCTGGCCGGCGGATCCGTCGCGGCGCTCGCCGCTGCGGGCGTGTTGTCCCTGGCAGGGCTCTTCGCCTACGAGTGGGCATTCGTAATGGCCCCGCAGCAGGTTCCGAACAGTTGACGCGCCGGGAGGTGACATGACTGAGCCTGTGAGCCCCCTGCGTCTTCCGCCGCAAGCCACCGACGCCGGGCAACGGATGCAGCAGTACCCGCCTCCGGAAACCTGGGACGACTGGGTCGAGTGGGACCAGAGGCAGTGGCCGAGGAAGGTGCCTCGTCACTACATGCTCGTTCCGACGGTCTGCTTCAACTGCGAGTCGGCCTGCGGGCTGCTGGGCTGGGTGGACAAAGAAACGTTTCAGGTGCGCAAGTTCGAAGGCAACCCGGCGCATCCCGGAAGCCGCGGGCGCAATTGCGCAAAAGGGCCGGCGACCCTCAACCAGGTCAACGACCCGGATCGAATTCTCTATCCCTTGAAGCGCGCCGGCGGACGCGGAGAGGGCCGATGGGTGCGCGTGTCCTGGGAGGAAGTGCTCCAAGACATCGGCGGGCGCATCCGGCGCGCGCTCCAGGAGGGGCGCCACAACGAAGTCATGTACCACGTCGGCCGGCCCGGACACGACGGCCTGATGGAGTGGATTCTGCCGGCCTGGGGTGTGGACTCGCACAACTCACACACCAACATCTGCTCGGCCGGCGCGCGCGCCGGATACGCCTTCTGGATGGGGTTTGACCGCCCGAGCCCCGACCATGCCGCCGCGAATGTCATTCTCCTGATCAGCAGCCACTTGGAAACGGGGCATTACTTCAACCCGCACGCCCAGCGGATCGTCGAGGGTCAGATGGCCGGGGCGAAGCTGATCGTCTTCGACACCCGCCTTTCCAACACCGCCTCGAGAGCCGACACCTGGATCGCCCCGTGGCCCGGCTCGGAAGCCGCAATCCTGCTGGCGATCGCCAACCATCTGATCTCGACGAACCGCTACGACCGGGATTTCGTCCGCAGGTGGGTGAACTGGGAGGAGTATCTGCGTCTGGTCCATCCGGACTCGCCGGTCACCTTCGAGTCCTTCGAGACGGCGCTGAAGAGTCTCTACGCCAAGTACAGCTTCGAGTTCGCCGCCCGGGAGTCGGGGGTCGAGGCCCGCCTCTTGCGGAGCATCGCCGAGGACGTGGCCAACTGCGGCGGGAAGCTCGCGGCACACAACTGGAGGAGCGCCGCCGCGGGAAACCTCGGAGGCTGGCAAGTCGCACGCTGTCTCTTCTTGCTGAGCGTCCTGACGGGCTCGATCGGTGTCGAGGGCGGCACCTCGGCCAATGCCTGGGACAAGTGGGTGCCTCGGCCGCACCGGCTCGCCCCTCATGTGAAGCGCTGGAACGAGCTGACGTGGCCCGGAGAATACCCGCTCTCCTATTTCGAGATGAGCTTCCTTCTCCCGCACTTCCTGAAGGAGGGGCGCGGAAAGCTCGATGTCTATTTCTCCCGCGTCTACAACCCGATGTGGACGAACCCGGACGGGTTTACGTGGTTGGAGGTCCTGCGGGACGAATCGAAGATCGGTCTCCATGTGGCCCTGACCCCTACCTGGAGCGAGACGGCCTGGTGGGCGGACTACGTGCTGCCCATGGGACACGGCTCCGAGCGGCACGACCTGATGAGCCAGGAGACACACGCGGGCCAATGGATCGCCTTCCGACAGCCCGTTCGCCGGGTCGCGCTGGAGCGGATCGGCAAGAAGGTCCACCGCACCTACGAGGCCAACCCGGGGCAGGTCTGGGAAGAAACGGAGTTCTGGGTCGACCTCTCATGGGAGATCGATCCCGACGGCTCTCTGGGAATCCGCCAGTACTTCGAGTCTCCGTATCGTCCCGGCGAGCGCATCACGATGGACGAGTACTTCGGTTGGATGTTCGAGAACTCCGTGCCGGGCCTGCCGGAAGCGGCGGCGAAAGAAGGTTTGACGCCCCTCGCCTACATGCGCCGGAACGGCGCGTTCGAGATCCGCGCCGGAGCCGAGGCCGAGTTCGAGCGCCCTCTTTCGCCGGAGGAAGTGGCCGCCGCGCACGTCGACGAGAAGACGGGCATCCTCTACACGACCGCTCCGGCCTCGCCGCCGAAGAACATCGTCCCGACACCGGCGCCCGTGGCGACGGGGCTCGGCCGCCCCATCGGCGTGATGATCGACGGAGTTCCGCAGTTCGGCTTCCGGACTCCGTCGCGCAAGCTCGAGTTCTACTCCACGACGCTCGCGGAGTTCGGCTGGCCCGAGCTGGCCATCCCGGAGTACATCCGAAGCCACGTCCACCCGGACCTCGTCGACCGCGCGGCAAACGAGTTCGTCCTGCTGTCGACCTATCGCCTCCCGACTCTGATCCACACGCGCAGCGCCAACGCCAAGTGGCTGGTCGAGATCTCCCATTCCAACCCGACCTGGATGCACACGTCCGATGCCGCGCGGCTCGGTCTGGCAACCGGCGATCTCCTTCGCGTTGCGACCGAGATCGGCTACTTCGTGGACCGGGTCTGGGTCACCGAAGGGATCCGCCCCGGCGTCATCGCCTGCTCGCACCACCTCGGCCGCTGGCGTCTGGCCGAAGGAGAGGGGACCAGCCGCATGGCCTCCGCCCTGGTGGAGTTGAAGGAGTCGGGCGGCCGATGGGACCTCCGGCAGCGCAAGGGTGTGGGACCTTACAAGTCTTCCGATCCCGACACCGAACGCATCTGGTGGACCGACGCCGGGGTGCATCAGAACCTGACCTTTCCCGTTCAGCCCGATCCCGTGAGCGGAAGTCACTGCTGGCATCAGAAGGTGAAAGTCACGCGGGCCGAGCCGGAGGACCGCTACGGCGACGTTCACGTGGACACGCGCGAGTCTCACGAGGTCTTCAAGCGCTGGTTGGCGCTGACGCGACCGCCGAAGGGAGGGTGGCGGCGGCCGCACTGGATGTTGCGCCCCTTCCGCCCCGACGCCGAGGCGTATCGTTCGGCTCCTTCTCCGCGCGCGGGAGTGTCCGGGAGATCGCAGTGACGGACGTGCCCGAGGCCTCTCTCGGCTTACTGTCCCGGCTCTGGCTTCGCGAGCCGGATTCCGAGGTTCTGGCCGCCGCCCGAGAGCTCCCGTCCCTCGCGCCGCATGTCGACGAGCCGGCCGCGATGGCACCCGCGTACACGGACCTCTTCCTGCTGAACGTCTATCCCTACGGCACCGCCTTCATCGACCCTTCGGCCGAGCTGAACGGGCCGGCCGCCTGGCAAGCCGCGCGACGTTACGAGGACCGGGCCTTTCGCCCGCCGGAACTGTTCGAAGTCGGCGCGCCCGATCACGTCGGCCTCTGCCTCGGGTTTCTCGAACATCTCGCAAGAGCCGGGCAGGAGGACCTCGAGTTCTCTTCGTTTCTCCTGGAGTGGGTCCCGATCTGCTGTCTTGCCGTCGAACGGGAGCCCTCCGCGCATCCCTTCTACAAGGCCGTGGCTGCGGCCACGCGACGGCGCCTCATGGAGGACATTCCGGAGTCTGTTTCGCAGGCCTCCGAGCCGGAAGAGAGCGCCCCGCAGAGCTCCGACCCGGAGGAAGAGGAGGTCGGGCTCTCGGATGTCGTCCGCTTCCTCCTCGCTCCGGCGCGGTCGGGTTTTTTTCTGTCCCGCGCGAGACTCGGTCAGCTGGCCAGAGCGGCGGGGATGCGCCTCCCGTTCGGTTCTCGGTTCGACGTGGCGCGCATGCTCTATCAGACTGCAGGAGAAGAGAGCAGGGTGGGTACGGTCCTGGATCTGCTCGGGGCGGAGCTCGCCGTCTGGGAAGCCGCGTATCGAGCATGGGCCGAGGAGCACCGGCGATGGGCCCCTCTCGCCGCGCGATGGCTCCATCGGACCGGCGAGACCCGCCGCATGATTGGCCAGATGCGGAAGATCCTCGAGCACCCGCCGGAGCTGGAGTACACGGACGGACGAAGCGGAGAGGGCTCCGGGTAGCTTCCCCCGCAACGCCTGATCCGGACTCGCTTTTTAGCGCGCCCCGGCGGCCTCGAACGACTCGCGGATGATCGCGAGCGCTTCTTCGACGTCGCTCCGTCCGACGTTCAAGGCCGGCGCGACCCGGAAGACGTTGCCCTCCAGGCCGCTCTTGCCGACCAGGAGGCCGCGTTTGCGGGTCTCTTCGAAGACTCGGTTGGTCATGACCTTGTTGGGAGTGCGGTTGCCAGCCGTCTCGTCCTCGACGAGCTCGATCGCTTGCATCAGGCCCATGCCTCGGACGTCGCCGATGTTGCGCGGGAAGCGGCGCTTCAACTCCTCGAAGCCGTCGCGCAGGATCCGCCCCATCCTCTCGGCATTGCCGGAGAGGTCCTCTTCCTCGATGATGTCGATCGTCGCGTTGGCGGCGGCGCACGCGACCGGATTTCCGCCGAAGGTCGAGATCGTCAGCGCCTTCAGTGAGGCCGCGATCTCGGGCGTGGCGATGCAGGCGCCCAGCGGCAGGCCGTTGGCGATCCCCTTGGCCATCGTCATGATGTCGGGCTCCACTCCGTAGTGCTCGATGCCCCAGAACTTGCCGCCGGTCCGGCCGAAGCCCGTCTGCACCTCGTCGCAGATGAACACCCCGCCGTACTTGCGGATGATGCCGACGGCGATTTCGAAGTACTCCGGAGGCGGCGTGATGAACCCTCCCACGCCCTGGATCGTCTCGGCGAGGAAGCCCGCGATGCGGCCGGTCGTGGTCGTGCGAATCAGCTCCTCGATGTCCTTCGCGCATGCCACGCCGCACGAGGGGTAAGTCAGCTTCAGCGGGCAGCGGTAGCAGTAGGGCGAGACCGCGTGCTTGATGCCGGGGACCTGCGTGGGCAGCGGCCGCCAGGTCGAGACCGCCGTGAGCGACTGCGCCAGCATGGAGCGCCCGGAGTAGCCGTGCCGCAGCGCGACGATCTCGGAGGCGCCGGTATGGAGCTGCGCCAGCATCACGGCCGTTTCGTCGGCCTCCGTGCCCGACGTCGCGAGGAAGCTCTGCTGCAGGCGACCGGGCGTGAGGCGCGCGAGCTTCTCGGCCAGCTCCACGACCGGGAGCGTGGGATAGAGCGTCGAGACGTGCGAGAGCCGCGAGATCTGGGCGCGCACCGCGGCGTTGACCTTCTCGTTGGCGTGGCCGACGGAGACCGTGAGGATGCCCCCGAAGAAGTCGAGGTACTCGTTGCCGTCGGCGTCCTTGATCCGCATCCCCTTGCCCTCGGTCAGGACCAGGGGCTCCTCGTAGTAGAGGATCGTCGCAGGAAGGATGTACTCCTTGTGCTTCTCGCGGACGGTCTTGCTCAACTCGCTCATGGGCGCCTGTGTCTTTGTCGTCGTGGCCATGTCACTCCCATCTCCGAGGGCGGCGTAGGGGCGGCCCCTTGCGGCCGCCCGGGCGGGGACAAGCCCCGCCCCTACGGTCCCTCTAAAACCATCTGGAGATTACGACCTTCTTATCCGTGTAGAACTCGTACGCGTCCCGGCCGTGGGCCTTCAGGTCTCCGAAGAAGCTGTCCTTGGCGCCTCCGAACGGAAATTGCGCCATGGGCGCGGCGACGCCGATGTTCACGCCGACCATGGAGGCCGTCGCCAGCCGCGCGTACTCGCGCGCGGCCTTGCCGCTCGATGTGAAGATGGATGTCGCGTTCGCGTTCGGGTGCGCATGCATGACCGCGATCGCTTCGTTCAGGTCCTTGACCGGCGTGATCGAGGCCACGGGCCCGAAAATCTCGTCCCGGCCGATCGTCATCGCCGGCGAGACGCCGTCGAACAATGTCGGGCCCAGGAAGAATCCGCGCGGCCGGTCGGTGATGGGATTCCGGCGCCCGTCGAGGACGAGCTTCGCGCCCTCGGCGATCCCCTTCTCGATGTATCCCAGGACGCGTTCCCGGTGCGACGCGCTGATCAGCGGCCCCATCTCGACGCCCGCGGAGGTACCGTCTCCCACCCGGAGGGCGCGCGCGGAAGCGGCCAGGCGGTCGCGCGCCTGTGCGTGCGCTTCTCCCACGGGAACGAGGACGCTCCCCGCCAGGCATCTCTCCCCCGCGCAGCCGTAGAAGGACTCGGTGATGACGCTGATGGCGCGATCCATGTCCGCGTCGGGCATGACGACGACGAAGTTCTTGGCGCCGCCGAGCGCCTGGACGCGCTTGCCCGCGTGGGTCGCGCGCCGGTACACGGCCTTCGCGACCGCCGTCGAGCCCACGAAGGACACCGCGCGGATGTCGGGATGGTCGCAGATCGCCTCCACGACTTCGCGGCCGCCGTTGACGAGGTTGACGACGCCGGGAGGAAGCCCGGACTCCTCGAGCAGGCCCGCGATCCGCCGCTGCGTCAGCGGGACCTGCTCGGACGGCTTGAGGATGAACGTGTTGCCGGTCGCCACCGCGAACGGAAGAAACCAGAGAGGCACCATCGCCGGGAAGTTGAACGGCGCGATCGCGGCGCAGACCCCCAGAGGCTGGCGGACGACCTGGCAGTCGATGCCGCTCGCGATGTTCTCGAGGCCGTAGCCCATCATCAGCGAGGGCGTGCCGCAGGCGACCTCCACGCTCTCGATTCCCCGCCGCACGCTGCCGCGCGACTCCTCGAGCGTCTTGCCGTGCTCGCGCGTGACCGTCGCGGCGAGCTCCTCGAAATGCTCCTCGAGAAGCTCGCGGAACCGGAACATCGCCCGGGCGCGCACGGGAGCGGGCGTGTCGCGCCAGGCCGGGAACGCTTTCTTCGCGGCCGCGACGGCGGCGTCCAGGTCGGCGGCCGTCGAGAGGGGCGTCCGCGCGATCACGTCGCCCGTGGCCGGGTTGTGAACGTCGAGGAACTCGGTCGCGCGGGATGGGACCCAGCTGCCGCCGACGAAGTTGGTCAGGGTCTCCAGGTCTCCCCCCTCTCGGGGGGATTCTACTCGTCGCAGTCGGGGCAGCCGAGGAACGGGATGCGCTCGGAAGGAACGGGGTGCGCATCGCCGGCGATTCCGGCCCAGGCGCCTCCGTAGGCGTGCCAGAGGTAGCACTCCAGGCGATAGGCCTCGTTGGCGTCGTCGGCCAGGATCCAGCCGAAGAGCACGTTGGGAACCTTCTCGCGGGCCAGCTGGAGAAGGCGCTGGCGCAGGTCCACGTCGTCGCGGCCCACCCGCTCGGACACGAGACCGTCCGCTCCCACGCTCTTAAGGAAGAAGACGCCCGGCCGCTCCGGGGGCACGCTCCGCGCGACGGCGGACTCCGTCAGGCGCACGGCCGGCTGCACCCGCGCCGCGGGAGGAAGGGCCGGAAAGAGGGAGAGCTGCGCCGGGTCGAAAGGTGGAGGTTGCTGGCGTGTCCGCCCCGCGAGCCCCATTGATGTTGCGATTTTAGCATCGGCGGCCGAATTCTCGAACGGTTCGCGCATAGACTCCGCAGCAAAACGTGAGGAGGAATCCATGAAATCGAAAGCGCTTCTCTTTCTGGCTGCAGGTCTGCTCGCCGCCGCGTCGCTTCCCGCGCAGACCAAGATCTCCGGCACGCTCCAGTGCGGAAAGGCCGATCCGGTGCACTCGATCGAAGTGGAAGACGCCGGCAAGAGCGTCATGAATCTCGCCAAGGTGTCCTGCACGTGGTCGAAGAGCTTCGACATGGCCGGCGTCGCCGCCAAGGACGGCTACAGCGTCGCGGCGTCCGAAGTGCATGGAGGCAAGACGAAAGAGCACGGGATCCACGTTGGCTCGATGGCGAACGGCGACAAGTACGACGTGCACTTCCAGGGAACGGGCACGGTGAAGGCGGACCACAGCGGAAGCGTGAGCGGCACGTGGAGCTTCGACGGCGGCACCGGAAAGCTCAAGGGCCTCACCGGCAAGGGAACGTACAAGACCACGACCAACGCCGACGGCACCGGCAGCGCCGAGATCGAAGGCGAATACAAGCTTCCGTAGGAGGGAATCGATGAGACGCCTTTCCGGAGCGTTGCTGCTCGGACTCTTCGCCAGCGTGGCCGTCGCAGTCCCGGAAGGTCCGGGTGGCTGGGAGATGACGACCTACCAGGTTGGTTTCCTCAAAAAAGGACCGTCCTGGACTCCGGCGGAGACACCCGAGCTGCAGGAGCTGCAGAAGGCCCACCTCGCGCACATCCAGAAAATGGGCGAGTCGGGCAAGCTGCTGGTCGCCGGGCCTTTCTCCGACGGAGGCGACCTGCGCGGAATGTTCATCTTCCGCGTCGAGACGCTGGAGGAGGCCAAGGCTCTCGCCGAACAGGACCCGGCCGTGAAGGCGGGCCGCCTGGTCATCGAGTGGCATCCCTGGTTCGCCGCCAAGAACATCACGGTGACGCCGAAGGCCCCGGCTTCGAACTAGGCCCCCGCACGCGAAGAGGACGGGTACAATCCCTCCGCGGTCCGATCGGATCGCGGAGGTGCCCATGGATTCCCCGACCCGCCGTTTCGCCGCTGTTTTTCTGTCCGCCTCTGCTCTCGCTTTCGTCGCGCAGGCGGATGACGCGCAGACCCCGACTTGCCCGGCGATCGATCCGCCGGCCGCCGCGGCGGCGCGCCCCCTGCGCGTGTTCCGCGATCCCGCGACCGGAAAGCTCCGTCCTCCGACGCACGAGGAACTCACGCGGCTGCGCGAAGCGCAGGCCCTCGAGCCCAAGACCGCGCGCGTGTTCACCACGGTCGTCCGACCCGACGGCACGAAGGTCGTGGACCTCGGCGACGCATTCCTCTTCTCCGTGATCGCCAAACGCGAGCCCGACGGCTCGACCCAGTTCCAGTGCGTGCCGCCGCAACGGGGAGAACCGAGCGCCGCCGCCCCGGATTGCCCGGAGGAGAAGTAACGTGGCGCGCATGACTCGCGGCACCGCTTTCGCCATTCTCGCGGCGCTCTTCGCGGCGGCCTCCGCAGCGGGAAGCGCGACGATCACCGTCATCAACGGCAACCAGGCGGGAGTCGGTTTCAACGACCCCACGCCGGCCACGCCCGTGGGCGGCAACACGGGCACCACCATCGGCCAGCAGCGGCTGATCGCCTTTCAACACGCAGCCGACCTCTGGGGAGCCCTGCTCGACAGCTCCGTAGAGATCCGCATCCGGGCGACCTTCGAGGCGCTCGACTGCACGACCGACACCGCCGTCCTCGGCGCCACCGCCCCGAACCAGGCCGTGAGCGATTTCCCGAACGCGCCGTTTCCCGGGACGTGGTACCCCGCGGCGCTGGGTAATCGCCTCGCCGGACAGGAGCTCTCGCCCAACGCCGACGACGTCCTGGCGCGGTTCAACGTGAACCTCGGAAACCCCGGCTGCTTCGACGGCATCGGCTGGTACTACGGCCTCGACAACAACCACGGCAACAAGATCGACCTCGTCGCCGTGCTGCTGCACGAGTTCGCGCACGGCCTGGGCTTCCTGACGTTCGTCACCGACCAGGGCGTCGAGTTCCAGAACCAGCCCGACATCTTCGAGCGCAACATCTTCGACGACACCACCAACAAACACTGGACCGAGATGACCGAAGCCGAGCGCGGAACGTCGGCCGTGAACACGGGACACCTCCTCTGGGACGGCCCGACGGTGACGGCGATGGCGCCCCAATTCCTGGGTGGAACGCCGGCCCTCACGATCGACTCCCCCGCCTCCGTGGCCGGCAACTACATCGTCAGCACGGCAGCGTTCGGTCCCGATGTCTCGGAAGACGCAATCTCGGGCGGGATCGTCGCGGCGATCGACCCCGCGGACGTCGCCGGTATGTCCACGACCGACGGCTGCACCGCCTTCAGCAACGCTTCCCTCGTGGCCGGAAAGATCGCGCTGATCGATCGCGGATCCTGCGACTTCGTCGACAAGTCCGCGAATGCCGAGGCCGCAGGGGCGATCGCCGTGATCATCGCCGACAACGTGCCGAATAGCCTGCCTCCCCTGGGTGTTCGCGAGAACGCGCCGACGATCCACATTCCGACGGTCGGCATCTCCCAGGCCGACGGCGCGACGATCCGCGCCGCGCTCGGCGGTTCGGCGGTGAGCGGCCGCATCCACATCAACGTGCGGATGAAGGCGGGCGAGGGCTCGGGAGGGCGGCTCAAGCTGTACGCACCGAATCCCGACGAGCCGGGCTCGTCGATCTCGCACTGGGACACGAGCGCGTTTCCGAATCTCCTCATGGAGCCGAACCTGACGGGTAGCCTCCCGCATACGGTCGACCTGACGCTGCCGCTGCTCTACGACATCGGCTGGAGGCCCGACACGTCTCCGGCGCCGGTCGCGAGGAGCGCGATTCAGACGACGACGGGCGGCGGCGAGCCGAAGGTCGTGACGCCCCGGCCGTAAGGCCGGATCAGCTCTTCTGCGAGGCCCGCTTCTCGATGCGGTTCCACTCCGCGTCGGAGACGGGCATGACCGAGAGCCGCGAGATTCGCACCAGCGGGAAATCTTTGAACGCCGGGTCTGACTTGATCTCGGCGAGGGTCACCGGTCGCGCGAGCTTCTTGACCGGCGTCACGTCGACGGCGAAGAGCTTGCCGCTTGGGTCCTTGGGATCCGGATAGGCGTCGCCCGACGCTTTCATCACGCCCACGACGGCCTTCTCGTCGCCCGTGTGGTAGTAAAAGATCGGGTCTCCCTTCTTCACGGACCGCAAGTGCTTCTGCGCCAGCGCGTTCTTCACGCCGGTCCAGCTCGTTTTCCCGTCGCGCTTGAGATCGTCGAAGGAGTAGTGGGTCGGTTCTTCCTTGAACAGCCAGTTCATGACGTGGGCCTCGGCCGGTTTCGGTACCGTTCGTACAACCGCTTCTGCTTGTCGGTCAAGTCCAGGGCGCGCCCGTCGACCCACGCCGCGACCACGTGGAACCTCAGGTCGAGGAGATCGCCGTCGGTCAGGATGAAGGTCGCGTCCTTGCCGACTTCGAGGGATCCGACCCGGTCCGCGACTCCAAGGAGCTTCGCGGGCTCGAGCGTCATCGCCGCGACGGCCTTTTCTCGGGGGAAGCCGTACGCCACGGCCATCGCGACCATCTGCGGAAGGTTGCGGATGTTGGACGGGTCTTCCCCGCCGTCGTTGAAGATCACGCGCACGCCCGCTCGGTCGAGCCTCGCGGCGTTGGAGAATTCCGCGTCGTAATCGTCGTCGTTCCGAAGCGGAAGCGCGACCGGCGAATCCACGATCACCGGTATGCCGGCCTTCGCGAGCTCATCCGCCATCCGCCAGGCATCGGCGCCTCCCCAGATGACGAGCTTGAGCCTCTCCTCGCCCGCCCACTTCACGGCGTCCCGGATCTGGTCCACCCGGTTGGCGAAGACGACCACCGGGATCGAGCCGTCGAGCGCCGGCAGTAGCGCCGCGAGCTTCGCGTCGGCGTCGTGCTTCGGGATGCCGGTCTGACCCTCGGCGGCGCGCGCCTTCCCGTACGCGCGCGCGTCCCGAAACGCGTTCTTCAGCTTCTCGAGCTCTTCGTCGCGCTTCTTCTCCTGGAGGCGCACGGAGGTCGCCGCGCGCGGAGAGCGGTCGATTCGAAGGTCCGGCCAGAACACGGTGATCGCCGCCGGGGTTTTCAGCGTCGTGTCCTCGCGTGTCCAGCCGTCGAGCTTCATCGCCGCGGCCGACCCCGAGATGATTCCGCCGACCGGTGTCACGCCCGCGAGGAGGATCCCGCCGGAGCGCGCCACCGGGATCTGCTCGGAGTCCAGGTTGATGGCGATGTCGGCGCGGGCGTCCGGGTTGACGTCGCCGATCTCCTCTTTGTCGAGTGTCGGCCGCGCGGCGGCGATCTCCTCCAGGCCCAGAACCGTCATCGGCGGAAAGACTGGCGGGTAGACGTGTTTTCCCGTCCCGTCGACGACCGGACCGCCGGAATCCGCCGCGCCGCCGGCGGCGATCGAGGCGATCTTGCCGTCGCGCACGACGAGAGTGGCCTTCGGGATGTCAGGGCCTGAAACGGGATGGACCGTCGCGCCGACGATCGAGTAGACGCGCGGGGCCGCGGCGGGAGTCGGCTTCGGCGGGGTTTGCCCGAAAACCGCCGCGGCGGCACACAGAGAGACCGCGACGGCGAAAATGGGACTCCTCACCGCGTCACTCCCGGCTTCGCCGCGTCTTTGGGCTTGTCGGCGTCTTTCGGCTTCTTGGATTCGGCGCGCTCTTTCGCCTTCGCGACGAGGGCCGTTCGCTCCGAGTCGAGGGCCGCGCGGCCGGCGATGTCCGCCGCGCGGTCGAAATATTTCGTGCCTTCGATCCAGGTCTCCAGGGCCATCGAGGTGTCCGATAGAGGATCGCCGCTCCAGACCACGAAATCCCCGTCCTTCCCGACTTCGAGGGAGCCCACGCGCGCGGCGATGCCGAGCTGCTTCGCCGGATTGGACGTCACGAACGCGAGGGCGTCGGCGGGGGCGACGCCGCCGTACTTGACCGCCTTGGCGGCCTCGAGGTTCAGCCGCCGGGCGAGCTCATCGGAATCCGAGTTGTACGAGACCACGACTCCCCGCTCGCGCATCAGCGGAAACGCGTACGGGATCGCGTCGATGACCTCGAACTTGTAGGCCCACCAATCCGAGAACCCCGACGCGCCGGCGCCGTGCTTGGCGATCTCGTCGGCGACCTTATAGCCCTCGAGGACGTGTTGGAACGTCGCGACCTTCACGCCGAACTCGTCGGCGGTCCGGATCATCTGGAGGATTTCGTCCTTGCGGTACGAGTGGCAGTGGATCTGACGCTTGCCATCCAGGATCTCGGCGACCGCTTCCAGCTGCAGATCCGGCTTCGGAGGGATGGGGCGCGCGCCCTTGACCGCCGCCGCCTTGCGGTATTCCTCCTGCCGCCGCCGGTAATCCCGCGCGGCCTGGAAAGCCACGCGAATGGACTCCGCCACTCCCATCCGCGTGGCGGGATAGCGCGTGGAGGGAGTGTCCCAGTTACCGCGCTTGGGGTTCTCGCCCAGGGCGAATTTGATTCCCTCGGGCGCGCCGACGAAGACCAGGCCGTCGGGGCCGGTGCCCCAGCGCCACTTCACGATCTGGTTCTGCCCGCCGATCGAGTTGCCCGAGCCGTGGAGCACGTTGGCCACGGTCGTACCGCCGGCGAGCTCGCGATAGATCGCCGGCTCGAAAGGTCCGAGGACGTCGCGGATCCGGACCTCCGCCGTGACGTTGTTGGTGATCTCGTTGGTCGAGTCGTCGATCGCGGTGTGGGAGTGGGCGTCGATGATCCCGGGGGTGACGTGCTTGCCGCGCCCGTCGATCTCGAGCGCTCCAGCGGGCGCGGTCAGGTTCTTTCCGACCGCCGCGATCTTGCCTCCGACCACGAGGAGATCGGCGTTCTCGAGAATCCCGGCGGCCCCCTGCGTCCAGACGGTCGCGCCGCGCACGACCACGGCCTGCGGCGAGGCCACCGGTCCCCATTCGCGCGGCGGCGTGGGCCGAACGTCCGGGGCGGCGGCCGGCGTCGGCGTGGCGGCCGTGTCCGTGTCCTTCTTCTTTTCCTTCTCCGGCGTCTCGATGCGCTTGCCGTCGATCCAGATCTCCGCGACGCGGCTCTTCTCGGCGAACGGCTCGCCGGTTTCGACGACGATGTTGGCGATCCGGCCGGCCTCGAGCGTTCCGAGGCGGTCCTGCAATCCGAGCTGCCGCGCCGGCACCGTGGTCACCGAGGCCAGCGCGTCGTCCGGCGAGAGGCCGCGCGCGATCGCCTCGCGCACGCGCGGCGTGAAGTCCTTCAAATCGTCGAGCCCGGACGTCGTGAACGAGAACGTCAGCCCGGCGTCGCGCATCCACTTCGGATTGGACGGCGCGCGGTCGTACGCCCGGAGGCGCGTGAGCGGCACGTCGAGCCACTCCTCCTCGCGGTCCAGCTTGTCGGGCTGCGGAAAGTTGACTCGGAGCACGAGATCCGGTTTTCCCGCCGCGACTTCCTTCAACAAGCGGTACTCGTCGCCGGACCCGACGTAGACCGCGCGGAGCTTGCGATCCTGTGCGACACGTTCTGCACGCAGGAGCGCCAGGACGTCCGCCGTGTCGAAGACGACGGTCTCCTTTCCTTCCGCGGCCGGAACCAGCGCCGCCGTCGCCGCGATGAAGCGGGGACGGCTCTGACCCGCCGGCCTCGCCGCGTAGGCGGCCTCGGCGTCCCGCCACCAGAGGGCATCCATGAACGACTGCCGCGTGAGGGCGACGGCCCCCATGTTCGAGCTCGGGTACTCGCGCATGTGCAGCCCCGAGAGCGAGATCACCTGCGAGCCGTCGGGCTCGATCACGCGCCCGGAGATTGGCCCATCCGCGAGGCTGACGACGGCGCCGCGCCCGCGCAGGACCCCGAGCGTCGGAACCGCGCCGACGACGCCGAATCCCTGGCGGCGCAGCGTGTCGGCGACGTCGTCCTTGACGACGAGCCCCTCGACGGCCCGCTGATCGGCGCGCATGGCGCCGACCGGATGCCCCGCCGGACCAGTGTTTCGCAGCGGAGGAGGCGTCTCGCGTTCCTTCGCCTCCTCGTCGTCCCGCGGCTTTTTCGGAGCCTTGCCCGCGAGCCGGTCCACGGAGACGTACGGATCGATGAATGCCGCGTGGACGACCTTGCCCGACACGTCGATCGTCCGCGCATCGGCGGGGATCGACGTCGATGCGGCCGGGCCTACCGCCTCGATGATCCCTCCGCGGATGACGACCACGCCGGAGTCGATCACTTTGCCCGGCGCGACGATCACGCGCCCTCCGGTCAGCGCGTAGGCGAGGCGGTCCTCGCCCGGGAGAGCCGAAAGAGGAAGCGCCTGCGACACGATCAGCGCAACCAAAAGGAGCGCGCGCGCGTATTGACGCATGGGCGGGCGGATTCTATATGCTTCCCGTCCGGCGGCGAGCTTTCGAGCGCGGCGCGCAGGAAAAGAAGGAGGAACGATGACCCGGAAGACCTGGTTGGTTGGATTGTCCTTGCTCTTCGCCGCGTCGCTCGTGGCGACGGCGCAGGAGCGCAAACCGCTGTCGCCGGCGGGCCATGCGTCGACGATGGTCGGCGGCACATGGGGTGCTCCGGACAAGGACGGAAACGCCCAGTACTCGGGTGGCAAGTGGATCGAGGTGACCTACAGCCGGCCGATGCTCCGCGGACGCACGGACATCTTCGGCAAGGGCGCGGATTACGGCAAGAAGATCTCGGACGGCACGCCGGTATGGCGCGCCGGCGCGAACCAGACCACCAAGCTGAAGACCGAAGTTCCGCTGATGCTGGGCGGGAAGCGGGTCGAGCCCGGCACGTACGACCTCTTCGTGGACCTGAAGGAGAACGGCTGGGTCCTCGTCGTCTCGACGCAGCCCACGCAGGAGAAGTACGACGCGAACGACAAGACCAAGATCTGGGGCGCCTACGGCTACGATGCCAAGTACGACGTCGTGCGCGTTCCGATGACCATGCTCACGCCCAAGGCCTCGATCGACCAGTGGACGATCGGTTTCGTGGACATGACCGACGCGGGCGGCAAGCTCGCCATGGCTTGGGGAAACACCGCCGCTCTCGCTCCCTTCACCGTCGCGAAGTAGGGGCGGCCCTCGTGGCCGCCCGCTCCGGGTTCGTAGGGGCAGCCCTTGCGGCCGCCCGAGGGGGAGGGGGCAAGCCCCTCCCCTACGTCCTCCTGCTTATCGCGGCCAGCGCGGCCGCCCAGGATCGCGCGATCCCGTTCTGGCCGGACGGGGTGCCCGCCGCGATCCACGCCGAGATCGACGGCGTCGCGGCCCTCGAGACCGTCCGCCAGCTCGGCCGGTTTCACCGCGTCCAGGGCTCGCCAGGCTTCGCCGCCGCGGCGGAGCTGATGAAGTCGAAGGCCCTCGCCGCGGGTCTCTCCGATGCCGCGATCGAACGCTTCCCCGCCGACGGGAAAACGAAGTACGCCCACTTCCTCTCGCACGTGGGCTGGGATCCCGTCTCCGCGACACTCGAGGAGATCTCGCCGCAGAAGCGGCTCGTTGCCTCCTACCCGGATCTCCCGGTCGCGCTCGCGGACTACAGCCAGGACGCCGACGTGACCGCACCCCTCGTCGACGTCGGCGCGGGAACGAAGGCGTCGGACTACGAGGGAAAGGACGTCCGCGGAAAGCTCGTCCTGGCCGACGGCTCCCTTCCGACCGTCCACCGCCTCGCGTGCGAGGAGCGCGGCGCCGCCGGGTTTCTTTCCGCGTACCCGAACCAGCACACGCCCTGGTCCGGCGACGACCGCGACCTGATCCGCTGGGGGCACCTCTCTCCCTACCAGTCCGCCAATCGGTTCGCCTTCATGGTCTCCAGGCGCCAGGCGGAAGATCTACGCGCTCGCCTCGCCGCCGGCGAGAAGGTCGTCCTGCACGCGAGCGTCCGCGCGAAGATGATCCCGGCGACCTACGACGTCGTCGTCGCGACCATCCCCGGCACGGACCCGGCCGCGGGCGAGATCGTCGTGACGGCGCATCTCTGCCACGAATCGGCCGGCGCCAACGACAACGCCTCCGGAAGTGCCGCGATCCTCGAGGTCGCGCGCGCGTTGAACGCGGCGATTGGGAAGGGCTCGCTGCCACGCCCGCGCCGTACGATCCGGTTTCTCTGGCTGCCCGAGATCACGGGCTCGCAGGCGTACCTGGTCCGACATCCGGAGATCGTCCCGCGCCTCCAGGCCGGCGTGCACATGGACATGGTCGGAGGTCTGCCGGAGACGACGCGGGGCACTTTCCACCTTTCCCGTACGGCCGAGTCCCTGCCACACGCCGCAAACGCGATTGCACAGGCCTGGTTCGACGAAGTCGTGCGCGCCTCTGCGCGTTACGCGGAGGGCCGCGGCGACGCGTACTCCGGGTTCGTGTGGCCTCCCGGCGCCCGCGGCGCGTTTCTGGGCGACGTCCGGGGAATCGACATGGGGTCCGACCACGAAGTCTTCGAAGCCGCCGGCTTCCGCATCCCGATGGTCTACTTCCACGACTATCCCGACGTCACGATCCACACGCAGAAGGACCAGCCCGAGAACCTCGATGCCACGAAGCTGGGTCGCGTCGCCTACATCGGCGCCGGCACCATCTGGACGCTCGCGGCGCTGCCGGATTCCGAGGCGAGCCGCGTCCACGCCGAGGTCCTCGCCGACGCCGAGTCACGGCTCGCGCGCGCGAGAGCGGCGTACGGCGCCGAGGCCACGCTAAAGCGACGGGAGGCCGCGGCCGCCGGAATCCAGGCCCTCGAGTCGGTCTCGAAGATGTGGCCTTCGACCGCGGCCGCCATCGCTCCCGACATCCAGCGGCTTCGGGCGAGCCTGACGGCCGCTCCGGCGTCCGCGCCGGCCGACCCGCGCGTCCCCGTCCGCAATCCCGCAATCCTCGGCCCCTTGAACGTCTACTACTACGACTACTTCGCCGACATCCCGGGCGCCGATTTCTCGAAGATCGCCCTGGCGTCGAGAGACGACGGTGACGTTCTCGCCTACGAGGCGTTGAACCTCGCCGACGGCACGCGCTCGGTCTCGGAAATCCGCGACGTGCTCTCCGGGCGCTACGCGTCCGTGCCGCTGCCGGCGGTCGCCGAGTACTTCGATCTGCTGGCAAGGGCCGGCGCCGTCACCTATCGGCGTTGAGGATCGCCCAGATCGCGTCGATCGCTTTCGCGGTGCCGCCGCGATCCCACGGCGGTACGGAGATCGCGATCGATTCGCTGACGCGCGGCCTAGTCGCTCGAGGGCACGACGTGACGCTGTTCGCCTCGGGGGATTCGAAGACGACGGCACGTCTGCATGCGGTCGTGCCGCGGGCGACGCAGGACGATTCCTCGGCGACGTCCTATCAGGAGCGCGAGTACGAGGTCCGCAACGCCGCGGAGGCGTATCGCATGGCCGGCTGGTTCGACGTGCTTCACTCCCACTGGCCGACTCCGGCGGCGTACTTCTCGGACACGACGCCGAAACCCAGCGTGATGACGTACGCCTACATCGAGAAGCCGCTCCACGAGTATTACCGCTCGGCCTATCCGCGTCTTCAGGGTGTGTGCATCACCGAGGCCCAGAACCGCATGCTGGGAGGAGGGCGGCCCGTCATCCCGTACGGCGTCGAGGTCGATCGGATCCAATTCGTCGAGACACCGGAGGACTTCCTGATCACAGTCGGACGGCTCGTCCCGCACAAGGGCGCGGACCGAGCGATCGCGATCGCTCGACAAGTGGGACTGCCTCTGGTCATCGTCGGGGCGATGACGCCGTATCTCGCCGACAGCGAGCCGTTCTTTCGCGAAAGGGTGGCTCCGCACATCGACGGGAAGGCCGTCGTTCACTATCCCCACCTGCCCAACACCGAGGTCGTCGATCTGATGGCCCGGGCGCGCGCCTTCCTCTTCCCGATCTCGTGGGAGGAGCCGTTCGGCCTCGTCGTCGCGGAGGCCATGGCCGGCGGAACGCCCGTGATCGGGACACCGAGAGGGTCTCTTCCCGAGCTCGTCGAGCATGGCGTCACGGGTTTCCTCGGCGAGACCGACCAGGAGCTCGCCCGATTCGCCGCCCGCGTCGGCGATCTGTCCCGCGCGGCCTGCCGCCGCCGGGCCGAGGAGCGTTTCAGCGCGGCCCGCATGGTCTCCGACTACGAGGCGCTCTACCGGAGGCTCACCGGGCAGGGATAGGATTCCGGCAATGCTTCCAGCGCCTCGCGCGCTCCTGGTCCATTCGCTATTCGAAGCGCTGGCCTACGCCGTCGGCTTCGTGATCTATCGCATCGAGCGGCGGCGGTTCCCCGAGCGCTCTCTGCCCCAGGGACGCGACCTCGCGCTCCTGCTCTCAGCCGGCGTCGGCGCCCTCGGGGGCTCGCGGCTGCTGGCGTGGCTCGACGGCGCGGCCGACGGCAAGACGATCGTCGGCGGCATCCTCGGTGGCTGGATCGCCGTCGAGATCGCCAAGCGAGGCCTCGGGATCCGCCGTCCGACCGGCGATGCGTTCGTGCTGCCGCT
>Ga0075435_100000725_pt1 | contig 20435 bp, 17 predicted proteins | sample RhiMethybrSRZTD4_FD_75302 | JGI IMG/M metagenome (GOLD analysis project Ga0075435, IMG submission 75302) | Populus rhizosphere microbial communities from Tennessee, USA - Rhizosphere MetaG P. TD hybrid SRZTD4 | ecosystem: Host-associated > Plants > Roots > Rhizosphere > Soil | place: USA...
TGGATGATCTCGCGGATGGCCGTCCAGTCCTGCAGCTCGGCATGCTTCCGCATCGACTCGATATCGCCGCCCGCGCAGAACGCGCGCCCGGCGCCCGTTACGATGACCGCGCGCACGCGCGTGTCGCCCGCGATGCGCTGCACCGCGTCGGCCAGTTCTTGTGACAGCTCATTCGAGAGCGCGTTGAGTTTCTCGGGCCGGTTCAGCGTGATCGTTCCGATGCCGTCATCGTCGACGTCGAGGCGAACCAACATGGCAGCCAGCTCCAGTGTCGTCGGGTGAAACACCGCTCGTCCTGAGCGTGTCGAAGGACGAGCGTGCTCGTGGTTCGACGAGCTCACCACGAGCGTGTCCAGAAGGCGCGTTCATCTCGGTTTGAGCGCGAGCTGACGAACGGCCCGCAAGTCGGTCTTGCCGGTGCCCAGCGTCGGAATGGCGTCGATCCGCCGCAAGTCCTCACGCTTCGGCACCCAGAGTTTCGGCAGCCCCGTCGCCGACAGCTGGTCCCACAGCTCCTGCGGGGTCATGTCGGGGTCGGTGTAGAAGGCCACGAGCCGCTCGCCTTTGAGCTCGTCGGGCACCGACGTGACGACGCAGGCGTGCGGCTCACCGAGGATCGCCTGAACCTCTTCCTCGATTTTCATGTGCGGCACCATCTCTCCGGCGATCTTGCTGAACCGCGACACGCGATCGGTGATGACGATGAAGCCGTCCTCGTCGATGGCAGCGATGTCGCCGGTGACGTACCACTCGCCGCGAAAGGCCTCGCGCGTACGTTCGGGTTCGCCGAGATATCCGAGCATCCGATTCGGCCCGCTGACCAGCAGCAGCCCTTCGATTCCGACGAGCGGTCCCGTTCCGCTTTCCTGATCGACGACCCGCGCCTCGATCCCCGGCAGCGGCCGGCCAACCGATCCCGGGCGGCTTGGATGGACATTGGCGGCGATGACCGGCGCCATCTCCGTGCATCCATAGCCTTCGGTCAGGTCGACCCCGAATTTTTCCTTGAATGCCGACGCGATCGGCTCGCGCAGCCGTTCCGCCCCCACGACGGCATAGCGCAGATGTTTGAACTGCCCGGGCTCGCACTTGCGAACGTACGACAGGCAGAAGGTCGGCGTGCTGATGAGCACCGTTCCGTGATAGCGGTCCGCGAGCTCGCCGATCGTCTTCGCATCCATCGGATTCGGATGATAGACCGCCGCGAACCCGTTGACGAGGGGCAGCCAGAGCGTCACCGTGAAGCCGAACGAGTGAAAGAACGGCAGGACGCCCAGCATCACGTCGCGGCCGCCGAGCTCGAAGACCTGCATTGCCGACGCGATGTTGGCGAGGATGTTGCGGTGCGAGAGCATGACGCCCTTCGGCACGCCGGTGCTTCCGCTCGAGAAGATGACCGTCGCCAGCGAATCGGCGTCTTTCTCGTGCACGAAGAAGCGGTCGATCAATCGCGCGGGAAGGACCGCTGTGGCGACCGCCATTGCGAATCTTGACCATGCGGAGGTCTGCGCGAGCAGTTCCTCGAGAAAGACCATGCCGGGCAGCGTCTCGATTCCGGCCTTCGTGATGAAGGCGCGCGACGTGAGAATCGTGCGGATGCCGCAGCGCTCGATCGCGGCGGCCATCGCGTCGTGGCCGGCTGTGAAGTTCAGATTGACGGAGACTTTGCCGGCGAGCGTCGTCGCGATGTTCGCGAGCGCGCCGCCGACCGACGCCGGCAGCAGCAGGCCGATGAGATCTTCGTCAGGTGTCCGCCTGCGGACAATGCGCGCGAGCAGGAGGCTGCCGATGAGTGCGCGTCCGAACGTCAGGTGCTGACCGGTCGAGTCGGCCATGCAGAACGCCGTGCGCTGTTTCGTCGCGACGCGTACGAAGGCGCGCCCGAGCGTCTCCATTGGCGCGCGATTGTAGACTACACTTGCGTTTTCACATCGTTGATGGAGGAATTCATGATGAAGCGCCATATGTTCGCCGCAGCCATCGCGCTGTTCGTTGCCGCTCCGCTCGTGGCGCAAGCGCCGAAAGGTTGGAAGGTGCGCGCCGATCGCAGCACCAGCGCGACCGATCCCGATGCCGCCGGCAACATCAAGTTCGTGACCATGGGCACTGGATTTCATGCGACGAACCCGCAGGCGGCGATCTACTGGAATCCGCAAAACACGGCGACCGGGAACTACACGCTCAAGGGCACGTTCACGCTGATGAAGCCGAGCGGCCACACGAACTTCTACGGGCTCGTCTTCGGCGGCAGCAGTCTCGACGGCGCGGCTCAGAACTACAACTACTTCCTGGTCGCGCAGGACGGCACGTGGCTCATCAAGCATCGCGAGGGCGAGGACACGAAAGACATCGCGCCCAAGACGGCGAACGATGCGGTCAAGAAGCCGGATGCCTCCGGTAAATCGGTCAACGCGCTCGAGGTACGCGTGCAGGCGAGCAAGATCGACTACGTCGTCAACGGGACGGTCGTGCACTCGACGCCGAAGAGCGGCCTCGCGGCGAAGACTGACGGCATCTACGGCTTCCGTGTCAATCACCTGCTCGAAGTGCACGTGGACAACTTCGCCGTGTCAAAGTGATGTCGAAGCTCGCCGGCGTCGTCGGACTGTTGGCGGTGCTGCTTGCGCCGGGCGTTCCGGCGCAGCAGTACGATCCGGGGGACGAGGGCACGTTCTCGATCATCGGCCGCGATCCGAACACCGGTCAGCTCGGCATGGCGGTCCACTCGAAAACGATTGCCGTCGGCAGCCGCACGCGCGGCGGCAAGGGCGGTGTGGCGGTGTTCGCGCATCAGTCGGCGTCGAATCCGATGTACAGCACCATCGGCATCGAGCTGCTCGAAGCCGGCTTCACGCCGCAGCAGGCGCTCGACATGATGCTGCGCAGCGACGAAGGGCGAAACAGCCGTCAGGTGGCGATCCTCGATGCACAAGGCCGCACCGCCGCCTGGACGAGCCCGACGATCACCGACTGGAAAGGACACAAGTGCGGCGTGAATTACTGCGCGCAGGGCAACACGCTCACCGGTCCTGAAGTCGTGGAGGCGATGGCGAAATCGTTCGAGTCGTCTTCTCCGACGAGTGCGCCGCTCGCCGAGCGGCTCCTCGATGCGCTCGAGGCGGGTCAGGCGCAGGGCGGCGACAAACGCGGCGTGCAGTCGGCGTCGCTGATGATTCTCAAGCCGCTCGCCATCCAGGGATTCGGCGATCGCGAGCTCGATCTGCGGGTCGACGAACATCGGACGCCGTTCGCGGAGCTGCGGCGGATCCTCAATGCGGTCCGATCAGGCGAGATGTTGTCCGAGGCCAATGCGCGGTTGACCGCGAAGGATCTCAAGGGCGCGCTCGAGAAGGCCCATGCCGCCAGAGAGAAGTCACCGACGAACGACAACGCGTGGGTCGTCCTCGCGAACATTCATCTGCAGATGGGGCAGAAGAGCGAAGCGCTGTCGGCAATCGGTCGAGCTGTCGAACTGAATCCGGCGAACAAACGCCAGCTTCAGAGCAACAAGGCCTTCGAAGCGCTGTACAAAGATCCAGACTTCCTGAAGATCGTCGGCGGATCATAGCGAGGCGGCCCTTTCAGGGCCGCCGACGCTATTGCTGAATTCCCGGGATCGCCGTCGCTCGCGGCGCGGCGGCGACCGGCGCAGTGGCGGCGGCCGCCGCGACCGCCGCTGGCGGCTGACCCGTCGAACTTCCAGCGGTCAAACCGCCGCCGCCCGGCCCCGCCTCCTGGAGCGCCTCGAAATCGACGAGGGCGAGGTCGTAGCCCAGCACCGCGCCGAGCTCGTTCTGCTTCGCCTGTGCGAGGTCGCGCTGCGCCTGGATGACGAGGAAGCTCGTCGACATGCCGACCTCGAGCCGCTTGCGCTCGGCGTCGAGCCGCTGCTCGGCGAGCTCGCGCGCGGCGCGCGTGGTGTCGATTCGCTTCGCGTTCATGTCGACCTTCCACGCCGCGTCGCGAATCTGTTGAATCGCACGCGCCTCGGCGCTCTTGAGCCGTTGTTCGGACTGCGATCGCTCGAGCTTGGCCCGCGCCGCGTTCGCCTGCTCGATGCTCTGGCCGATCGGATACGACACGTTGACGCCGACGGCCCAGGTCGGGAAATCGCTGGCGAAGAGCTCGTTGAGCACCGTCCCGAATCCGATCGAATCGCCCGGACCGACGATCGTGCCGGGGAAGCCCCCGGCGCGGAGGACCTGCCTGCCGCCGAGGCCGTTCGCCTGATAGCTCGCGTTCAGTCGAACGTCGGGCAGCTTCTGGCTGTTCGTATACTTCACGTTGATCTGTGCGTTGGTGATCTCCTTGCGCGCGCGCGCGAGATCGGCGCGTTCGGCGAGACCGCGAGTGACCGCCGCATCGATATCCAGCGCCGGCGTCGCCACGGGCGGTGAATCGATCGGCTCGATCTTCACGTTCCATGTATCCCGCTGCGTCGTGTCCATGATCAACGTCCGCAGCCGATCCTCGGTCTGCTTCACGGTCGTCTCGGCGATGATCAGCTGCTCCTGGTTCGACGCGACCTCCGCCTGCGCGGACACGAGATCGAGCGGCGGCGACGTGCCGACGTCGACCTTGGCCTTGTTCACCCGCACCAGCTCCTGAGCGAGGTCGAGCGCGGTTCGCCGCGCCTCGACGTTCGCGCGCGCCGCCACCAGGTTCCAGTAGGCCGCCCTCACGTCGGCCGTCGTGTGCACGACGCTCTCGCGCAGCCGCGTGTCGGCGATGTCGCGGTTCGTGCGGCTCGTCGCCAGCTGCGTCCGCGCCGCGTCGATCGAGAGATCCCGAAGGAGCGGCTGCGAGACGTTGAGCGACAGCCCCGACTGCACCAGCGGGTTGTAGCTGTTCAGGAAGCTGTTGCTGTTGGTGTGCGTGGCGGTCCAGCCGACGTTGTAGGTCGTGCCGAACCACGGGAGCCGCTGCGCCAGGCCGGCGTTGGAGCTGACGACGTCGCTCGACGTCGCCACCGGAAACAGGAAGCTCGCCGGCGGCTGCAGCGCGCTGTTCTGCTGCAGGCCGGTATTGAACGTCGGCCTGAACGCGCCGGCCGCCGCCGCCACGCGCGTATCGCTGATCTGCGGATCCAGTCGGTCCGCGTTGAGATCGATGTTCTGGTCGAGCGCCATCTTCACCGCCTCGTCGGCGGTCACGCGCAGCGTCGCCGGTGTGGTTGTTTGAGCGGACGCGGCCGCCGCGAGGCCGACCGCGAACAGGACGAGCAGGGACGTTCTCCGCATGGCAGCACCTGAGGGCACGGCGGGTGCAAACGAGTCCGACGGCGCCTTCGATTCGGTCCGCCGCCGGCCGAACAGGCGCAGCTTCGATGCATCGTCGAAGAGCGAGTACGCGACCGGCGTGATGAGCAGCGTCAACAGCAGCGCCAGCGACTGGCCGCCGAAAATCACGAAGCCGATGGCGTGGTTGGTGCCGGCGCCGATGCCGCGCGAGACGATGAGCGGAATCATGCCGGCGACGAACGCGAACGTCGTCATCAGAATCGGCCGGAGACGATCGCGGCTCGCCTGCACGACCGCGTCGTGCGTCGAGAGCCCGGTCTCCTTCAGCTGATTCGCGTGATCGATCTGCAGAATCGAGTTCTTCTTCACCACGCCGAACAGCACGAGCAGGCCGAGCGCCGAGAAGATGTTCAGCGACTGCCTGAAGATGAGGATCGAGAGCAGCGCGAAGGGCAGCGTCAGCGGCAGCGACAGAAGAATCGTGATCGGATGCAGCCACGATTCGAACTGCGCCGCGAGGATCAGATACATGAACACGAGCGAGAGGACGAACGCGATCAGGAAGTTCTGTGCCGCCCGGCCGAGCTCGCGCGAGCGGCCGCTGAAGCGCCCGATGTAGTCGTTGCCGCTCTTCACCGCGTTGAACTCCTGGAGGATGGCGTCCTGGACCGCCGCCTGCGACGCGGTCGGCAGAAGACCGCAGAACACGGTGACCTGCCGCTGGCGGGCGAGACGGTTGATGTCGGAGGGCGCGGAGCCGGCTGAAAAGTCGGCGACGTTGTCGAGCGCGACGCTGCCCAGACGCGACGAAGGAACGGTGAGACCGGAGATCGCGGCCTCGGTCGTGCGGTTCTCGGCACGAGCGCGCAGATGCACCTCGTACTGCTCGCCGCCTTCGTTGTAGGTCGTCACCTGATCGCCGCCGACGAGAAGCCGCAATGCCTCGGCGGCGTCGCCGATCTGGACGCCGAGGTCGGCGGCCTTGGGCCGATCCACGGTCACCGACAACTCGGGCTTGCCGACGTTCAGCGACGTGTCGACGTCGACGACGCCGGGCAGCGTCTTGACGCGCGCGACGAGTTGCTTGCTGATGGCTTCGAGCTTGCGGAGATCCGGACCGTTGATGACGAACTGCACGTCGGCTGCCTGCGCGCCGCTTCCGCCGATGGCGGCGACCGGCTGCACTGACGTGCGCAGATCTTTCGAGAGCGGTGGCAGCACGTCCTTGCGGACGACGTCCATCACCGTGAACTGATCGCGCGACCGCGTCTCAATCGGCTTCAGGCGCACGTAGATGTTGCCGAGGTTTCGCGTCTTGGCCGGATCGCCGGCAATCGTCACCAGCGTGTAGTCGACCTCAGGGACGCGCTGACGGACGGCGTTGGCGACGCGGTTGGTGAGCACGGTCGTCGACTCGAGACTCGTGCCCTCGGGCGCGCGCAGGTTGATCTCGAATTCCGCCTGATCGTCCTGCGCCATGAAGTTCTTCGGCACTGCCATGAACAGCGGAACGCTCGACAACAGCACCAGGACGGCCGCGCCTGCGACGACGAGGCGATGGCGCATCGACCATTCGAGCAGACGCGTGTAGAAGACGTCGATGGTGTGGAACACCCGGGAGTCCTTCGAGCCGTGCTGGTCCTTGCCCTGACGATCGACTTTCAGCCATCGTGCCGACAGCATCGGCGTCAGCGTGAAGCTGACGAGCAGCGACACCATGATCGCGAACGCCATCGTCAGCCCGAAGCTCTTCATGAAGCGGCCGACGATGCCGCCCATGAAGCCGACCGGCACGAAAATGGCGACCAGCGACAGCGTCGTCGCGAGCACGGCGAGGCCGATCTCCTGCGTCGCCTCCACCGCGGCGTGGAACTGGTCGTCGTGTTTCTCCTCGATGAAGCGGTAGATGTTCTCGAGCACGACGATCGCGTCGTCGATGACGATGCCGACCGACAGCGTCAGCGCCAGCATCGTCATCAGATTCAGCGTGAAGCCCATGTACCACACCAGCCCGAACGTCGCGATGATCGACGTCGGAATCGCAATCGCCGAGATGATCGTGGAGCGGAGGTTCCACAGGAAGAGCAGGACGACGAGCGCGGCCAGGATCGAGCCGACGATCAGGTGCTCTTCGACGTTGTGAATCGAGGCTTCGATGAAGTCCGACGTGTCGCGCACGAGGCGGATGTTGTAGCCGACCGGCAGCGTCCCCTGCACGTCGGCGAGACGCTCCTTCACGGCCTTGACGACTTCGACGGTGTTGGTCCCGGACTGCCGGCGCACCTGCAGCAGCACCGTGTCGACGCCGCTGACGTTGGCGACCGTTTCCGGTTCGGCTTCGCCATCCTCGACCCGCGCCACGTCGGCGACGCGGACCGGATGCCCGTCCTTCTCGCGAACGACGATGTCGGTGAATTCCGCCACCGACTGGACGCGCCCGCGCGTCCGCAGCGTCACCGACTGCGGCCCCTGATCGACGCGGCCGCCGGGGATCTCGATGTTCTGGGTCTGCAGCGCGCGGGCGACGTCGTTGACCGTCAGGTTGTAGGCGCGCAGACGATCCGCGTCGAGCCACACGTTGATCTGCCGGCTGCGGCCGCCGAGCACCAGCACCTGACCGACGCCGTCGACGCTCTCGAGCTGGCGCCGCAGCACCTTGTCGGCGAACTCGGTGATGTCGCGTACCGGTTTGTTCGCGCTGAGCGCGAGGCTCAGCACCGGCGCGGCATCCGGATCCATGCGATCGACGCGCGGCTGGTCGATGGTCTTCGGCAGCAGCGGCAGCACGCCGTTCACCTTGTCGCGCACTTCCTGCGCCGCGACGTCGGTGTTCTTGTCGAGCAGAAAGCTGATGATGACCTGCGAGATGCCTTCCGACGAGACCGACCGCAGTTCGTCGATGCCGCTGATGGTGTTGACCCCTTCCTCGATCTTGTCGGTGATCTCGGTTTCAATCTGCTCGGGCGCAGCGCCCCGCTGCACCGTCGTCACGATGACGGTCGGCAGATCGACCTTTGGAAACCGATCGACGCCGAGCCGCGTGAACGAGAAGGCGCCGACCACGGTCAGCGAGAGGATGAGAACGGTGGCGAAGACCGGACGTTTGACGCAGAGCGCCGCTAACCATTGCATATGAGCACCTAGTTCCGGACCGCGGATCCATCCACGAGCTGCGCGACGTTCGTCGTCGCGACCCGCTCGCCGGAGGTGAGGCCCTTGGTGATTTCAATCGTGTCGCCGACGGTCTGACCGGTCGAGACGATGCGTTCTTCGACGCGGTCGCCCTTGACGACGAACACACGGCTGGTGCCGCCGCTCGTCTGCACGGCACTCGCCGGCACGACGATGCCCGGCGTTCGCGCCTGCTGCTCGATCCGCGCCGTCGCGAAGAGTCCAGGCTTCAACTCGCCCTTTGGATTCGGAACAATCGCTTCAACCGTCAGCGCGCGCTGATCCGCCTGCAGCGCCGGCGAGACGTATTGAACGCGTCCCTCGAACTGCCGGCCGGCATAGGCATCGACGACGAAGCCGACCGGTTGGCCGATGCTGACCGCCGAGATGAATTGCTCCGGCACCGTCAGCTGCACGCGCAGCGGATTCACCCGCACCACGATCGCGATCTTCATCCCCTTGGTGACGTAGTCGCCGACCGAGACGAGACGCTGCGCGACGACGCCGTTGAACGGCGCGCGAACGACCGTGTCGGCGAACGCTTTCTGCGCCAGCGTCACGCGTGCACGCGCCGCCTGCAGCGATTGATACTGCTGCGAAGCGCCGTTCTTCGCCGCTTCGTACTGCTGCCGCGACGCTTCCATCTGCGTGCGACGCTGGTCGTACTCCGACTGCGAGACGACCTTCTGGTCGAGCAGCGACTTGATGCGCGCGAATTCGCTCTGCGCCAGCTCGTACGAGGCCTTCGCGTTCTGCACCTCGGGCACCGCCTCGACGGTGAACGATCCGCCGGAGGTCAGGCCCAGGCGCGCCTCGATCTGCGCGGCGTTGGCCTGCGCTTCTTTCAACTGTGCGTCGGTTTCAGTCGAGGAGAGTCGGACGAGCTCGGCGCCCTGCGACACCGGTGTGCCGCGCTCGACGGGCGCGGCAATCACGCGTCCCGCCGTTTCGGCGGCGACGTCGGCTTGCTCCTCGGCCATCAGCGTGCCGGTGGCGCGGATGAAGCGCGTGATCGGCTGCTCGACGGCCGCCGCTGGCGCCACCGAGACGGCGGCCGTGGCCGCGGCGGTTTGATCTTTGGTTTTGCCGTCCGCGGCGCTGCAGGCGGCCGCGGCGACCACGGCAGACGCGAGCAGGGACCACGCCAACGACTTCACGACTGCGCGAAACATCATCGACTCCTCGAAGAAGCAGGCCTGACGGCCGGCACAACAGCGGTCTCGGCGACGGATGCGTTCGCGCAATCCGTATCGACGCCGCGGGACTTGAACGCGATGCCCGATCGCAAACCGGCCAGAATGGTGTCGAGCACGTCGCTCGCAATGTCGTCGGCGTTCTCGCCGGGCGGCAGACGGTCCGACAGCCGCATCACCGCGATGCCGAGCACGCCGCTCGTCAGCATCCGCATCGCGATGATCGGCTTCACGCTCGCCGGCAGTTCCCCGGCATCGACCGAGCGCTGAATCTCTTCGGCGATGTGGCGCTTGGTCTCGCGCGCGAACGCGAACCGTTCGTACTCGCGGCTGATACGCGGCACCGAGCGGTCGACGAACATCAGCGCGAAGTACTCGGGATGCTGCCGGCTGAATTCGTACAACCGCCAGAAGATGGCGCGCACGCGCTCGAGCGGCGTCGGCAGGGTTTGCAGGCGCTGCTGCGCCTCACCGAGGCCTGGATCCCCGAGGAGCCGAAAGCCCTCTTCCGCGAGCGCGAAGAAGATGTCGTCCTTGGAGGGGAAGTAGCCGTAGATCGCCGCCGGACTGTACTCGATGCGCTCGGCGATCTTGCGGATCGAGACGTTGTCGTAGCCTTCGGCGACGAAGAGGTCGCGCGCCGCGTCGAGAATCGCGCGGCGGACCGCCTCGCGATCTCGTTCCTGCCGTTCCTTGATTCCCATGAGCTCCCCAGAGGTGAGACTGAGGTGACGCCGCAGTCGAGACGCGAGTGAGGCTGGAGTGATCAGTCCAGCGTCACTTCAGTCGGGACCGCGGTGACACCGGACTGAACAGTGTTCGTTAGTCTGACATCGTTAGACGTGGAAACGACGTTTAAGTTTCAGCGGGCTCTGAGGAAGGCGCCCAGTCCGATCATGTAAGTGACTGAAGCGGCTAGCAATGTGGCCTGGAAGCCCCAGTTCATCGCGATGAAAATCGCGAGTGTCGCCCCGAGCACCGACAGGGCGCCGTTCATGCCCCAGGCCCAGGCAACCATGTCGGGTGCGCGCGAGCTCAGCAGGCGGATGCCCGTCGGCATCGGAATCCCGAGCGCCAGCCCGACCGGCACCAGCGTCGCCACCGCAATCGCCATCCGCGTCGCCCGCGTAAACGGCACCGCCCAGTCGATCAGTGGCGTGACGACCGCGATCACCGCGACCGCAATCGCGGCGACCGTCACCAACGCAATCGCGCCCGTGCGGCCCAGCGACTGCTGATCGAAGCGGCGGCTCCACGCCGCGCCGAGACCGGTGCCGAGCAGCAGCGAGAACAGCGTCACCGTGAGCGAATAGACGGGATGTCCGAGCAGCAGCACGAACCGCTGCAGGATCGCGACTTCGATCAACATGAATCCCGCGCCGAGCGCGCCGAAATAGACGAGCCAGGCGAACCAGCCGCGCGGCCGTTCGGCGCCGCGGCCCGCGATGACGAGCGGTCCGAGGACGAAGAGCGCAACCAGCGCGGCCGAGATGCCGAGCAGCGTGAGCAGCGCGCTCAAGCCGTTGCCGAACAGCATCGATCGCCCGAACGCCACCGAGAACTGGTTCTCCAGCTTCGTCGTGTGAAAGAAGAACGGGCGATCGTCGGTCGTCGGACGGATGTCCGAAGGAAAGCGCGCGTAGAACTCCCGCGGATCCGAGGCGCGAACCAGCCGTGCGTAATCCGCGGTCGATGTGCCGTCGACGTCTTCGTCTTCGATCGGCTTGGTGTCCTCGTCGCTCGGTGCGTACAACACCTCGAACCCGAGTCGCGCCGACGTATCGTGCAGCGTCGCGAGCTCGCGCTCGGTGAACGGCGTGCGCTTGAAGAGAAACGTCGCGACGCGCTGGTAACGGACGATCGCGATCCGATCCGACAGCGACCAGCCGCGCTTCTCGACGGCCGCCTGCGCGAGCGATATCAGCCGCAGCCCATCGAACACCCATCGGGTCATCGTCAGCACGCCGTCGTCCGTCAAGTGGTCGAGGTAGTCATCGAATGCCTCGACGGTATAGAGCGTGTTCTCGGTGAGGGTGTACGCGCCGGCGGCTGTCGCCGCCCACGTATCGACGAGCGACGCCTGGATGACGTCGTACTTGTCCGGCGTCCTGCGCACGAAGCTCCGGCCGTCGTCGACGACGATGCGAACGCGGGGATGGGTGTAGATGCCGCCCGAGAATTCACGGAACTGGCCGCGCATCACGTCGTTGGCGATGATCGGATTGATCTCGACGCCATCGACGTGCCGCGCGCCGAAGACGAGTGCCGACACGAGGTCGCGTCCGCCTCCCGGGCCAATGACCAGTGCGGTAAACCCGCCGGGTGTCGAATCGCTGCTCTTGAGCTGATACGCAAGCGCCGTGAGCTCGTACTTCAAGTACTGGACGTTGGACAGATCGGGCTTGAGGCCGAGAATCGGCGTCGACGCAGCCGAGTCGATGTCCATGTAGCGGGTGTCCGGCAGCGGACCTCTATAGTTGGGACTCAACGACCAGTCGCCGTGCGTGCGCTCGTAGACACCGATACGCGAGAACGAGTTCCACTTCGCAAACAGAACCCGGTCGCTGCGATGCCCTTTGGTATCGACGACGTCGAATGTCGCGAGGTGCGACAGCTGACCGGCGAGAGGCAGTGCGATCAACGCAGCGCCGATCGCCGCGATGCGCAGGCGGTTCGCGTGAGTGGCGAACAGGACCGCCGCGGCGATCGCCATGACGGCCGCGGTGAGCACGACGCCTGGCGCGCCGAGGCGATTCAACAACGGAATCAGGATGAGACAGCCGCCGGCGGCGCCGGTGAGATCGGCGGCGTAGACCGCATTGACGCGCGACGGCTGCCGGGAGATCGCGAGCGTGATGATCAGGCCGCCGGTAAAGAAGGGCAGGGCGGCAAGCGTGTAAATCGTGAGCATCAGCCGGAGGTTCTCCGGCGAATAGTTGAGGCCGACGCGCAGCCGGACGAGAAAGAACAAGGCCACGATCGTCGTGACTGCGTAGAGCAACGCCGCCGCGCTCAGCAGTGAGCGGAGGTCGCGGCGGTTGAGCCACGTTCGCCCGAGGTACGCGAAAACGCCGCTGGCGCTCAGGCCGAAAAGCGCGATCGAAATCGCGAGGAACGCGAAGTGGTAGTACATGACGACCGAGAAGATGCGCGTCAGCGCGAGCTCGATCATCAGGAGGGTCGCGGACACGAGAGCGACGCCGGCCAGCATGGTCGTGAGTGTACCATTCACGTTCGCGGCGCGGACCTGTGAATCACATGGTGCTTCTTCGTCGGGGTTTCGCCGGCGCATCGATCGCCTGGGCAGTGGCGTTGCCGCTCGCCTCGCTCGCGGCATCGCGTCCGGCGGCGCCATCGGTCGTTTACCTGCTGACGCTGACCGTGTACGCGATCGGCAGCGTGATCTGCCATCAGCGACCGGAGCGATCCTTCTATCTCTGGTCGCATCAGTTGCCGGTGTGCGCGCGCTGCACCGGCATCTACGTCGGTGCGGCGCTGGCGGTGCTCGTCAACGCCGTCCGCGGAGGGCGACTCGTGCCTCCGCAAGGAGGTGACGCTTCGACGCTCGTCATGAGCGCCGTCGACGGACGAGCGCTCGCGGCGGGCACACGGGCCCGCCGCGACACGCGGACGATCCTGGTCATGGCGGCGCTGCCTGCCATGGCGACGCTTGTCTATGAATGGACCACCGGCGTGACGCCGTCGAACTGGATTCGCGCGGCAAGCGGCCTTTGTCTTGGCGTCGGCGTCGCGGTGCTGATTCAACGTGAAGTAAACTAGTGCGCCGTGCGCGCTACCGCCGCCGAAGAGACGCAAACCGGCTGGCTCGTGCTGCTGTGCCTCGCGGCGTGGGCGGTGCCCGGCGCGGGTCACTTGTGGCTCGGCCGCCGATCGAAAGGTCTGATCTTCCTCGTCGCCCTTCCGCTCATGTTCGCGCTGGGCCTCGCGTTGAAGGGCCGTCTGTTTCCGTTCGACATGTCGGAATGGCTGGTGGCGCTTGCCGCCGTCGCCGATGTCGGCATCGGCATGCCGTATTTCATCGCCAAGGCCCTCAGCTACGGCGACGGCGCGGTCCGCGCGGTCACCTACGAGTACGGCAACGCCTTTCTGATCGTCGCCGGCCTCTTGAACCTGCTCGTCGTGATCGACGCCTACGACGTCGCCCTCGGCAGGAAATAATCTAGCGGAGCGTCTCAACAGAAGGTGAAGGGACCACATCAAGCCTTGAACCGCGATCGTCGGGCCGTTCCAGCGGAACGGCCCGCTTTACTAATCAAACAGAGACACCGCTGATACGCGCTCATGCAAAGCCACATCGTGCTGCTCACCGTGTTTGCGTTTTTCGTGTCGCTCGTGTTCGCGGTCATCGCCAAGGACGATTGGCACGAGCAGCTGCGTTTCGGCGGCATGATGTTCGGCGGGTTTCTGTTGTCGGCGCTCGTGCTCGGCTGGTTGATGTATCCCTTCCCGTTATAAGTCCTCATGGCTTTCGAAAATCTGCTGCTCGAACGCGACGGCGCGTCGGCGATCGTCACCATCAACCGGCCCAAGGTCCTCAACGCGCTGAACTCCGAAACCGTCGATGAATTGCGCCGCGTCATGCTCGACTTGAAGCGCGACGATGAGGTACGTGCAATCGTGCTGACGGGCGCCGGGGAGAAGTCCTTCGTCGCGGGCGCCGACATCAACGAGCTCGCCGTCCAGACGCCGACTGGCGGGCGCGAACACGCGCTCGCGGGACAGCATGTGTTCGACGTCATCGAGAACCTCGGCAAGCCGGTGATCGCCGCCATCAACGGCTTCGCGCTGGGCGGCGGCTGCGAGCTGGCGATGGCGTGCACGCTCCGCATCGCCGCCGACTCGGCGAAGCTGGGGCAACCTGAAATCAACCTCGGTCTGATTCCCGGCTACGCGGGCACGCAGCGGCTGCCGCGGCTCGTCGGCCGGGGCAAGGCAATGGAGATGATGCTGACCGGCGCGCCGATCAGCGCCGACGAGGCGATGCGTATCGGCCTCGTGAACCGCGTCGTGCCGGCCGCGGAGCTGATGGTCGAAGCGCGCACGCTCGCGGCGCAGCTTGCCGCCAACGCGCCGATTGCGATGCGCTACATCATCAATGCCGTCAACAAGGGCACGGAGATGGCATTCGCCGAGGCGACGCAGTACGAAGCGACCCTCTTCGGCCTGGTCGCGTCGACCGACGACATGCGGGAAGGCACGAAAGCATTCCTGGAAAAACGCAAAGCGGCGTTCAAAGGCAAGTAGGGCGGGATGGGGCAGGATGGGCGGAATGGGGAGATCTTGACCACGATTCAAGCGTCAGGTCGCGCGTCAGGATTTCGATTCGCGCTCGTCGTGTCGAAGTACCACGACTTCGTCACCGAACGCCTGAGGACCGGTGCGCTTCAAGCGCTGGACGCGGCCGGCGTCGCCGCCAACGACGTGACCGTCGTGCTCGTGCCCGGCGCCTTCGAAATCCCGCTCGCCGCGCAGCACGCCGCCGAGAGCGGCCGTTTCGATGCGGTTGTCTGTCTCGGTTGCGTGATTCGCGGCGAGACGCCGCACTTCGATTACATCTGCTCGGCGGTCGCGCACGGCCTGACCGACGCGTCGGCAGCGACCGGCGTGCCGATCGCGTTCGGCGTCCTGACGACCAACTCGGTCGAAGAAGCGCTGGCCCGGGCCGGCGACGGGCCGGGTAACAAAGGCCGCGAGGCCGCCGTCGCCGCGATCGAGATGGCCGACGTCGTCGCGCAGCTGAAGTCGTGAGCGTACCGTGAAGAAAGACCCGCGCCACCGGGCGCGCGAGGCGGCGCTGCAGATCCTGTATCAATGGGACATCGGACGCGGCGACGTCGACCGCGCCGCCGACACCTTTTTCAGCCAGCAGTGGCCCGACACCGACGCGCCCGCGGACGAGCTTCGCTCGTTCGCCTCCACGCTGGCCCACGACACCGTCGAGCGGCTCGCCGCCATCGATCCCCTGATTGCCGAAACCGCCGAACGGTGGCGTCCGGAGCGAATGGCGGTCCTGGATCGTCTGATTCTAAGGATGGCCATCTGCGAGCTGCAGCGCGATCGGGGCACGCCGCCGGCGGTGGTCATCAACGAGGCGCTCGAGCTCGCGCGGACCTTCAGCACCGAAGAAGCGGTGAAGTTCATCAACGGGGTGTTGGACGCGATCAGGAAGAAGATCGAGATAACGCGGTGATATGACCTCCCTCGACGAACAAGTCCAGCAGCGGCGCACGAACCTCGACGAGCTCGAGAAGCTCGGTGTGGATATCTATCCACGCACGTTCGAGCGGCGTCAGACGATTGCCCAGCTCGTCCACGCGTACTCGGGTCGAAACCACGACGAGCTCGAGGCCGAGCGGATCGACACGATCACCAGCGGCCGCATTCTCGGCATCCGATCGTTCGGCAAGGCGAACTTCGTCGTGCTTTCCGACGGTCTCGCGAAGATTCAGCTCTACATCCGGCAGGATTCACTGCCCGAGGTCGATTTCAAGATCTTCAAGCTGCTCGATTTCGGCGACTGGGTCGGCGTCGAAGGGCATCTGTTCCGGACCAAGACCAACGAGCTCACCATCTGGGCGTCGCGCCTGCATTTCCTGGCCAAGTGTCTCCTGCCGCTCCCCGAGAAGTGGCACGGTCTGACCGACGTCGAAATCCGCTATCGCCAGCGCTACCTGGACCTCATCGTCAATCCGGATTCGCGGCGCGTCTTCGAGCTGCGCAGCCGTATCATCGCGGCGTTGCGGGACTTCATGACCGGGCGCGGCTATCTCGAGGTCGAGACGCCGATGATGCAGCCGATTGCGGGCGGGGCGATCGCGCGGCCGTTCGTCACGCATCACAACACGCTCGACATGGATCTCTTTCTCCGCATCGCGCCCGAGCTCTATCTGAAGCGGCTCACCGTCGGCGGACTCGAGAAGGTGTTCGAGATCAACCGGAACTTCCGGAACGAGGGGATCTCGACGCAGCACAACCCCGAGTTCACGATGATGGAGTTCTACGAGGCCTACGCCGACTACCAGGCGCTGATGACGATGACCGAGGAGATGATCGGCACGGTCGCGCGCCAGGCGATCGGCACCGATCAGATCACGTTTGGCGAGCATCAAATCTCGTTGATGGCGCCGTTCACACGCCTGTCGCTGCGCGAGGCCGCGCGACAGGCGGCGTCGGCCCGGCTGCATCGTGACGTCACCGATGCGGAGCTCCGGAATCGGGACGCGGTGAGCCGCATCGCGAGCGAGCTCGGCGTCGAGGTCGATCCGGCACACGGCCCCGGCAAGATCACGACGGCGATCTTCGAAACGCTCTGCGAGGATCGGCTGATTCAGCCGACGTTCGTCTACGACTTTCCGACCGAGGTGTCGCCGCTGTCGAAGCAGAAGCCGGGCGATCCCGACACGGTGGAGCGCTTCGAGCTCTACATCGGCGGGTTCGAGGTCGCCAACGCCTTCAGCGAGCTGAACGATCCGGTGGAGCAGCGCCGCCGCTTCGAAGCGCAGTCGAAGTACCGCCAGCGCGGCGACCTGGAAGCGCACGAAATGGACGAGGACTACATCCGCGCGCTCGAGTACGGTCTGCCGCCCACCGGCGGCGAAGGCGTCGGCGTCGATCGCCTTGTGATGCTGCTGACCAACAGTCCCTCGATCCGAGACGTGATCCTGTTCCCGCTCATGAGAAAACGAGAGTGACGCGCAGTTTCGTGGTTTCGTGGTTTCCTGGTTTCGCGGTTTCGCGGCTTCCTGGTTTCGTGGTTTCGTGGTCTCCTGGTTTCGTCGATCGTCGGAGGCGACGCTGATGGATCTGCCGTTCGAGCTTCACGTCGCCGTGCGCTACTTGCTCGCCAAGCGCAAGCAGGCGTTCATCTCCGTCATCTCGTTCATCTCCACGCTCGGCGTCACCGTCGGCGTGATGGCGCTGGTCATCGCGCTCGCCTTGATGACCGGCCTCCAGGACGAAATCCGCGACCGCATCGTCGGCGCGAACCCGCACATCTACGTGTGGAAGACGAGCGGCATCGAGGACTACCACGCGGAAGCGGAGAAGCTGCGGCAGGTGCCACACGTGGTCGGCGCCGCGCCGGCGATTCTCGGCAAGGCGCTGATCAACGCGTCGCGGTCGGAAGACTTCGTCAACCTGACCGGCATCGATCCGGATCTCGAGGCGGGCGTCACCGATCTGCGCACGGCGATGCAGACGGGCCACCTGGAGGCGCTCGACGCCGACACCGAGGACGGCGCGCTCGGCGGCATCCTGCTCGGCAAGGATCTGGCGCGGGCGCTCGGCGTCGCCGTCGGCGACTCGGTGCAGGTCGTGACGCCGCACGGCACGTTGTCGCCAATGGGGATGGTCCCGGTCCCGCGGCGGCTGCGCGTCGTGGGCACCTTCACCCTCGGCCTCTACGAGTTCGACAACACGACCGGGTTCGTGTCGCTCGACGTCGCCAAGCGCCTCTTCGGGAAGGATCAAGTCGACTTGATTCAATTGCGCGTCGACGACATCTGGCGCGCATCGCCAGTGGCGCATTCGATCACGGCGACGCTGGGCGACAAGTACTTCACGCAGGACTGGACCGAGATGAACCGGTCGCTCTTCTCGGCGCTGTGGCTCGAGAAGATCGCGATCTCGCTGACCATCGGGCTGATCGTGATGGTCGCGGCGCTGAACATCATCGCGTCGCTGATTCTGCTCGTCATGGAAAAGCACCGCGACATCGCCATCCTCAAGACGATGGGTGCGAGCGCGCGAAGCGTGACCGCGATCTTCATGATGCAAGGGCTGATCATCGGCTTCGTCGGCACGACAGTCGGCGCCGTGGCCGGGTATGTGATCTCGTACGTGGCCGATCGCTACAAGCTGATCAGCGTCCCTGTCGACGTGTATCAGGTGTCACACGTGCCGTTCAAGGTTCAGCCAGACGACTTCGCGGTGATCGTCGTGGCGGCGATCATCGTGTGCTTCGTCGCGACCATTTATCCGTCGCGCCAGGCGGCTCGATTGGATCCAGCCCAAGCGCTTCGCTATGAATGACGGATATTCACGAAACCCCGAAACGACGAAACCACGAAAACGAAATGGACAGGTCTTGTTTCGTGGTTTCGCGGTTTCGCGGTTTCGTGGTTTCGTCGTTTCGTCGACGCGGTTGGCGGACTGATGGCGTTTCTCGAAGCCCACAACGTCGTCAAGAGCTACCCGGTCGGCGGCACGCTGCTGACGGTGCTGCGCGACGTCGATCTCCAGGTCGAGGCCGGGGAGATGGTGGCGATTGTCGGCGCATCGGGGGTCGGAAAGAGCACGCTGCTGCACCTCCTCGGCGGCCTCGATCGGGTGGATCGCGGCAGCATCTCGATTGGCGCTTCCGACATCACCGCGATGCCCGACGATCAGATCGTCTCGTTCCGCAACCGCCACGTCGGCTTCGTGTTCCAGTTCCATCATCTGCTGCCGGAATTCACCGCGCTCGAGAACGCCGAGATGCCGATGCGCATCGCGCGTATTCCGATCGCCGACGCGCGCCCGCGCGCCGAGGATCTGCTGCGCCGCGTCGGCCTCGCCGATCGCCTGACGCATCGTCCCGGCATGTTGTCGGGCGGCGAGCAACAGCGCGTGGCGGTAGGACGCGCGCTCGTCATGCGGCCGTCGGTCCTGCTCGCCGATGAGCCGACCGGTGATCTCGACGAAGCGACTGCCGACCAGCTTCATCATCTGTTGCGCGACATGCACCGCGACTTCGGACTGACCTCGATCATCGCCACGCACAATCCGCGGCTCGCCGCCGCCTGCGATCGCACGCTCAGGCTGGAATCGGGTCGCCTGATCGCGCTGTAAGCAAGAGGCCGTACGGCTCAGCAGGGCCGAACGTGTGGGTGTCGGATCTGCTCACGGATCGGCTTCGCCCGGAATCACCGGGTCGCCACTATTTGACATTTCTCGGTCGAGTCCCGAAAATAACGCGGACATCGGACGTTCGCGGCGTGGGACGGAGGTTTCGATGAAGACGAAGTTTGCCGTGTTTGCCGCAGCCGCCGGATTCGTGCTCGCCACGGGCTCGGCGATCGCGCATCACTCATTCGCCGCAGAATTCGACGCCAACCAGCCGGTCAACATCAAAGGAACCGTCACCAAAATCGAGTGGATGAATCCGCACACCTACTTCTATCTGGATGTGGCGGAGCCGGACGGCGCGGTTGTCAACTGGGGCATGGAGATGGGCAGCCCGAACGGCCTGATGCGCCAGGGCTGGACGCGCAACACGCTCAAGGTCGGCGACGTCGTCACTGTCGAAGGCAGCCGCGCGAAGGATAAACCGCACATCGGCAACGCGCGCGTCGTGGTCCTCGAGAGCACGGGCAAACGGTTGTTCGCGGCCTCGAGCCAGACTGATACCCCTCAGCGCTGATCAGCGCGAACGCATTCGTTCGACTCGCGTGCAAAGGAGAACAGACGTGCGAAACGGTCAGCGTTCCGCGCTGCTCGCCGCCATGGTCGTCGTGTTGTTGACGACGATCTGGGGCGCGGGCGCCCAGCAGCCGGCCGCCCCCGCTCCGGGTCAGCGCGAGGGCGCGACGACTGCCCGAAATTCAACGGCGGGTGAACCGACGCCACGACTCGCGGACGGGACGGTGAATCTCGGGCGAGCTCCCGGTGAGAAAGGCGTCTGGAACGTGCCCTACATCACCAACATGGGCGAGCGCGTCGTCGAGGCCGACGGGACCACCGCGTTCGAGCGGCGCATGGCCGCCGGCCGCGGCGCTCGCGGTCGCGGGCGCGGCGACGCTCCGCTTGGCGGCGGCGAAGGCACGGCGGGCGG